>AR_comb_assmDRAFT_10263734_pt1 | contig 14287 bp, 12 predicted proteins | sample ArasoioldDNA_FD_10543 | JGI IMG/M metagenome (IMG submission 10543) | reverse complement strand
CGGATCATGATCATCAGCGAAAAGGCCACCATGCAGATGATCGCATTCGCGCGGCCGAGTCCGACAATCGGGATCAGCAGCGCGAGAAAAGCAAGCGTCGGAATCGTGTAGAGGAGCCCGCTCACGCCGAGGGACCAGCGGAAGATGCGCTCGTTGCGCGCCGCGACAATGCCGACGACGAGCGATATCGCGAACGCGATCGAAAGCGAAGTGACGGAGATGACGATGTGCTGCCACAGCGCAACGGCGACCTGATCCCAGTTACGCACGAACCACATCATTTGAATGCCCCCGCGGCGCTCATGGCCGGTCGAGCCACGCCGCAACCTGCTCGAAATCCGGCGCCAGCGAACGGTCGTCGTCGAGGAAGGCCGAGCGCGCGCGAACGCCTTCGTAGACCCGGCGCGCGCCGGAACCGAGCGTGTCGCGCACCGCGGGCGGGCGAAGGTCGACAGCCTGCGCCGCGATCACGGCCTCGATTGCGATCAGCTGCACGAGCCGCTCGCGCATCGCTTCGAGCTTGGCCACGCTGTGGGGCGCCATCGTCGCATGATCCTCGACGCCTTCGGAAACCGGAAGGAAGTCGAGACACGCCGGGTTCGCAAGGTGACGAATGTCGGCGGCGAGCGAGGTCAGCGGTTTCTGTGTGGTGGCGAAGCCCGATTGCTGCGGGCCATGGCGCGTGAGTTGTCGCGGCAATTCCGTAGCGGATGACGAAAGCAGCTTGATGCAGCGCTCGACAAGCAGCGACGCGACCTGGGTAACGGCCAGTCCGACCGTCTCGTGCGCGAGCGCGAGCCCGGGAATGTAGAAGTTACCGGTCGACAGGAGGCGATTCTCGCCGGCGTCGACCAACGGGCTGTCGGCGGCGGCATTGAGCTCGATTTCGACGTGCTCGCAAGCGCGCGCCAGCGCGTCATGGGCAGCGCCGTGCACCTGTGCGACGCAGCGAAACGACAGCGGGTCCTGGACCCGGCGGGCGGCACCCGCTGCCGCGAGGCCGCTGCCTTCGAGCGCCGTGCGTAGCCGCGCCGCCGCTTCGGCCTGGCCTGGCGCCGGCCGCGCATTCTGTGCCTGCGGGTCGAACGGCGACAGGTTCGCGCGGAATCCTTCGCACGACAGTGCGATCACGTCATCATGCATCGCAAGCGTGCGCTCTAGATCTGCGAGCACGAGACACGCATGACCCACGGTGACCGCATTCGAGCTGATGAGTGCGAGGCCATCCTTGGCGCCCAGCATGACCGGCGCGAGCCCGGCTGCCGCGAGCGCCTGCGCGCCGGCGACACGCTTGCCATCGACGAACGCCAGGCCTTCGCCGATCAGCACGAGCGCGATGTGCGACATCTGCGGAAGATCGGCGACGCCGATCGAGCCCCAGCCTGGAACGCAGGGAAAAATCCCGCGGTTCAACGCATCGACGAGCGCGCGGAACACGGAAACGGAAACACCCGAGCCGCCTCGCGCCATGCCCGCCGCGCGCGCGAACATCGCGGCTCGAACGCGATCCTCCGGCAACGCAGGGCCGACCCCGACAGCGCGCGCGCGGACCGCTGCGGCCTGATAGCGCTCCTGCTCGTCCGGCGCAAGCAGAGCGCCGGTATTGGCGCCGAGCGCGGAATTGAGTCCGTAGACAGGGACGTCGCCGACGGCGGCGCGATCGACGACCGCGCGGGCGCGCTCCAGGTGTCCGGTGACCGCCGCGGGAACATCGGCCGGCGCGCGGTCACGGGCGACGGCGACGGCGTCCGCGATCCCGACACGTCCGGTGCCCAGCGTAATCGTCCGCATCGCCGGGCTTTCGCTCACGCAACGGCGTCTATTTGACGATGCCCTTGGCTTTGAGGAAATCGCGCGCGACGTCCTTCGGCTCCATTTTCTCGCCGTCCACCTTGTAGTTCATTTCCGCCATGTTCGCTTCGGTCAGCTGCGCGCTGACCTGGTTCAGGACGGCCGCGATCTTCGGGTTCGCGTCGAGCGCGTCCTTGCGCACGACGGGGACGAGGAAGTACGGGGGCCAAAGTCCCTTGTCGTCCTTCAGGCGCTTCAGCTTCATCGCGCTGATCATCCCGTCGGTCGAGTAGCCGTTGACGACATCGATCTGCTTGTTGGCAAGCGCTTGGTAGCGAAGCCCGATCGCCAACTGCAGATCCTCCTTGAATTCCATCCCGTACTTCGCCTTGAGCCCGGGGAGCCCGTCCTTGCGGTCGCGGAATTCCGGGCCGGCTCCGAGCTTCAATTCCTTCGAGACCTTGGCCAGATCCGACAGCGTCTCGAGCTTGTACTGCGCTGCGGTTTCGGGGCGCACGACCATGTCGTAACCGTTGTTCATCGCCTCGTTCAGCACGACGAAGCCCTTGGCAGCGTATTCGGACTTGACTTTGTCGTAGACGGCTTTGCGCTCCGTCATCGGCTCGGCCTTGAGCACCGCGAGCAGCATCGTCCCCGTGTATTCGGGATAGAGGTCGATCTGCTTTTCCTCGAGCGCTTTGTGCGCGATCAGCGTACCGCCGAGGTTGATCTTGCGCTCGACTTTGATGCCGGCCGCTTCGAGCGCCTGCGCGTAGAGCTCGGCCACGATGAACTGCTCGGTGAAATTCTTCGAGCCCACCTTGACCTGCGCGAGCGCGGGCGCGGCGGCGAGCAGAAGAACGGAGGCCGCGGCGGCAAGCAAGCGGGTCGTGCGGGTTGTTTGCATTGGATTCTCCGGGACAACGTCGGCGGGAGACGGCTGGAACGCAGCATTCTTGACGCGAAGGCTTTGCGTGTCAATCCACTCTCCGAAATGGGTTCACGCGACGCGCGGGTAGCCAAGCGCATCGGCGCGGCGCGCATCCGCGGCGAGCGCGTCGTAGGCCTCCGGCGCTACCGAGGCGAATCCCGAAAGCAGCAGCGATTCCCGCGCCGATGCAATTTCATCCGCCGCTCCGACGGCGAGCAGCGCGTCGCGGACACGGCGTGCCTGCGTCGGATTCATCCCGGGCGCCCCCACGAGCGGCGGGATCGGCGTGGCAGGTGTGCGTGCGATCACGCGGAGCTTCGCCGCGAGCGCGGGTTCGTGGCGGCGGAGAAGTGCGTGCGCATAGCTGTCGAGCGGACCCACGTCTGCGCGTCCTTCGGCAACGGCCAGCGCTAGGTTGCGCGGCGTGACGAGCGGGCCGACCGATTTTTTAAAAAGCGGAGCGCCGTGGCGCTCCGCATACGCGGCGAACAGCAATCGCGGCGCATGCCAGCCCGACTGCGAATCCTCGGTCGTCCACGCGATCCGCTGCCCGAACGCATCGTGCAGGTCGGCAATCGGCGAGCTCGCCGCCACGACGATATCGGTCCAGTAGACGGGCCGGCCGCCAAAGTCAGCGGGGCTTGGCAACGCGGCTGCGAGAAGCGTTGGCCGCGGCATAGTGGTCGCGAAGGGGTACCCGCACATAAAGGCGCACCCGAGATCGCTTCGCTTCCATAGAATCGGTAGCGGCTGCGGCGCCGGATAATCGATGACCTCGAGCGGAACGGCGGCGCGCATGGCGACCCATTCGAGCACGGCCCGCCAGGCGGCGGCGGCCGTCGCATCGATTGCGTACATCCGCGCGTTGGCGATCATCGCGCCGCCGTCGTGCGCGCGCCCGCGCTACGCATAGCGCAGTTTTTGGCCGATGCCCATCCGTTTCGCCTTGTCGAGCATCGCAGCACCGAGCGCGATATCGGATGTCGACAGCCCGCGATGCCACAGCAGGATTGTCTCGCCGTCGTTTTCGCGCCCCGGTTTTTTGGCGGCGACGATTTCGCCGAGCTCTGCGTGGAGCGTCGCCTCGTTCAGCTTGCCGGCGTTGACATGCGCGCGGAGACTGCCGAATTGCCCGGCCCGGCATTGTCCCCAGTCGTCGACGACGATCTTGTCCATGATATCGGTGAGCGAGAGCTCGACCGCGCTCATCGTGCCGTAGGGGACGACGAACGCGCCGCGGCGGAGCCATGCCGTCTTCAGCATCGGCTCGGGCGCCGTAAGCCTCGACGCCTCGACGACGATGTCGGCGCCGCGAACGCACGACTCCCAGTCCTCGGTTGCGACGATGGGCTTGCCAAGGTCGCCGGACAGCCGCGCCGCGAACATGCTGCGGCTGTCCGGCCGGCGCGAGTGGACGCGGATCTCGTCGAATCCAAACAGGTGGTCGAGCAGGCGAACGTTCCAGTACGCCGTTCCCCGCGCGCCGATGTGGCCCAGCACGCGGGCGTTCCTGCACGCGAGATATTTCGCTCCGATCGCCGTGACGGCGCCGGTGCGCATGTCGGTAAGGCCGGCCGCGTCGATGATCGCCACCGGGCGTCCGGTGCGCGGATCGAACAAGTTGAGAAGGCCCATCTCGGAGGGCAGTCCGAGCTGCCAGTTATCGACGAAGTCGCCGACGATCTTGACCCCGGCGAGCGCCATCGGCGCGATGTAACCGCGCAGCACATTGAAATGACCGTTGAACGACGCGTCGGGCGCGAGGTGCATCCGGGGTTCGATCACGGTCTCGCCGCGACCTTGTGCGGCAAGACCGGCCTCGACCGCGGTCAGGATCTCGTCGTCGGTCAGCGCGAGCGCCGCAACGTCGGGACCGTTCAGGTAGTCGACCATCAGGGGGCCGCTCGGCGTCATCGTGCTCATGGGCGTTCCGTTTCCGGATTCGTCGAGTCTATTGGAAATGCATCGGGTTGGGGGCATACGGGTTGGCGCTGTCTCGCAATGCCTCTACAATCCACCGCGCGATGCATCGACTGCTGAAGCCTGCCGATTATGTACGGATGCCGTGGAAGGATGGCGGCGGGCAAACCACGCAAATCGCGGCGCATCCATCGACATCTACGCTCGACACGTTCGACTGGCGCGTGAGCTTCGCCGACGTCGCTGCCGACGGCCCATTCTCGCGGTTTCCCGGCATCGATCGCGTCGTCGTGCTGCTGTCGGGCGCCGGGATGCTCCTCTCGGGGGATGCCCATTCCGTCGAATTACGCGCGCCATTCGAGCCGTATGCATTCAGCGGCGATGATGCCGTTTCCTGCGCGCTCGTCGACGGCCCGGTCCGCGATTTCAACCTGATGCTGCGCAGGGGACGTGTCGCGGGACGCATCGTCGTCGTTCGCGACGCCGCCGAGCGCATCGCTCCCGCTCGCTGGCGCATCTGTCACGCGATCGGCGGGGCGATCGAATGCCTTGTCCCCGGTCACCCGCCCGTTGCCGTCGCCCTCGACGATACCGTCGTATTCGAGGACGACAGCGGCGCGGCGGGGGGCGCGCTGGCGATCAATCCGCTTGCCGCCGGCGCGGTGGCGCTCGTTTCGGTGATCGAGCCCGTGCCTTGAAGCTGTTCGCGCGCGCGGCGTTGCTGCCCGCGGGCTGGGCCGACGACGTGCTGATCGAAATCGGCGCCGACGGCGAAATTTCCGGCGTGCGCGAGAACGCGAGCCCGGATGGCGCAGAACGGATTGCCGGACCGCTCGTGCCCGGCATGTCGAACCTGCACTCGCACGCGTTCCAGCGCGCGCTTGCCGGACGCACCGGCGGCAGAAGCGCCGACGGCGACAGTTTCTGGACGTGGCGGCAGGCGATGTACGCATTTCTCGATGGCGTCGACGCCGACACATTCGAAGCGATCGCAACCCAGGCGTATGTCGAGATGCTGAAGGCGGGATATACGGCCGTCGCGGAATTCCACTACGTTCATCACGATCGGGACGGCCGCCCTTATGCAGATCCGGCGGAGCTTGCGCGACGCATCATCGCCGCGGCAGCCGGTACCGGCATCGCGTTGACCCTGTTGCCGGTGTTCTACGCACACGCGGGATTCGGTGGAACGAACCCGAGCGCAGCCCAGCTGCGATTCGTCCACACCATCGATTCGTTTGCGCGTCTCGTCGCCGTCCTCGCACGAGATGCTGCCGCGCAGCGGATTACGCTCGGCATCGCGCCGCACAGCCTGCGCGCGGTGACGCCGGGGGAGCTCGCAGCGGTCGTGGCGCTCGCTCCCGACCGCGCACCCATTCACATCCACGCCGCGGAGCAGTCGCGCGAAGTCGCCGACTGTATCGCGTGGTGCGGCGCACGTCCCGTCGAATGGCTGCTCGATCACGCCAGCGTCGATGGCCGTTGGTGCGTCGTGCATGCGACGCACATGAGCGGTGAGGAAACGAAGCGTCTTGCGATGAGCGGCGCGATCGCCGGCCTTGCGCCGACAACCGAGGCCGATCTCGGCGACGGCACGTTTCCGGGACGCGCTTACCTCGGCTCCGGTGGCGCGTTCGGCGTCGGGAGCGATTCGAACACAATCGTCGATCCTTTTGCGGAGCTGCGCCAGCTCGAATGGTCCCAGCGCCTCGCGACGGGCGAGCGCAACGTGCTTGCGGGCAACGGTGTCCCGGTCGGACAATCGCTTTATGCGAATGCGGCTCGTGGGGGTGGTTCGGCGGTGGGGCACCAGCTTGGCATCATCGCCGCGGGGGGGCGCGCCGATCTCGTCGTGCTCGATGCGGACGATCCGGCAATAGCGGATGCTTCGCGCGATGCGATCCTCGATGCGGCGATCTTCGGCCCCTGCCGGCGCCCGGTGCGCGACGTGATGGTCGCCGGACGCTGGCGGGTTCGCGAGGGCCGGCATCCTCTCGAGGGCGAAGTGTTCGGCCGCTATCGCAAAGCCATCGCCACGCTGAATGCAGGCGCAACTTCAGGATGAAAGCGGCCGCGCTCGACCTTGTCATCATCAACGCCCATGTGGCGACGATGAAGGGCGAACAACCCTACGGCGCGATTCGCGAAGGTGCCGTCGGCGTGAAGGAAGATCGCATTGCGTGGGTCGGCTCGATGCGCGACCTGACGCCGGAAGTTGGCGACGTGCAAACGCTCGATGCGGGCGGGCGGTGGCTGACGCCCGGGCTTGTCGATTGCCACACGCATCTCGTTTATGCCGGCAACCGCGTCAACGAATTCGTGGCGCGCCAGGAAGGGAGCACGTACGAGCAGATCGCAATGGCAGGCGGCGGCATTGCGGCCACCGTTCGGGAGACGCGCGCGTCGTCCTGCGACGATCTCGTCGCGCAGAGCCTGCCGCGACTCGTCGCGCTCGCAAAGGAGGGCGTGACGACGGTCGAGATCAAGTCCGGCTACGGCCTCGATACGGCCAACGAGCGCAAGATCCTGAAGGCGGCGCGCACGCTTGCCACGGCGGTCGGCGTCGATGTTCGCACGACGCTGCTTGCGGCGCATGCGGTGCCGGCCGAATTCGCGGGCCGCACCGACGACTATGTCGACCTCGTGTGCGGCGAGATGATTCCGATCGCCGCGCGCGAGCGGCTAGCCGATGCAGTCGACGCCTTCTGCGAGCGCATCGCCTTCACGCCGGCGCAAACGCGGCGCGTATTCGAGGGGGCGCGCGCGCATCGGCTGCCGGTCAAGCTGCATGCCGACCAGCTGTCCGACACGGGAGGCGCCGCGCTGGCCGCCGAATTCGGCGCATTGTCGGCGGATCATCTCGAATACACGAATGAAGCGGGTGTTGGCGCGATCGCGCGAGCGGGGTCGGTTGCCGTGATGCTGCCCGGCGCCTTTCATGTGCTGCGCGAAACGCGGCTGCCGCCGATCGCCGCGCTGCGCGCGCAACAGGTCCCGATGGCGGTCGCGACCGACTGCAATCCGGGCACCTCGCCCGTGGTCTCGCTCGTGTTGATGCTGAATTTTGCATGCACGCTGTTCGGCCTGACGCCGGAAGAAGCGCTTGCAGGAGTGACAAAAAACGCGGCCCGCGCGCTCGGCCTCCGGGACCGGGGGACGATCGCGCTCGGCCAACGCGCCGATCTCGCGTTGTGGGACATCGTGGAGCCCGCGGAGCTCGCGTACGTGATGGGCGGAAGCCCGTGCGCCGGCATCATTCGCGCCGGAGCTGTCGTCCGATGGGCGGATCGATGAACCTGTACGAGATCGCGCGCGGCGATTCACCTCTTGTCATCGACGTGCCGCACGCCGGAACCTTCGTGCCGGCCGAGCTTGCAGCGAACCTGACGCCATCGGGCCGCGGATTGCCCGACACCGATTGGCACGTCGACAAGCTCTATGCGTTCGCTCGCGAGACGGGTGCAACGATCGTCGTCGCGAGCCACTCGCGCTACGTCGTCGACTTGAATCGCGATCCGAAGGGCGTGTCGCTCTATCCTGGCGCGGATGTGACCGAGCTCTGTCCGACCCGGACTTTCGCCAACGAGCCGATCTGGGTTCAAGGAACGGAGCCGGCGACAGCTGTCGTCGCCGCGCGGCGCGCGCAATTTTTCGATCCCTATCACAACGCACTCGCGGCGGAAATCGAGCGCGCACATAGATTGCACGGCCACGCGATATTGCTCGACGGTCATTCGATCCTCTCCCGCGTGCCGCGCTTTTTTGCGGGACGGCTGCCGGACCTCAATCTCGGCACTGCAAGCGGCACGAGCTGCTCGATTGCGCTCGAGCGCGATGTGGCGAAGCTGCTTGCGTCGGCACCGGGTTTTACCCATGTCGTCAACGGCCGCTTCAAGGGCGGCTATGTGACCCGGCACTACGGGCAGCCCGCCCGTGGCGTGCACGCGCTGCAGCTCGAAATCGCGCAGGCGTCCTACATGGATGAAACGCCGCCGTATCGCTTCGATGCAGCGCGCGCGGCGGCGCTCGGGGCGGTATTGCGGCAGCTCGTCGACGTGTTGCTCGGGTGGCAGCCGGAAGGTAACGTGAGCGGATGATCCGCTTCTACACCGCGAGCAATCGTTATGACGCCTATCTGCTCGCCGATCGGCTGAAGCAGGCCGGCATTCGCGCGCATGTCTTCAACGAGCATGCGTCGAGCATCGTCGGCGAGGTGTCGCCTGAGGTCGGCCAACCTCAGGTGTGGCTCGAGCGCGAGCAGGATCGCGAGCGGGCGGCGGTGCTCTTGGCGCGGATCGAGGCCGACGCGGGTGCGCAAACGCATCGCTGCGCGGCGTGCGGCGAGGAGTCGCCGGCGTCGTTCGACCTGTGCTGGAACTGCGGCAAGAGCTTGTAGGATCCGGCGGTCCGGCCTAGCGAGCTCGGACACCCACGAGAAAACGTGTCGCGGCCTCGGCCTGCGCATGTGCCGATTTGATGCAGTCGCCGACCGACACGCCGCCGCGATAGCTGCCGCAGAAAAACAAACCCGGCTTCTCCCGTTCCGCGTCCTCGAGCGGACGCAGCCGTTCCGCATGGCCGAGGTTGTACTGCGGAATCGCACGGGGGAGGCGCGTGACGTCCACCCAGACGGGCGGGCTCGTTGCGCCGACAAGAGCAGCGAGCTCCTCGTGCACGAGCGTGGCGATCGCGCCCTCGGCTTGCGCCGGCAGCGCCGGATTGCGCATTCCGCCGGCGAACGTCGTCAGCAAGACGATTCCTTCCGGCGCGCGGTCGGCAAACATGCTGCTCGAAAACAACGAACCCAGGATCCGCGGCGATTCCTTTTTCGGCACCAGGAAACCGAATCCCGCAAGCGAATGGCGGATGTCGGCGCGCCGGTACGCGCTGGCGACGCTCGCGATCGGAGCGTATTCGATCGCGCCGAGACCTTTCGTCGCCGGCGGCCAGAGCTCGCGCAACAGCTTCGCGGATTCGTGCGCGGGCAACGCGAGCACGATCGCTTTGGCGCTGCGCAGCACGGGGTCGCCGCCCCGGGCACCCGCGACCATCCAATTGCCGTCGCGGCCGCGTTCGATGCGACGCACGTGGACACCGCTTTCGATGCGGCCGATCGCATCGGCGAGTGCGTCGGTCAAGGTCTGCATGCCGCGACGAAACGAAAAACTGCCCGCGGCATTCTTCGACTTTTCGTCTGATTTCCTGCGCTCGCGCATCCCCAGGATCTGACCCCTGATGAGGCTGCCGTATTTCTGCTCGAGGGCGTGGAGCCGCGGGAACGCTGCTCTGACCGAGATCCGTTCGGGATCGCCGGCATAGACGCCGGACACGAACGGATCGATCGCGTAATCGAGGAATTCGACGCCAAGACGCCGGCGGACGAACGTGGCGATCGATTCCTCGAGTTCAACGGGCGCCGCGCTGATGAAAGGCTCGCGGAGGAGCCGCAACTTCGCGCCGAGCGAGAATGCCGGCGACGTGACGAATGTACCGGGCGTCGTCGGCAACGCGACGAGCTTGCCGTCGCGCACGACGAAGCGTGTCGCAGCGACGGCCGCGGTCGCGACGCGTTCGCTTCGAATGCCGAGCCGGTCGAGCAGCTCGTTGATCAGCGGTGACGTGTCGAGCGTGCTGTTCGGGCCATGTTCGACGAGCGCCCCGGTGCGTTGGCGCGTGAAGATGACTCCGCCCGCGCGCGGCGCCGCTTCGAGCAATTCGACGCTCGTCCCGCGTTCCTTGAGCCAGAAGGCCGTAGCGAGCCCGGAGATACCCCCTCCCACCACCAGGACGTCGACATCGGTGGCCATTCCTCTGCCGTTACCTTGCAAGGCCAACCGCGTCCGGTCGTGCGGCCGTCGCCGGAACAAGTTCTTCGGCGCGTGCGATCGCCGCCGCGAGCTCGAGACGCTCTCGCGAGCGCTCCGCGAGTTGCGGCATGAGCTGCCGCCAGTAGTGCGCTGCGAACGCATATTCGCCAGCCTCGAACGCCGCGCTGCCCGCCATCTCCAGCGCCCTGGGATGCGTGGAGCTCAGCGCGAGCGCCTTCATCACGAGTTCTCGCGGCTTGCCGGCGAGCGAGCCGCCCTGTGCCATGCCCAACGCATCGGCGTATTCGCACCAGATTGCCGGGTCGCGCGCCACTTTGACGTCGGCCGCAAGCGCCCGTTCGTAAGCGACCGCGGCATCGGCGAATCGGTCGCCCTCGAAATCCATTCGCGCGAGGAGCACCCAGCCCCGGCCGTCGCGGGGACTCCGTTCGAGGTGACGGACGAGCTCGGGCCGAGCGGATGTAGTTTTCGGCGTGCCGGCGGTGATGGCGTCGGCATCCGCCGCGCGTCGGTCGTCGAGACGCAGGACGAGGCCAATCGCCATGACACCAATGCCAGCCAGCGCAGCGGCGACGATCAGGCTTGCCGGGAATCCGGAGGCGCGCTCGGAGTTGGCGACGGTTCGGTCACGTCGCACGCGAAACCGCGGGAGCGCGACAACGATCCCGGCTATCGCAGCAGCGATCGCCAGAACGAGCAAGAAAGAGGTCGAAAACGCCACGTCATTCGCGCGACAGGGGTGCTGTGCCCGGTATGCAAAAGGCCGAAACGCTGCCCGCTTCGACCGAATTATGGCGGGATGGAGAAGAAAAAAGCGAGGCCGCCATCTCGCTTTTTCGGAAGAATCACTGCGAACAGGACCGCGCGATCATGCTCCGCGGGCTATTTTGGCGCAGCGGCGGCGGCGGCGGCGGGGGCTGGCGCCACGGCGGCTGACGCCGCGGCGGCGAGCGGAGTTTGTTTCGCCTTCATCGCGTCCTCGAGGATCTTGATGCCATCCTGCGAGGCCGTCACGGATCTTGCGAGTGATTCCTTCGCAAGGTCGAGATTGTGGAAAGACGCGCCGTTGGCGGCCGTCCACCACTCCCAGTTGGCATGCGCGTCACCGTGTTTCAGACGGGCCGACTTGAGCGCGTCCTCGGGGACCCCCACTTGCTGTGCCTGTCCGAATTTTGCGATCAATTGCGTCAGCCAGAATTCGGCGTTGCGCACCTTGCCCTGATAGTGCGAGGCCATCGACTCGATGATGTACTTCGCCTGCGTCTCGTTCCACTGCGAGTGGCACTGCAGGCACGTTTCCTTCAGGTAGTTCTTCGGATTGGTCTGCCAGTGCGACGTATAGACTTTACCCGTCTTCTGATCCTTGACCTTGGGCATGTGGCAGGACGTGCAGTCGACGCCGGCCTTTTCATGCTTCGAGCCGTAGTAGGTTTCGACATCGGGGTGCTGTGCTTTCCACAGTGCGGCGCCGGTGAACTGGTTGCGGAAGTCGCGAAACTGGATGATGTCGTAGGTTTTCAGGATGTCCGCCGGCCCGACGAACGGAAAAAAATTCGTCCGCTTGTCGGCCATCGCGATGGCCTCGCCCGTGTTGGGGTTGAAGCCTGGATTGCAGTTGTACTCGACATGGCATTGCGCACACTGCAGCTTGCCGTCGTAGCGCTCGAGCAAGCCGATCTTGCGCGTGTAGCCACGCAGTCCCACGTCGAGCACGTCGACCTTGGTCTTCCTAGGGTCCTGCGAGTAAAGCGTCGGGAACTCGGTTCGCGTGACCACCTCGATCAGCGCATCGCGGACAATCCGCGGCTTCGCCGCATGCGGATCGTGGCAGAAGATGCAGTTCAGCGCATGCTTCGAGGCCTTCGCGAGTTCGACGACCTTCGACGTGCGGCTCCATTTCGCGTTCGGCGCCGGGTCGCCCATGTACGCCCATTCGAGGATGTGGTCCTGCGTCTTGCACGACAGGCAGACGGGATTTGCCGCAGCGGCCGTCCCGGGCTTGAATGCCTTCTGATCGGTATTGTCGGGGAACTGGTCGATGACCACGTCCATCACGTTGAAGTCGCCTGTGCCGGCAAGGTAGCGCCAGCCCTCCTTGGTGCCGAAGCGACCGCCGAATGCGCGGTCGACCACGTACTGGTCGAGCAGCGCGAACGTGTGCGAGCGCGGCAGGTTGTGCTCGCGCGTGAAACCGTGCGGCGTCAGCAGCATGTCGTAGGCGGGGTCGGGCGCGGGTCCACTCAGCTGCTTCTTCTCGAAGCGTGCGGTGCGATGCCAGTCCATCTGCGCATAGGACTTGTACTGGTTCTGATGGCAGCCGCCGCAGGTCGCAAGGTCGGTTTTCGTGACGGGGCGCTTCGTCGCATCCGAAAGGTGTTCTTGCGTTCCGTCGTGGCACGCATTGCACCCGAGCGACTTGTGTTTGCCGCTGTCGTGCAAGGCCTTGATCGGCGTGTGGCAGGCAAGACACGCCGATGCGTCGAACGCCGGCGGCTTCGCGGCGGCGGCGCTTTTTGCAGGCTGCGCAGACGCCGTTGTCCCCGCGATGGCAAACGCTGCCCAGGCGACACAGGCGAGGACGTGCGCGAATGCGCGGGCATTGACGTGGTTCATCCGACACCTCTGTGGACACGCTGCAGCGAAACGCCTCGGCGATCGCCGATGCTCCACAATGATGCGGTCGCGCGCGCGATGGCAGGTTGACAAAGGTCAACGTTGCGGCAGCTGGCGGGAGCGGCGATGACGTGCCCGCGCGAGGGTCCGACGCTGCGCGCCGGCGAAATTCCGCGGCGAGCGCTACGGAATCGCCTTCTCGATCACAACCGCGACGCCGCGGGCGCCGACCTTGACCGGCGCAGAAAAGCCCTCCACATCGCCGCTTTGTGGAATCGCCTGACCGGAGCGCGAAATGCGCGCGCCGACGATCACCTCGCCGGCGCTCGATAGTGTCGCCGTCGGCGACATCGACATCGAGTCGTCCAGCGAGAACGTGATGGGAAGATCGCGGACCCGTTTTTTCATGATGGCGAGCGGCATCCGCGGACCCTGCACCGGCCGCGCGAAAACATACACGACGTCGTCGGGCGACACGCTTGCCGCCAGCGCGGGTGCGAGCGTCACCGTCCCCGCCACGGTGCCGCCCGCTGCGGCCGCGGCAGGCGTCTTGGGTGCGCCTGGCGTGCTCGGGGCTTTGGCCACCACGGGAGGCGCCGGCGACGCCGAGAACTTGAGGCCGCCGAGCTCACGCGCTTCGGCGATGCTCGAATCGATCGATTGCGCGATCGGCGAGCCCGGAGGAACGGATGACTTCATCCGTTCCCAGTAGGCAACGGCCTGCGCATAATCCTTGCGATCGAAGGCTGCGGTGCCGGCAAGTGCGAGCGCTTTCCACTGGTTCGGATCGGCCGCCAGCGCACGCGCGACGAGCTCGAGCGGCTTGCCTTGCAATGTTCCGCCCTGGGTTGCGGCAAGAGCATCGGCATAGTCGGCGAGCAGCGTTGCGTCGTCGGGAGTGAGCGCGGCGGCATGCTCGTACGCGCGCGTTGCTTCGGGGAAGCGGTTGAGTTGATAGTAGGTGCGCGCGAGCACGCCCCAGCCTTGCGCATTTCCGGGATCCTTTTCGAGACGCGCTTCGAGCTCCTTGATCATCTTCGCAATCTGCTCGGGCGAGATGTCGTGCCGGCCGGCAGTTTCTTCGCGCGAGGAATTGCGCTCGCCGAGCGGCGAGAAAGCGTCGAAATTTCCGAGCGCGACGTAGATCATGAGCGCGGCGATCGGCAGCCCGCCGGCAACGATCGCCGCCGTGAGCGCGCCGGCC
>AR_comb_assmDRAFT_10072270_pt1 | contig 14290 bp, 7 predicted proteins | sample ArasoioldDNA_FD_10543 | JGI IMG/M metagenome (IMG submission 10543) | reverse complement strand
ACCAGTTCGACCCCCGCGACCGCCGCGAGTGCCTCGCGGGTCAGGTCGTCCTGAGTCGGTCCAAGCCCGCCGGTGATCAGGACGAGGTCGGCCCGATCAACGGCACAGCGAACGACGGCAATGTTGTCCTGGAGGTCGTCCGCGACGGTGGTGTGAAACCCGACCGGGATGCCGATCTCGGCCAGCCGCCGGCTCAGCCATTGTGAATTGGTGTCGAGATTCTGCCCGCTGGTCAGCTCGCTGCCGATGGAAATGACTTCGGCTTTCATGAGTGTTTTCAAACAAACCGACATTCGGCCTTGAACCGCAATTCGCCGCGCGCCCGCCGTTGCTTCAAGAACTTCGTGACCGCCCGATAGGCCAGCGGCGCCTCGTTCTTGAGCGGTCCCTGCGGCTCGAGCCAATTCGCGACATCGGGATGAGTCGTCCGCAGACAGCTCAGAAACGTCGGCCAGAAAGTCGGCCACATGCAGTCGTGGTAGTGCACGATGCGAGCGTTTCGCAGCCTCTCTTCGCGATACCACTGGTCGTGGATCGCGCTGCCCATTTCGTAGTTATGGCTGTGCGGCAACTGCCGGTGCCGGAGTTTGAGCCGGGCCGCGGCGAGGGCGAGCCCATATTGCTCGGTGAAGAAGACCCCGGTCACCGACGAGCCCAGGTTGACGTCCAAGAGCCGCGTGGTGCACCGGTCGTGCTCCGCGGCCAGCCCGCAGCCGCGGCGGAAGATGAATACTCCGCTGTTCCAATACAGCCGGATGCGGTCGCCTTCCCGCTCGGTCGTGACCCAGGGAAGTTGTTCCAGGTCCACGTCGCACGCGGCGGCAGCTTCGCGCCAGAACGGCTCACACTTGTCATCGGGCCCGGTCGTCCCGCCCGAGTTGTCGGAGGAGCAGGCGGTGATGTCTTCGCCCGGGCAGGGGGTCAGCTCGCTCGGCTCGCCCGTGAACAGGAGGTCCGCGTCCAGCCAGCCGACGAAGTCCGTTTCGGCGGTCGCTTCGGCCAGGATGAGCGCCCGCGTCTTGTTGATGTAGGCGTACCAGTCATGGGCGTCGCTTCGGCTGGTGTGCCGGTACTCGACATTGAAGCGATCGAACTGCTTTCGGGTCTGCCGGCTGATCGGGGGGCCAAAGCGCGGTTTGACCGCCCACATGGGGCAGCCAGCGAACGCTCCGCCGAACCGACGGAGACTTTCCACCATGCGCAGTACCTGCGACTCGAGCGGCCCGGACTCCACGCAGGTGACGAACGTGATTGACGGCGTCATGCCCCGGTGATTCTACGAAGGCCGGCCCGGGTGCCGAGCCGGTTTGAGGACGGGCCGAAGTCAAGATCGCCAAGATCGCCACTTTTGGCGTGATCCCCCACCTGGCGAAGTTCCCGCGAACCGAGCGGGGCCTTGGGCGAAGAATTGCGAACAACTGGGATATCCTGGGATGTCCCGGGAGCGACATTTCGGGGTATTCCGAGGGTTTTTGCGACGCAATCTCGGACCTATGCCCCATCCGGGATCGGTCGGTTTAGCGTCGCTTTAATCTAGATCGCCAAGATCGCCATTTTTTGTGTGATCCCCCCTCCGGCAAGTAGCCGTCACGCGGAGAGCGTGACGGCTACTATTCCGCCATATCGACCGCCCCTCCCCGGCCCGGCCGAATTCGTAATCTAATCCCTGCCCAAATCTGACTGGCACACATGGACGCGTCGCAGCCGGTCTACAGATAGATCGACCAGGCCACCCTCCGCCCTTCCTGGCCCGAAACGCAATCCGCAAACCATCCCAAAGCCCATGGCCAGCAATTTCCCCGACGAGAGCTTCATCTCCACCGGCGTACCCGGTCTCGACGACGTGCTGATGGGCGGGTTCCTGCGCGACGGGTTCTACCTCGTCCAGGGGGACCCCGGGTCGGGCAAGACCACGATCGCCCTCCAGTACGTCCTTGGTCGCCGCGCGGCCGGTGGCCGGTGCCTGTTCATCACGCTGACCGAGTCCCGGCGGGACCTGGAGAACATCTGCCGGTCGCATGGCTGGTCGCTCGACGGGGTGGAGGTGTGCGACCTGACCCGGTCGGCCGCGAACCTGGCGGGCGAGCCGGAGGCCTCGGTCTTTCACCCGTCCGAGACCGAACTCGGCGAGACGACGCAGGCGATCATTGCGGCGGTCGAGAAAGCGAATCCCGAGCACGTCGTCTTTGACGGCTTGTCCGAAATGCGATTGCTGTCGGGAAACCCGCTCATTTACCGCCGGCAACTGTTGGCCCTGAAGGAGTTCTTCGCCGAACGACACGCCACCGTGCTGCTACTGGACGACCGGTCGAGCGCGTTCGGTACCCTGCAGCCGGAAAGCCTGGTTGGCGGGAACGTGGTCCTCGACCGTTTCCTGCCGGAGTACGGTCGGGCCCGGCGACGGCTGTTCGTGACCAAGGTTCGCGGGTCGAGCTTCCGGGAGGGGTACCACGATTACGACATCATCCGCGGTGGGCTCATTGTCCATCCCCGGCTGGTGGCCGCGGAACACCGCGAGAAATTCGCGCGTGGATCCTTGTCCAGTGGCGTGGCCAACCTGGACGCCATGCTCGCCGGCGGGCTGACGACCGGGTCTACGGTCCTGATGCTCGGCCCGGCCGGCGTGGGCAAGTCCACAATCGCCATGTTGTATGCGATCACCGCCATGAAGGCCGGACAGAAGACAGCGGTTTACGTGTTCGACGAGGTCCTGGACACGATGATCGAACGGTCGGAGAAGCTGTGCCTCGGGAAGGCCGGCGGCATCCGCGGGTACATCGAGTCCGGGCTGTTCCACGCCCAGCAGGTGGACACGGCCGAGATGTCCCCCGGCGCTTTCGCCCACGAAGTGCGGCGCGCGGTCGAGGGCGGGGCCAGGGTGGTCGTCATCGACAGCCTCAACGGGTACCTGAACGCCATGCCGGAGGAGCGGTTCCTGACCACCCACCTGCACGAGCTGTTCGCCTACCTGAACCAACAGGGCGTGGTTACCATCATGGTTGTCGCCCAGCACGGGATGATCGCGGGCGGCACGCTGCCGGGCGAAGTCGATGTGAGTTACCTCGCGGACACGGTACTGCTGTTCCGGTACTTCGAAGCCCAGGGCGAGATCCTGCAGGCCCTGAGCGTGTTCAAGAAGCGGACCGGGGCGCATGAGCGGTCGATCCGGGAGCTGCGGATCACGTCGGAAGGCGTGGCGGTCGGGGAGACGCTGCGCGAATTCCGCGGGATCATGACCGGTGTGCCGGTTTACGAGGGGGGCGGCAAAATGCTCCCCGTTGCCGGCGGGCCGAAGCCGAAAGGGAGGGCTTGACGCGGTGACGCCGACGACGGCCGCGGGCCGGGACGAGCGCATCCTCGTCCTCATGCCCACCGAGAAGGATGCCGGACGGACGGAGGCTGCCCTGGCCCCGGCCGGCTTGGCAGGCGTCGTCTGCCAGGACCTGGGCGACCTGTGCCGGAAACTCGCCGAAGGCGCGGGCGCACTGCTTCTGACCGAGGAGGCGATTCTCCGGGACAAGGCCGGGAGCCTGGCCGCGGCGCTGCGCCGCCAGCCGGCCTGGTCGGCTGTCCCGCTGGTCGTCCTGGCCCGCGAGGGCGGGGACGATAAGCACAAGCAGGAGTTGTTCGCCGGAGTCGGCGCCAACGTTACGCTGGTCGAGCGCCCCGTCCGCATCCGCACGCTGCTGAGCGTCATTCACGCGTCTCTGCGGACCCGGCGCCAGCAGTACGAGATCCGCGACGCGCTGGCCGTACGCGAACGGCAAGCGACCGCACTGGCCGAGAGCGAGCGGCAGCTTTCCCTCATTTACAACAACACGTCCGACTGCCTGTACCTTGCCCGCGTCGAGCCGGGCGACCGCTATACGTTCCTGTCTGTTAACGAGACGTTCCTCAAGGTCTCGGGCTACACGCGCGACAACGTCGTGGGCCGGCCGATGGAAGAGATCGTACCCGCGCCGAATCACGAGCTGGTACGGGTCAAGTATCGCGAGGTGATCCGGACGCGGCGACCGCTCGTGTACCTGGAGTCCGCCGACCTGCCGGCCGGGCGGCGGTACGGCGAAATTACCCTGACTCCCATCCTGGGTCCGGGCGGGACGGTCACCCACCTGCTCGGTTCGATCAAGGATGTGACCGACCAGATGGTGGCGGAAGAACGGCTCCGGGAGAGTGAGGAGCGGGCCGCGTTCGTCCGCCGGTCGAGCGGGGTCGGATTCTGGTACTGCGATCTGCCGTTCGACGTGCTGCACTGGGATGAGCGGGTCAAGTCGCATTTTCACCTGTCGCCGGACGCGCGCGTGACCATTGATACCTTCTACTCCCGGCTCCATCCGGATGACCGTGAGCCGACACGGAGGGCCATCGATCAGTCGATCGCTCAGCGCGCGCCGTATGACGTGGACTACCGCACGCTCGACCCCGCCACCGGCGCGGAGAAGTGGATCCGGGCGATCGGCCGGACCGCCTACGCCGCCGACGGGACGCCCCTCCGGTTCGACGGGGTCACCATCGACGTGACCGACCGGAAGCGGGCGGAAGAGGCGGCCCGCCGCAACGAGACGTGGCTGCGCACGGTGACCGACTCCCTGCCCGCACTGGTGAGCTACGTCGACCGCGACCTGTTCTACGGGTTTGCCAACCGGGCCTATGAGGACTGGTTCCGGCTGACACCCGCGCAGGTCGTTGGCAGTCACATGGAGGGGCTACTGGGCGAGGCGATCTTCGAACACCGGCGTCCGTTCATTGCCGCCGCCCTGCGTGGGGAGTCGGTCCGATTCGAGGGGCTGACCGAGCACAACCGACTCGGCCTGCGGTTCACCGAGGTGATCTACACCCCGCACCGCGAACGCGGGGAAGTGACCGGGTTCTTCGTCCACGTGGTGGACGTGACCGACCGAAAACGAACCGAGCAGGCCCTACGCGAGAGCGAGGAGCGCCTGCGGGCGGCCCTGGAAGCGGGCCGCACCGGTGTGTGGGATTGGGACATCGTCACCGACCGGATCACCTGGTCGGACCAGGTGGCCGAGATCTTTGGCCTGGAGCCGGGCGAATTTGACGGCAGCTATGAAATGTTCGCCAGCCACCTGCACCCCGAGGACGCCCCGCGGGTGGAGGCGGCCATCCAGGCAAGCATGCAGGATGCTGCGCCGTACCGGATCGAGTTCCGGATCGTTCTGAAGGGCGGCGCCGTGCGGTGGATCTACACGGCCGGGCAGGTACTCCGCGACGCCACGGGCCGGCCACTGCGAATGGTCGGGGCGACCACCGACACGACCGACCGGAAGCTGGCCGAACAGCGCCTGCGCGAGGCCGAGGCCGAGTTCCGGGCCGTATTCGAGAGTGCGCTCGATGCCATCCTGGTCACCGACGACGACGGCCGGTATCTCGCGGCCAACCCCGCGGCCAGCGACCTGCTTGGCGTGCCGCGCGAGCAAATCCTCGGCCGCCGGGTGTCCGACTTCCTGGAGCCCGGTTTCGACTTCAACAAGGCCTGGCGCGAGTTCCTTGACCACCGGCACGAGCGCGGCATGATCCGCCTCGTCCGGCCGGACGGCTCGGTCCGCGAGGCCGAGTACAACGCCACCCGCGCGATGCGCACCGGACAGCACCTGTCGGTCGTCCGGGACGTGACCGACCGGAAGCAGGCCGAGGACGCCCTGAACAAACAGACCGAGCGACTCCGGTTGCTGTGGGAGTCCGCGTCCGTCCTTTTGACCACGGACGAGCCGGATGCGATGATGCACGGACTGTTCACGAAGATCGCCCCGCACTTCCAGCTCGACACCTATTTCAACTTCATGGTGAACGAGAACGGGGACGCCTTGCACCTGGAGTCCTGCGTCGGCATCCCCGAAGCGACAGCGCAACAGATCCGCCGGTTGGAGTTCGGACAGGCGGTGTGCGGGAACGTGGCCATGCACCGCCGGCCGATCACCGCCACCTTCATCCAGCAATCCGACGACCCAAAGGTGCAACTCGTCAAGTCGTTCGGGATCCGCGCCTACGCCTGCAATCCCCTTGTCGCCGGGGACCGGCTGCTCGGCACCCTCTCCTTTGCGAGCCGGACGCGCGATCAGTTCGACGCCGAGGAGCTCGAGTTCCTGGCCACGGTCACCCGGTACGTCACAGTCGCCTACGAGCGGCTACGGCTCGTCCGCGAGCTGCGGGAAACGGACCGCCGCAAGGACGAGTTCCTGGCACTGCTCGCCCACGAGCTGCGCAACCCGCTGGCTCCGTTGCGGAACGGGCTCCAGGTCATGCGGCTGGCCGGGGACAACCCGGACGCCACGACTCACCTCCGGGCGATGATGGAGCGGCAGCTCGCGCACATGGTCCGCCTGATCGACGACCTGCTCGACGTGTCGCGCATCAGTCGGAACAAGATGGAGCTGAGGCGGTCGCGCATCCTATTGTCGGACGTCATCACCAACGCGGTCGAAACCGCTCGTCCGTTAATCGAGGCCGCGAAACACGAACTCTCCGTCGCGCTCTCGACCGAGCCGGTCTTCCTGGACGCCGATCTGACCCGGCTGGCCCAGGTCTTTGGCAACCTGCTGACCAACAGCGCCAAGTACACAGAGCCCGGCGGTCGCATCTGGCTTAACGCCGCGTCGGCGGACGGCGAAGTCGTTGTGTCGGTGCGGGACACCGGCATCGGCATCCCGGCCGACGCCCTGCCCACCATCTTCGATATGTTCTCGCAAGTCGACCGGAGCCTTGAGCGCTCGACCGGCGGATTGGGTATCGGGCTGGCGCTGGTCCGCGGACTCGTCGAGATGCACGGGGGGACCGTCGCCGCGGCGAGCGATGGCCCGGGCCACGGCAGCACCTTCACCGTCCGGCTGCCGGTGGTCAAGGCCCGGCCGGAGCTGACCCCCGTCAAAATCGGCGACCTGCCAGCCAACGGCAACGGCCCGCGGCGGCGGATCCTGGTCGTGGACGACAACCGCGACTCGGCGGCCACGATGGCGGCCCTGCTCGGGATGTTGGGCAATGACGTGGTCATGGCTCACGACGGAGTTGAGGCGGTCGAGGCGGCCGAGCGGATGCGCCCGGAGGTGGTCCTGATGGACGTCGGCATGCCCCGGCTGAATGGGTACGAGGCGACCCGGCAAATCCGCAAGCGGCCGTGGGGGTCGGACGTGACCATCATCGCGGTGACCGGGTGGGGACAGGAAAGCGACCGGGCCCAGTCCCGCGCCGCGGGATGCGACGGCCACCTGGTCAAACCGGTAAGTTTGCCGGAGCTGCAGAGCCTGCTCGCGACGATGGCCGGGGCGAATGGGGATGAGGTAGGTCCCGCCCGGCAGGCGGGACCTGAGCCGGAATAGCCGCTGAGGTCCCACCCGGCACGTGGGACCTACTTCGGTCACCGCGCCGTGAACTTCTGCTCGCCCGGCTGCAGGTCGAAGGTATCGCCCGCGCTGACGACGAAGTAGTCCTGATCGCCGCCGCCGGTCAGCGTGTTCGTGCTTGCCCCGTCGTCCACCGCGCTCGTGTCGTTGAGCCAGAAGCCGAGGTGCAGTCCGCCCACAATCCGACCGGTCAGGTGGTTGACGCGGAGATCGTAACTCGCGGCACTCGTCCACTCTGCCTGGTAGCCACGCAGCGCAGTCGAGTTGCTCTCGTAAATGAAATCGCCCGCCATCAACAGGTCAGACCCTAGGCCGCCCAGGAGGACGTCGCTCCCGAGGCTGCCGATCAGGATGTCGCGTCCGCGGCCGCCGTCGAGCAGATCGTCGCCGTAGCCGCCCAGCAGGATGTCGCTCGACGATCCCCCGAGCAGGGTGTCGTTGCCATCGCCGCCGCGCAGCCAGGTGACCCCGGTAAAGCGCGTGGCGTCCAGCCGGTTGTTGCCCGGGCCGCCGGTCAGCTCGGCCTCCTCAATGCGATTTCGCACCAGAACGTCAAATCCCGGTCCCTCCAGGTGACCGTCGGCCCGCATCGAGCCCTGGACGAGCGTCATGTCCACGTCGGCCGACTCGACGAGGCGGTCGAGCCCCGGGCCGCCGTCCAACACGTCGTCGCCCAGGCCGCCCGTCACCGTGTCGCGGCCCCAGCCGCCGGTCAGCGTGTCATTCCCGGCGCCGCCGTCCAGGATCGTGCGAATAATCACGCCCTTGACACTGATCTCGTCGTCGCCGGCAAAGCCGTTGACGTAGATGCGGCCGGTCACGCCGCGAAGGATCTGAACCGGCGCGTCGCTCAAGTACACCACGTACGCGGTCAGCGACGACCCGTATCGCCGGACGACCAGTGAATCGTCCAGGTTCGTGCCGGTGACGTAAAGCGATTTCTTACCCGTCAGTTCCTGGTCGGATCGAACCTCGGCTTCCGGGACAACCGTCGGACGCCGGACGTCGAACTCGACTGTCCCGATGTTGAACCCTCCGAACGCGTCGGACACCTTGTAGGCGAACCGGTCCGTGCCCAGGAAACCAAAGACCGGGGTGTAGGTGAACGCACCGTACGAATTGAAGCGGAAGGTTCCGTGGGTCGGTGTGGACAACAGCTCGATGGTTGCGACATCCCCGTCCGGGTCGTAGAAGTAGGCCGGGCTCGCCACGGTGAAGGGTCGGTTCCAGGGCACGGTCATGGTCGTGGGGACGGCGACAGGCGCCCGGTTGTCGCCGCGGAGGCGAACCACCGCGAAGTCGTCGTTGAAGCCGTTGAATGCGGTTCCGGCGACGACGATTCGGCCGTCCGGGCCAATCGCCACCGCGTTCGCGGCATCGTAATAGACCCCCGTCGGGACGGTCCTCTTCCCATCTCCGTCGAACGTCACGTCGAGCGAGCCGTCCGGGTTGTAACGCGCAAGCGCGATATCGGTCCCGCCGATGCTCGTGGAGCCGGCCACGACGATCTTGCCGTCCGGCTGGAGCGCCAGGGCGGTCGCGCCGTCGTCCCCGGTGCCGAAGGCCGTGGTCGCCTTGCCGTCCAGGTCGAACGATTCGTCGCGGGTACCGTCCGGGTTGTACCGGACGAGCACGAAGTCGTCGTTGGTCCCGTTGAAGGATCGCCCGGCCACGACAATCTTGCCGTCCGGCTGTACGGCGAGCGCGGTCGCGACGTCGTTGCCGCCGAAGTCGGTGACGACCTTTCCGTTGTCCCCAAACGGTGTGTCGAGCGAGCCGTCCGAATTGTAGCGGACAAGGGCGATGTCCTCGTCGGTGCCGTTGTGGGCCCGGCCGGCGGCGACGATCTTCCCGTCCGGCTGCACGGCCAGCGCGAGCACGGCGTCGATCCCGGTGCCGACATCCGTAATGACCGGATAGCCGTCATTAAAAGTCTTGTCTTCCACACAAAACTGGTCGAAGCGGACGAGAGTGAATTGTTGGTCGTAGTACGGGAACGATTCGCTCCACCCGCCGACGACGATTTTTCCGTCCGCCTGGATCGCCATGGCCGTAGCCTTGGCGTTGCCGTTGTTGATTCGCGTGAGGACGGCGCCGCTCTTGAAATCGGAGTCCAGAGTCCCGTCGGAATTGAGCCGGAGAGTCGCGAACTCGTGAGTGTTTACAAAGAACGCCCACCCGGCAATCACGATCTTGCCACGGGCGTCGATCGCCACGGCGGTGGCCACATCCGCGTGGTCGTCGAAGTCGAAGGTGACCTTGCCGTCTCCGCCGAATGAAGTATCGAGCGAGCCGTCGCGGTTGTACCGGACCACGGCAATGTCGTCGTCGGTGCCGTTGAACGACCGGCCGACAACCACGATCTTTCCGTCTGGCTGGATGGCCACACCGTTGGCGGAATCGTTGCCGGCGCCGACCGGCGTCGTGATCGTACCCGTTCCGTCCGAAAGGCGGTCCAGGGAGCCGTCCGGCCGATAGCGGACCAGGGCAATGTCCGAATTCACCGGCGTTCCGACAGCAAGATCGGATGAGCCGGCCACAACGATTCGCCCATCCGCCTGGATCGCGAGGGCGTTGCCGGAGTCGGTGCCGAAGTTGAGGTCGGTCAGAACCTTGCCGTCGCCGTCAAAAGTCGGATCGAGCGCGCCATCCAACTTGAACCGCACCAGGGCGAAGTCGTTGGAACTGCCCGAGTCCGATGAGCCGGCAACCACGATCCGGCCGTCGGACTGAATCGCCGCGTCATGTCCAACGTCGTCACCGCCCAGATCGGCGGTTGCTTTCCCGTCGCCGTCGAATGACTTGTCTAACGTGCCGTTGGGGTTGTAGCGTGCCAGAGCCATATTCTGCTGACTGGCCTCGGTATCCGAGGCGGCCCCGACCGCCAAGATCTTGCCGTCCTCCTGAATAGCAACGCCAAAGGCATGCGCCACGCCGAACGCCGTCGTTACTCGCCCGGTCCCGCCAAACGTCGGGTCCAGCGACCCATTCGGGTTGTAGCGCGCGAGCGCGAAGTCGTCATGTGTGCCGTTGAACCCCTCCCCAGCAACGACGATCTTGCCGTCGTCCTGGAGCGCGACGGCATACGCGGCGTCGCCGCCGTGGCCGAAGTCGGTGGTGACTCGGCCGTCCTGATCGAAAGAGAGGTCGAGCGACCCGTCGGGGTTGTAGCGGACGACGGCAAAGTCCGCGGTGGGTGATCCCGGCGGGTAGACCTTCTGGCTGAACTCCCCGGCGGCAACGATCTTGCCGTCGGGCTGGATCGCAATCGCGTTGACGAGTTCCGCGCCGGCGCCGAAGTCGGTGAACACTTTCCCGTCGCTGTCGAACGACAGGTCCAGGGAGCCGTCCGGGTTGTAGCGCGCCAGCACGATGATCGTGTCGTCCTGGTTCGCGGACCAACCGGCGACGACGATCTTGCCATCGGGCTGGACGGCCACGGCCGCCGCGACGTCCTGGGCCCCTACGTTCGTGACGACCTTGCCGTCGCCGCCAAACGACGTGTCCAGGGAACCGTCGGCGTTGTAGCGGAGGACGGCGAAATCCGAATTGCCGCTGGTCAGCGTGGTGCCCGCGACGACAATCTTTCCGTCACGCTGAAGCGCAACTGCGTCGCCGTAGTCGTGTCCGGCGCCGACGGGCGTGGAGAGCTTGCCGTCGGCTCCGAACGTCAAGTCGAGCGTGCCGGCCGACGGCAGCGTCCGGTCGCCGAGCGTGTCGAGGTTCAGTCGAACCCGACGGGTGGTTCGCCGGGACAAGTTTATCGGCAGGTGACAGCGCATCGATGAAGAGCCACACATCGGCATGGAGGCACCAAAGACATATCAAAAGTCGGGGCGTGTTGGAGAAAATCCATTATAGGGCGGGTGGTTCCGCGGGGCTCGGGCGCGGACCCCAAACGACTTTCACCACCAGGGCATCCGCGACACACCGCCCCCGGGGGGTCAGTCGGACGGACTCCTGATCGTCAGCCAACAACCCCGCCGCGGTGTAAACAGCCATCCGCCCGCCGGTCAGGACGTCAATGTCCAAACCGGTCTGCTCGCCGAAGCGTTGGCGCACGATCCCGGCGGACCGACGGAGCTGGACGGCCGCGGTCTCGCGAGCACTCTCTTCGGGCGGCAGTTCTTCACTTTGCAGCACCGGCGATTCGCCGGCGAGCACCCGGCGGATGTAGTCCGCGGTGCCCCGGCGGTTCAACTCGCGCCGCCCCATCACGTAGCGGGCCGCACCGACGCCAAAGCCGAAATACGCTTCGTTCGCCCAGTACGTCTCGTTGTGCCGACACCGCCGGCCCGGGCGGGCGAAATTCGATACCTCATAGTGCTCAAACCCGGTCGCCGACAACCGGTCCATCGCGTGCACATACATCGCCAGCTCGTCCTCTTCGGAAACGGCCTCGACATCTCCGTGCTGTCGCCGCTTCCAGAGCGGCGTGCCTTTCTCGTAGGTGAGCCCGTACGTGGAGAGGTGCTCGGGACTCAGCGCCAGCGCCGCAGTCAGGTCGGCGTCCCAGTCGGCAACGGTTTGGCCGGGCACGCCGAAGATCAGATCGAGGGAGACATCCTGAATGCGCCGCCGGACCCGCTCCACGGCTGGGGCAACCTCGTCCGCGGAATGGATCCGATCGAGCGCCGACAGCGTCCCCGGGCGAAAGGACTGCACACCGAGGCTGACGCGATTGACCCCCCGGTCCGCGAGAAGGGCCACCTTGTCGTCAGTCACGCTTTCGGGCGTTGCTTCGACGGAGAACTCACCCCCGGGTCGCAACGGCAGCCAGTGATTGATGGTTGCGAACAAGCGCGACAGTTGTGTTGCGGACGGGTAGGTCGGCGTGCCGCCGCCGATGAAGATCGTGTCGACGGCGACCGGATCGCCGAGGCGCGCCAGCTCTTCGCCGACGGCTTCAATGTAGAGATCGATCAGGTAATCCTGACCCGCCGCGACGGCGAAGTCGCAGTAGCCGCAATGATGGGCACAGAACGGGACGTGGACGTAGGCGGCGCGGGGCCAGAGCCAGGAAGGGAGATCGGAAGAGTCCGACATGCGGGCATTGTACCGGCCGCGGGTCACCGTCCGCGGCCGGTACGACGCCTTGGGTTAGCCGCCGAAGTAGGTGGACCCGGAGCCGGTCAAGCCCCCCGGGTCGGTCACGGTGGCGGTGGCGATGCCGCTTGCGCCGGGTACCAGAGGGACGGTGACGCTATACGAGCCGTCCGACCCAGTGACTGCGGAGATCCCGCTCACCCCGTTGACGCTGATCCGGACGATCAGGCCCGCGGGGGCTTCGTCGGTGACGATTCCTTTGAACGTCCACGCGTTGTTCGCTTGTTGAACGGCGGCGATACTTACGGACGGCGGCTTATTGCCGCCGCCCGGAATCGGGGGGGTGACATCGCCGCCGGGTGGCGGCAACTGGCCCAGTGCGTCGGGCGCACAGGCCAACAGCACCAGGAAGCCCAACGCCATCCGGGCGCGGACCTTCCACGATACAGTGAGGAACATGGACGGGACCCATGTGCGAATCGCGGTCCGTTGTTGGAGATCCATCTCGGATCAGTGAGCGCCCGGGCCGGCGAATCGACGGCCGTTGGGGGGAGGCACCCGTGTCCGCCCGAGAGGGGTCGGTCGGACCGCTTGACCGAGGGCAATCCTACACCGATTGGCACCCACAATGAAAGAACGTTTTTAATGTTTTCCGGAAGAAATTAGGGAATTCGGCAAGATAACCTTCGCGCACGGCAGGATTCTCCGTTCGAGGCTCAATTCCAGAGGCCCGAATTCCGTTCATCCCAGATTCTTCGGCTGGCACGCGAACCGCGTCCCGGCCCTCTGGCCATAACTATTCAGCACTTACAGGGTTGCGAAGCACTCCCAAGGTGTGAATCTCCACCTCGGCGACGTCGCCCGGCTTCAGATAAACTGGGGGATTCCGGGCGTGTCCAATGCCTGGAGGAGTGCCTGTGAAGATCAGGTCACCCGGCTCAAGCGTAAAAACGACCGAGAGATAAGAGATCAGCTGCGCGACCGTAAAGATCATCTGCTCGGTGTTACTCGACTGCAGGGCTTGGCCGTTGACGCGGAGCGCGATCGCCAACTTGTGCGGGTCGGGGACCTCGTCGCGCGTGACGAGCGTGGGGCCGACCGGCGCGAAGGTGTCGAACGTCTTGCCGACCATCCACTGCTTGCCGTCTTTTTCGAGTTGCCAGTCGCGTGCGGACACGTCGTGGCCGACGGAGTACCCCGCGACGTGGTCCATCGCTGATGCTTCCGATATCCGCCGGCCGCGCTTGCCGACGACGATCACCAGTTCCGCCTCGTAATCAACTTTGGAACTCACTTTCGGTAAGACAACGGGCTCGCCGTGCCCGACCAGCGCCGACGGGAATTTGCTAAAGAGCACCGGTTCCCGGGGGATCGGCATCTTGCTTTCGTGCGCGTGATCCCGGTAGTTGAGTCCGACGCAAACGATCTTCTGCGGATCGTGAATCGGTGCGTGCAACCTGGCAGTCGTGGCCGAAACGCCGGCGCTGTCCCCTCGCGACGCCACTTGCCTCGCGGCTGCAAGCAGGGCCGGGTCACCAATGATTTGGCGGACACTATTCGGGATTCGAGAATCGCTGGCCGCGAGGTCCAAGAAGCGATCGCCGACGAGGACAGCGGCGCGAGGGCCGTGCGACGTATTGAGGGTGGCGAATCTCATGCAGAGGGGCTCCAGAAGTTGAGGTCCGGCTATTCAATGGGGAGTCTTGTCGGTGGACCAGCGGACAGTTAAAAATGGGAGGAACGGAGATCGGCGATCGCTCAACGGTCGAGTCCCGACGGGGCGGGATTAACCGGCAGGGTGAATGGTGATTCCGCGATAGCTCAACGGTAGAGCAGCCGGCTGTTAACCGGCGGGTTGAAGGTTCGAATCCTTCTCGCGGAGCTGA
>AR_comb_assmDRAFT_10404913_pt1 | contig 14291 bp, 8 predicted proteins | sample ArasoioldDNA_FD_10543 | JGI IMG/M metagenome (IMG submission 10543) | reverse complement strand
TTGATCTGCGTCTCGTCTGGCCGCGGTTCCCCGTCCAACGGTTGCAGCTGCCCTGCAGCGATTTCGACGTCGCGCAGGCTCAGACGACCATGCTGACGGCTCGTGACAAGGGGCATCCGTCGCAAGCCGTCGATCACCGCGATCGGGTCCGAAAAGCAATTCAACGCATTCCTTCTGAGCACCGCGTCTTCATCGATCGGCGGGTAGGCATTCAGCCAGTACGTCTCCAGCCACTGGGAAGCAACCGTCAACGTTTCAGCAAACGCCGGTAACCCTTCTGTTCTGAGCGACGCTGCCCCGAGGTATGCCAGGAGCCGGATGTCCTTGCTCCTCCGCAGCGCCTCGAGCGCCCTGCTGCGAATGTCTCCCCATTCAGGCGGTGGGTCTGGCGGCGTAAGCTGACCGAACAACCGAAATGTGTCGAACGAGGCGAGCAGCGGCGTATCTTCTAAGTCTTCTCCGCAGGGCTTCTCCACCGATATCGGGTGAAGCAGATCGTGGCCATCGAATCGAGCACCCATTCGCAGACATTCTCCGCCGACGCCAGCAGCCCTGACGTTCCCTGGGTTTAAACGACGCGCCGGCAGCAAACGAACACGGACGCCCGCTGCGGGTCGGCCGCCGGCATGGAGGCGGGACGGCGGTCCCGTCAACCCTGTTTGTCGCTGTAAGACGGTGGGATTCTAGTCAGCTTCCGGAAAAAGTCCAAAGCCCAAAGTGGATGGCGGCCGGAAGCGCCCTGCCGGCCTTACGAATAGGCTTCGACGATGACCACGGTGACGTTGTCCGGAGCTCCGGCGTTCAAGGTTGCCGCGATCAGGCCTTCCACGCCGGCCCGGATGTCCTCGTTCCTTACCCACCGGTTGATTTCCGGCTCGGGGACCATTTTGGTGAGTCCGTCCGAGCACAGAAGGAAACGGTCACCGGGTTGAACGCGGTCTCGATACACGTCTAGCTCGAGCGTCGCTTCACCTCCGACCGCGCGGGTAATGACGTTCGACGGCGGCGTGGTCAATCCGCTCGACTCCTCAACGAGGCTATGGTCTCGGGTGAGTTGTTCGAGCGTACCGTTTCGCGCGCGATAGGCTCTGCTATCTCCTGCCCACAGGATCGCGCAGCGCGTACCCCGCGCGAGAAGCGCGACGACCGTGCTGCCGGTGAGCGTGCCGTCGTTCGTGCGGGTAGCCGCTCGGACGAGATGGTCGTTCACTTCGTTCAACCGTTCGCCGGCGCCGTGCACCATCTCCTCGAAGCTCGCATTCGGAACGAAGTCGGCCAGCGCGTCGCATATCATGCGGCTCGCGACCTCTCCATCACGGTGACCACCAAGGCCGTCGGCGACGGCCCACAACCCGATTTCAGTTCGCTCCAGCATCGAGTCCTGATTGACGCTTCGGACGCAGCCAATGTCGGTGGCACCGGCGGAGCGATACCGCGGCGGGGTCAAGTCATCGATGAGCGCGTCCCGCGGGGAGAGCGACGGATACTCCTCGATCCGCGCGGGAACCGAGTGCCAGTGGCTCGGGGTCCACGCGCCATCCAACAATGCCGAAAATGAATCCGGTGTCGGCAGACCTTTGCCAATGAGACAACTTGGTTCAACAGCGCCCGATCCATCGGTCCACCAGATAACAAGCGGATGGTACAGATGAGAAAGTCGGCGCGACAGAATTTGCGCCAGGATCTCTCGCATTTGTGAGGTCGATCCGATTGGAACCTGCCACCCAGCCTGGACCCCTTCGGCCGCGATCGTCCCGGCTACCGGATCGAGCAGAACCGGTGAGGGGCGGCACGCTGCTTCGAGGTCCGCGGCAAGATTCGCGACGTCCTCGTCGAACCCATTGAAGTCCACGTGCTCGGTGGCGAGCGTGTCGATCGCGAGGCGCTGTGCTTTTTCGAAGAACGGGTCGAGCGCTGTTGCCATCGAGAGGACGCTGACGTCCGATGGAAGTTCTGCAACGACCGTCAGGTGAAAGTAGCGGCCCACCCGATCGACGCTCGGTACCATCAGACCGGCAACCGGCGAAGGACCGAACAGTCCCGCATCACAGATGAAACGCCACGCTGGACTGGTCAGATACGTATCGAGCCAGCGATCGCTCAGGGTCGCACGGCTGACGGAAATGCATTCCTGCAGCCAGCCGTCCCACACGTTCACGAACGCATCAGGAACACGACGACGAACGAAATCACCGTGGCTCGGCAGCTTGCCGTAGAAGCCGACTTCCACCACAAAGCTTCACTGCCCGCAGCGGAACTGCTGCAGGTTGTTCTGGTTTCCGTACGGGTTACGAATACTCACGCTCTCGACGCGAATCCGCGATTGGTGCCCGCCCTTGGCGACCGTCAGCACGGAAATCGCCTCCGTTTCGCGCTGAACCTGTGTCTGGTCGACCAGGCGGAACCACGCCCACGGTCCCTCCGTCGCGATGTTCGGCCGCGCCCCGGCGCGTTCTTCGAACGTCACCGCGGCTTTGCCGGGACTCGGACCTGGCCACTTCATCGGCTTCTCGATGACAGGGCCGTGCCGATAGTCAAACAGTTGTCCGTCCAGTTCCAACGTGAACCTCACCGATCCGGCGTCCAGATCCACAGCGGAGAGCGAGAAACGGACCTCCGGATCCTGCGATCCCGGCCGGAAGAACATCGTGCGAATCCGCTCGGCCGCCTCGAACTGCCTGAGCATCAACAGTGATCCGCCGACTGCCGCACCGGAGGCATCTGTGCGCCAGACCCACGGATTGCGCGCGGTGTCGACAAGATTGGCGAGCTCGCTCTTGAAGAACATGTCATACACGCCGCCATAGCCGAACAGCCGACCGAAATCGGCAAGTGGAACATCCACCGCGCTGTCTGGCGCAAACGGATACCGATTGCTCACGATGGCTGCGCATTCAGCCACCACCTGCTGCTGATATCGACTGTCGAGCGTGCTTCGCACTCCTCCCCTCACGGCAGCGGTCGTGCCGTCCGCCACCTGCGTGACCACCGAACCGATCGTGGGAGGAAGCGCCACGACGTCACGCTTCAACTCGCTTGCCGTGGCGCCAATCGATGCAATTGCCTGAGGGTCGCCGGGATTGGTGCCACCGACGTCTCCGCCAAGCGGCTGCACCTTCTGCTGGAGCTCGCGAAGCTTGTTCAGAATGGCGTCAATGGGCGCGCTGCCTTTCTCGCCCGCCACGAGACGGTGAATAGGGTCGAAGTGCGCCGTCACCTGCGCACCCGGCATGACCGTCGGCACACCGAGACGCGCTCGTCCCCGTTCGAGAATTCCACCGAGACTATTGCCGATCCCGCCAATGATGCCCGGCTTGGCTGGTTCCGGTGGCTTCACGAGATAGGTGTTGTCATCGATGGTTTTCAACAAACCGCGCAACGGCGACGTCGGACCGCTCAATATCGCCAGCGCATCCTTGGTCTGCGCAAGCGACGATAGCGGCGCCGATTGAATGTCATTGAGCACGCGGTCCCATGCGGCGATGTAATCCTTCTCGTATATATCGAGAAAGTCGGCAGTCAACTTCGACGAGGCCGTGATCGAAGGCCGCGTGTCGCCCCAGACCCAGTATTCGTCGGTCAGTTGCTTCACGATCGCGTCGGTGCCTTTGTTCGTAATTTCCTCGAACACGGGCTTGGTATAGATACTCGACATCGGCTCGGTCAGACTGATTCGACTCTTTCGTCGCAGCACGCGCTCGGCGCCGAGGCCGGCGGCCACATCCAGGTGCAGCGCCCGTGCCCCGTCGTCCGCGTAGTAGTTCTTCACGGCGCGATAGACCAATCCGGCCTGCGACGCCTGTCGCAGCGTGCTGCGTGCCTGCTCCACGATTGCCTCGTCGAGCGCGACCGGTCGTAGCGTCGCTTCGTATTCGAGCAGGCTGCGAAAGTGTCCGGCGAGAGCGGCTGCGCGATCCGGATCCGTCGCATACGCGAGCTGCCATTCGGCATCCGCGAGTGCCGCGAGTTCGCGCTTGTCGAGATGCGCCGGGTAGCCGAGCATCAAGTAGCCCCTCAAATACTGATACAGCTGCTCTGGTTCCGCCGCGGACTGGACCAGCCGTTGCCTGAAACGATCGGCCACCTGAGGAAGCATCGCCCCATCGAGCTCTCGCGCGTACGCATCCCTTGCGGCATCACGCAGAGAATTGCCCTGAAACAGTCCCCAGCGCATCGCCCAGGGCGCACCATCGCCGAAGCGACTCGCCGAGTCGACGACGGCGCGTACAGCGTCGAGTCGAGGCAGCGCCATGTCGAGCGATGCGTTGGTGGAGGCCGGCGGGACCGTCTGCAGCCGACCGACCTCGGCCGCCACCGCGTCCACATACGCGCGATTCTGCCTGTAGCTCACCGTCCAGAGCACGATCCCCACGATCGTGATCACCGCCAGGCCCACGTAGAGAGCAAGCTGCGCGGCTGCCATCTGCACTTCGAACCGACGATTCACTCCCGCGAGCCCCGATTCGGCCAGCACGACCTCTTTCAGCAGTCGTTCAATGAAATACGCCTTGCCGCGCCCACCGGGGACGATTGCCTCCTGCGCTACCGCGAAGCGCCGGCCGATCGCGCCGAGCAATCGATCGATGGGCGTCCCTTCCTGCGTGCCGCTCGTGAAATAAACGCCGCGCAGCAGCACGTGCTGATCAAAGCGCGTCGAGCCGAACAGGTCGGTGACGAACTGACTGAGCGCGTCGCGCAGCGCCGCCATCTGTTGCGGAAAGCCGAAGATTTTGGCGCTGCGCCGGACATCGCGCTCATCCTCGAGACGCGGGAACAACAGTTGATTCAGGCGCCCGATCAATGCCTCGAATTCGGGTTGAAAGGCCTGAGCGGCCTCACCTTTTTTCGTTTGCTCGTACGGGAAGGTGACGCCCCAGACCTGCGCGCGGCCTGCGTGGTCGAGGTCATCAAAATATTCGGTGAATCCGGCTACGAGATCGCACTTGGTGACCATCAAGTACACGGGAAGCTGGATCCGGAGTTCGCGATTGAGCTCGTTCAATCGCCGCCGCGCCGCCGCCACGTGCGCTTCCTGCGCGGCGTGGCCCGCGACCAGCAGGTCCTGCGCGCTGATTGTCAGGATCACGCCGTTGATGGGACGACGGGTGCGGTATTTCCGCAGGAGGGCGAGGAACTCCGCCCAGCCGGCGCTATCGGCCGCGCTATCGGAGTCTTGCGTCGTATAACGCCCGGCGGTGTCGAGGAACACCGCTTCATCTGTAAACCACCAGTCGCAGTTACGCGTCCCACCGACTCCGCGTAAGGCGCCCTTGCCGCTGCGCTGCTCGAGAGGAAAGTGCAGCCCTGAGTTGACGAGCGCAGTCGTCTTGCCCGAGCCGGGTGCGCCGATGATTACGTACCACGGCAGGTCGTAAAGACTACGACCGGTGCGCTGTTTTTGCTTGAGCGTTGCGACGGCTTCTTCGAAGCGTTCGCGAAGCTGGATGGCGTCGGGACTCGGTTTGCGCTGATCGTCGCCGCCCTGTTTGACGACCGCCGCCACGAGTTTGTCGCTCGCGCGATTGGCGCGAAGTCGTTTGACGACCGCGGACAACACCCACGCGACGACGATCAACGCAATCGCGACGAGGCGCGCCGTGACCGACTCAAGAGGGTGGTAGTCGGCAAATGCGAAGTAAGGGCCCGCGTACCACACGAACAGGGCCAACAACGTCAGACCCAGCAGGATCACGAACGTGCGGCTCTTCAAGAAAGACAACATAGGGCGCTCATGTCACGGTCAGCGCACGTGGATGATTTCAACACGTCGATTTCGCGCCCGGTTCTCGGGCGTCGATTCCGGCCGGTATCGCGGCTGCGACGACCCCGCCCCGCTCCACTCGATGCGGGCGGGATTGGCCGCGCGCGCCTGCAGAATCTTCGCGACCCCCACCGCGCGCTCGCGTGACAGCTCGAAGTTATTGCGATAGCGGAGCGAGGCCAGCGGCTGGTCGTCGGTGTGCCCCTCGACGAGCACGCGACCGGGAACCTGGTTGAGTGCGTCGGCGACCCGCTGTAACAGCGGCACGTAAGCCGGATTCGGCGTGGCGCTGCCGGATGAGAACAAGTCGGTGGCAAGTGGCGTTACCAGCGTGCGACCTCCCTGCTCCTCCACTCGTACATCCCCGCGTGCCTCGTCGGCCGCGAGCAGCATCTTCAGCGTTGGTCCTGTCGCCGGCGCGGCCGCGCGCGTGCCCTTGAATTCCTCGAGGCCTACGGTTGCGAGCGCCGCGTGAACCGGCGCCGCTGCCCGACCCAGGCGGGCGTAGTACACCGTGAACGTCAGGGCGAGAAGGGCGAGCGCCAGCGCGCCGACCACCCACCACGGGACATAACGGATCACACGGTTTCGCCGATCCTGCACGCCGGTCCAGCGCAACGACAACTCGGGCGGCGAAGCGCCCCGCTGATCTCGAATCGTTCGAAACAAGGCATGCTTGATGTCGGCCAGGCGCGCGTCTCCGCGTTCGGCTACCTGAAACTTGCCGGCGAATCCAAGCGCCAGACAGACGTATTGCAGTTCCAGAAGGTTGATATGCCGCGCCGGATCCCGTTGAAGGCGATCGAGCATGTCGAAGAACTTTTCGCCGCCCCATGCTTCCCGATGAAGCGCAACGAGCAGCGGCTGTTGGGCCCACTCGCTCTGTGCACCCCAGGGCGTGGACAAGACGGCTTCGTCGAGGGCCGCGCACAAAAGATATCGCCCGCCTACCATGACCTCCTGTGGAATGCCGAACGCCCGTGTTCGTTCCTCGAACTGCCGCATCTCGTCGAGGGCATGGCGCCTCAGGCCGGCGATGTCCTGAACGGCAAGCGTCCCGCGCAGCTGGCCGGCGAGCAGCAGAAGCGGACTTGCCGCCTGGACCAGCTCGTTGAGTCCAACAGCCAGAACCTCGCGAACCGGGCTCGAAACCGTTTCGCCGTACACGGCGCGTGCAGGACTGGAGCGCTGCGCCGAAAGCGCATCGCCCGAACCTCGCTTGCCGGCACCCGGCCGTGGCCGCAGCACGGTAGCCTCGGACAGCTTGAAAGGATCGTCGGAATCCGCCATGCGTCAGTTCACTTGCTAAGTACGGATCGCCCAGAACTCCAACGCGAGACCAGGAAATTCGCCGGCAACGTGTAAGGCGACACCACCGGATGTGTTCAGTTGGCTCCAGAGCTCGTTCGATTGATCGAGCTCGAAGTACACGAACCCGGCATGAAACGGAATCTGCCGCGGAGCGACGGGAACTGCGTGGACCGGCACGCCGGGAAGCTGAAGGTTCACAAGGTCGCGGATCTTCTCGACCGGTCCAATCTTCAGCTGGGCCGGAAAACGACGACGGAGTTCTTCGGCGGGGAGGTCCGCACGAGCGGCCAGAATGAAGACCGCTGTGTTGTACAGCGCTCGATCCGGAACGGTCGCGACACTGATGCCGAATTTTTTTGGCTCGATCGGGATCGGGATCGCGCTCTGTTCGAGAACGGCACTCAACGAAGCGCGCAGCGCCGTCACCATCGGTTCGAACGACTCTCGGAGCCGATCATGGCGATAGGGGGCCAGTAGGGGCACTCGCTTGGAAGCCGTCGTGAACGTCGCGAGTTCTCCGGCGGCCGACGCAAAAGCCCGGAACAGCTCTTCGGGATGCAGCGCACCCGATTCAGCGAAATGCGCCAGCAGTGGTTCGTACCGATTGATGGCCTGCAGCATCAGAAAGTCCGCGATCTCCGCTGCGGCCCCGCGACTCGTCGCGGTGACACGGCCGCTCAGCGCCTCGCCTCGCTGATGAAAGAGACCGACCAGTTCGGTCATAAACGTCGCAAGCCGGTGCGCGGCGCGCGCGTGCAGCACTGTCGGGATGAATCGGTCTTCGAGCACGACTTGTTTGTCGCCGCGGCACTCAACCACGTGCGCGAGCGGTATACACGCGTAGGCTTCCGTCACCTCCGCCGCCGCCAGAAACCGCGTCCGAAGGGCACCGACTTCGAGCGGCGCCGCATTCCCTGAGGTAGACGTGCTGTCGCGTGCTTCCCACTGACGTATCTGGTGGCGGAAAAGTCCGTCGCCGCTTCCCGAGCGATCCACATCGACTGCGTCCGCGCGGCGCAGCGGAACGGCCAAATAGACGATCTGGTCGCGAACCTGCGAGCCTATTTCGAGTGGTGCCGGAAGCGGATCGTCGTCCGGCATCCGGAACGGCGTCCCATCCGGAAATACTCCCGCCGCTCTGCGCAATGCGAATTTGCCGATTGACAGCAGATCGCGTTCGAGCTCGATGTCGGTGAATCCCCAGCTGTGCGGAACGAGTGCCTGGCATCGGCCTTCGACCAGGCGCTCGAAATACCGATCCTGCTGCTGAAAGTGCTGCGGTTGAAGAAACAGTCCCTCGGACCAGACAACCTTGTTGTGAGCCGACATCGACTATCCCAGGCCCATGCGCGACCGCTACTTCGCCGCCACCGTCAGCACGATACGGGCTCGTTCCACGGCGACAGTCAAACCATTCTTCGGCGCAGGCACGAGCCCACGCCACTGTGCATTGCGGATGTCCCGAAACGCAGCTGCGGCGCCGACGAACCGCGCTTCCCCCGAAACGGTGACATCCAGCATGCGCTGCTCGGACGGGGCGAGGACGAATTCGTCCCGACTGATTAGCTCTTGACCCAGCGCCTTTTGATCGTCGTCGAACAGTGCGAAGAAGTCGGCTCCTACGAACGCGGCATCGGTTCTCAGCTGGTACACGCGGACGACGACGGGTGAGGGCCGGCCAGTCGCGTCCGGATTTGCGTCAGCGCTCGCCGCGAGCGTCATCGCCGCCTTGACCCGTGCATCCGGCGGCGCTGCAATCGTAATAGACGGCGGCGGCGGCAGCGGCGGAGGTGCTTTGCCGCCGCAACCAGTCGCGATGGCGACCAGACCTGCAAGCATCCACCCGGGACCGAGCACGCGATGATGGCGGACCATAAACAGCTGGCTCAGCGCACCTGTTACCGTTTTGGCGCGTGACCGTGCGCCTTGAGAAGCTTCAGCTGCTCCTCGTACGCGTCGGCGAACGTTTCGCCGAACAGTTCACGAAAGCATCGTTCGGGGTCCCTGACCATATCATGAAATTTCTCTCGATATAGATCCCAGTAGCGAAGCTTCGCTGGCGTGGGAAGGAGCGCACTCTTTTTCAGCTGCCGATCGAAGTCCTCCTGCAGGCGCTCGGGGGAGAACTCGGCGAGCATGGTGTCGAATGCGACCCTCAAGCCGGCGAGCATCGCGATCTGATGGTTTCTGAGATCATCGAAGGCGTCTTCGAACGCCTCGACCGGCGACAAGTAGGCCGCGTTGCGCTTCAACAGCAGGTTGTGCAGCGCGTCGTCTACATTCGCCGAAAACTTCAGCGGGTTGTTGTCGACCGGCTTGAATGTCGTCATGCCCATCCGAAACTCGTTCTTGAGTTTCTGGCGCGCCTGCAAGACGTCCATCACACCACCGACAACGATGCGGAGGATTTCGCCGAAATTTCCCGCAAGGTCCGGGTTGACGGGCACGTTCTCGAGGCCGGCGCCCGCGAGGACGGATCGCAAGTCAATCGTCGGCGACACGTCGCGGTGCTCGGGAACCGACCGTTTCGATTCCGCTGACTGCGCCGAGACCGGGCGCGCAGCGGGCTTGCCAGGTGCGGGCCGCGGCGGCGGAGATGCGGCGCGCGGCGGCTCTGACCGTGGGCGCGGCGGCAGGGATACGCGACTGTCCGACGACTGGAGCGGATCGTAGTCGTCGGGAATAGGCGGTGGCAGCGCGTCGTCATCCGCATCGAAATCGGACCGAACCGGTCTCGGCGGCGTGAAATGATCGCGCTCCAACGACTTGGCCGCGAGGTCTGGCGCTCGCGGCACAGGGTTCGAAGACCGCTTGCTGTCCAAACCAAGCGCGATCAGCGGATCGACTTCTCCCGCTCCCGGTTCGCCGTCCGGGGATAGAGCCGGATTCACCTGCTTCGCAACGCCCTGCCAGGGGGTGAATGGATCGTCGGCCACCAGGCGGCCTTGTTCGTGTATGGGTGCTCGCGGTGCAAACGGATCGTCCACGATTCCGGCTTCTCCGTGTGCTTCAACGATCGAAGCCTTGATTTCGTACGGCTCGATGAAGATCCAGTCCCCCGACTTCAGCGCATAGGGTTGTCCTTTGACGAGCCGATTGTCCGGTGAGTTGATGAAGACTCCGTTTGTGCTCGTGTCCTCGATGAAGAAGACGCCTCCCGAGTATCGGATGAGTGCGTGCCGATTGGAGACGTATTGATCGGGAAGCGTCCAGTGGTTGTCAGGTAATCGACCGATGGTCCCGCCTGTCGCGTTGAATGTCTTGCGGCGCACGACACCGAGCTTTTCGGCCTGGGAACCAATGATTTCGAGGGTCAGGATCATGGGGTCCGGTTTAGCGCCCTAGTCTACTGCCAGAGAAGCTCGAGGCCAGTCGGACCCTGGCGCGCTCACTTCGCTGCGACGCTGCCACCTTTCGGGGGTGAGGTTATTGCACCGGTCCGAAAGAACCTGATGAACGACGGCGCAAACGCACGCGGATCCGGCTGTAGATCGGGAGCCATTCGACGACACTGCTCCACTTCAGCCAACGCCTGCGCGCGTAACGCCTCGTCGGTCTCGTGCGACCGCACAAACAGCGCGTACAGAGCTGCGGCGCGAAACAAATGGATGTGTACCTGCAGGGGGATATCTGGTCGGAACCCTTCGGGCGGGTTGAGCGTCGAGAGCACTTTCTGGTAGTCGCCGGCGAAAAAGAGGCGAGCGCCTTCTACCAGCGCAGGGTGAACGCCACGTTCAGTGATAGGGATCGGACCAAAAAGTGAAATCAACCGGTTCAGTCGATTCGCTGCGTCACGAGTCAGCCGACTCACCTCAACGATCGACGGGAGATTCTCAGTTCTTTGAGCGGCATCGAAACGACGCCGCACCGTGGCGATTTCGCGCTGCACGGTCTCGCGTTCGGCAACCGCATCAGGTTGCAACACCGCGGGTCGGTCGAGCGTAAGCCGATCGAGCCTCGCCAGCGCGTCGTCCACGTACGCGAAGGTTCGTTGCGCTTCCTCCGTGGCATCGGCGAACTGCCTACTCAGCGCCTCCCGCTCGAGGCCGGTCAGCTCGTCGAGCACGCGCTTGAGTTTGCTGGACGCGTCTACCGCCAATGTACGTGACTCGCCCAGGATTGAGGCGCTCGAAGCCTTGACGCCCGCGGTCAATCTTTCGCGAGCGCGATTCAGCCCGTCCCGGCCTTCCATGCGCGTGCTCACGAGCGACGGCGTGAGCTTCGCCTTCTTGGTTTCAAGGAGCCGGTCCAGCGCCTCCGCCGCGCTGAGCACCTGTTCGATGTCTCGAGCATCGCGCTGAGCGGTTATTCGCGCACCAATCGCGCCGTTGAGGGTTGCTTCGAGCGCGACGAGGATGTTTTTCGCGCGGTCGGCAGCGGCGTTGGCGGCATTGAAATCGGGCTGCGCGCGAGATTTGATCGCAGCCTCGAAACTCGTTCGCGCGTTCTGAATTTCGCTGCTCGCCCGATCGTATTGCTGTCGTGCCTCGCTCTGCCACAGGTCGATGTTCGCCGTCCCGAGCTTGACAACCGCTGCGGCCTGGCTGTTCACCTCGGTAATGTGCTGGGTCGTGCGCGCGACGAGCGGATCGTACTTAGCCGGCGTCAACACGCCCTTCGCTTCGCATGTGGCGTATCCGCCTTGAACAATCATCAACAGGTCAGTTCGCGATTGAATAGCTCCCTGCCGTTCTGAGATGGACCAGGCGTCCATCGCGCCGACACAATCCTGCAGGTTGAAGAGTGCTTCACCCAGGAAGAAGTGCGGCAGGTATTCCATGCCACCTTGTCGCAAAAGACCGCCGAGCCGCGAACGCACTTTCCGCGTCGATTCCTGCGGGTTGGCCTGAATCGCGCGGCGCATCTCCACCGTTACATCTCGCCATTTCTTGTCGGCGCGCGCGTCAAGCCCTGCCCTGAACGCATCGTCTTGCGCGAATGCTGGAAATGGCAGCGTCAGCATGATGATCCCCGCCGTACAGATCGCGGGAAGCAGCCGTCGCGTAAGGAATTCTGCCGGCGTCACGGTGTTGTGCCTCGTCCAATTGCGTTGGGTGCAGTCGCTCCTGACGCCTCGACCGTCGAGGCGGTTGGGCCGACCGCCGCCGGTGCGGCGGCTGTTTCGGAGGACGACGGAGTAGAGATGGATGCATCGAGGTACTGCTCGAAGTACTCCTCCGGCGTGAGCGTGCGGAACCGTTGCGGCGCCGCGACTGTCACCTGCCCTTCCTGCACGTGCACGGTTATCAGGCGCGTTTCTGATTCAGGCGGCGGACCGATCAGTCGCACTTTGTATGTGCCAGGCCGCAGGTCGAGTGCGATCGGTGTTGACGCCATCGGTGGCACCGTGACACGCGTACCGTCCTCGGTCTCGATGCCAGCAACGGTCGCCCACGGAATCGCCTCGACCACAGTCGTCCCGAACACGGGGGACACGTGACCGAACACAAACGCAGTTCCCACGACGACGGCCAGGAGTGCGACGGACACCGACGTCCAAAGAGCGATCGTCCGTTGGCGTTTCGATTTCGGGGTCAGCGCTGCGCGCACGCCGACGAGCAAGGCTGAAGTCGGTTCGAAGACAGTTCGAAGCTTCCCAACCATGCCAGCGGCTGATATGGTGGGCGGGCCAACGGTCGTGGAGTGAGTTCGCGGCTTCGCAACAATCGTGGCCGCGACGGCCGCCTCTGTCGGCTCGTCGAGCTCCTGCGGGAGCGCAGCATCGTTGCGCAGCGCGATGGCTGACTGAATGGTCCGTTCCAGCTCCATCGCTGCGACGTGCGTGTCGTCAATCGTCAGCGCTTGAAGACACGCTTCGAGTGCCGCATCGAGTTCGCCGCGGGTAAGTAAGCCGCGCGCGTGAGCCAGTGACGTTTCGATTTGCATCGTACGGCGCCGCAAAAGCTCGTCGCGATTCGTTCGATGATGATCAGGAGGAGGAGGGGTGAGCTCGGCGACACTGACCGGCTCTCTTCGAGGCTGTCTCTGCGAAGCCGTTCCCCGTTTGAAATCCGGTATCGGCGTGGGGCTGATGAGCGTCGGCGCCGCGGCCGTCATTCCGTTGTCGTTCTCGGCCTCCCGGCGAAGTCGGCCAATCGCCGTTCGAAGCGCCTCGGCGTCAGTGAAACGCTCCTCCGCACTCTTCCTCAGCGACCGTTCGACCACACCCACGAGCTGAGGATCGATGTCGGCGACAAGCTGGCGCAGGGGAAGCGGATCCTGCGAAAGAATTTTGTGAGTAATCGCGGGCAGCGTCTCGCCCGGGAATGCTTCGGTGTACGAGAGCAGCTCGTAGCTGACGACACCTATCGAGAAGAGATCCGAGCGGAAGTCGATCGTTCCCCCGAGGATCTGTTCCGGCGCCATGTACCCTGGGGTGCCGATCAATGCTGTCGCATTCGATGCGAGCGTACCGAGCATCCGAGCAATGCCGAAATCGAGAATCTTCAGGCGGCCCGAGCGATCGACCATCAGGTTGGTCGGTTTGATGTCCCTGTGAATCACGCCGTGGCTGTGCGCGTAGGCGACACCGGCGCACAGGTCTTCGAGCCAGCACAGCTTCTGGGCGACGGCAACCGGCGCCTTCCGCCGAATGATTTCAGTGAGCGTTTCACCCTGCACGTACTCCATGACGATGTACGGCTGCGAGCTGAACTCGCCGTAATCGTGAATGGTGACGATATTGGTGTGGTTCAGGGCAGCGGCCGAACGCGCTTCGCGGGTGAACCGGTCGACCGCATCGGGCAGATCGAGATCGCTGAGGAAGACCTTGATAGCAACCATCCGGCCCAGCACCGGATCGTGGGCAACATAGACGCTGCCCATTCCGCCGCGTCCGAGCCGACGCTGAATCTCGTACCGTCCGACCTGAGTGCCTGGCTGCAGCATCGCCGATCCTGGGGGTGGTTCGACGCGGTTATGGCCGCCTGGACGCGACGGCGGGCGTTAACTATATAGCTGAGAAGGGCGGCGATCCAGATGTGGAAAGCACCCAAAATCAGAGATCAGCATGTACTAACGCGCGGCGAGTCTCGATATAACAGGCGCGGCGATCACAAATTGGTGATCGCTACAAACGGAAGAGCCTCATCGCGTTCCCTTTCAGGATGCGATCTCTGTCGATCGCCGGCAGCTTGAACTGGTCGACGACGGCGCTGGGGTATTCGATGTCTCTGGCATTGAAGCTGTCGGTGCCGACGACGATGCGGTCCGATCCGAC
>AR_comb_assmDRAFT_10222422_pt1 | contig 14294 bp, 13 predicted proteins | sample ArasoioldDNA_FD_10543 | JGI IMG/M metagenome (IMG submission 10543) | reverse complement strand
CCGACCTCTTCGATGACACCGGCAAGTTCGTGTCCGAAGAGCGCGGGCGGAACAATCATTCGGGCGTGATAGCCGCGCTGGTAAACCTTTAGGTCGGTTCCGCACGTCAGGGCAACCTGAACTTTAATGAGTACCTCACCCTCGCTTACACGCGGGATCGGGACCTGTTCAATCTTGATGTCCTCTTTGCCGTAGAGGACGGCCGCCGTCATTTTTCCGTTCACTTCGAGTGTCCTTCCCATACGCTGCCTGGCTGGATCACGATCTTCATCGAATCCGGTTTAGGGTGAGCCGCCAAGTGCAGCGCCTCGAGCGCGTGCGAAAGGGGGAACCGGTGGCTGATCAGGCGTTCCAGATCCATCTCACGACTCATCACGAAACGCACTGACTCCTCCTGCAACTCCACGGAAGCGCTGTAGGAACCGAGCAGGGTCTTCTCGTCCACACAAATCGCCGCCGGGTCCACAGTTGCCTCGCCACGCGCAGTCTGCGCAAACAGCAACACCCGGCCGCCCGGACGCGTTGCTTCCATGGCTGGCCGGATTAGACCGTTGCCCCCGACCGCCAATATCACGGCGTCGGCGCCACGGCCATCGGTCATCGCGCGCACTCGTTGCACCACATCGTCGCGCGATGCATCAATTGTGAGGCCCAAACCGAAACTTTCAGATATTGTAAGCCTCTGGGAATACAAATCGGAAGTAATTACCCTAGCCCCTGTACGCCGGGCCAGCACTGCAAGGATCAGCCCAATCGGTCCCTGCCCGATGACGAACACGGTTTCTTCGGGCGAGAGTCTAAGATTTTCAATACCTTTTAGGCAGGTGTTCACTGGCTCGACAAAAGCAGCCTGCTCGAACGTGACGCCGTCAGGAATTCGCACGGTTCCGCGATCCACAATCCAGTCCATCACGCGGACATATTCAGCGAACCCGCCCCCGCTCGGTTCGTAGCCAGCGGTGCAGCCCACTTTCTTATACGTCTCACATTGGGCGAACGTCTTGTGACGGCAGTAATAGCACTCCCTGCATGGAATGTGATGAAAGACCATCACGTGGTCACCCTGATTGAATTGAGTGACGCCTTCTCCAACGGTGACGACAACACCGGTGGTCTCATGGCCGAAGATCCGGGGGGCGGAGTGTGACCCCGTGGCGATTTTCTTGAGGTCCGTCCCGCAGATGCCGCACGTATGCACGCGCACCAGGAGTTCGCCAGCACCGATGGTCGGCACTGGAACAGTTTCCATACGAACGTCGTTCTGACCGCGGTAAACGGCAGCAAGCATCGTGGCTGGGATCCTATTCACAGCCGCTTCCGTCAAGGTTTCACCAGCAATCGCCATTGCTTTAATTCTTCCTATTGGATGCGAATCTGACGCGTCTCGTGCGCAGGACGGCTACGATCTGTTCTGTACGCCAAGTGCAGCGCCCCCTCGGTTTTGTTGTATTCCTAACAGACCTGACAGGCGCGCACACAGGTTCCGAGAAGCCTTGGCGCTGTTCCGCGCCAATTGAAATACCGAGCCCCACGTCCAAGGGCGTAGCACGGTCGAAATCGCAAACGCGCTGGTGCGAAAACGGCCCTCTTGTGTCACAAACCTCTCCATCGCCGGCATCGAGAAGCCCACCTCATCCGAGATCGCTTTGACAGCCCGGAAGCGCAACTTGTGCGCCTCTGCCCCCTTCGCAACAGACGCTGCTTCCATATCAACCGCCTGCGCCGAATAGGCGCGTCCGAGTTTTGCTTTTTGCCCCTGGTCGGCTACCGAAGCGAAACTCACCACAACGCCTGAACCTCCCTCTGCAGGCCAGCGACTCCCGTCACGCGCGTCGACCACCAACTCCGGCTCGAAAACATCCCCCACACGAAGTTTGCCTTCCAGCGCACCGGCAAATCCCACCGAGATCAATTCTGTCGGCTGATAGAGCCCGACGATCGCCTCGGTCGCTCGCCTGGCAGCATCCGCCCCGATTCCGCCGCAAACCAGAACGATGCTGTCGCTCTCAAAAAACTCATATGCGATCATCCCGAACTCGCGCTCTACACGCCGCCAACCCTTCACGAGTGGGCCGATCTCGCGCGGCAGTGCAGCGACCACAGCGACTTCAAACATAGCCTTGCGCTCGGAACCAATCTGCTGCACGCCGCAAGGCGTCGTTCACGGGAGAGACCTTCCATCCAAGCTCAAGTTCAGCTTTGGCGGACGTCACAAACATCTTCTTCCGCCCCATGCGTACCGCCTCGACCGTAGCGCGTGGTTCCTTTCCCAAGACAAACCCCGTCCACCCTTCGTCGAACACGGCAGCCGCCATTGCAACGAATTGTGGCACCTTCACGGTCGGCGATGGCAATCCTGTGATTGCAGCCAGCTTGTCGAGAATCTGCTTCAGGGTCAGATTCTCTCCGCCGAGGATGTAGCGCTCGCCACTTCTTCCCTTTTCCATAGCAGCAACGTGACCGCGAGCGCACTCCTTGGCATCTACAAGATTCAGACCCGTATCAACGTACGCTGGAAACTTCTTCTTTAAAAAGTCCAGAACGATCCGTCCAGTTGGCGTCGGCTTTACATCCATCTCGCCGATCGGTGTTGATGGATTCACAACCACGACTTTCTGCCCACTTCGCCCGGCATCCAGCGCGACCTGTTCAGCCATATACTTCGAGCGCTTGTAATGCCCGATCATATCCGCCAAGGAGGCCGGAGAGTCTTCATCCACCACTTGTCCATCTTGACGAAATCCCATGGTGGCAACACTTGACGTATAGACCACCCGATTAACACGGTGTTTCTGCGCGGCCGCTAAAACATTCCGAGTCCCGTCGACATTCGAGCGATACATCTCGTCAGGATCCCGAACCCACAATCGATAGTCGGCGGCAACATGAAAGACCGCGTCGCAACCTTCCATCGCCTTCTCGATCGACGGCAGATCGCGAAGGTCACCGAGAACGCGATCCGCCGCGAGCCCCCTCAAATTTCGCAGATCGCTCGAGGGTCGCACCAGCAAACGCAAAGTAGCGCCCTGCTCTAACAGCGCACGCGCCACGTGGGCGCCAAGAAAACCAGTCGCACCTGTAACGAATGCTTTCAATGGACAGGGCCGAACGACTCACAGGACGAAACGGAACAACGCCGATCCTGTTCGGGGGCTTTTCCATGTACCCGTTGCGACGCGTTCATTTGCCGGCTTGCGCGGAAACGGCGGTCTCGCCCGCGACCACCTTGGCATAGGTCGTCATGGCTAGCAAAGGGAAGTACTGACTGTACATGTGATATTTGAGATAGAAGACTCGTGGAAATCCAGTTCCTGTGTACGATGATTCGTCCCACGAGCCATCTTTATTCTGCGTGCGCAAGAGATATGCGATACCGCGCGCCACCGAATCGCTGCGCGTATCGTTCGCCGCCATCAATCCTAAGACAGCCCATGCGGTCTGCGAAGCCGTACTCTCGCCCTGGCCCTTGAGATTTGAATCGTCGTACGAACCGACCGTCTCGCCCCATCCGCCGTCCGGGTTCTGCATCATGCGTAGCCACTCGGCCGCCTGCTGGACGCACGGTTCGTGATGATCCACTCCGATGGCCTCGAGTCCACGCAGGACGAGCATCGTGCCGTACACATAATTCACTCCCCAACGGCCAAACCACGAACCATCCGGCTCCTGCTCTTTCTGCAGAAACTGAATGGCCTTCTTCACCGCCAGATGGTTTTTGTCGTAGCCGTAACACGCCAGCATCTCGAGCACTCGGCCTGTAATGTCCACAGTAGCCGGATCGAGCATGGCGTTATGATCCGCGAAGGGCACGTACTGGAACACCATGCGATCGTTGTTCTTGTCGAACGATGCCCAACCTCCGTTCCGGCATTGCATCGAAAGTACCCAGTCGATCGCACGCTGCACCGACTCGCGCTGATACCGTCCATTCGGATGTTCCACCCGAGATAAGGCAAGACAGACTTGCGCCGTGTCATCGACATCCGGATAGAACTCGTTATTAAACTCGAAATACCACCCGCCCGGCTGCCCTTGCGGATTTTTGATCTTCCAGTCCCCGACGGTCCTCACCTGCTTTTGCAGAATCCAGTCCGCACACTTGACTAAGCGAGGATCGGTCGCAGCTACGCCAGCTTCGGCCAGTGCATAAAGCGCGTACGCTGTGTCCCAAACGGGGGAGACGCAAGGCTGCACGCGATAGGTATCGCCCTCTTCGATGCCAAGCTTCTCGAACTCGTCCATCGCCCGGATCACCTGCGGGTCATCGACCGAGTAGCCGAGACAGCGCATCGCGATCACCGAGTTCATCACGGACGGCAAAATCGCGGCCAGCCCATCGCTCATTTCGAAGCGTTCCAGCATCCACCGCTCAGCCTTCTTGAGAGCAATTGAGCGCAACGGGCGAACATGGACTCGCTCGAACAAATGCACCATGCGGTCAATCAGCAAGAAAAAATTTCGCCACGACAACAGCTTTTTCGACCAGCGCAGGTGCATGCGCGAGTTCTGCATGTCTTCCACGAAAAGCTCTTCGACCCCCATACCATCCGGCAACTTCTTGAATGGCTTCTTCGCGTAGCAAATCGACAGGGGCACGAGAATCGCGCGGGACCAGGAAGAAATCTCGTAGATGTTGAACCAGAACCAATTCGGAAATAGAACGATCTCGGGCGGGATCGCAGGACAGGCGTCGTAATCGTACTGCCCAAAAAATGCGAGGTACAACTTGGTAAAGGTGTTGACCTCGGTCACTCCACCCATCTCGAGAATCTTCGTGCGCGCCCGCTCGAGCGCAGGATGCTCAGCCTTGTATCCCGCCAACTTCAAGCCAAAGTACGACTTCACCGACGCGCTGATGTTCGACGGACCGCCCGGGTAGATGCTCCAACCACCGTCCTCATTCTGACGCTGCAGAATATAGCGGGCAGCCTTGGCGAAGCGCTGCTCGTCAACCGTCCCAAGCAGCGTATGCAGGATCATGTAATCCGCTTCGAGAGTAGTGTCGGCCTCGAGTTCGCCGCACCAGTAGCCATCGTCGTGTTGCTGAGAAAAGAGGAACCGCCGAGCAGCATCGGACGCCGCAGCTACTCGGCTGGCTAGATCGTCAATTTTTCCAAAGCGAAGTTGAGGCGCGGTGGCTGTACTTAATCGGGGGAGACTCTGGTCCATCGAGAGTTAAGCTCCGTTAGTCCGCAGATGCACTCGCGGGTGCGCTAGCAATTGCCTCCACAATTTCGGGAGGCAGCCCGAAGCGCACGTTTTCGGGCATGACTTCCAACTCTTGCAAATTCCCGTAGCCATTACCCTTCAAAAACTCGACTACTTCCTCAACCAGGCATTCAGGAGCGGAAGCCCCAGCCGTCAAGGCGATCGTTTTTACATCCTGCAGCCATTCCGGCTTGATGTTTTTGTAACTGTCGATTAGATGCGCCTTGGTCCCCAAATTACGCGCAACTTCAACCAGACGATTTGAGTTCGAGCTGTTTTCCGAGCCCACGACTAACAACAGATCTGACTCCGACGCCACCTGCTTCACAGCAACCTGCCTGTTTTCAGTGGCATAGCAAATATCCTGTGCAGCCGGACCTTTGATGTTGGGATACTTCTGCTTAAGCGCCGCAATAATGTCCTTTGTCTCGTCGAGGCTTAAGGTGGTCTGGGTCAGATATGCCACGCGATTCGGGTCGGGTACAGACAAACCCTCGACCTCTTTCGGAGAACCTACAACCTGCGTGACTGCGGGCGCCTCGCCAAGCGTCCCAATCACCTCGTCGTGATCCCGGTGCCCAATCAGAATGAGGGAATATCCCTCTTTAGCGAACTTTACAGCTTCCACGTGGACCTTGGTGACCAAGGGACAAGTTGCATCGATCACTCGCAGTTTTCGGCTTTTGCTCGCCAAGCGCACCTCGGGAGAAACGCCGTGGGCACTGTAAATTACCCGCTCTCCCTCCGGCACCTCATCAACGCTGTCCACGAAAATTGCGCCTTTTTGCTGCAATTCTTCCACTACAAAGCGGTTATGGACAATTTCCTTTCGAACATAGATGGGCGGCCCAAACGCCTCCAGAGCAATGCGGACGATGTCAATCGCGCGGACCACGCCGGCGCAAAAGCCTCGGGGTTTTAACAGCAAAAGTGTCCTGGCATCGTTCATCGGCACACTAGACCATCCTCTGGGTGTATTCAGGGTACACGGATTTAAACGTTCTTTAGATGCTAGGGTATCTGAAAAGTACTCGGGGGTCAACGTAAGCAGAAGAAACGGCAGGGATTATCGATCGTCTGAGGTGATCGTTTCGAAGCCAAAATCGTCGAAACAGCCTCTTCAGAAGCACATGGATTGCAGCAAAGGGATGCAACTCACCTTTGCCGATGACTGTAACGTCACCAAGCCCCTCAGTTGTGGCTTGCGCGGCAAGCCTTGCCGGATTTCTCCAAGCAGTCTTCCCACACGGTCGAACTGTGTTGGCCGGGCTCGCGATCCTTCTTTGCGCTGCGAGCAAGGTCACCTAGCGGTGTGTAGTGCGGTGCGGGCGCGAATTCCCAGAGCGGCCGCTCGCCCGTCGCGGAAGTGTAGCCACCCTGTCCTAAGAGCGTCTGTTGCTGCGCCATCGGCTTCGAGGACGCCTGTTGCGGATGGCTGGGTCCCCGGTACACCACAGGCTGGCTGCTGATGGCGTTTGTGCCGGCCGCAGCCTGACCAAATGCGACAGCTGTGGACAATATGCACACGGTTAACAAGATGATCTTTAAGAGTTTCATCGGTCCCTGGGTCTCCTACCCTATGCGCCTTGGATTTCAGAATGCTCAGGTTCGCGCGTGGGGAAAAATTCTCCCGACGCTCACTGCTCTCTGAGAAATGCAACGGACGGACCAACTCGCATGGGACGAAGCCCTTCCCTATCAATGGTAACCACGAAGAAACATAAGCAATTGTTTGCATACAAGCTTTCGCTGTGGGAAGTCCGTTTCTCTAGGACCCAACAACGGCTGAAGCCTGCAGCAGGCCCAGAGTGCGTTCGAAAATCTCGCTGGGTGAACCCACGGCGGGCACTCGGACCAGCACGCGGTGCGCTTCGAAAAACTCGATCAAGGGCGCAGTGCTCTGCTCATAAGCCTTCATGCGCACCGTGACCGACTCGGCCCGATCGTCTTCTCGCTGGGTTAGAAGACCCCCACAACGGTCGCACACACCTTGCTCCCGCGGCACTTGATGCAACACGTGAAATACCGCTTTGCATTGCCGACACGTGCGACGGCCGCTGAGGCGAGCAACAATCTCTGGCAGCGGCAATTCGTAACTGATCACGCCGGTGAGTGCGATCCCTTCCCTCCCTAAAAGCGTCAGCAATCCTTCCGCTTGAGCCAGGGTGCGTGGAAAACCATCCAATAGGAACCCTTCGTTACAGTGCAGGCAAGTCGCACGGTCGCGAACCAGTTCCCAAACCGTGCCATCTGGAACAAGTTCGCCCCGTGTCATGAAAGCAACTGCTTCAGCCATCGCCGGACTCAGATCACCTGGGGCTCGACTAGTTGCCGCGCGGAACACATCGCCCGTTGAGAGATGGCATGCACCCAGCCGCTCCCGCAGTAGTTGTGCCTGAGTTCCCTTTCCAACTCCGGGTGGACCAAGCAGAATCAGCCGCCACGGCTTCATTCGCGCTGGCGACAGATTTGTGCACGGAGTTTGAGGGCCTTGAAGCCAGCCTGGGCGGTCCGTCTTTGAAGGCGATTCCATGAGACAACTTCTCCGGAACTCCGCAAGCATCTGGCCTGTTCACCAATCGCCCCCGGGCCGCGGAGTTGGACTACTTGGCAGCGTAGCCTTGCGGTATGCGACCGTGGGGTGACCTCCATCACTCAACGTTGTGAACCTTACCGCCGAAACCCATCAGCGTTCGGAAAGTGTGGTGCTGCTTCGAAGAAGCACCTGAGATTGCAATTATTTATTTCGCTGCTTGGCCCGGCACATAGCTTAGGTCATCCCGATAGCGCCCGGTCTCTACACGCAGTCGTTCGAGAATGGGAACCGCTTGCGTTTTCTGTCTGACAGAATCGAGAAGTTTCGCGACGAACGCAGCTTGCACTCCGAACTCCGACGTTTTCTGCGCAGGCAAAAGCAGCATGTATTCCGTTGTCCCATTCACCGGACGAAAGACCGCGTGTTCGATGGTATCGATGCCGGCGTTTCGAAATGCTGCCGCGAAGATGCTTTCGAACTCAGCACCACTCCCCGGAGACAAAGAGAAGTAATAGAAGCCGAGCAAGGGAGTTGTAAGGTTACGATCGTCCAGGCGGCTGAGCGATGGGATCATCTCGAAAATCATCGACGCTCGCACGTCGGCATAGGGCTCGACATTGAGAGCGTTATTAGCAGAATCCTCCGCCGGTGCCACAGCATGATCGAAGTCGGACCATCCATGGAAGAAGGTTCCATCCGCGAAAGAACCGACGCAATCGCCGGAGACGATGTTCCAACCGTACCAACGGAAGGAATCGTTCTTCCCGCGATGCCATTCCAGATGGCGCTTGTAACCTTCCTCGAAGTCCCGCACCATGCCCGGTTTCGGTTGCCAGATCACCATTCGAGCGACGCTCCCGGCTTGCTGTCCGACCGCCCCAAAGCGGGCCAGCATCATCACAAGAATCCCAATACCCCACCGCATCCCACCCTTCCACGATCTTGATCCGGGATAATTCATAACTTTCCCTCCTCTGCACAGTCGAACATTCCAGACTGCTGGAAGGTTCAAGCGCAAATCGAGCGGCATGGGATACAACACGGTGTTAAGGTGAGAACAAGAAGTGCGGGATTTATGACTGAAACATCAAGACACTACAGGATCGGCGAATTTGCGCAGCTGAGTGGCGTGTCAACGAAAACGCTGCGTTTCTACGACGAGATCGGATTGCTTCACCCAGCTGGGGTCGATCCACGGACTCGATATCGGCACTATTTGCCCAAACAACTGAACGATCTCGCGACGATTCTGTCGCTGCGCGACTTGGGTGTTTCCTTGGCGGAGATCCGGCATGCATTGGGTCGAAGTGAGTCGAAAGGCGATCGCCGACGCATGCTCGAGCAAATGCGCCAGTCGGTGAAAAATTCCATTCAGGATGCGGAGCGCACGCTGCGGTCGATTGATGCTGCTCTAGAAGAATTGAATGGCCCTAAAGTGAGCGTCGCTGTAACCGTGAAACGCCGACCAGCAACATGGATCGCCTCAATCCGCGCGGTTGTGGATCACTACGTCGAGCTTTCTTCATTCGAACAGGAACTCAGAAACGCTCTGCCGGAACACTCGATCGGTTCGTTGCGGGGTGTGCTCTGGCATCGCTGCGCAGATTCCGGCGTGATTGAAGGCGAGCCATTCTTAGAACTGAAACACAATGTGCCTCGGCGAAGCATCTACGACGTCCAGCAATTGCCCTCGGCTACACTGGCTTGCGGATACTGCGAACCGGACGATGACGCCGCGGAGAACGTCTATAGAACGCTGAAGCGATGGATGGAAGTGCGCGGGTACCGCTTGGCTGGTCCCAAACGCGAAATTGATTTGGGAAACCTGCTGGAGATTCAATTCCCCCTGCAGTCGTCATAACCTCGAGCGCTTCAAAATAGATCCCCAGTGGCGCTCACGCGTTAGTTTTCAGCATTTGCTCGGCATGCTTGAGGGAACTTTCCGTGACCTTGGCGCCGCTCAACATGCGAGCTACCTCCTCGGTGCGCTCGTCCCCAGCAATATGGCGTACGCTGGTGCGGGTTCTTCCCCCCACTGTCTTCTTTTCAATCAGGTAATGATGATCGGCAAAAGTTGCAATCTGCGGTAAGTGCGTAACGCACAACACTTGGCTCGTACGGGCGAGTTCCTTGAGTTTCTTGCCGACCGCTTCCGCCGCACGTCCCCCGATCCCCGTGTCGATCTCATCAAAAACCAGGGTGCGCGGTACTCCGGGCCCCTTCTTACGGCCACTTTGCGCGGTTCCCTCGACGCTGGCTTTCAAAGCCAGCATCACGCGCGAGAGTTCTCCGCCAGAGGCGATTTCTTCAAGCCTCTTCAGTGGCTCTCCCGGATTTGTAGCGATCATATAAATGACATGGTCAAAGCCGGATTCCGTCCAGTTGTCTTCTTCATCGGAACCAGTAACTTCAATACGGAAGGACGCTTTCATCGCAAGATCGTTAATCGCGCCTTCCACGTGCTTCTCGAGCTTGCGCGCAGCCTCGTAGCGTCTTTTCGACAGCGCCCGGGCAGCAGTCAGGTATGTCTCCCCGGCACGCGCGAGGTCTGCTCGCAGTCCCCATAGAACCTCGTCTTTGTTCTCCATCTCCGACAACTTGCGCGTGACATCAGCGCCAAACTGAATCGTTTCGTCGAACGATGGACCGTATTTGCGTTTCAGCCGGTCCAGAACCGCAAGACGATCCTCGACTTCCGCCAGGTGCTCTGGCGAGGCGTGAATGCCACCGGCATAATCTCGCACCTGCGCGCCCACGTCTTCTACGCTGATCAGCGCCGACTCGAGCGCGCTCAAGACCTCTTGGAAGCGTGGCTCAAAACGCGCTAGCTCCTCTACATGCTTTCGCGCAGCCCGTAGGGAGGCCGCGGTCGAAGCGTCACCTTCGTATAGCAAATCGAAAGCGTTCATCGCCGCGTTATAGATTTTCTCGGCGTTTCCCAGAACGCGCTTTTCATTTTCGAGGCGTACATCTTCGCCCACCTGTAGCCGTGCCTCTTCGATTTCACGTTTCTGGTACGTCCACAAGTCAACTAGGCGCAATCGGTCCTGTTCGTCGCGCTGCAACTGTTCGATTCGGTCGCGAATCGATCGCCAGCCATGGAAAGCCTCGGCCGCTGCTCCAACCTGGGAACAGGCATACATATCCAGCAGAGCCAAGCGCGCAGGACCGTCAAAGGCGCTCAAAGTTTCGTTCTGTGCGTGTACCGTTGCCAAATACGGTCCAAGCGACTTCAGTACGGCGACCGTCGCAGGCTGGTTGTTGATGAAAACCCGGCCCTTGCCTGTCGCCGACAACTCGCGGCGCAGAATGATGGAGTCATTTTCTGAGTCCAGCCCGTTCTTCTCGAGAATTGCGCCGGCGAGTTTTGCCGTGCTGCTTTCAATCTCGAAAACGGCGGACACAACCGCACGGTCGGTGCCTGAGCGAATCACATCGGATGACGCCTTCTCCCCCAACAACAAGGTCAATGCGTCAATCAGAATGGATTTTCCGGCTCCAGTTTCGCCGGTCAGAAGATTCAAACCCGAAGCGAACTCCACCACCAGGTTATCGATGACCGCGTAGTTCTCGAGGCGCAGTTCGACGAGCACGAAAGGTCCTGGGATGAAGTTGAGCGCAGCATAGCACGAAAGCTTTTCCCTGCAGTGTCCCAGACCCACCGATCATATTGTCGACTCCACCGTTGGGACGGATTTCTCATGCACTGTGACTGCAGTTAACTACTGTACTTCCGGGTTGATGCATGGGGTTCACTAGAGTCAGTTTCGTCACGCGGTAGTCTATAATTTTGAGAAGGATACCTGACAATCAAGATGCCTTTGCCCTCACTCCTCTCACTCGTGTTCGGGGGCGAGATCACTGATCTCGTTCTGCAAACGGGCCCGGTCGCCAAAACAGTACTCCTTATCCTGCTGGCATTCAGCATCCTTTCGTGGGCGATCATCCTTGCGAAGTGGAGCTTGCTGCGCCGCGCTCGTGTCCAGAGCGGGCGCTTCGTGCGCGCCTTTCGCAAAGCGCAGCGATTGCAGGACATTGCTGCGGTGGCAGACCAGTTTCGCCCCAGCCCTTTGGTCGGCATCTTTGAGAATGGCTACGAGGAATTCAAGCGCCAGGGCGGACGCAACCCGGAAGCAGTGAAGCGCGCAATGCAAATCGCCAACTCGGAAGAGTTGACCCGCTTCGAACGTAACATTCCATGGCTCGCGATCACTGGTGCAGTTACTCCGTTTGTGGGACTCTTCGGTACCGTCTGGGGCATCATCGATGCGTTTCACGGCTTGGGCACCGCGGGGGCCGCAACCCTCCGAGCTGTTGCCCCGGGCATCTCCGAGGCGTTGGTCACCACTGCCGCTGGCCTCGCCGCCGCGATTCCCGCGGTCATCGCTTACAACTTGATCGGCAGTTCACTTCGCGACTTCGCTGCGCGCGGTGACGATTTCTCGCTGGAAATGTTGAATGCTGTGGAGCGCCCTGTCCCTGCTCAGGCCATGGCAGAGGCCCCTGGAGCACGTCGCTAATGGCGTTTACCAGTGCCAACGGACGAACCCAGACCGCGATCGCCGACATCAACGTCACGCCGCTGGTTGACGTGGTTCTGGTGCTGCTCATCATCTTCATGGTGACGGCTCCCGTGCTGCAGTCCGGAATCGAAGTCAACGTTCCCAAAACGCGCACCGTCAAGGAAATCACTGAGGAGCGCATGGTGATCAGCATTAACAAAGATCAGCGCGTATTCCTTGGGAACGATCCGATCAACATCAACGAGATCAAGACCAAACTGCGCCAGAAGATTCGGGACCCGCAACATCAGTCCGTCTTCCTGCGCGCGGATGAAGATGTGCCGTTCGGCGCCTTTGCCACCGTCATGGATGCGGTAAAGCAGGCGGGCATCACGAACGTGAGTATTGTGACGCAGCCCCTGGACTCGCATGGCAGCCGACACTGAAATTTTCTTCGAGCACTCGCATCTTGGTAAACCGCTACTGTGGTCGTCCGGGCTGCATCTGGGCTTCTGGGGGTTCGTGCTGCTTTACACGGTGATCCTGCCCGGGCATCGCGGCGACGGCTGGGGCGCTGGCGGAGGAGGCGATGCAATCGGCGTGGCCCTGGTCAGCAATGTGCCTTTGCCTGCCAATCCGACGCAGACCCAGAACGTACTCGCGAATGAATCGAAAGGTTTGGCGCTGTCGAGGCCTACTCTTCAGCAGGTGGAACCGGACGCGATTCCGATTCCCGACAAGACCACGAAGACGAAGGTGAAACCTACGCCGAGCGTTACGAAGCAACAGAAGCCGCAGCCTGAGCCGGAGCCAGAGACCAACGAAGTTCCCTTCGGCCAAGGTGGGCCGGTCAGTGGACCGTATGGAACATTCAGTGCCGCCGGTGCAAAGGGCGGATTCGGCTTCACAGGTGGCGGTGGAGACTTCGGCAGTCGATACGCCTGGTACGTGCGCGTCGTTCAGCAGAAAGTTTCCGAGAACTGGTTGAAGTACGAGGTGGACCCACGTATCCAGTCGGCGAATCGCGTGTACTTGTCATTCGACATCAATCGCGCGGGACAACCCACCAACGTCCAGGTCGAACAGTCCAGCGGGATTCCGTCTCTCGATCAGTCTGCAATACGTGCTGTACAACGCATCGACACCTTTGGGCCGCTGCCCTCGGATTATTCCGGCGGCAAAGTTTCAGTGGAGTTCTGGTTCGATTACAAGCGGGGAGGATGACGTTTGAAGGTAGGTGAGACCATCGCAGTTCCTGCAAAGAAACCTTCCGCGCACCGCAAGTGGGCGGTGCTGATCTGTCTCGTGGCCACAGTCGGCCTCATAACCTCTTCCACAACCTCACACGCTCAAGATTGGATTCGCACCGGTACCGGCTTAGGCGTCGAAAAGGTTCGGCTCGCCGCTGCAGACTTCAAGCCTTCCACCGCCGATCCCAAAAATGCCGAACTGCTCAAAGTCTTCAACGAGACGCTGTTCAACGACCTCGACAATGCCGGCATTTTCGACATGGTGTCCAAGAGCTTCTATCCACTCGAAGTTCCGGGAAACCCGTCAGAAGTCAAATTTGAAGCCTGGACCAATCCTCCCGTCAACGCCTCCATGCTTGCCTTCGGCGATCTCGGGATCACCGGCGGAAACGTCACTGTCCACGGCTGGCTGTACGACGTCAAGAACACCGCTTCCCCTCAGGTGCTCGGCAAGCAGTACAACGACACCGCCACCACCGACAACGCGCGTACCATCGCGCACCGCTTCGCCAACGAGATCATCTTTCGGCTGGGCGGCGGCATCGCGGGCATCGCCGAAAGCAAGATCTACTTCGTCAGCGATCGTACTGGCCACAAAGAAATCTGGGTGATGGATTACGACGGTGCGAACCAGCACGCGATCACGCATATCGGGTCGATTTCGCTGTCGCCACGTATTTCACCCGACGGCTCCCGCCTCGCCTTCAGTTCCCTCTCGAAGACCAGTTGGGAGATCCGCATGTACTCCCTCGAACTCAACCGCATGGTGAGCTTTCCTGCATTCGGCGGCACCAACCT
>AR_comb_assmDRAFT_10051437_pt1 | contig 14296 bp, 4 predicted proteins | sample ArasoioldDNA_FD_10543 | JGI IMG/M metagenome (IMG submission 10543) | reverse complement strand
GGAGCCACAACCGATCGTCGGAGCAGCGCGTCCTGACGCCCTCGCCCAGCGGCTCGTGCCACCAGTGCTGAACGTCACCCTCCACATACTGCCGGCCAGCCGCCTTCAAAATGTGAGCGCGCGCAATCGCCGGATCCGACGGAAGGGTGGCCAACACGTCCTGCAGCTGGTCGCGGAAGCCGAACGCGCCGCTCGACTGATAGAACGACGACCGTCCCCAGATGCGGCACGACAACGTCTGGTACAGCAGCCAGCCGTTCAGCAGGACGTCGAGCGCCGGCTCGGGTGTTTGAACGCGGATCCGCGAGGTCAGTCTCGTCCAAGCGCGTTCGACCGCCTCGCGTGTCCGCGCCGCGGCAGCCGCGGATGCGTACCGACGAATCAGCGTTCGCGCTTCCGCTTCGTCCCGCGCATCGCCCATGACGAACACGAGGCGAATCGTCTCGCCTGGAGGAAGGCCCACGGAGACGGCCATCGCCGCACACGGTTCCATTGCGGTCCCGACACGGCCCGACAAGGCGACCCGGCGCATGGCGGCCGGGTCTTCCAGGCTCCCGTTTCGTCCGATGAACTCGAGGCGATCGCCCGTGACCGTCACGTTGTCGCGGTCGGCGGCTACGAACACAACGTGGCCGCCGAACGCGTCCGACGCGCGATTCCAGGCGAACAACGCCGACGTTTCCGTATCCTGTGCGGTGGCCACCAGCGGAGCCACCGGCGAACGCCGTTCGGAAAGCTGCAGGTCGGCATAGAACGTGACGCTCAACTCGCGGGGATGAGATCCGCTCTGTCGCAGACTGAGCGTCAGCAGCTTGATGCGATCGTCGGGCGGCACGAAGACCTCGAGCTCGGACTCGATGTCGCCGTGATGCGCGTAGTACGTCGTCGCGCCCAGGTCGTGGCGCACGCGATGTCGTGCGCCATCTGGCCTCGGCGCGGGCGTGGCCGACCAGAACACACCCGTTCGCTCGTCGCGGATGAACAGCGCCTCGCTCGGCGGGTCCGTGACGGGATCGTTCGACCACGGCGTCAGCCGCCTCGACTGGCTGTTGTCGGCCCACGTGCAGGACAGGCCGCGATCGGTTGTGATGCACCCGAAGGCCGGATTGGCGATGACGTTCGTCCACGGCGCAGGGGGCACCGTCCGGCCGTCCAGGTGGATCTCGTACGCCGCGCTGTCTGGCGCAAATCCGCCAATGCCATTCCAGAAGCGCAGGCGATCCATGGGACGCGACTCGAGTTCCGCCGTCATTGGCGCGTCGGACGGCGCCTCGACCGCGACGAACGGGCCCGGCGGCACTGGCGGACGATCGGCGCGCCGGAGCTGCTGGTCGAGCGACCCGGTACGGCCGTCGCACACGACGCGCGCGGCGGCCTCGAGCAGCTGGCGATCGTCGTCTGACATGTTCGCCGCCACGCGCAGGAAGACACCGCCCGGCTGGTCTCCGTACGATGCCCACGGTCCGCTGGCGCACAGTTGGATCAACTGCTCTTGCAGCTCCTGCCGATAGCTGGCCCCGTGTTCGTTGAGGATCACGAGGTCGCACCGGTACCCGCGCCGCCGGAGGTACTCGTGTCCTGTCAGCAGTTCGCGCACGAGATCGACCTCGCGCGGCTGCGTGATCCTGACGAGCAGGATCGGCAGGTCGCCGGAGATGCCGTGCTTCCAGAGCTCCCGGATCGGAAGGACGTTCCGCGCGATGGCCGCCGGCGCGCGAAGCCGCGAGTCGGCATGAATGAGGCGGCTCGCGAGGCGCTCGAAGCGCATCGCCTGCACGGGCGACAGGTTGAACTCACGAAGCTCGATGTCCGCGCGGGAACGCGCGAGGAAGAACGCGTGGCCGATTGAAACCGGCTCGCGATATTTCGCCAGCAGACCGAGCGCCTCGTCGCGCGAGCGAGCGTAGGCCGTGGCGAAGGCGACGGTCGCGCGCGCGCGCGGACCAAGCCTGACGAGGCGTCGCAGGCTGAAGACGGGATCCAGCACGAAGCCCGTGCTGCCCGACAGCGGGTCGCGTCCCCGCATCGCCGCCGGCGCCGACACGTCGAAGCCGCGGCCGACGAATCGGGCGCGATCGGTCTCGTGCTGAGCGTCGAGCAGATCCGATCCGGCCATGACGTGCACGGCGAACTCGTTGGCCGCGCCGTCCCGGGCCCGGCGCTCGGCGAGCAGCGCGCCGGGCGACGGCGCTTCGGTCCGAACGAACAGATTGCTGAACGCCGGATGCGACTGATCGGCCGACGCCGTCGTCAGGGTGATCTCGGAATAGCTGGTGACCTCGATCACCCTTGGTTCGAGGCCGTGGTTGACCAGCGTGACACGGCGCACTTCTGCCGCGTCGTCGGGTCCGGTCGCGACCTCGAGGATGCTCTCGATCTCGCCGTCGCGACGGCGGAATCGCGCGCGTGCGAGCTCGAAGACGACTTCGTAGTCGTCGGGCTCGGCGCGCGTCGGCTGAAAGGCCGCAGACCAGAAGCGGCCCGATCCGCCCGGCGACACGTCGCGGAGGTAGATGAAGGTGCCGTAGTTGTCCTGGACGAGGTCTTCCCGCCATCGCGTCACGAAGGTGTCGCCGACGGCGCTGTAGCCGCCGCCCGCGTTCGTCAGCATCACCAGATAGTGGCCGTTGGAGAGAAGGTGCGCGCGCGGAGCAAGCGTGTGCGGCGTCGTATACCGGCGCACGACGGGCGCCGCCACCTTCCGCGGACCTTCTGCGGCCGACGACATCTCCGGTGTGAGGCGGATAGGACCCGGCAGCGGCAGCTGTTCCTGCAGCAGTTGCTCGACCGCGCGAATGCGCGGGTCTTTGTGAAAGCGGCGCTGCAGCGCACCGTCGTGCACGGCGTTGCCGAATGCGGCGAGGCTCATGCCCACGTGATGCGCCATGTAGGTGCGGACGACCTCGGTGCCCCGCTCCGAATCGCCCGGCGTGTAGTCGATCGACTCGAAAGGCCCGTACTTGCCCGCTACGCCGAGGCGCTCCAGTCGGCGCAGGTTCTGGACGGCCGCCGCCGGACGCACCAGCGCGGCGAGGCACGCCGCGTACGGAGCCACGATGAGTTCGTCCGCCAGCCGTGGTTTGAGGCCGAGGCCGGGCGTGCCAAAGGCCTTGTATTGATAATTTCCCGCGCGGTCGCGCAGAGCGTACGCCGCCTCCGAAAATCCCCAGGGCACGCCGCGCAGCCGGCCGTATTCGATCTGGACGTCGACCACGGTCTCGCACGTCTGCGCCAGGAGTGTGTGCGGAAAGAGTTTCGTGACGAGCACGGGCATCAGGTACTCGAACATCGATCCGCTCCACGACAGCAGCGCGCGCGCCGCCGGCGTCGGGGCGACCGTCGTCCGTCCGAGCTTGAACCAGTGCTTCAACGGCACCTGCTCGGTCGCAATCGCGACGAGACTCGTCAGCCTGGCTTCCGACGCGAGCAGGTCGTAGTAGGACGCGTCCAGGCGATTCTCCGAGGCGTTGTAGCCAATCGCGAAGAGGCCGCGCTGTTCGTCGTACAGGAACCGAAAGTCCATCTCGAGCGCCAGCGTCAGCAGGCGTTCGCCAAGCCGCGATACGCGATCGCACAACGCGGCTGCTTCCTGCGCGAGCCCACGCAGGGCGTTCACGGCGTCGGAGTCGACGCCAGTCGGAAGCGTGACGATCTGCGCATCGACCCAGGACGCGAGCTTCGCCGGCGCGGGCATCCAGCTCGCGTCGAGCTCCGCGGAGCGATCCGGGTTGCCGCCCGGGGCCAGACGATCGAGCCACGCCATGGCCGGACGAAGCGACTCGAGATCCCCCAGGCGCGCGGCCAGCGCGGCTTGGAGCCGCAGGCTCCAGTTCTTGACGTCACCACCGCTGTCGCCGATGGCCGAGTCGATCTCCAGGTGCCGTTCCGTCAGCTCTGTCAGGAACCACAACCATCCCGACGGCGTGCGCGGTCGCAAGGCCAGCCGTTCGGAGAAGACTGCGAGCGCGCGCGCGAGGCTCTTGTTGGCGGGAAGCCGCTGCTCCGCCTGCTCGGTCAGCACGCCGGCGATGTCCTCGAGGCCGTCGAAAAATCTGGGGTCGAGCCACGACACACGCTCGACCATCTCGTCGAGCGCCTGTCGCGCGGTCAGGAGATGCGCGGCAAGATTGCCGCTGTCGACCGTGGAGACGTACTCGGGACGCAGCGGCTGCAAGCGTACGGTGTCGTACCAGTTGTAGAAGTGGCCCCGGTAGCGCGGAAGTGTTTCGAGCGTGTCCACGACCGCCTCGATCCGCTCGACTGCGCGCGATGGCGTGAGGTAGCCGAAATCGACCGCGGAAACGTCGGCAAGCACCTCCAGGCCGATGTTGGTGGGCGACGTGCGCGTGGCGAGGGGCGGATCGCGATCCTCCTGGTAATTGTCAGGAACCAGGTTGTGCTGCGGGGACGTGACGCACTCCTCGAAGAACGTCCAGCAGCGGAGCGCCGTGCGTCGCACGTACCGCCGCCCGGCCGGCGACAGACGTTCGTCCAGGTGGCGCCGGGGACGACCGGTCAGATATGCGAGCTCTGGCGCGACGATCCAGGCGATCGCGAACGGCAGCGCCCAGACCACGCGCCCGGACAAGCCGGAGGTCAACACGAGGACGCCCAGACCAATCGCGGGCGCGGGCCACATCGTGACGTAGGTGTAGTGGCGCTCGGCGCGGAGGCGGCGTCCCGCCGCCGCCGCGGGTTCCCATTCGAGCAGTCCTTGTCGCGTCACGGCGACGCGGTAGACCGTTCGCACGATCGCGTCGACGAGCGATGCGGCTTCGTCCGCCAGAAATGCGATCGTCAGTGCGAGCCGAAGACCGAGGCCGGCAATCCGCGGCCGCTGGACCGCGAAGAACGCGCGCAGCGACACGCCCTGCAGCCTGGCCAGCACCGCATCCACCAGCTCGAAGACGGCGGACAGGCCGATCGTCAGCAGTGCGAAGAGCACCCAGACGCCGGGCGATCCCGGGGCAATCGTCCAGGCAAAGGCCAGGAACAGGAGGAGTGCCGGCGGAACGACGCTGCGACGGAGGTTGTCGAAGATCTTCCATCGCGAGTGCGCCGGCAGGACATTGGGCTCGGTTCCGCCGGACGCGGTCGGGACCTTGGGCGCGAGCCACGGCGCGATCTGCCAGTCGCCGCGCGTCCAGCGATGCAACCTCGCCATCCACGCCAGGTAGTGGCTGGGATACTCATCGATGACGTGGACGTCGCTGCAGAGCGCCGTGCGCGCGAACAAGCCTTCGAACAGATCGTGGCTCAGCAGGCGATTCTCGGGAATGCGGCCCGCGAGCGCGCGATCGAACGCATCGATGTCCAGGATGCCCTTGCCAACGAAGTTTCCCTCGTCGAAGAGGTCCTGGTACACGTCGGAAACCGCTTTCGCGTAGGGATCGAACCCGCTGCCGCCTGTCGCTGCGTGCGCGAACGGCGTTGCTTCGGCGCTCTCGAGATCGATCTCGACCCGCGGTTGGATGATTCCGTAGCCTTCCACCACGTGGCGGGCCACCGGATCGATCCGGGGCCGGTTCAGCGGATGGCCGAGCGCTCCGGCTAGGCGCTGCACCGTTCCGGCCGGCAGCTGTGTGTCTGCGTCGAGCGTCATGACGAAGCGGCTCGCAAACAATTGCGACTCGGAGCCGATGATCGTGCTGAAGCTTCCGCGGCGTCCCGTCCGGAGATAGGTGATCAGCTCGACGAGCTTCCCTCGCTTCCGCTCCCACCCCATCCATTTCTGCTCGGCGGGATTCCACAGGCGCTTCCGGTGCAGCAGGACGAACCGCGCGCTGCCGTGGCGTTCGTTGAGCAACGCGATGCCGTCGATGGCGGCTTGCAGCAGGCGATCATCCCCGTGCTCGTGCTCGGTATCCGAATCGACGAAGTCCGTCAGCAGACCGAATTGGGTCGCGCCCGCGTGGTTGGCGAGCGACCGCACCTCGAGGTCGTGCAGCTGACGCGTCACACCCTCGACCGTCGTCAGCAGTGTTGGCACGACGATGAGCGTTCGCTCCGATTCCGGGATGCCCTGGCTGAAATCGAGCTTCGCCAGACGCCTGGGTGGCACGACGACGGTGACGAGCCGGTGAAGAATCGTGACGGCGATTTCGGAGGCAGGCACGAGCGACACGAGCGCGGCGACGACGGTCAGCCACGCGCTCGCACCGTGCCGGTTGGCGTAGGAGACCAGCGTCGCGACGATCAAAACGGTCAGGATTGTCAGGCTCGAGACGTACAACGCCGTTGCATGACGGCGCGCGTGGCGTCCGAGCCAGACGGTGACAGGCGGCGTCAGCTTGAGCGCCGATTCGAGCGGCTTGCGCCCCGGGCCGACCAGGTAGTAGCCGATGTGTCGTTGGCGCGAGGATTCCACCGGCGCTTGCCCTGCCAACGTGACTGCCTGTCGGGCAACCGACGTTTCGGCGATCCCGCCGTGCCGCGACAACTCCTCGACCGCGCGCCGATAGTCGTCGCGCGTGTCGAAGTCCATCTTCGTGTACGCGCCGGCCGGATCCTGGCGGAGCAGCACGTCCACGCAGCTCACGGCTTCGACGAAGTTCTGCCAGTCGATCGCGGCCGTGCGGCGCATGCTGCCAATCAGGTTGCTGACGGCGAGCTGGAGAAACGCCTCCCGTGTATGCTCCTGCTGCGTGAGCTCGTCGATCCGCGTTTCGCGGGCTTCGATTCGGGCTTCGAGCTCCTGCCAGAGCGCGCCGGCGGCGGGCGGCAGGTCGCGCAGATCGTGAATCAGCTGCACGATATAGGTGGGCGTCGGCGCGCGCGGGAAATGCATATCGACCGGGACGTCGGGCGCTCGCTGAACGGCGCGCTGGTACGCCGCCACGAGTCGTCCGGCGGCGGCCCGCTGCCGTCGCCGCTCGAGGACTTCCTTCGTCACCTGCGCCAGGTGCCGGAGCAGCGCGGCGCGCAACATCGAGGGCAGCGCCCACAGCTCGCCAATCGTCAGCTCCGTCACCTGCTGGTAGGCGTGGACGAAGCGTCGGATGACGTCGGCATCGATCCGGCCGCCCGTGCGCGCGGTCAGCTCGGACGCCAGCGCGTACACCCGTGGCAGTCCCGCCAGAGGTTCATCAGCCAGCTTGGGCAGTGACTGATAGTATCCGCGCGAGAGATCGCGGCGAACCGCCCAGAGCTGTTCGCGGACGACGTAAAGATTGTCGTGAAGCCAGTCTTCGACCGGCAACCGTTCGCCGGTGGCGGTGTGCGCGAGTTCGTCCTCCGACGCCACGATCGCCGCGGACTCGTCTTCGAGAATCGCCAGAAACCCGCGCGCGTTGGTGCCGCCCCGGCGCAGGACGGCCGCCGGCGCGACGCGCTGCGCGCATCCTTCGAGTTCTTCAGCGGAAACGAATGATTCGGGGTTGAGAACGCTGCTGAAATCGAGAGCGGGGCTGATCTCCGAAGGAACTGCGCTGAAAAGAAGACGCATCGACGCGAGACCGCCTGCAATCCTCCCGCCCGACGCTCGCCACGAGGACGGAGGGCTTGCGTCGGAGACCGTTTGCGGTTGAGCTCAGACGGTCGTGGTGGCGTCGTTCTTGCTCAGACTGATCAGTGCCTATGGAATTTGGAGATCGGGCCCGGCAATTCATCTGCTCCGTCAGCGGCCACGACGATACCTTGTGTATTGAGGACCGCCGGATTTTTGTAAAGTGTCGGCATTGCGGACGCCGCTCGTCGGGTCTGCAGCTGCCGCTCGGCAAGAAAACCACCTCATCGGCAGGACAAGCCATCTCGCGTGATTCCACCTCGGGTGTTGGCTCGCTGCCGACATTGGGCAGAGCCCTTCCATTCGGCAAGGAGATTCAATGAAGGCGCTTGGCATTGTGCTGATCGTCCTGGGCCTCGTTGGCGTGGCGTACGGCGGATTCTCGTGGACTCGCAAGAAGACCGTCGTCGACGCCGGACCGATCGAGGTCACCACCGACAAGCACGAGCGCCTGCCGATCTCGCCCGCCATCGGTGCCGTGCTGCTCGTCGCCGGCGTGGTGATGGTCGTCGCACCGGCGGCTCGCCGGTGACATGAACGGCGACTAGTCCACCGCGGGCAGCGCGGCAGCGTGCCAGCCGCCGCCGAGTCCCTTGATCAGCAATACGCTCGCGGTCATGCGGCGCGTCAGCAGTCCAACTGCGACGCGCTCGTTCTGCAGCGCGACGCTCTGCGCGACGGCAACCTCGAGATAGCTGGCCAGACCGCCACGATACCGCAGCGTCGCCTGCAGCAGCGATCGCTCTGCGGCGTCGACGGCACGCTGCTGAATCGCGGCTTCCTCGCTCAGGATCCTCAACGCCGCGAGCTGATCCTCGACCTCGCGGAATGCGACGAGCACGGATTGCTGGTACGACGCCGTCGCTTCGTCGTAGGCGGCGCGAGCCTGCGCCGATGCGGCGCGCCTCCGTCCGCCGTCGAAGGCTGTGATGATCGCCGCGGGGCCGGCCGCGTAAAAGCTGCTCAATCCGCTCACCCATTTCGAGAGCGAGGAGCTCTCGAACCCGCCGACGCCGGTCAGGGCGAACACGGGATAAAACGCGGCGCTCGTGACGCCGACCTGCGCGTTAGCGGATGCCACCCGCCGCTCGGCGCCTGCGATGTCGGGGCGGCGTTCCAGGAGCTCCGACGGCAAACCGATGGGGACCAGCGGCGGCGTGTGCCGAGTCATCGCGGCCGGCAGTGAGAACCCTGCTGCCGGAACGCCGACGAGGACGGCAATCGCGTGCTCGATCGCCGCGCGCTCAACGCCGACGTCGACCGCCTGAGCGCGCGTCGTTTCGAGTTGCGTTTCTGCGAGCGCGACGTCGGCCTGCGACGCCAGACCGCCATTGAAGCGATTCCGGGTCAGCTCGAGCGCGCGCTCGTACGCGGCGACCGCCGAATCCAGCAGCTCGCGCTCGCGATCGATGCCCCGGAGCAGGAAGTAGTCGAGCGCGAGCTCAGCGTGCAGGCTCAGGCTGACGGCTTCCAGGTCCGCCGCCGACGCTTGCGCAGCGGTGCGGCTGACCAGGACGCTGTTGCGAATCCGGCCCCACACGTCGGCCTCGTACGTGACGCTCGCCGGCAGCAGCAGGTCGACGTAATTGTCGTGATACGGCGTGGCGGCGCGCGTGCCGGACGGCTTCGCCCAGGTGACAGACGGCGCCACGGCCACCTGCGGGTACAGCGCGGAACGCGCCCCGCTCACGGAGGCGCGCGCCTCGTCGAAGCGAGCCTGCGCCTGGCGGAGGGTCTGGTTCGAAACATCGATCTGCGATTCGAGCGTGTTCAGTTGATCGTCGCCGAAGAGTTCCCACCAGGTGCCTCGAAGCGTGGCATCGGCCGGCTCGCCAGGTTTCCAGTCCGCGCTTTCCTTGAACGCCGGAGGACTCTGAACTTCTGGCGCGACGTACGCCTTGGTCGCGCACGCCGACGCGAGAGCGCCGATCGAGACCAGACCCACCGATAACGCTCGGCTGAAGCGTCGCGCTCCATTCGTCCCGCGGTTCATCGCGCGGCGCCTCCGGTATTGGCCGGTTGCGTCACGACGCGGACCGCCACTCCATCGACCAGCGAATCAGGTGGGTTCACCACTACGCGCTCGTCGCCCGAGAGGCCGGAAGAGATCTCGACATCGCTGCCGAAGTCGCGGCCGGCGGTGACGGGCACCATCCGGATCCGATCGTTGGCCACGATCGCGACTTGAAGCCCCTCGGTGCGGAAAATCAATGCGCTGACCGGCACCTTCAACGTCGGCGCCGGCGTCGGCAGCCTGAGGTGGACCTCTGCGTACGATCCCGGCAGCAGCTCTCCCTTCGGGTTGTCGACGTCGATCTCCGCCAGGAGCGTCCGCGACGCGACGTCGATGGACTGGGCCGTCCGCGCGAGCGTACCCTTGAACGTCCGCCCCGAGAACTCCTTCAGCGTGAGGTCGGCCGAGATGCCGGGCTGCGCGAGCTGCGAATACACCTGCGGCACGTTGATGAACACGCGCAGCCGGTGAACGGCAGCGATGTGGAACAGCTCCTTTGCGTTGCTGCCCGAGTCGATGAGCGCGCCAATTTCCGTGTTGCGCGCCGTGATCACGCCGTCGAACGGCGCTTCGATTCGCCGGAACGCGTGAAGCTGTTCGAGCCGCTTGACGTTCGCCCGCGCCGATTCGACAGCCGTCATGCGCGCTTCGAGGTTGCCGTTGGCGTTGTCCACATCCTGCCGGGAGACGGAATCGGTCTTCAGGAGATCCCTGAACCGCTCGGCCGTGGTCGTCGCCAGCCGCGCGTTGGCTTCAGCCGTCGCCAGGTCGGCGCGCGCTTGCGCGATCTGCTGGTCGAGCTCGGGCGTATCGATTTCCGCGAGCAGCTGACCGGCCCTGACGCGGGAGCCGATGTCGACGAAGCGCTGTTTCAGGTAGCCGTTCGTCCGGGCGTAGATGGACGCGTCGGTAAAGGCCTGCATCGTGCCGGGAAGCACGATCTCCTGCTGCGGCGCGCCGTGCTCCGGCGCCACGACGCTGACGCTGAGCAGGCCGAGCTCGCGTGTTTCCTTCGTGACGTCGTCGAGCGCGCGCGCCCGTGTCGAGATGCCCCACGCCGCCAGCCCGACGGCGACGGCCATCAACAACAATCCACCGACGATCGGCCCTATGCGGCCGGGTTTCGCCTCACCCATTGACAGTTCGAACCTCTCGCCGCGCGCGATGGAAAATCGCGAAGACGGCCGGAACAAAGACCAATGTCGCCATGGTCGCAAACGTCAGCCCGCCAATGACAGCGCGCCCGAGCGGCGCGTTCTGCTCGCCGCCCTCGCCGAAGCCGAGCGCCATCGGCACCATGCCGATGATCATCGCGAAGGCGGTCATCAACACCGGCCGCAGCCGCGTGAATCCTGCGTTCAATGCCGCTTCAACAGCCGGCCGGCCCTGCGCGAGCTCGTCCTTCGCGTAACTCACGACGAGAATGCTGTTCGCGGTCGCGACGCCCATGCACATGATGGCGCCCGTCAGCGACGGCACGCTGATCGTCGTGTGCGACAGGAACAGCATCCAGACGATGCCGGCGAGCGCCGCGGGCAGCGCGGAAATGATGATGAACGGATCCAGCCACGACTGGAAGTTCACCACAATGAGTAGATACACAAGGATGACGGCGAGGGCGAGCCCGGCCAGCAGTCCCGTGAACGACGACGTCATCGTCTCGACCTGGCCGCGCAGGAACAGCTGCGATCCGCGAGGCAGCGTCTTGGCGGCTTCGTCCAGGATAGGCTGCATCTGGCGCGCTACAGCGCCAAGATCGCGGCCCTGGACGGCCCCGAAAATATCGATGACGGGCTGCACGTTGAAATGCGTCACCACGGCCATGTGGGTCTGACGCTCGACTGACGCCAGGGCTTCGAGCAGCTGCGGTTTGGCGTTCGGGGCGCCGGTCACCGGAATATTGCCGATGTCCTCGAGCGAGTCGACTTGGTACTGCGGCGTCTGCGTGGCAATGGTGTAGCTCACGCCAGTCGCAGGATTCAGCCAGTACGTCGGCGCCACCTGTGCGCTGCCCGAGAGCGAAATGAGCAGGTTGTTCGCGACATCGCGCTGTGTGAACCCGGTCTGCGCAGCGCGCGTCCGGTCCACGTCGAGATGCAGGAGCGGCTGATTGAACGCCTGATGTACCCGTAAATCGACCATGCCTGGAATCTGCGCCAGCTTGACGGCAAGTTCTGACGCGAACTTCCGGTTGCCTTCGAGGTTTCGTCCGACGACCTGAACGTCGATCGGCGCCGGCAGGCCGAAGTTCAGGATCTGCGTCACGATATCCGCGGGGATGAATGAGAAGAGAATCCCGGGAAACTCGCGCGCCAGCCGCAGGCGAAGCGCGCGAACGTAGCTGTCCGTTGGTCCATGGTTCTCTGACAGCGCGACGAGGATATCGGCGTCAGACGACCCAATCGGCGCCGAGTTCGTATACGACAGGCTGATGCCGCTGTACGGGAGGCCGATGTTGTCGATGACGCTGACGATCTCGCGGCCCGGAATCACCTCGCGAATGACCGACTGCACGCGGTCGCAGAGCGCTGCCGTCTCCTCGATACGCGTGCCCGTCGGCGCGCGCAGGTGAAGCTTGAACTGACCGCTGTCGACGCTCGGGAAGAAGTCCTGCCCGACCCAGCGCACGAGCACCAGCGACACGACGCACGCCGCGAGAAACACCGTCGCGAATACGCCGCGGTTCTCGAGCACGCCCGCCAGGAAACGGCGGTACGCGTCGCGGAAACGCGCGAACCCGCGGTCGAACCAGCCAGGTTCGACGTGATGGTGTTGCGCCTTCAGCAGGTACTTCGCCATGGTCGGCACGAGCGTCCTGGAGAGCACATACGACGCGAGCATGGCGAAAACGACGGCTTCGGCCATCGGCACGAACAGGTAGCGCGCCACGCCGGCGAGGAAGAACATCGGTACGAAAACGATGCAGATGCAGATCGTGGACACGAACGCCGGGATCGCAATCTGCTGAGCGCCGTCGAGAATCGCGCTCTCGAGATCCTTCCCGCTCTCCAGGTGCGAGTTGATGTTCTCGATCGCGACGGTCGCGTCGTCCACGAGGATGCCGACCGCGAGCGCGAGCCCTCCGAGCGTCATGATGTTGATCGTTTCGCCGAGCGCGCTCAAGGCGATGATGGAGCTCAGGATCGACAGCGGAATCGACACGACGATGATGAGGGTGCTGCGCCAGCTGCTGAGGAACAGCAGGATCATGAGCGCTGTCAGCGCAGCAGCGATGACAGCTTCGCGCAGTACGCCGTTGATCGACGCGCGGACGAACAATGACTGATCGGCCAGCGGCCGGACGATGAGCGCCGGCGGGAGGCCCGGGAGCGCCTGCGCGACGGCGCTCTTGATGCGCGAGATGATGTCGAGCGTCGAGGCGTTGCCCACTTTCTGCACGATCATGAGCACGGCACGCTGGCCGTCGACGCGCGCGATGTTGGTTTGTGGCGGGTATCCGTTGCGGACGTGCGCGACGTCGCGGATGTAGATCGGAGTCGTCCCGACCGTCTTGATCGGCAGGTCGTTCAGCTCGTCGATCCGCACCGGGCTGGCGTTGAGGTCGACGTCGTACTCGGTCGACCCGATCTTCGAGGTTCCACCCGGGAGAATCAGGTTCTGCTGCGCGATGGCGTTGACGACATCGTTCGGCGCGAGCCCCTTGGCCTGGAGCGCCGCCTGGTCGAGGTCGACCTGCACCTGCGGCTGCTTGCCGCCGTACGGCCAGGGAAGCTGTGCCCCGGGGACCGCGGCCAGCGAGGGCCTGAGAAAGTTCACGCCGAGATCGAACAGCTGCTGCTCCGACAGCCCTGGGCCCGACAGCGCCAGCTGGATGACGGGCACGCTCGACGCGTTGTACTGCAGGATGAACGGTGGAACGGTGCCGAGCGGCGCCTGGCGGAGCATCGCCTGCGACACGGCTGTGATTTGCGCAACGGCGAGATCGACCTTCGCGCCCGGCTGCAGGAAGACTTTGACGATGGAGGTGCCACGCAGCGACTGCGATTCGACGTGCTCGATGTCGTTGACCGACGTGCTGAGCGTACGCTCGTAGTTCGAGACGATGCGGTCCGCCATCTCCTGTGCGGAGAGACCGGAATACATCCAGATGGCGGTAACGACGGGAATGTCGATGTTCGGAAAGATGTCAGTCGGCGTGCGCGCGATCGTCAGGGGGCCGATGCCAAGAATCAGGAGACCAAGAACGACGAAGGTGTACGGCCGCCGCAGTGCGACCTGGACGATCCACATCTGCCCTGCTTTCTGATTGGATCATAGTCCGCAGGCCATTGCAGCGGCGCACATGTCTCTGCTTGTCACCGCTGCGTCGACGCCTGCGTCGGGTGCAGCGTCAATTTCTGAACGCGCCAGTTGAGGAGCTCCGCCACGTACAGCTCGTTCTCTGACGGACACGCGATCTCGTGGATCCAACCGAATTGTTTCGGCTGGTGGCCGGCCTTCCCCAGATACCCGAGGACCTTGCCATCGAGGCTCAGTTTGTAGACGCGGCCCGGAAACGCGTCCGCGCTGTACAGATACTGCGTGCCCGGCCCGGGCGTGACACAAATCGCCCACGGTGCGCCCGCCTGCGCCGCCGCCTGTTCGACCGTCGGCGTCGCTCCCATCCACGGCCGGGCATCCGGCGGAATGGGAACGTCGATCTTGATTTCGCGGACGAACTGATTCGTCTTGGGGTCGATGACCTGGATGCGTCGGTTACCACGGTCCGCCACGTAGATGTTCCCCTTCGCGTCGTTGGCAATCGAATGCGGCGTGTT
>AR_comb_assmDRAFT_10004726_pt1 | contig 14300 bp, 9 predicted proteins | sample ArasoioldDNA_FD_10543 | JGI IMG/M metagenome (IMG submission 10543) | reverse complement strand
GACCTTGGGCAACCCAATGGATTGGCCTTCTCTCCCGACGGTAAGAAGTTCTATGTCGACGATGACGAGAAGCGAAATATTCGCGTCTACGACGTGGCGGCCGACGGAACTCTCACAAATGGCAGAATATTTGGCGAAGAGCCTGGAGGAAAGGGCGACGGTGTCCCTGACGGTATCAAGGTGGACGACAAGGCCAATCTATTCGTGACAGGGCCGAAAGGCATATGGGTTTGGGACGCGAACGGAAATCACCTTGGGACGATTGTGATGCCGGAGCAACCCGCCAACTTGACCTGGGGCGATCCGCAATACGACACGCTTTACATCACTGCGACCACGTCGGTGTACCGCCTCAAAACCAAGACCCGGGGCTTTGTTCCGTACCTGCAGCACTAATCGTGTCCACCACTTAGTGCGGCAGAGCGAAGCTGAAGACGTCGCTTCCGGCAGAAATGGCCACGTACTGAACTCCGTCGACCGAGTAAGTCATGGGAGACGCAGCGAATGACTGGCCGGTGTTGAAGTGCCAGAGAGGCTTGCCCGTCTCGGCGTCAACGGCTTCGAAGGATTCGGCATCGTCAGCGAAGAAGACTAATCCACCCGCCGTGGTAAGCGTTCCTCCCCACGAGTTGCCGTGACCCGCCTGCGGATACTGCCAGACCTTCTTTCCGTCCGACGGAGAGAGTGCCAAGAGAATCTTTCGCGAGTCCTCGCCAACGGGATGCTTCGTGCCCGTTCCGTAGAACGTCTCGCCCTGGGTAAACGGCTTCGGCTTCGAAAAATAAAGATTGCAGTTCTCCAGAGCCATCACATAGAAGAGGCCGGTGTTCGGATTGTAAGAGGGCGAAAACCAATTCGTGGCACCAACAATGCCGGGGCAGATATGCGTCCCTTCGCTCGTCGGGATGAGGCCGGAAAGTACCGGACGGCCCGAGGAATCAATTCCTTTAGCCCAACTCAACTTTTCCACGAACGGAGTCGCTCGCAGAAACTTGCCGTCGGTTCGATCGAGAACGTAAAAGAAGCCATTTCGGTTGGCTTGGAGAAGCAGATGACGCACGGCGCCGTTCTCTTCTTTGTCCACCAACACCGGCGTTTCATTCGCGTCGTAGTCGTACACGTCATGCGGGGTGAACTGGAAATACCATTTTAGTTTTCCGGTGTTGGGATCAATTGCAAGTACGCATGCTGTATACAGGTCGTCGCCCGGCCGCGAACTTCCGTCGAAATCGGGCGCGGCATTACTCGTTGTCCAATACACGGTGTCGAGTTCTGGATCGTAAGTGCCAGGCATCCATGTAGTGGCACCGCCATGCAGGTACAAATCACCAGGCCAACTTGCAGAGCCGAACTCTCCCGGACCGGGAATTGTCCACAAGCGCCACTTCAGAGTTCCCTTCTTCGCATCGTAGGCTGCGACAAACCCGCGTACTCCCGAATCTCCACCAGACGTCCCCACGATAACTTCGTCCTTGACGATGAGAGGCGCACTGGTCGCTCCGTACTGTTTGACCTTGTCCGCGTACTGCACGTCCCACAGCAGGTTCCCCGAGCGAGCGTCCAGGCAGAGTAAGTGGGCGTCATCGGTTTCCGAATAGACGAACTGTTCCCAGACCGCGACGCCGCGACTCTTGTGGGCTGCGGCGTCGTCGAGCAGTCCGGAACTAACCGGCCGAGCATAGTGCCAAAGAGTTCGACCGGTGCTGGCATCCAGGGCAAAGACGTCATTTGCCGAAGTCACGTACATGACGCCGCGAATCACGACCGGCGTTGCCTCAAGCCTCTGAGAATTTCCTGGGTGGAAAACCCAGGCCGCGCGTAGTCGGGCGACATTAGAACGGTTGATCTCACGCAGACTGCTGTAGCGGCGCCCGGTGTAGTCTCCGTTGTACGAAGGCCAGTTTTCGCCCACCGGCCTTGTCAGCAGATCTTCTCCCCTCACACGCAGCGCTGAACTGGAGTTGGCTCCGGGCTGTTGTCCTAACAAATCGTTCCCCGTACAGGCGGCCAAGAGAAAAAAAATGAGTGCTGCCGAGTAGCGTGTCATCTCAATGAGTATCCTGGCCGCTCAACTGAACCTCCTGCAGGGCGCCTCGGTCGACGCCGCTATCATCCACCAGGTGGAGCGACACTCGCGAAGTTTTTTCGGGCGAAGCAATCTGAGTCTCCAGCGTAACGCGTTCTTTTGGACTCACATCCGCAACGGGAGTCACCGCAGCGGCGTGCCCGTGTTCATCGTAAAGTCGGGCAACGACTTGCCCGGAATAGAAAACTCCGAAGGATCCCGAAAGGCTGATTTTGCCATTCTGCGTGGGCGCCGCTTTCAGTGGCTGAATTAAGATTCCCGCGTCAGTAACGCCGTGGAATTCGTTTCCTGAACGCGTAGGGAACCACTCCGTTTCAAAACTGCAGCTCTCGCTGGGACGCAATCGGCACATCGGGCTATTGAGCTCCGCTTCCAAGTAGTAAGGGCTCGCGTCCGGATCGGCGCTCAGCGACGGATTTCCGTCACTGTTCAGTCGCATCTCCGGACCGTTGGTCCAGAAAATGACGGAAGCTTTCCCGGGATAAGTCTTCGTCGGTTCGTATTGAAAGCGTTCGACCATGGCGAACTGGCTGTTGCCCTCGACGACCGCAAGCCATCCTTCTGTCGAATCCAGCCACAATTCGGCAGCCATGTGGACATAGTGCACGGTGAAAAGGTCGTCGCCTCTCACCCGTACAGCCGAGTTTTCCGCCGGACCGAATCGTACGTGATAACGGTTCAGATAACTGCTGGATCGGTTCGTCGGGGTGAATGTCCAGAAATCGTGGTTCATGTGCGCCTGATCCGGACCCGACGCGCCGGGAACAGAGGTGTCGTATTGCGAGACCGACTGCATGGACCATTCGAGGGTGTGCCCCGTCACGTTCTTCATGGAGGCGTGAAATGATATGCGCGGCGAATCAGCATCCAAGCGGATTGTGCGTGTAAATTGAACGCCGGTTTGGGGATCGGACGGGCCCGTCAATTCGATTTCGCAGCGCTGTCCTTCCGAAATTTTTCGAAAGGTAAACACCCCGTCGTCCAGCAAGTCAGAGTTGCCGGCCCAGTGCTGTTCATCGTGGTTGCCTTCAGGCAGAAGCCAAAGTTTGTCGCCGCCGTAATTGAACCACTGGCTGGAACTCGGTGGAAAGTACTTCCCAGCCAACTTGGGATTGTTGAACAGGTAGGCGTGACCCGCGAAGATGACTTGCATCAGGCGACCGCCATTCTGCGGCACGATAATCAGCTGTACCCAACGGTTTGAGAGTTGCTGCGCTTGCCATCCCTTGTAGTCGATGGCTTCAACTTGGCAATCGGGACTTTTCGATGACTTCGATTGGCCGAAAGCTGAAGTGAAGCCCAGCGCCAGTACGAGGGCTAGGGCGACGAGTCTAGCCCGGACGGCTCGCAGTCGATTCAACGGCACAGGATCGAGTGTCATGTTCGTCCTTCCGCGGGACAACGGCTGCGGCGATTGAGAGTAGCACGCAAGACTGCGTCCCAAACTTCCCTACATAAACGAAATGAATCCCAATAAAACGAAAGATTTCGATTTGCGTCAAGAAGATTCTGTGGTATACCAGCGTTCACGCGCGAGCACCAAGTGTGAACACCCTCATCGCAAGAATGTCGAAGAGCTTGCTGTTCTTTGTGTTGCTGAATCCGGCCAGCCTTTCGGCCCAGGATCGAACCGTCGACCCAACCTGGTTGCATCGTTTCGTGCCCCGCTTGAGCGAAACCAAAGCTGATCTATCTTCTTCGACTTGCCACTACAAGCCAATTTTCGGCATGGGCGACGCCGATAATCGAATTCTGAGAAGCGTTTCTCATTTTGGCGAAGCCACCATTGACCCTCACGGTAACTGCCAGAACGTTCTCTACGATCGGGACGAGGAAATTTATTTTGTTTTGCAGGGTACCGGCAGTCTGCAATGCGGTGACGAGACGCATCCCCTTCGTGCGAACGATTTCACGTACCTGGTTCCGGGCGTGAAGCACAGATTGGCCAATAACTCCGGCCAGCCATTGCGGGTCCTGGTAATGGGCTTTAAGATTCCGCCACGAATTGTGCTTAGCGCGTCGTCTCAACCCGTGAAGATCGTGAATCTAAACGACGTGAAAGAGGAACCTGTACAAGGCCATCCCATGTCAGTTCTGTACAAGCTTCTGGTCGGCCCGCGAAACGGAAAGCGTGATGCGATCGATGATGCATACGTGATCACGAGTTTTTTCTGGATGGACTTCGCACCTGGAGGAACAAACTTCCCGCATCATCACGAGACGGCGGAAGAAATCTACCTGGTCGTCGATGGAGAAGGAGAAATGGTCGCAGGAAGCGGGATGGATGGAATCGAGGGCCGATTCCCTGCCAAGGCAGGAGATACTTACTATTTCCGCCCGAACTGCACCGTTGGTTTTTACAACCAGGACAAGCCGGGAGCGAAAGCCCATATTCTCGCGGTACGATCACGGATTCCGATTAGCGGTGAGGAAGATTAAGGCGCGCCGCTTTCGCTCGTATGTGCAAGATTGGTTGACGTTTGCAACAGAAACTTTTCCACTCAGGAGGCAGTGATGCCGATCCGGAACTCTAGCCGGAGATCCTTTGTAAAACTGCTGGTGGCCACGCCCCTGCTCACGCAGATTGCCGCTCGCGACCTGTACGCGCAAGCCGCGTCCGCCGTCGGCCGCGATCCGCGCCAGAATGTTTACACCCGCCTCGGCGTCAAGACCGTAATCAATTGTCGCGGCACATGGACTTATCTGAGCGGCTCACTCGAATTTCCCGAAGTTCGCGAGGCCCAGGTGGAAGCAGCACAACATTTTGTGAACATGCTGGAGTTGCAGCGCGCGGTCGGTAGGCGATTGTCCGAGCTAACGGGCGCCGAATCCGGCATCGTCACTTCCGGCGCGGCGGGAGCCATGGCGGCGGCGACCGCGGGGTGCATGGCCGGAACCGACGACAAGCGCATCTGGCAACTCCCCGATACTACGGGCTTGAAGCATGAAGTAATCATGGTCGGCGGCCGCAGCGCGTTTGATAGCGCCATCCGGCTGACCGGAGCAAAACTTGTTCTCGTGTATTCGCCAGAAGAACTCGCCAACGCGATCAACGAGAACACCGCGATGATCTACACCACCGATCTCGGTGACAAACTCCAAAAGGAATTGGCGGTCGCCAAGGAGCACAAAGTCCCGATGTTGCTCGACGACGCCGCCGGCATTCCGCCAGCTGACAATGCCAAGCTCTACGCCCGCATGGGAATCGATCTCTACTGCTTCTCGGGTGGAAAGGGGCTCCGCGGCCCGCAGTGCAGCGGCCTTCTTTTAGGGCGCAAAGACTTGATTGAGGCGGCTCTTTTGAATAGCGCCCCGCGCGAAGGGGCTGTCTGCCGCCCGATGAAAGTGGGGAAAGAAGAGGTGATCGGATGTCTCACCGCGCTCGAAACCTGGCAAAAGCTCGACGAGAAGAAGCTCTACGCTGAATGGAACGACCGCCTCGATCGCATTCGGAAGCTGGTGGAAACTGTGCCTGGAGTCAGAACGGATACATTCGTTCCGGACGATGGCAACCGTTACCCCACTCTAAGGGTCTACTGGGATCAGCAAGGCTGGCGATACAAAATCTCAGACTGCGTGCAGGAACTGCGTTCCGGAGATCCCGTCATCGAGGTGCTGGGAGCGGACAATCCCAGCCTGGTTACCGCAGTTCGCGAGGGCAATCCGAATCCAAATCGGAAGGAACTCAAGGAACCCGATCACATCGAACTTGTTTCCATGACCATCAAGCCGGGCGAGGAGATCATTGTTGGACAAAGACTGAGAGCCATCTTAGGCGCTGCTCAAAAGAAGGCCGCAGCCTAGACACGCGAGGTCGATTGAGAACTGTCCGCGCCAAAGTCGCTTTACGATTGCTTGCCACACTTGTGTTTTCCTCGACACTCGCGGCGCAAGAGCACGTTCGCGCCGTCGTTCCCGACCCAGCCGGCGCGCCCACGAATCGCTTGTACTCTCCAGGTGTGGACGCTGGTGACTACCTCTACGTCTCGGGGCAAGGACCTCGCAAACCTGACGGCAGCCTGGCCAAGAATTTTCACGACCAGGTCAGGCAGGTCCTCGACAACGTTCAGGCGGTCGTGAAGTCAGCCGGGTTGAGTATGGACCATCTGGTCTACATCCAGGTGTACCTGGAAGACATGACCAGCTACGACGATTTGAAGAAGACTATTTCTGAATACTTCGGAAAGTCTCAACCTGCGCAAGCGGTGCTGGGCGTTGCTCGCACTCCCGACGGGTCTATTGAGATTAATGCAGTTGCCGTGCGCAGCCTTGCGGACAAGAAGCCCGTTTATCCCCCGAATTCGCTTTCCGGTTCGACTCCTCCGGGAATGCTTACGCACGACCGACTATTTGTGTCGAGCATGGCTGGCGCCGATCCTGCGACTGGAATAGTTCCCGATGATCCAGCTTCCCAAGTAGATTTGGCGCTTGATCGTATGGAGGCCGTCGTCAAAGCAGCAGGCCTCGAACTCAAAAACATGGTTTTCGTGAATCCGTATCTGACTGCCCAGATCCCAGGGCGCGTAATGAACGAACATTATGCGAAGCGGTTCGAGTTCGGAAATACTCCGGCGCGCGCCACAATCCAGGTCTCAAGCCTTCCGGGTGGCGCACACATCGAGTACACGGGCGTAGCCGTGCGCGATCTCACTCAGCGCAAAGCGGTTCGTCCCAAAAACATGCCGCCAAGCCCCACTGCGAGTCCGTGTGTTTTCGCCGGCGATACTCTCTACTGCTCCGCCAAAGACGGTTTTATTCCGGGGCCACATGGCGGTGTTTACGCCACAAGCACGCAGCATCAACTCCGGCAGACGATGCGCAACCAACTCGATAACCTGGAAGAAGCAGACATGAAATTCGATCAAGTGGTGGCAACCACCGTCTATCTCGACAACCTGTCGGATTTATCTGTGTTTGACGAGGTGTACGCGCAGTATTTCGGCCCGATTCCGCCGGCGCGAACTACAGTCCAGCAAATCGCACCGACCGAACGAAAAGCCGACAAGGATGATCACTTCCCGGGATTGGAACAGGTCTCGCTGATCGCGGTGCGCAATCGAAGTAGTCGTTGAAAATCGATTTCGCAGCACCCGTGCCGTGACCGGGGGACAGGGACCAATTCCGTGCTTGACAGATTTCCATGCAGTGGAATATGTTTTCGCGCCATGGGAGTGCAGTTTGCGTCGCGCTGAGTCTTTGGTGACGTAGAAAACAACACAGCGCGAATCTGTGGATGGGGATCCACAAAACCTAGAGTGCTGGGCAGAAAGTCGAGTCAGACTGTCGCCCCGGGAGATGGGTCATGCGAAATGCTAGCAGGTTCGTCCCGATTTTCGTCGTCGTGTCGATGCTGTTGCTCCCCGGTATGCTGCTCGCCGATGTCACCGGCTCCATTCTTGGGGTAGTGCGCGATCCCTCACAGGCCGTGGTCAAGGGAGTGCATATCAGGGTCACGAACACACAGACCAACCTCTCTCTTGATACAGTTTCGGCCGACGATGGTTCCTACCGTTTTCTGGCGTTGCCCGTCGGAACTTACACGATAAATGCCACGCTCGCGGGCTTCCAGCAATTCAGGACGACCGACATTGTGCTGAAGGTGAATGACCAGTTGCGCGTCGATATCCCGCTGACCGTCGGCAATGTCAAGGAAGAGATGACCATCGCCGCCGAGGCCGTACAAGTCGAGACCGAAAGCACACAACTGGGTGACGTGATCGACTCCAAAAAAATGTTGGCTCTTCCGCTGAACGGCCGCAGCTACTTGGACCTGTTGGGCTTGCAGTCGGGCGTCGCGCCGGATACCTCCGGCACGATCGGGGGCGATCGTCCGGTGTCAGGATATATCCAAAACGCAGGCAATATCTCAGTGAACGGCCAGCGCGAGACCGCCAACGCGTTTCTGGTAAACGGCGGCGATGTCAGTGAGGGCCGCAACTTAGGCGCCGGACTGGTTCCGAATCTCGATTCGGTCGAGGAGTTCCGGCTTATTACGAACAGCTTTGACGCGGAATACGGAAAATTCAGTGGCGCCGTAATGAATGCCATCACTAAGTCGGGTACGAATGGCTTCCACGGTGATGTATTTGAGTTCCTGCGCAACGACGCGATGGATGCGAGGAATTTCTTCACACCCACTAAGTCGGAACTGCGACAAAATCAGTTCGGATTCACCGCTGGAGGCCCATTCTGGAAGGACAAGCTTTTCTGGTTCACAGATTATCAGGGCACAAGACGAATCGCAGGCGCAGAAACCGGCATCGTTAACCTGCCCAGCGTTGCCCAACTGGGCGGCCAGTTTGATCCTTCAATTTTGACCGGCACAGTTGATGCCAGTACCCTTCCCCCAAACAGTTGCCCCGTCGGGCCCTGCCTCGACTGGCCCACCACGTTATCAAATAGGTTAGGCTACGCGGTCACAGCTGGCGAGCAGTACAGTTTTGCAGGCTGTGCCTCGACGTCGCAATGCGTCTTTCCTGGGGGTCTGATTCCGAAGAGCGCGTGGTCGACACCGGCTGTTGGCCTACTCCCGTACTTTCCGACGCCCAATGTCGACCCCAATGCAGGCACGTATCAAGACAACAGCCACAAGGACACGATTACCGACAATAAGATCGGAGAGCGCGTCGATTTTAACAACCGTAAGACGGGCAACTGGTCCTTCTACTACCACTTTGACGACTCAACGGTTTCCAGCGCACTGCCCAGCGGCGGCGCAAGCGTGCCGGGATTTCCCGCGGTGACGTCAACCCGAGCCCAGGAGTTTGTCGTAAGTAACACAAAGACTATTGGGCCCAACGCTGTGAATGAGGCGCGCGCGACGTTCTTCCGCACCGCTACTCACCTGGGCACTCCGACGGGTGGCCAAGCGTCGCTTGCCTCTCTCGGTTTCGTGACCGGCGCCGGTACGCTCGGAATTATCCCCGATGCCTTACCCGGATTTAAGGAGTACGTGCCGCAACTCTACTTCAACAACTTTGCCCTCGGCACGCCCTCTCTGATCACGTTCCAGCCCAACACCACTTACACGGTATCGGATGGGTTTTCCAAGGTGATGGGAAAGCATACGCTCAAGTTCGGCGGAGAATTCCGCTATCTGCAAGTGAACGAGCGCAACTTGGCCAGCCAGGATGGGGCTTTCGTTTTCGATGGGACGGTGACCGGCAATGATTTTGCCGACTACATCCTTGGAGCGCCTACGGGCGCCGGAGGTGGATACACCCAGGCAGCGTTACAACTGTTGGATTCGCGCACGCGTTATGGCGGCGCGTATGCACAAGACACCTGGAAAGCGACACCTAACCTGACACTGAATCTGGGTCTTCGCTGGGAAGTGAGCATGCCGTGGTATGACACCCAGGGCAAAATCCAGACTTGGGTTAAGGGAGAACAGTCGACGGTGTTTCCGCTTTCTCCCACAGGCCTCGTGTATCCGGGAGACCCGGGTATTCCCAAGACGCTTGCTCCTACGCGATACAACAATTTCGGGCCGCGCATTGGCCTCGCCTACTCTCCCGGCTTTAGCGACGGACTGTTGGGCAAGGTCTTTGGTGGACCGGGGAAAACCAGCATCCGTGCGTCTTTTGGCTTGTACTACACGTCGGTCGAGGATTTGAATCTCTTCTACGAAGTCGCCGACGCTCCGTTTGGGTTGTACTGGACCAGCCCGGGGGCCGTTGACTTTGCGGAACCTTTCCGAAACCGGCTGGACGGAGGAACCGATAACGAAGGTCAGCGCTTCCCGTTCACCCACCCGGTTCCCGGAAGCCCGGCAAATCAGACGCTCAGTTTCTCTGTTTACGAGCCGATGTCCTATTTCCCCGGATACGATATTCATAACAAGCTGCCGTACGCCGAGCACTTCAATTTCTCGATCCAGCGTCAGCTGAGCAGAACCACTGTGTTGACTATGTCTTACGTCGGTACGGAGGGTCACCGGCTGATCGCGCAGACCGAGGCCAACCCAGGCAATGCCGCATTGTGTATGCAGCTTGCAGCGCAAAACTTTACGGATACTTCAAGCGGGGCGATTGGCTGCGGGCCGAACGCTGAGCAGGACTTCTTTCAAAGTGGCAGCGGACCCCTAGTTTACGGTACGAGAAACAGTCTTCTCAACCCGAACTGGTGTCCCACCGGTTCCGGCCCCACTGACGGCTCGCTGTGCTTTGGTTATGGCAACACCTTCACCAACCTGGTGGCAAATTCGATCTATCACTCTGGAGCTGTGACGGTCGAGCGCAGAGCAGGTGATGTGACGTTCCTGGCTGCTTATACGTTGGCGAAAGCCATCGATGATTCCTCGGCCTTCGGCGAAATGATCAACTTCCAAAACGCCAAGCTGAGCCGAGGCTTGTCATCGTCGGATGTTCACCACAATTTCGTGGTCAGCTACATTTGGCAGCTGCCCTTTGATCGGCTCACCCATTCTGTGCCAAGGCTGACGAAAGGGTGGCAAATGCAGGGCATTACGCGATTTTCAACAGGGTTCCCGATTCAGATGGGAGAAGGAAATCCCGTGGATCCCGGGCCGCTGTGTCCGTCGGGGCTGTGCGTGGGAGATGCCTCGCTTACGGGCAGCCCGTCCACCGATATGCCCAATCTCGTGGGTCCGATTCACAAATATAATCCCCGCTCTACTCCCGGTACGTTCACGTATTTCAACCAAAGCGCTTTTACCGGAACTCAGTGCGCTCTGACGGGGCCGGGGGTTTTGACTGGTCCTGATTGCGGAAGTTTCGGGACAGCGAATCGCCGATTCTTCCATGGTCCGGGCTTCAACAACACGAGTTTCGGAATAACAAAGATCACTCCCATTAGGGAATCCATGTTTTTCGAGATTCGCGGCGAATTCTTCAACATTTTCAACCACGCGCAATTCATGAATCCGAGCGGGGACATCAGCAGCGGCAGCTTCGGAAATGTTACGAATTCGCGTGATCCGCGCATTGGGCAGGTCAGTGCAAAATTCGTCTGGTGATGCAGTGGCAAAGTTTTTGAGCATGGGGACGGCGGGCTCACTCGCCGTCCCTTTCTTACTTTGAGATAGAGTGTAGGTATGCGGCGCAAAGGGCCGACCCGCGGGAATAACCGTCTGATCCCCACTTGTTTGTTGGCAGCCTTGTTGGCGGGAAGCCTTTCCGTGCCACGGGTCAGTGCGCAATCAGCAGAAAGCTACCGGCAGCGTGCAGTGGAGCTGTCGCGGACAAAGTCGTGGGACGAGGCGATCGCCAATTACCGCAAAGCTCTGGTCCTTGAGCCCAAGGACGCGACCACACACTACCATCTGGCATGGGCGCTGAAATATAAGGGGGAAACCAGAGAGGCGCTGAAGGAGTTCGAGGCTGCGTCAGAACTCCGACCGAAGTGGGCGGAAGCGCACTACGGATTGGGCGCTGTTTGGTACGATCTGCAGGATCAGGCGGCCGCTACCAAGGAATTGCACACGGCCGAAACTCTCGATCCCGCCAACGCCGCCACGCATCGCCTGTTGGCGCGCATTTTTTCACAACAGAACAATCCAACGGATGCCGAGCACGAACTGGAATTGGCTCTGAAGTTGAAACCCTCCGCGGACACTCACTTGGAACTCGGAGTTGTCCAAGGGCAACTCGGCAAATTGAATGAGGCCATCACACAGTTTCGTTACGCGATACGCCTCGATCCTCGCCTTGCTGCTGCTCACGTCATGTTGGGCGTGGCCTTGCGGCGTCAGGCAGACCACAAGGGCGCGCTCGATCAATTTCGCACGGCAGCTAAGCTCAATCCCGACGATGTAGACACCCAGTTCAACCTCGGCCGCGAGCTAAAGGCTGATGGCGACACAGCGGGCGCCATCGCCGCCTTTCGTCGCGCCATCGAGCTCAAACCCGATTTCGAGCAAGCACACTACAATCTCGCCCTCGCCTTGCGCAGCCAGGGGGACACCGAAAGCGCCAAGAAGGAGTTAGATGAGCTTTCGGGACTGCATGAATTTCGTTCCCGCCTGGCGCAATCAAAGCTGCTGATCCTGCAGGGCGTGGACGCGTTGAAGAAACAAAAAATCGACGACGCGCTGGCCCTGTTCCAGAAATCCGCCGAGCAATCCCCCGAACTTCCAACCAGCTACTACTACCTGGGCCTGACCTGGGCGGGCAAGAACGACCTGACGCGAGCCAGAGAAAACTACGAGAAGGCGCTTGCAATCAAGCCAGATTACGCGCAGGCGCATGCCAGCTTCGGATTGCTTCTGTGGAAGTCAGGAGATCGGACGAAAGGATTGGAGGAGTTTCAAAAGGCGGTGATGTGCGATCCGGATCTGCCGGAAGGACACTACAATCTTGGGGTCGCCCTGGCAGAGCTACAGCGCCTGCCGGAAGCCATTCGGGAATTGACCGATGCAGCCAGCCTCGATCCGCACAATATCGATGCACGCGTGCAACTTGGCCTTGTCCTGAGCCAAAACAACGACACCGCCGCGGCACTCAATGTTTTTCGCGATCTCATTCGCCAGGATCCAGGATTTGCCGAAGCGCACAATAACCTGGGGCTTGTGCTGATGGAGTCCGGGAATACTCAGAAGGCACAGTCAGAGTTCAAAGAGGCAATGCGGCTGAAGCCAGGCTATGCGGAGGCGCACTACAACCTGGCCTTAGCGCTTCGTCAGGAAGGTAAGCAAGCGGACGCACAACAAGAATTCGAAAGGGCCTATCGGCTGTCACCTGAACTGAGGGGTCTTCCCCTTCCGTGATCGCCCGAGGAGAGTGTTTGGCAATACGGCGAAATTATTCACAAAATGGACGAAGGCCGGAGTGGAGAAAAATAGTCGTCCCCGATTGCGGAGGCGATTCAAAGTGTTTACGGTTTCGGAATGCCAGAAGGGTTCAGCCATTACCTACGTGCCTTGACGCGCAGCTCGCCGGCAAATTAACTTCGCAGTCACAGGGATAATTTTGTCTTCCAGCGAGGATTACGTTGCCACATCGTCCGATCATCACTCTTACAACCGATTTTGGGACCAACGATCATTTTGTAGGCGCCGTGAAGGGCGTAATTCTGGACATCGTGCCCGAGGCCGCGATCGTCGATATCTCGCACGCGGTACAGGCCTTTGATGTCCTCGACGGCGCGATCGCAATCTCGCAGACGTATTCTTACTTCCCCACCGGGACAGTCCACATGGTGGTGGTCGATCCGGGAGTCGGAACGACGCGGCGGCCGATTATCGCGTCGAGCGATGGCTATCACTTTGTTGCGCCCGACAACGGCGTTCTTTCGATGGTGTACGCGAAAGAAGAGCGCATTCACGTACGGCACGTCACTTCCGACCACTATTTTCACCAACCGGTGAGCAACACGTTTCATGCGCGGGACGTTTTTGCGCCAGTCGCTGCTTATCTGGCGAAAATGGTGGATTCGCACAAGTTCGGGGACGAGATTGAGGACTATGTGAAGTTCGCCGCGCCAAAGCCCAAGTCCGCGGGCGAGAACAAATTGCGGGCGGTGGTGCTGAAGGTGGATCGCTTCGGGAACCTGATCACAAACATCACGCCGGACGATGCACCGGCCCTGTTTTCGGGCAAAGCGGCATTCAAGATCATGGTGGGAAGCAAAGAGATCACAGAAATTCGCAGCGCCTATGCTGAGGGCGGTCCCGGGGAGGTGTTTGGCATCCTGGGGAGCATGGGATATCTGGAGATCGTTGCGAACCGGGCGCCGGCGGCGCAACTGACGGGGGCCGGCAAGGGCGCGGAAGTCAGCGTGCAGCTCGGCGGAGCGACGGCGGCGGGTAAAGGCGCGTAGCCGGCTACATTCAGCGCGAGAGATAATTGGCGGCGCAAGCCGCGTCTAACAGCAACGCGAGTGAGAGCGCAATCACGGCTCCCGCCGCCAAACTCGACTCCCGGAATCTTCTGACCGCAAACATTCCCACGACAATCAGAGCGATAGCATCGATGGCAGGATATATCCAGGTGCGGCCTTGCATAAGAGTGCCCAGGACGATCGCGAGGAATAAACATCCCAGACTCGCGACGATTCCGAGCAGAAATCCCAGGAACACATGAAGGTTGGATCGATCCGGTTTCTCGAGTTCTGTCTCGGACATAAGTCTTTGCTAGGAACCCTTTGGTTTGGGATGGGCGTAACGCTCCATCTCGCCGGTCCACCGCAGGAATCGCCATAGTTCGTGGCGCTCGCGCCACATGAATTCCCAGAACTCCACGAAGCCGATCTGCTT
>AR_comb_assmDRAFT_10060100_pt1 | contig 14304 bp, 15 predicted proteins | sample ArasoioldDNA_FD_10543 | JGI IMG/M metagenome (IMG submission 10543) | reverse complement strand
AAGGTAGGGGGAAATTTCTTCCCACATGTGTACTCCTTCATGTGATCAAGTCCACACACGCATCACACGCTGTATACAGCGCTTGTCGCCAGCACTTGGCACGGAGGGGCAAGCGCTAGTTGTTGGGAGAAGCTGTCCTACACTCGTGCACCCGAGGCGTGACGCGGGATGGATACCACCCCCTAGTTGCCACTCGCACCGCCGCTCGTCCCGAGGTTCCCCAGGGTCACATCGACCCACCCCACGACCTGACCCGCGACGAGATAGACATCCACGCGCTGCCCCACCTCCCACGGATGATAGCCCGAGGGACTCCGCGTGAGGGACGACCCCAGATAGTACCAGTGCGCGTACCGGCGGGCATCGCCCGCCGTGTAATAGGGCTCGCCCCACAGGAACCGGAGCGCGTCCGCACTCATCCCCACGCTGGGGGCGCCGCTCCAGATGGCCTCCTGGTCGAGGGGCGAGAGCGCCTGGAAGCGTTGCACGAGCCCCAGCTCTTGGAGATAGGCTGTGCGGGCGGCGGGCGGCTGTGCCACGTAGGTGCGGACCTGGCCTGGGGTCATGACCTGCCGATAGAGCGCCACCTCGGCTTGCTCCGCGGGGGACAGCCGCTGGAGTGCGGCGTCAGAGGTGCACCCGGCGAGCACCCCCATGAGGCCGAGCAGCCAACCTGTCCAGTGTCCAAGCGTTCGGTGCCAGTGCATAGCCTCTCCTTCTCCATGGGGTGTCGCTGGGGCGCTCCGTCTCTGCGCCCACGACAGGCCCCTTCCCATGATCGCGCTCCGCAGAGGCCCAGGATAGGCAGACGGATGCCCTGTGGAAGTGCATGACGCATTGGAAGGAGAAAGGCATCCTGGGCGCAAAAAATTCCCGTGCCCGATGCTGGCTGTGTTTGACCAGGTCCAACGAGACGGACAAGTACAGCGCTGCGATCTGCCTCGCCAATGCTGGTATGCAGCCCTACTCAATGCCCAGCATGCCATGGCCCATTCCCAGGTGATGGTGATCAAGAGCACAACAGTCATCACTGGGTCGATTACTGCACGACAAAGGCTGAAGAGAGCAATGTGGAGAATCTGTTGGTGATCAAAGATGCACCAGAGCTCGTGCACGCGTATGAGGCCCATGTGCAGGCCCATGCGGCGCACTCGCACCCTTACACACGAGGAAGTGCTATGGCATCGTCCCCAGCAACACCCCTCGCGAACGCGCCTGGCGAGGTCCACAGGAACCGCAAGAGCAAGGTGTATCGTGTCCTAGGCTGTAAGGGCTATGCCGATATGCGCCCGGCGTCAGTGGTGCTGTTTGCCACCGAGGCAGAAGCGCAGCAGGCAGGCTATAGGAAGGCGAAGGACTGTCCATGAAAGGAGGCGTTTATGCATGGCGGCATGACGCCCAACTTCCACGCCCTGCCCATTGGCGACGACTTCCCCGCCCAGGTGAACGTCGTGATCGAAATTCCACGCGGCGCACGCACCAAATATGAATACAATGCCCAACTCGGGATCTTCCGCCTCGATCGCGTGCTGTATGCGGCCGTGCATTATCCGATGGCCTACGGCTTTATTCCCCAGACCCGGTGGGACGACGGCGATCCGCTCGATATTCTTCTCGTGCTGCAGGAGACACTGTTTCCAGGGTGTCTTGTCGAGGCGAGGCCCTTAGCGCTATTACAGATGCAGGATGAGAAAGGGCGGGATGATAAAGTCTTGAGTGTGGCAGTGGGGGACCCAGTGTATGCGACCGCCCAGTCGTTGCAGGACTTGCCCTCGCATATTCCTCGTGAAATTGAGCATTTTTTTACGACCTACAAGCTGCTGGAAGGGAAACCGGTGCAGAGTTTTGGCTGGGTCGATATGGAAGCAGCTCACCAGGCGATTGTGCACGCGCATACGGCCTATATGCAGTCCTAAGCACGATCGGGTGCCGGGCTACACAGGGGCTGCATGCGTCCGCGCACTCTCTACAAACAACGATGGCGCCAGAGAACCTAACTCCCTGACGCCATCTCATGACTATCACCTACCGCACAGCTCCCAGGCAATCATCACACCCGCTACTATGTGGCACAGATTTTTTGACAGCAGAGTATGCTAGGCATCCTAGCAACTGTGTGCCCTTTGCTCCTATCTTGTTGATAGCAACGCTGACAGCAACCGGGGTGGATGCTCCTGGACATTGGGAGACATCCACCCTCGCAAGTGCAGCGTTTATGCAGACACTGCGGATGTCCATAGACTACCCTGGACGTATCACACCGAATACCAGGTACGATGCCCGCGGTCGTTTACGGGGCCACTGTACTGAGGGGCATACCGAAGCCTTGCAGCTGGCTTCTGCCAACGATATCTCGCTGCATATTGAAGGGGATTTAAACGACGCGGAACGCGCTGATATTCAGCAAGCGCTCGACACCTTTAAGCAGTTTGCAACTGACTTTTTCAACGGCGAGGTAGATGAGCCACCCAACCAAGTCTTCGATCTGGGCGACCTCAACACCTTACGTAGCATTGATGCTAACCTTGAGTTTTCCCCAAGCCTCACGGTGTATCGACAGACCGAGAAACGTGTCGTGGCCCCTCCCACTCCAGTGCTTGAGCAACATACGGCAGCGCTAGAGACACAGCCGAGAGCCAAGCAGAGTACCGAGAATCTGTTCGATACCATCCTGCACGCTATCAAAGAAGCACAGGGGGATATTGCCCAATCCCAAGCTTCTGATGAGCCGTCTGGTTCATTGTGATAGACGTCTTTTTTAATGTGCCTCAGCCCACGTGTGCCCCTGACCAACCTCGACCGTGAGGGGCACCTCGAGCTGCCAGACGTTTTCCATGGTTTCGGTGATCCGAGGGAGCATTTCTTCCACTGCGTTTTCGGGAATCTCGAAAAGCAACTCGTCGTGAATCTGCAGCAGCATATGGCACGGCAGGTGTTCGGTTACAATCTGATGGTACAGGTGTACCATCGCCAGTTTAATCAGATCTGCGGCTGAGCCCTGAAAGGGCATATTGATAGCAGTACGTTCGGCTGCTTCACGGATCGCACGGTTGGCATTAGTGATATCAGGCAGATAGCGCCGCCGCTGCAGCAGCGTCGTGACGTAACCTTGTTGGCGGGCAGAGGCAAGGATGCCGTCGAGACATGCTTTCACTCGTGGGTAACGTGCGAAATAGTTATCGATATAGGTGCGGGCTGCTTCGTTGCTGATGTGCAGACGCTGCGCCAGACCAAATGGGCTCAAGCCATAGAGAATACCAAAATTGACCGTCTTGGCCATGCGCCGCATATCGCTGTCCACAACGCTGCCGTCCACCCCAAACACCTCCATGGCGGTGCGCATATGGATGTCCTGTCCAGCCAGGAAGGCGTCGATGAGCACCGGATCACCGCTCATATGCGCCAGGAGCCGGAGTTCGATCTGTGAGTAGTCCGCCGAGACCAGCACATGATCCGGAGCGGCGACGAAGGCCCGGCGCATCTCTCGCCCGAGTTCTGAACGAATAGGGATATTTTGCAGATTCGGGTTGCTACTGCTCAGGCGTCCTGTCTCGGTGATGGTCTGGTTAAACGACGTATGAATCCGCCCTGTCTGGGGGTGGATCATCTGGGGCAGAGCGTCGACGTACGTCGATTTCATTTTGGCCAGATGCCGATAGTCGAGGATCAGGCGCGGCAAGTCATGCTCTAAAGCTAAATTTTCCAGCACAGAGACATCTGTCGAATAGCCTGTTTTGGTCTTCTTCCCTGTCGGCAGTTTGAGCACGTCAAATAAAATGTGTTGCAGTTGTGGAGGGGAGTTGATGTTAAACTCCTCACCAACCTGTGTGAAGATCTCCTGCAACAGGGCATCCATCTGCACGTGCAGGTGCTGGGACATCTGGCGCAGATAGGCCGCATCCACCATCACACCACGCATCTCCAGGGCCGCGAGCACTTCGACGAGGGGCATCTCAACCTCATGAAACAGGTGCTCGAGCTGGTATTCCGCGAGACGTGGCCGCAGTGCCTGCGTGAGTAGCAGTGCCACGTCTGCATCCTCGGCACTGTAAGTCGTGGCACGCGCAACGTCGACTTGATCAAAGGTGACCTGACGGGCCCCCTTTCCAGCAACCTCCTCGTAGCTTATGGGTGTATAGTTTAAATACTCACGCGCCAGTGCGTCTAAATTGTTCATGCGGCGTGAGGGATTCAGCAGATACCCGGCGACCATGGTGTCGAAGTCCAGCCCACGCATGGTAATCCCCTGGCGTTGCAGGATGATGTAATCGTACTTAATGTTCTGCCCGTACTTCGGTACTGTCGGCTCTTCCAGGAGTGATCTGAGGCGTTCTAACACGAGTGCCGTGTCGAGTTGTGAGGGGACGCCGAGGTAGGAATGGCGCAGGGGGATATACACGGCCTCATGCGGTGTATGCGCCAGTGACAGGCCTACCAATTCCGCCCGCATGGGATCCTGGTTGGTGGTCTCCGTATCAATCGCGAAACTGCCAGCCTGACGCAGTGCCGCGATTTCTGCATCGAGTTCCTCCAGGGTAGTGATACTGCGATAGCGCTTTTCCACTGGCGAGGTACTCATACCTAGCGCGTTACTTAAAGCCTGCAAATCGGCACGGAACTCCAACTCCTCATAGAGCGCCCGTAACTCCTCGAGGCGTGGCGCACCCACCGTGAGTTCCTGCAGCGTCACCGCAATAGGAGCCTGCAGGTCGATGGTCGCTAAAAGACGACTCTGACGCGCCATGTCGGCATGCTGCTGCAGGTTCTCCCGCAGCTTCGGGCGTTTCACTTCATCCAGACGCGCCAGCAAGGCTTCAATGCTGCCGAACTGAGCCATCAGCTCTTTGGCGGTCTTCTCACCAACGCCTGGCACACCGGGAATGTTGTCCGAGCTGTCACCCATCAGCCCCAACACGTCAATGACACCCTCTGGTCCAACCCCAAAACGCTCCCGTACCTCGGCCACACCAATGCGCTGGTCTTTCATCGTATCCAGAATAGTGGCGTGGTCCGTCACCAATTGGCAAAGATCCTTATCGCCGGTCACGAGGACAATATTATATCCCTCCGCCTCGAAACGCCGTGCCAGCGTGCCCAGGATGTCATCGGCTTCATATCCCGCCAGACTCAGCTTGGGGATGTCGAGTGCTTCGACCAGACGGTGGATGTAGGGCACTTGTACGGCTAACTCGTCCGGCATGGAGGGCCGGTGTGCCTTATAGGTGGGAGCCATGTCGTGCCGGAACGTGGGCCCACGCTCATCAAAAACGACGCCGAGATACTGCGGCTCCTCGTCCCGTATCAGCTTCTGCAACATATTCTTAAAGCCAAACACTGCCTTTGTCGGCAAGCCACTCGATGTTGCCAGTTGCTGACGGATAGCGAAAAACGCGCGGTACACATACGAGGATCCATCTACAAGGTAGACTACCGGTCGTTCAGCCATGCTCTTACCTCTCGCTCCGAGTTCTTGATCCTTCGCCTCTCATCCCGCCGGCTCAATTTAACAATTTCCGTAGCAGTGCATTGACTAGAGCAGGATTGGCCTTGCCCTGTGTGGCTTTCATCGTCTGGCCCACGAAGAACCCAAAGACTTTCTGTTTACCAGCACGATAATCAGCCACCTGCGAGGCATTGTCGGCTAGGATTGTGGTGACGATGCCCTCGAGTGCCGCGCTATCGGTCATCTGCACCAGCCCTTGCTCGGCCACGATAGCTGGCGCTGGCTTGCCAGTGCGATACATTTCCTCAAACACTGTCTTCGCAATCTTACCACTCAGCACACCCTCATCAATCAGGCGCAGCAGCTCGGCCAGATGCATGGGGCTCACAGGGGCCTGCTGTGGGGAGTGGTGCTGGCGGTTGAGTGCACGCCTCACCTCTCCCATGACCCAGTTGCTCACTACCTTTGGCTGGTTGTACAGCCGCACCGCGGCTTCATAGTAGTCTGCTAACGCTTTGGAGGCAGTCAGCACCTCCGCGTCATAGTCAGGCAAGCCGTAGTGTGTCGTAAAGCGCTGCCGTCTGGCATCGGGAAGTTCAGGCAAGTCCTGACGCACGCCCTCGATCCACTCCTGATCGATGCACAGTGGCACCAGATCGGGCTCTGGGAAATAGCGATAGTCGTGCGCTTCTTCCTTACTGCGCATAGGCTGGGTGACGCCACGGTTGGCATCAAAGAGCCGGGTTTCTTGGACCACACGCCCACCGCTCTCGAGTACCTCTGCCTGCCGCTCGATCTCATACTCGATGGCGCGCTGCACATTCCGAAACGAATTTAAATTTTTAATTTCAGTGCGGGTCCCAAACTCCTGAGCGCCTCTAGGCCGCAATGAGACATTGGCGTCACAGCGTAAGCTGCCTTCTTCCATGTTGCCGTCACAGACCTCGATGTATTCCAAAATTGTCTTGAGCTTCTGGAGGTAAGTCTTGGCCTCTTCCGCTGAACGCAGATCAGGCGCACTGACGATCTCTAACAACGGTACACCAGTGCGGTTCAAATCGATATAGCTCTTGGTGGGGTCAGCCAAATTCTCTCCATGGATCGACTTGCCGGCATCTTCTTCGAGATGTATACGGATCAAGCGGATATGTTTACTAGAGCCGTTGAGGTCAATCGTCAAGCCGCCCCCCTCGATAAGCGGCTCCTCGTATTGCGAGATCTGATACCCCTTAGGCAAATCAGGGTAAAAATAGTTCTTCCGGGCAAAACGGCTCACTCGCGCAATCTTCCCCTGCATGGCCAAACCCGTGCGGATGGCGAACTCTACTGCCTGGCAATTCAGCACCGGCAACACCCCTGGCATGCCGAGACAGACCGGGCACGTCTGCTCATTCGGATCGGCCTGAAACACCGTCGCACAGGAGCAAAACAGCTTTGATTTGGTCAGTAGCTGGGCGTGCACCTCAAGGCCGATAACGCTTTCGTATTCCATACGTGTGTCCTTTACCCTCCCCTAACGAACTACCAGGGCAGTGCTGTAATCCCCACGGGTACTCATTGTAGCATTGCTAGCGGCTGTGCACACCCTTGGGGAGAGGCTACCGCCACATCTGAGAGAACGTGAGTTGATACATTGCGCGACAAGAGGAGGCTTAGGAAGAAGACTGGGGAAGCGCTGCCTGCACCTGTTTCCCGCCACCTGGCTGGCCGAAGCGCCGCTGCAGTTCGCGCAAGACTTCGCGAGGATGGATAGTGTGATAGCCCAAGAGCACTAGCGCGTGGAACCACAGGTCAGCCATCTCGTAGACAATCTCCGCCTCAGTACCATTCTTGGACGCTAACAGCACCTCAGCCGCTTCTTCAGCGACCTTTTTGCACATGACATCCTGACCACGCTGAAAGAGCTTTTTGACATAGGACATGTCAGTACCAGTGTCACGGCGGGTGAGAATGAGGCGATAGAGTGCATCGAGCATCTCGGTTGGCGCTGGTGCAGTGCTCTCTGCCTCAGAAGTAGCCTCTTGCAAGGGCAGATCACGGTAAAAACAAGAGCGTTGGCCAGTATGGCAGGCGACATTGTGCTGCTGCACCCGCACGAGGAGCGCATCACCATCGCAGTCGTAGGCCATAGAAACTACCCGCTGCACATTGCCCGAGGTCTCGCCCTTTTTCCAGAGCGCCTGCCGCGAACGGCTCCAGAAATGCGTATAACTCGTGCGCCGGGTCATTTCTAGCGCCTCCTCGTTCATATATGCCAGCATGAGGACAGTGCCGTCCGTCACATCCTGGACGATCGCTGGCACCAAGCCCTCCGGACCGAAGCGTAGTGCCTCTGGCAGGGGTATCATGCCTGACCTCCGCAGGTGTTGTAATCAAGTCGTACCGCCACACCACGGGCGTGCAGATAGGCTTTGGCATCGCCCACGGTATGCTCGCCAAAGTGGAAAATGGACGCCGCCAACACCGCGTCAGCCCCACCTGCGGCGAGACCCTGGTAGAGATGCTCTAGACTGCCGACCCCACCTGAGGCAATCACCGGGATACGCACTGCATCAGCGATACGGCGTGTAAGCTCCAAATCATACCCCGCCTGCGTTCCATCGCGATCCATGCTAGTCAGCAGAAGCTCACCAGCGCCGAGGGACTCGACCTGCTGCGCCCAGGCTATGGCGTCCAGACCTGTCGGCGTACGCCCACCATGCGTAAACACTTCCCAATTGTCCTGTCGATCCGGACGCCGTTTGGCATCAATGGCCACGACAATACACTGGCTGCCGAACATTTCAGCGGCTTCCCGCACAAAGTCTGGCCGGCGTACTGCGGCAGTATTAATCGAGACTTTGTCAGCCCCGGCCCGGAGGAGTTCGCGAATTTCGTCGGTGGAGTGAATCCCTCCGCCAACCGTCAGCGGCATAAAGATACGCTGCGCAGTACGGTGGACGACGTCGATGATGATCTTACGCTTTTCATGCGAGGCGGTAATGTCGAGAAAGACGAGTTCATCGGCGCCCTGCTGGTCATAGAGTTGGGCTGCTTCCACAGGGTCGCCGGCATCGCGTAAATTGAGGAAATTGACGCCTTTCACAACCCGGCCATCTTTGACATCGAGACAGGGAATGATACGTTTGGCGAGCACTCGTTCTCACTCCTGTTGCACCGCAGCACACGCCTGCTGGTATGCGAAACGCCTTTCATACAGGGCCTTGCCGATGAGCACCCCGCACACCCCAAGCGGTTCGAGCGCTGCCAGTTGCCGAAGATCTTCTAATTGCGAGACCCCACCTGAGGCAATGATCGGCACATGCACCTGCCGCGCCAGCGTTGTGATGCCGGCGATGTTCGGCCCTTGCAGCATGCCATCACGTGCAATGTCCGTATAAATGATCGCTGCCACCTCAGTCGTAGCGACGCGTTGCGCGAAAGCAATCGTCTCAACTTGCGAGACGGTTTGCCAGCCTCGCGTGGCCACCTGCCCATTGCGGCTGTCAATGCCCACACAGACCTGTCCGGGAAAACGTACTGTCGCCGTAACCAGTGTTTCCCATTGCTCAAGCGCCGACGTACCAAGCACGACCCGATGTACCCCGGCGTCCAAGGCGCGACTGATGGCATCCAGATCACGCAAGCCCCCTCCTAACTGCACAGGAATGGGGATAGCTCGTACGATAGCCTGGATCACTCCAAAATTGTGCATCTGCCCAGCCAAAGCCCCATCAAGGTCGACAACGTGCAACAGCGGTGCTCCGGCCTCAGCCCAGCGCCGAGCCATGGCTATCGGGTCATCCCCGTAGACAGTCTGCTGGTCTGCTTGCCCCTGCAGCAGACGCACGCATTTGCCGGCACGAATATCAATGCACGGAATTACCTGCACGCGCTTCTCCCCGCGACTGCGTGGGCGGAGGGCGCCCAGTTTAACGGGCGCCCGTCCCCTGACTCAGGACAAAAAAGTTCTGCAAGATACGCAGACCCCAGTGCTGACTTTTTTCAGGGTGAAATTGCGTGGCATAGAGGTTATCTCGCCACAGCACAGAGGCGAATTCCACACCGTAATCCGTTGTAGCAACTACTACCGCAGCATCCGTGGGCACGGCATAGTACGAATGCACGAAGTAGGCAAAGGCGCCATCGGGAATCCCCGCGAGGAGGGGACATGCGCGTTGCTGCTGCAACTGGTTCCAGCCCATGTGCGGTACTTTCAGGCGAGTTGTCGAGGCCAGAAGCATATCAGGGAAACGTCGGACCTGTCCCTCAAAAATACCAAGCCCCAGAGTCAGCCCAAACTCCTCACTCTCGGAGAGCAACGCCTGCATGCCCACACAAATGGCCAGCACCGGCTTCCCCGCCTGCATCACCTCATGCAGCGCCTGATCCAGGCCACTCGCCAGCAAATTCTGCATACAGTCACGAAAGGCACCAACACCAGGGAAGATAACTGCGTCGGCACGCCTGACAACTTCTGGATCGCCGCTGATCTGCACCTGAGCACCAACCTGTGCAAACCCATTCTGCACGCTCCAGAGATTTCCTCTGCCGTAATCGACAATGGCCAGCATGCATCAACCTCGTTCGCTCATTAAAAGGCTTCCTTGGTAGTGAGCAACCCGGTCAGGCGTGGCTCCAACTTGGTCGCCTCATCCGCTGCTCGGCTAAATGCCTTAAAGAGAGCCTCGGCGATATGGTGTCGATTACGGCCGTAGTGCAGGTTGAGATGCAGGGTCGCCCGGCTATGGCTAGCAAACCCTAAGAAAAACGTTTCAACGAGTTCGACATCGAACGTCCCGATGCGGCCGGGAGGCATATCGACGTTGTACACCAGATACGGGCGATCACAGAAGTCAATCACGGCTGCGGCCAGCGTCTCCTCCAACGGCACACTCGCCGACGCATAGCGCCGCATGCCCTGCTTACTCCCCATAGCTTCATGGAAGGCCTGACCTAGGCAAATGCCTACGTCCTCTACCGTGTGGTGGTAGTCGACATCGAGATCTCCCGTAGCATGCACTTCAAGATCATAAAACCCGTGGCGCGCCACCATGCTGAGCATATGGTCGAGAAACGGAATCCCTGTCTGCACAGTGTAGACACCACTACCATCCAGGTCGAGCGACACCCTGATGTCAGTTTCGGCGGTACGGCGGTGAATGCTGCTACAGCGTTCCATGACAACTCCTCGTCATGAGCAATAGAACTTTGTCACACCTCGGTCCGGCGCCAGTATGGCGCCGCCTTCCATGATAATGCCTCGTCACGATAAATAGGCCCGGATCTGCTGAATCAGTTGCATGATGGGTTCATACTTGGTCTTCTGGCTGGCGCGATTGACTACCAGGCGCGCCGTGGACTGCAAAATTTCTTCAACTTCAATGAGACCATTTTCCTGCAATGTGCGCCCGGTCTGCACCAGATCAACGACAACGTCACTCAACCCGACTAAGGGGGCGAGTTCCACAGCGCCTCCCAGATAGATGATCTCGACCTGCACGCCCTTGCGGTTAAAGTGCTCCTCAGTCAAACGAGGGAATTTGGTGGCCACTTTGAGGTTTGACCAATGCAGGGCATTGTCGGTGCACTGGCGCTCTCTAGGCTGTGCTACCACCAGCCGACAGAAGCCAAATTTGAGATCGAGCGGTTCATAGATATCTTTCTGCTGTTCGAGCAGAATATCTTTCCCAACGATCCCCATGTCGGCAGCGCCGTATTCCACGTACGTCGGCACATCAGAGCCACGTAAAAGTAAAAAACGCACCTGGCGCTCAGGGAAGTCCAGGATCAACCTGCGGCCTTCGTCTAATGCCTGGCAATCAAAATCAATTTTTTTTAACAGTGCCAGTGCGCCCTCTAATGTTCTACCTTTCGGGAGCGCAATGGTTACCCTCCCAGCGAGCCCTGCCGCCATAGCTGTGCTCCCAGCGCAGCCTTCTGCGCTTCAAAACGCCTCTCTTTGCTAGAGCACCTGCGCCCAAACAACGCGCTCGATACCAGCCAGATCGTAGTAGACGCCAGTAGCACTAAAATGTCCTTGCTGTCGGATCATTTCCTGCACTGCCGTAGCCTGTTGCCATCCTACTTCCAGCAGTAAAACCCCTCCCGGAGCCAGGCTCCCAGGACTGGCAACAATCAGGCGTTGTATGAGCTCTAAGCCATCCTGGCCTCCACATAAAGCCCCAGGCGGCTCATAGTCCTTGATTTCCTGCGGCAAATAGTGCCACTCAGCCGTTGTGACATACGGCAAGTTCGCCACGCAGAGGGCAAAACCTCGTTTACCGCCCTGGAGCGCCGTTACCAGATCACTACAGACCCAGTGCAGCCGCTCGGCCACACCGAGGCGTTGGGCATTCTGTCGGGCGACCTGCAAGGCTTCATAGACACGATCAACCGCCCACACGTGGGCCTGTGGCAGCGTATGCGCCAGACTGATCGCCAGGTTGCCACTCCCTGTCCCTACGTCGAGAATAACAAGACGAGCATGGGAATGCGTTATACACCATTCTTGTGCCAAACGCACGCCCTGCTCAACCAGCACTTCGCTTTCCGGGCGTGGGATCAGCACGTGCGGACTCACGACGAATTCTAGTGACCAAAATTCTTGTTTGCCCGTGATGTATTGCACCGGCTCACCACGCCGCCGGCGTTGCAAGCGCTCGGTGTAGGCCACCTGCTGGTCCGTACTGAGGGGACACGCCGCATCCAGATAGAGACGTGGTCGTGTCGTCTCCAGCAAGTCACTCAGGAGCACTTCTGCTGCGGATCGCGGCTCAGACACACCGTGTCGCTCCAGACAGCGTATCGCATGTCTGAGAGCAGCCCCGATGGTCTGATTCATCCTTCGACAGCCTGGAGCTTGGCCGTGCGATCGGCCAGGGATAACGCTTCAACCACCTCGTCCAGCCGCCCTTCCATGATCTCCTCAAGCTTATACAAGGTGAATTGGATGCGATGGTCGGTAAGGCGGCTCTGGGGGAAATTGTAGGTCCGAATACGCTCGCTACGATCGCCGCTGCCGATTTGGGAGCGGCGCTGCTCAGAGAGCTGGGCCTGACGTTCACCCTCGAGGAGGTCCAGCAGTCTCGCGCGCAGCACTTTGAGAGCTTTCGCACGGTTTTTGTGCTGCGACTTCTCGTCTTGACAGGTGACGACGATGCGCAGCCCTTTGCGGTCTTTCGGCTCGTAGGTGACCCGCACCGCCGAATCCGTGGTATTGACACTCTGCCCACCTGGGCCGGAGGAACGAAAGACGTCGATGCGGAGATCGGCCGGGTCGACATCGACTTCAACCTCTTCGGCCTCAGGCAAAATGGCCACAGTCACGGCCGAGGTGTGGATGCGTCCTTGTGCTTCGGTGGCGGGAACGCGTTGCACGCGGTGGGTGCCGCTTTCAAATTTGAGCTTGCTATAGACGTCTTTGCCCTCTATTGAAGCAATCACCTCTTTAAAACCACCGGTTTCCGTCGGGCTCGCATTCATTACTTCGACCCGCCAACGCTGGGAGTCAGCATACCTGCTATACATCCGAAACAAGTCTGCCGCAAAGAGTGCCGCCTCATCTCCACCGGTGCCCGCCCGGATCTCCATGATGACCCCACGCTCGTCATTAGGGTCACGGGGTAACAGCATCGTACGCAGCTCGGTTTCCAGAGTCGCCAGGCGTGCCGTCAGAGTGGCCACTTCCTCCTTAATCAAGACGGTAAACTCGCTGTCCTGGGCCTCACTATCGAGCAACTCCTGATTCTCCTGCAACTCCTGCTGGAGCTTGCGATACTCGTGATAGGCGCTCACTACGGGGCGCAGGTCAGCCTGTTCCTTGGCGTAGCGACGCAGCGTCTCGGGATCAGCAAGCACCGCTGGATCACTCAGCAGCTTCGTGAGTTCCTCAGAGCGTCGAGCTACTGACTCAAGCTTGTCAAACATACAGCATGTCCGTCCTGGTGGTGTACTCAGTTACTCGCATTGTTCCGCCCATACTTCCGCTGGAATTTTTCCACGCGCCCGGCCGTATCAACGAGCTTTTGCCGACCGGTAAAAAACGGATGGCACTTGGAACAGATGGCCACACGGAGATTTGGGACCGTCGAACGTGTCGGATACGTCGCGCCACACGCACACACAATCGAGGTCTCAACATACTCGGGATGGATATCAGTCTTCATACACTTCTCCTGTAACATGGCAGCTGAGATTTTTGTTTCAAGATAGCACAGGTAGCACCGAGCGACAACCAACGCGCACGCTTAACTGTTCATGGACGCCAGGAACTCAGCGTTACTTTGCGTCTCTTTGATCTTGTCAATCAGCAGCTCCATACTGTCAACGGTGTTGAGAGGATTGAGCACCTTACGCAGGATCCAGACGCGGTTGAGCTCATAATCGTCTAGCAAGAGCTCCTCTTTCCGAGTCCCGGAGCGGTTGACATCAATAGCCGGGAAGACCCGCTTGTCGACCAGCCGGCGATCGAGATGGATTTCCATATTACCGGTGCCTTTGAACTCTTCAAAGATAACCTCGTCCATGCGACTCCCGGTATCCACCAGCGCGGTCGCGATAATGGTGAGACTCCCCCCTTCCTCAATATTGCGGGCCGCCCCAAAAAAGCGTTTGGGCTTTTGCAGCGCGTTGGAGTCAACCCCACCTGACAACACTTTCCCACTCGGCGGCACGATAGTGTTATAGGCACGCGCCAGACGGGTAATGCTATCCAGGAGGATAACCACATCCCGCTTATGCTCGACCAGACGTTTGGCCTTCTCGATGACCATTTCGGCCACCTGCACGTGGCGTGACGCCGGCTCGTCGAACGTGGAGCTGACCACCTCCCCTTTCACCGAGCGCTGCATATCGGTGACTTCTTCCGGCCGCTCATCAAT
>AR_comb_assmDRAFT_10009256_pt1 | contig 14313 bp, 18 predicted proteins | sample ArasoioldDNA_FD_10543 | JGI IMG/M metagenome (IMG submission 10543) | reverse complement strand
GTACGCCTGACCGCCGACCATCACCATCGGGTACTTCTCCGGCTCGGCCTGCCGATCGCGCCAGCGGAGCGGGAAGCCGGACATGGTCAGCATCTTGGCGAAGCTGAGGATCAGCACCGGGTAGGCGATGGACGTACCGACAATGTCGAAGTCCATCAACTGGTGCTTAGACTCGATGCCAAAGATAGGATAGTCATTCCGCTCGAACAGCTTCAGATCCCGAGGCGTGGCCGGAAGGTAGAATCGGTCGGCCAGGTAGCCCTCATTGAAGTCGTTGATCGCCTTGTAGACGGCGGGGATGGATTGGTTGCCTGCCGCCGCCTCGTACGGCCACGAAGCGATCAGGCACGTTCTGAGCGTGGCGGACGCCCACGACTTCCGATAGGCGTTCGGCTCATCGCCCAGATATTGGACCGAAAGGTCCATTCTATACTGATTGGCAGCCAGGAACCGCGCGATCTGGTCAGGGGTCCGAGAAGCCACACCCTTTGATACCAGGTCCGACTGAAAAACTACTGCTGTTCGCCGTTACCGTTCATCTTGACGATCAGCTTCGCGAACACAGGGTCACGATCCTTGAGGTAGTCGACCAGCCGCGAGATGAGATCGGCCAACTCCTCCACGTCCTTCTCTAGCTGGGCCACTCGCTCTTGGGTGGAACGGTGCTCGTACACACTCCAAGTAGCGGATCAACCACGGTCGCCGAGCGCCTGGAAGAACCGGATCAACGCCAACGCCATCTGCTCCAACAGATCGATCACCGAATCGACCGTGTTGGCCAAGTTCTTCGGCTGCGTAAGCAACCAGAAGATCAGCACGAAGATCAAGAACAGCGTCACCGTCTTGCCGACAATCGTCATCCTGGTCCCTCCTTGACCTGGGTCCGGCCTCGCGAGTCGAGCGAGAACCGGTAGACGTTGTCAGCATAGTCCGAATATGCATCGGAGTGAGTCACGAGGAGGACCTGAGTCTCGGTCCGGTCGACTAGCTCCCGAATGAACTCCGCCAGCCTGCCCTCGTACTCCACCGACAACGCGGCGAAGGTCTCATCGAGGACCATGAACCGACGTGCTCCCGGTGAGAGGAGCATGACGACGAGCCGGAGCAGGAAACCGACAACTGCTGCCAGCCCGCCGCCACGGCTATCCATGACCGGGGTATCGAGCGTGGTGCCATCGGCGAAGGTAGTCCTCACGACGAAGTCGGTGGCCGACACCTTGGCCTTGATCTCCGACACCACATGAAAGCTGAGATCGGCTCCAAAGATGGTCTGAAGCCCTCGGGTGACCAGCACCTCGATCTCGCGCTGAACCGACTCCTGACGCTCCTCGCCCATCTTGTTGAGGACCCCAGCGACCCGGTCGTACTGATCGACCTCGGTCTGGAGCGCTTGAACATCCCCCTGGTACTGCTTGCCCTGGAGCGCCAGCGCCCGAGCTAGACCGGCCTCTCGGTCCAGGTCCCGGCGTCGAGCCCGGACCTGGACCTCAAGCGTCCGGAGGTCACTCATCGCTGGAAGGTCAGGACCTTCGTCGCACGCTCACCTACGGTGAGGTTCGGCCACTTCTTCCGGCTGTCCCAGAGGACCACGTAGGCCAGCATCCCCAAGAACAGCCCCAGCGTCCCAAAGTTGCCGACGACCCACGCTGCGTTCTCGTAGCCCATCACCATCAACGTGATCGCGGCGACCAAGATCAACAACGTGGTCCCAATCAGGAACAACACCGGCCTAGGCATTGATCCTCGCCTTCGGACCTCGGCACGTATCACAGATCCAGGTCGTCTGACTCGACCCTGCGGCCTTGCCCTTGATGGTGCGCGAGTAGGTATCGCAATGAGGACAAAGGGAGGTCGTGTCCTCCTTCTTCTTTCGCTTGGGACGACGAGGACGGTCCTCGCCATCGTCGTCCCATTTGCTGTAGCTCAAAACACGACCTCCCTCGCGCCGTACTACTTGATGAAGGTGTTGGTCTCAGCCGGAGGAGCAGTCGAGCAGCCCTTGGGCAGGTCGCCGTTCTCGAAGCTCTCGACGTTCACGAAGGTGTCCAACGGGTCAATCGAACCGTTCACCGTCACGACCGTGTCATGTCCGTCTCCACCGTCGATGTAGTCAGCCTTGCCATCGACGCCGACGTAGATGACATCGTCCTGCGTACCGCCGTTGGCGCTGTCAGCGCCCGGTCCCAGAACCAGCGTGTCTCCACCAGATCCGCCGAACAGGGCATCGCCACTCGACCCACCGAACAGGCAGTCAAAGTCACGTCCGCCGCGCAGCGTGTCAGCGTCCTCCTCACCGGCCAGACAGTCGAAGCCGTCATTTCCGGTGAGCGTGTCCTTGCCCAGGTTCCCGTGCAGGGTGTCGTTGTCGCGCCGCCCGAGAATGAAGTCGTTGCCAACGCCGCCCTCGGCGTAGTCGTTCCCAGCCAAGAGCGTGATGGTGTCCGCTCCCGCGTGCCCGTACGCCTGATCGTCGTTCGGGGTGCCGACCAGGTTCTCCGACGTGTTGTCGCCGTTGATCACCTGCGCGTTCGCGGGAAGTGCCAGGCCGAAGCCCAGGATCAGCGCGCCCACTCCAACAATGAGTGCGCGAAACTTGGTGCTCATGAAATCTCCTTGATTGTTTGATGAGCCTGTCGGCCCGACGAGTACTTGATACTCGAATCGATGTGTTTTGTCTTGCAGGTCAGACCTTGTGATGCCGACGCATAACCCGGTCCTTGGACTCGACGTACTGCTTGAGAGCCTTCTCCCGCAGCGTCGCCGCCTTCTTCACCGGACAGTCATCACCGACACCACCGTGCCAACCATGCTTGTACCGATCCAGGATCTTGTTGCAGGTACGACACCGTGATTCGTGGAAACACCAGAACTCATGGTTCCCGGCCCACGTCGTGACCCAGCGGCACCGTCGCCACTTGTCGTCGCCACGGAACACCACCATCGGGTCGTGCTCGCGTCCTACCTTGCCCTTGCACCACGTCTTGGTGTCCTTGCGCTTCCCCTTACGCGAGCGCTCCTCGTACTCGTGCTCATGCTCGGGGATGTCATTACGCTGCCACCGTCGTGGCGTGCCCATCTGGACGTTCTCGCCAACCGACCGACGCTCAGGGTCTCCATTGGCGTCGTTCTTATACGACTTGCACAGGGGACACCCGTGCCAGCGTCGAGATGGGTGGTGAGCGGTCATCCTTCCCAACCTTACCCTGCCGGTTGACGATCATCTACCGGCCAGGCGTCTCGGAGGTCGTCGTGGTAGTCCCCGACACAGGGTCGCCCGCAGCCGGTGGCTCCGCAGCGGTCTCCGGTGTCGTCTCCGACACAGTTGTCTCGGCAGAGGACTCCGTCGCAGGGGCAGACTCTTTGGTTCGCGTTGATGGTCCGTCTCCTAGCCTGCGCTCCTGCTCCTCCTGACGCTCGATCATTCGGACCGTGGCCGAACTCCGAGGCATCAGGTCATGCGGTGCCGGTTCGTGGTTCAACTTCGACACGCACCGCTTGTTGTACTCATTGCCCTTGGTACCGACGTACTGACAAAAAGCCATCGGCTCTACCTCTCGTCCATGATCCAGTCGGACCGCATCTGCGAGATGATGCCCGTGGTGTCGGTGGTCTCATCCTTGAGCATGACAGTTGACTTCCGGCTCTTGCCGTCGTCCCCCAGCCAGAAGTGGCAGCTTGCTCCTTCGTGCATCTTGAGCATGTCCACGAGGTACTGGTGGTTGACGCAGAGCAGCCGGTCCGGCCCACTCCACCCGGCGCTGATCGGCTGACTGGCTCGATTGCCGAGTACGTCCTTGCTCACCAAGGTGACCAGGTTCTCCGACAACTCCAGAGCGATGGCGCTGGTCTCCTGGTCGGCGTTGATCCGGACGCGCTTCACGGCGTGGGTCAACTCGTCTCTGTCAAGAATTAGCTCATGCTTGTTGCTCAGAGCGGGGCGAAGTAGCAGAGCTTCCATGTCTGGGAACTGTGACATCAGCTTGTTGGCGATGAAGGTGTCGCCGCCGACGCGGAACACCAGGTGATGCTCCGTCGCGCCAATGCCGATGGTCTCCACGCCATTGGCTGCCTTGAGGAGCTTGACCAGATCGGTCACGGCTCCAATCGGGATCTGCATGTCCAGCGGGAAGCCAGGCAGACTCGCCTGCTGGAATCGGACGCCGTCGCACGCCGTCATCTTCTCGTGCTCGACATTGATCAGCATGAGGTTGGCTCGGGTCGGCTCCTTGGCCGCTGCGTGCCACACGCTGTTGATCGCCGTCAGGAAGCGCTCGCGCTCAATCTGATGCATCTCGGCGTCAGAGACCTCGGGTAGCTCGGGGTACTCCTCCTCGGGCGGCGGCAGGATCAACGTCCACTCCGTAGAGCCCACCTTGATCGTGGCGCGCTTGCCGACCACGTCAATGCTCATGTCGTCCTCAGACGCCTCACGGAGGATGTCCAGCATCTTCCTAGCAGGGAAGATGACTCGGCCCTCTCGCTCAATGGAGACGATCTGACTTGAGGCGATGACGCTCAACTCCAGGTCCGTGGCGACCACCTTGAGCGTGCCGTCGACCGCCTCGAACAGGAAGTTCTTCAGCACCGGCAGGGTCTCCCGGCTCGGGATCACCGTGGCCGACTTGTTACACGTCTGCTCGAACACCAACTTCTTGGTGCTCAGACTCAGACCCTTGTCGGGAACGAAGTCACCCATCGAACCAGAAGTGCCCATGTCGATTGCCGTCATCCGCCAGCCTCCTCAAGTGCCTGTCTGATCTGATCGACCTCGGCCTCCAGGTCGTTCTCCAACGACTCCAGCGCCGCCTGAGCCATCTCCTTGGTCTCTACCCCGAAGTCATCCCGAAGAATCTCGAAGCACCGCTCCAGCGCCCGCTTGGCGGCGTCTCGCTCACCCTCGCGCCGGACACGATCGCGCGTGGCGTCGGCGATCTTCTGCTTCAGGTCAGCGACCTGCTCATCGACAGATGACACACGATCTTCTACTCGTCAAAAGCATGAATTACCAGCTGTTCGTCCTTGCGGACCGGTGAGAACTTCGGACAAGCGTGCCGGACCTCGCAGTAGTTACAGATGGCCGTCTTTTCGGCCAGCGCGAAGTCCTCCTTCCAGATGGCGTGCGCCATCCCAACGATGCGCGCCAGCAACTCCGCGCGCTCTAGCTCAGTGATCTTGACCGGCAAGATCGGCTGCTTGCACATCGGCTGGATCAGACCGGCGATGTAGGGCGGATCGTTGAACATCGCCTCGATGCACACGTCGTAGAAGGTGAGTTGGGCAATTGTCTTGCGCCAGTAGTTGTCGTCGGCTGTAGCCTTCAGGTCCCAGAGCCCCCACCGCAGTTGATTGTCGCGGCAGAGCAGGTCTATCTCTCCGACAAGCAACACGGTGGTGGGCTCGCCAAGCAGGTTCGGGATCGTGAGCGGGACCTTGAACCGTTTGGCTGGCTCGTACGCGAATGGGAGTACATATCGGTTCAGGAGCGGTTCCAGTCGAGTCACCAACTCGATGCACCACTTCGTCATATCGGCCTTGTCGCCCGCGTACTTCCACCTAACGACACCGTCGCCTGTCTCGACTGCTTCATGAAGGCACTTGTCTACGTAGGTGGTCACCATCTCGGGCATCTGACCGGGCTGAGGGTCCTCCAGCCAGTCGCGCATGACACGGTCGCACACCGTCCCGTGGAAGTAGCCACGGATGTTGGCCGACCGGCTCTTGGTCCCAGCGCGGAACAGCTTGGCCTTCATCCGACACTCGTCGTGACGACGAAGGGCGGACCAGCTTAGGTACAACGGCTCCACGTCTGGACACTCACTGCACTCAGAAGAAGCCCTCGGGCTTGTCGTCGTGGTAACGGGGGTTCACCGCCAAGCAGCGGATTCCGTCAGCCTCGAAGGCGTCCATCACCTCCGGCGAATCCTCTACCGCAAGAATCGGCTCGAAGCCGTTGGCGCGCCACTCAGCCACGGCCTTACGCTTCCAGCCCACATGGTCATCGTGGTCGTCCTCGCACATCTTTAGCAGAGAGTACGGAAACTGGACCGTACGCAACCACGTCTCGGTCTGCGGTCGAGCCACTGCCATCCGAGCCGTCAAGATGAAGTTCTGGAACATCTGCGACGTGACCTGAGCCAGCCGGAGTACGCCGGGGAAGATCGTGTCCTGCTCGCACATCAAGGAGTACTCCTCCCAGGTGCCCTCCCCGGCCATGATCTTGTCGATGAAGTGGTGCCGGTGCTTGGTGTTGGCAATCGTGGAGTCCAAGTCGTAGATCACCACTGGCTTCAACCCGTACGGAATCTGGATCGAACTACCCATCACCATGCTGTGCTCCCTGTAGTAGCTCCTCGGCCAATCCCTCTAGCTCAGTACCGAGCTTCAGCGCCCTGATCTGTTCCAGGACCGCCTCAATGGAGGTGACCTGCACCCGCACCTCACCGATGCTCGCCAAGAACTCGTCCAATCGAGCCTGAGTGTCCTGTAGCTCACGCTTCTCCAGCAACCGGAACACCTGATCGGCTGGCTTATGCGGGATCTCGATGCGCTCAAAGCCATCGTTGTCCCACAACGTCAGGGCTAACTCTCTGGTCAACTCCGACTCATGCAGGCTGCCTCGGGTGAGTGCGCCCTGGTTGCAGAACGTTACATCTCCCACCTGATAGGTGCCGTGGTAGTCGTGAACGTGGCCGTAGTACACATACCCGGCTCCCTGCTCCTCGGCCCACACCTCGGTCGGGAAGTACTCGTACGGCAACTCCTTGCCCGGTGGGTACAAGGGCGCGTGTGTGACCACCAGAGAGTACGCCAGGGGCTCGGGGTCCGGCGTGGCGTTCCAACCCTCCAGGGCGGCTCTCAGGGCCTCCTGAGACCACTCCTGCTGCCACGGGATGCCGTAGACCGGCCAGTCCTGCATCCATCCGTTCAGTAGCTCGATTCCAGCCTTCTCCAGTACGCCAAGAGGCTGCGTGAGCGAGATGGACTCCAACCGGTCGTTCAGCATGTCGTGGTTGCCAGGCACGATCACCAGGTGCGGGTACGCCTTGGCGATCTCGATGGTGCGCTGGACCGTCTTGTGGCTCGTCCGGCTCGGCTGCTTGTGGTGGAACACGTCTCCGGCCCAGACCACGATGTCAGCCCTGTGCTCCTGCGCGAGATCCACAGAATGCTCTAGCAGAGTGAACATGTCCTCGTTGTACGACTCGGTACACGACGACGGCGCGCGGTCGCTCAGGTGAATGTCCCCCAGCAGGAGCGCTCTCACGGAGTCACCACCCGGCCAATTCCAGCGGCATCGATGAGGGTCTGACACATCTCGCACGGCTTCCGCGTCACATAGATCGTGGACTTCGGAAGTTCCACCGGATCGGCATGGTAGATCGCGTTGGCCTCAGCATGTACCGCTGCACAGTTACTCAACGGCTCGCTACCAGGAGGACACTCCTCTCGTGACAACTGACCACGGGGACAGTTGCCAGCCGACGCACAGCCAGGGATGCCAGCCGGGAGACCGTTGTAACCCACACTGAGCAATCGATGGTTCCGGCTCAGGATCACCGATCCAACCTGAGCACGGGTGCAATCAGCGCGGGACGCCACGACCGTCGCAAGACTCAACGCCCACTCGTCCCAGCTAGGACGATCCATCAGTCGGGGACCTTCTTCGTCGCCGCCGACCACTTCCCAGCGATCTCGAACACGTCGTCTGCCATGCCGGTCAGCCGGTCACGCTCGATGGGGTCCATGAAGCCGAAGATCGTATCGGCCTCCACCAACGACTGGAGCAGGTGCGCGTAGCCGTAGAGCGCCTGGGCTCCGACCACGTCCTGTCGCCGGAGTACGAAGAACGACCCAGGCTCTAGCTCCTCGTCTTGCTTGAACACTCGGTACTTGGCCATATCACTCCAGTCCTGACGTGTCGGCACCACAGGTGGGACATACCCCGGCTGCGACCAAGGTGCTGTGTAGCTCACGGTGTGCTTGCTCCTCCTGCTTGGTTGCTATCTCGATTCCGGCTACGGCCACCGCGTACATGTTCTGAAGGTGCGCGATGGACTTGAGCTTGTCGGCCAACTCGGCTCGCCGTGCCAAGAGCTTTTCTAGCGGCTCAAGGATCGGCAACGGCCTCCCCACCGCAGCGTCAGCCTTCTCCAGGACACGCTCAGCCAACTCGTACGTCTGAAGCGCTCGACGGAGCTTGTCAACATCGACCTGGAGGCTCTTGGCGCGCTCCAGGACCTCCTCCGCCTTGGACATGGCCTGCAACTGCCGGGGCAGCCTGCGATAGTTCTGAAGCTCGTCTGTGGCTCGCTGGAGATCCGCCTTACGAGAACGTAGCTGAACGTTGGTTGCCTGCCGCCGTCGGTTGGCCTCACGGACGGCCTCGAAGATCACCGTCACGTTGGTCAACTCACCGAGCGCGCGAGCGACCTGTCCTCCGGAATCGGCGAGCAGGTACGGCTGGTCGAACTGACCGGCGAAAGTGAGATCCGGGTCGACCCGGAAGCACTCAGCGATCTCGTCCGGCGTCGCACCACCGAGCTTGGTGTACCGCTTCTCCTCGCCGTTGGCGATCATCCGGTAGAGGCCATGCCCCTCGCCGCGCTCCAGCGCCACGATGGCTCCGTCGGCCATCTCACCGACCACTCCGGCACGCTTCTGGCCACGGCTGACGTACGCACTGCCGCGAGCGTTGACCACCAACATCTTGGAGGCACGTACCAGAGAGGACTTACCGGAGCCGGAAGGACCGACGATGACGGTGAAACCTCGGAGATCCAGGTCGACCGACCTGAGGCTCTGGTAGTTCCGGATGGACAGCTTGCGGAGCACACTGACTGATACTCAGTCAGTCCTCAATATTCTCGCTGTTCTCGTCCGGCTCGTAGGTATCGAGCACGTCCAAGATCGGGATGCCAAGGAACTCGCCTGGCCAGATTGCCCTACATGTTGGTCCGGGCCGGACCTGCGCCTCTGTCATGGTGGCGGAGATGGGATTCGAACCCACGACCTCCAGCTTATGAGGCTGGCGAGCTACCGAACTGCTCTACTCCGCTACGAGCCCTGACTGGTGTTTCCCAAGCGAACTTGGACGCCTACCAGCCAGGGACAATCAGTGTAACTCAACAGTGGTGCCGATAGCGAGCCCCGAACAGGATTTGAACCTGCGACCTACGGCTTCGGAAGCCGGTGCTCTATCCACTGAGCTACCGGGGCAAAGCTCCCTGCCCGAACATCGCCCGCTGGGCAGGGAGCGGGGACGCGAAGCGCGACTCATCGCTCTGCGTCCACCAGGGTCTCTCCCTGTGGGGGGAATGAGAGAGTCCCCGAGCCCCCGGCAGGATTCGAACCTGCGACCTACGGGATAGAAGTCCGCTGCTCTGAATCCACTGAGCTACGAGGGCATCGACACCGCGATTCTTCGCGGGAACAACCTATGCACTGCCAGAAGGTGACCTGGTGTCCCTTCTTGTTCTTGAACCAATCAAGCACCACGTCTTGCCGGTGACATGACTCGCACACCCAACGATGGCCGGGTGCCAGCCACTCTCGTCGTACCCTCACGGCTCCTGACGACGCTTGAACATCGTCCACTCGGAGATGTACTCCCACTCCTCCTCCGGCTTACCGGAGTAGTAGTCCTTGATCCGAACGAACCTCGCACCCGGTCGGAGTGCAAAGGCAAAGTGCCACCAGGGGGTGTTGATGTGGAACCGCCACGGCGGCTCATCGTCGTACTTCCTACACCACGGACTAAGTGGGCAGGAGTGAATGCTGAACTCCTTCAACTTCAGGTTCATCGTCTACACGTTGACCGACGTGTGGCGGATCGGGAGAGCCCCGTCAGGGATTCGAACCCTGGACCTACGGGATAGGACTCCGTTGCTCTGTCCACTGAGCTAACGGGGCGTGACGTAGCGATGCCTGGCCTCGAACCAGGGGCCTCCGGGGTATGGGTCCGGCGCTCTACCAACTGAGCTACACCGCCTTGGAGCCCTGAACAGGATTCGAACCTGCAACCTTCTGGTTCGTAGCCAGATGCACTATCCGTTGTGCTACCAGGGCATGAGCCCTGCCTGCTGGTATCCCAGGCAGGGATCGAGGTACTGGCCGGACTCGAACCGGCGTATCTGGCTTTGCAGGCCAGCGCCTAGCCTCTCGGCCACAGCACCAAGGTGTGGTTCACGAACGACGTAGGAAGCTAGGTCTAGATCAGAGCGTGAACCACAGTGGCGCGGGTAGGACTCGAACCTACACAGCCAGCGGCGTCTGATTTACAGTCAGGGGGGCTCAAGCCAGTGCCCAGCCGCGCCATTGGGGGAGGTATCTTTTCAGACCCCCTCCCCTGGGTCTCGGGTGCTGGACGGGGGTCGAACCCGCATGTTCCGGGGACACAACCCGGCACGTCTGCCTTTGCGTTACCAGCACAGTCTGGAAGGCAGGATTTGAACCTGCGACCTCGTGCTTCCGACGCACGCGGGCTACCAAGCTGCCCCACTCCCAGATGGATCGGTTTGTCAAGCTCGACGCCTGGCGTTGAGTCTCACTCGACTTTGGTGGGACCATCCTCCGCCGCCAGGCAGCCTAGGTCCAAGGGCTCACGATCATCACCCCATTGTCGGGTTGGCTGGACTTGAACCAGCGACCCCCGGACCCCCAGCCCGGTGCGCTACCAAACTGCGCCACAACCCGTACGTGTCCAAGCCGGGACTTGAACCCGGACGCCTTGCGGCACACGGCCCTCAACCGTGCGCGTCTGCCAATTCCGCCACATGGACCTGGAGGTGAAAGTGGGATTCGAACCCACGAGACGGTCTCCCGTCTACCGAGTTAGCAACCCGGCGCGTTCAGCCACTCCGCCACTTCACCTAGGTGAAGCCGGAGGGACCCCAACACGACAGTGTTGACCTCCGGCCTCGTGCGCAAGGAGAGATTCGAACTCTCACTGTCCGGGTTTTGAAGCCGGTGCCTCCTGCCAGTTGGGCTACTCGCGCTTGCGTGACCAAGGTGAGATTCGAACTCACAACCTTCCGGGCCTGAACCGGACGCCTCTGCCAATTTGGGCTACATGGTCATGGAGGAGAGAGTGGGATTCGAACCCACGGAGGCGCTATCAACGCCCCAACCGTTTTCGAGACGGTCGCCTTAAACCGGACTCAGCCACCTCTCCAGGTGAAGGGGTGGGCGAACCATCCCCCTCGTGGGCGAGACAGGATTTGAACCTGTGACCTCCTGCGTGTCGAGCAGATGCGCTAGCCGCTGCGCCACTCGCCCTCACCATCGTCCGGGTTGGCTCTGTCCCGTGGTAGCTATCTCCACTCGTGCGCTGCGAACGATGGGCCGTACCGCTGAGTGCCTAGGATCGCGGTCGGACAGTGGGCGTACCTGGGCTCGAACCAGGGACCTCTTGTGTGTGAAACAAGTGCGCTGCCGACTGCGCCACACGCCCATGAAGCTGTTGTGCCCCGTGCAGGATTCGAACCCGCGACCCTCCGGTTAAAAGCCGGTGGCTCTGGCCAGACTGAGCTAACGAGGCGCGGTGATGGGGAATCACCGCGCCTGTTTGAGATCCATCATGTTGTCCTCCTGCATCGTGAAGTACCCCGTCAGGGACTCGAACCCTGGTCCCCGGCTTAAGAGGCCGGTGCTAATGCCGTCTCAGCTAACGAGGCATGTCCGGATTGAGCAACCACGGCGGATCATCGGCTCCGGATGACCTCCCCGCCGTAGTCGTACCGCGTACGGGCTTCGAACCCGTGACCTCCTGCTTGAGAGGCAGGCGTCCTAGACCACTAGACCAACGCGGCTCGGGTGTTACAAAGCGCGGGCGACGGGATTCGAACCCGCGATCTCCACCTTGACAGGGTGGCGTCCTAGACCGACTGGACCACGTCCGCATGAGCATCTGAGTAACGACCGATGCCGCCGAATCGAGTGGCGTCCCCGACTGTAGGGTGCGCCCGGTTTCGCCTTTGAGGATCTTGGCTGCCGTGCTATGCCTTGGGAGTCCAAGTTGGTTCTCACGCTACCCACAGAGGAACTGACCATCCGCCAGTCCTTGTGGACGTGCCCTACGCGATCTGGAGATCCAGCATAAGGGGCTTACCTCAGGACATCGATTAACTGCCCTAGCGCTCCCCCGCCTGGACTCGAACCAGAAACCTACGCATTAACAGTGCGCCGCTCTGCCGATTGAGCTACAGGGGATCGAATTGGCGGCTGACCGCCGAGCGTCCTCGGTCCAACAGCCTGCACGGGTTCCCACCGTGGATTTTTCCCTAGCCTGCCAATCGCCTTTCGTACATTGGCGGTGACTTTACCCTGAGAGGTGTACGCCTCTTGGGATCGCGAGACCAGGGTCTTGCGGTCTTTGCAAGTGGAGATGACGGGACTCGAACCCGCATACCTACTGCGTGCAAAACAGTTGCTCGCCAGTTGAGCTACATCCCCAGGATGTTACTGCGTTCCCCGAGCGGGATTCGAACCCGCGTCTCGGCCTTGAAAGGGCCGGGTCCTAGGCCACTAGACGACCAGGGCGTGTGTATCGGAGCCTGCACCGTGGAGGGCTCCGATCCCTCTGGGCTGAGCCGTTCCATAAAGACGGTGGCAGGGTCCCACTTGTGACGGGTAATCGCTACTGCCGCTGCCCATCACTGCGGCCTTGAACCGCTCCCAGAGGGTGTGCCTCTCAAGAGGCAGGTGGCGTGTCACTTGGTCTCAGGGCGAGGCTCGAAGGCCCTCCGTACGATCCAGCGGTAACCCCTTTAGCCAGTCCGGCTCTTGAGAGGTCGAGGGCAGGGATGGTCTGACCTAACACAGACGGCTCCGATCCCGAAGGTTGGAGGCATCCCTAGCCCTCATCGAGGCCCCATCTGCCGGTCGCCGCCAGGTGACCTAGGAGATGGCATGGGGTTGGCTTCCCTGCCTCTACGGCTGGAGGGTTCCGCCTTGCGGCCCGATTCTCACGGGCTCCAACCGATGCCGATAACTCTACCATGCGAGGTGTCGATGGTCAACACCTTGGTGGGGCAGGCTGGATTTGAACCAACAACCTCCGGTTTATCGGACCGGCGCTCTGACCTGTTGGAGCTACAACCCCTTGGAGACCGACTCGGAGCCCGTGCCCCTGTAAGGGGAACTTCCGAGTCGGCCCGTGGGTAGACCTGGGATCGAACCAGGGACCTTCCGGTTTTCAGCCGGACGCTCTACCAACTGAGCTATCAACCCAAGTGCCAGACGCGACGCCGACGGAGCGTGCGCCTGGCGACCGGCTCTTGTGTAGGAACGCGAGTCTCGGGGGGACTCCACTCGCGGAGCGCGCAAGCGCTCAAGAGCCGGAGAGCGGATGACCGGGGTCGAACCGGCGACCTTCACGTTGGCAACGTGACGCTACTGCCTACTGAGCTACATCCGCAACGGTCCGTACGGAGCACGGTGGACCAACCCGCTATCAACCCCGCGAAGGTAGCTCCTAGCTGGCGCGGCAGGTGTCGAACCTGCGTCGTCTGGGTTCAGAGCCCAGGTGCGTGACCAACCAACGCACACGCCATCGGTTTGTGTTACCAAGCTGCCAGAGTAGGACTCGAACCTACGAACACGGGGGTCAAGGCCCCGCTGCCCTACCGACAGAGCACCTGGCATCGAGAGCCGGAGGTGAGGATCGAACTCACGACCTCATCCTTACCAAGGATGCGCTGCTACCACTGAGCTACACCGGCAATGCTGGCTGAGCGAGCGCAGTGGTCGTCACCCCAGACTCTCGTCGGGGTCGGTTACGTAACTACTCGCTCTACCTTTCGTCCTCCGGCTCCGGATGCCTTCAGACTGGTCTCTCCCGCCAGCGAGGGAGCATCGAGCCGCCCGCGAGGCTCGAACTCGCACCGACGCATTACAAGTGCGTTGCTCTACCAGCTTGAGCTAGAGCGGCATGGCGGAGGACTCGCGCCCTGACACGGCCCGCATCAGGCGTCTCGCCCGGTCTCAGACCGGCTCGGTCCCAAGTTCATCCTAGGGAGTCCTCCCCGAGCCCCGCTCCGGCTTCGAACCGGAGACCTCTGGGATACGACGCCAGCGCTCTGCCAACTGAGCTAGCGGGGCATTGATCGTACTGTCTGTAAACAGCCGGTGGTCGCGACCACACCGTTCTGCCAGACTGCCGAAGCCGAAGCTCGGGCGCGGATCTCGGCACTCCGTCGAGGTGGCCTACCTCTATCGAGCGGACCCTGTCCCTGCACGATCAGAGGGACATGCGAGCGGGTACGGAGGATCGAACTCCGGTCCTCTGCTTGGAAGGCAGTAGCTCTACCACTGAGC
>AR_comb_assmDRAFT_10732935_pt1 | contig 14317 bp, 8 predicted proteins | sample ArasoioldDNA_FD_10543 | JGI IMG/M metagenome (IMG submission 10543) | reverse complement strand
AACAAGTTCAACAACGCGATCCAGCAGTCCACGATTTCCCTGACGAGCCTCCGCTCCGGCGTCGGTGATCCGCCGAAAGCCAACGTCATTCCTTCCGTCGCGGAAGCGACGATCGACTGCCGCCTGTTGCCGGGCACGACCGGGCCGCAGTGGATCAAGGAGATCGAGCGCCGCCTGGCCGATCCGACGATCAAGGTGGAGATCATCCACGAGGCGGACGATCCCGTCGTCAGTCCCCAGGACACGCCGCTCTATCGCGCGCTGGAGGGCGCCATCAAACGCCATCATCCCGACGCGATCGTGACGCCGATGACGGTGCCGTACGGAACGGACGGCAACGGCTTCCGGCCGCGCGGCGTGAAGAGCTACGGCATCTTTCCGGCGATCATTCCCGCGGCGTCGATCCTCTCGATGCACGGCGACGCCGAGTTCCTGCCCGTTGACGCGCTCGGACCGGCCATCCAGATCCTGTTCGAGGCGTTGAAGGAGACCGCGTCACGCTGATTCCCCGGGTTCGAACCGCCGTGCTCGTCCTGCTGGTCGCGGCGTCGGCGTCAGCCGTCCAGCGCGATGCGCCGATGCCCGCGGGATGGGACGAACGGCCCGCCTATGACGGCCGCGTCACGCTCGTGCGCCTGCGCTGGCGTTCGGACCTCGGCGGCTTCGGACGACGCGGCTTCAGCGCCGCCTGGAATCACGACTATCCCCGCGCCGAAGCGCACCTCGCGCAGATCGTGAAGGCGCTCACGAGCATCGACATTCGAACGGACGCGAGCCTGATCCTGACTCTCGACGATCCGGAGTTGATGAAGCATCCGGTTGCGTTGATGTGGGAGCCCGGCTTCTGGAACCTCACCGACAAGGAAGCGGACGCGTTCCGCGCCTATCTCCGCAAGGGAGGCTTTGCCATCTTCGAGGACTTCGACGGGGCCGCGCAGTGGTCCGTGTTCGAGTCACAGATGCGTCGGGTGCTGCCCGACGCGCGGTTCGTGAAACTGACGAACGCCCATCTCATCTACGACACGTTCTTCACCATCAAGGACATCGAGGCCATCGTGCATCCGATGTCCGGGTTGCGTCCAAGCTACTACGGCATCTACGAGAGTAACGACCCGTCGCGACGGCTGATGGTCGTGGCGAACTTCGACAACGACGTGCCGGAATACTGGGAGTGGTCGGGCGAAGGGATGTTTCCCTTCGACGCATCGAACGAAGCCTACAAGCTCGGCGTGAACTACCTGGTCTACGGACTCACGCGCTGAGCGTCACGGCCCGAATACAGTCAACGCGCCGACGCCGAACGGTCCACCATTGATCCGTACGAACCTGGCAGGTACGTCCGGCACGAAGATGCGCACCGGAACGCTCCTGGGATCCGCCAGCACTCCCACGAAGGCGAGGCCCCCGGAGGGCTCTTCCGCCGCGACCGACCACGTCACACCATCCAGCGAAGTGTCGACTCTGACGGTCTGCTGAAGCCACACGACGTGCCCGCGCGTCCGGAGAACCACCGCACGAACCGGCGCCGGGGACGCCAGTTCCGCGACCAGCCATCCGGCATCGACCGTGACTCGCGCCGGCGTGAGTGATGGTCCCGTCGAGACTTGCCGGGCAAAGGACGCCGGCGGCATGAAATACAACCGCCCGCCGCCGCTGACGCCGAGCATCTGCGCGTCGTTCTGCGCGTCCATGAACGCCGTCCACTGCACCGCGTCCGCCGCACCCGTCACCGCCACATACAGCGGGTGCCCGCGCCGCAGCTCGGTCAACACCGACGGATCCTTTCGCCGCAGCGCCCACTCGATGACGCCGGCATGCGGCGGCACGTAGCCGGCATAGCCGTTGACGACCGGGAGACCGTGCAGCATGCCGCGATACATGGCGGCGACGTTGGTGTTGTCGTCCGTCGTCGGCAGTTCCAGTACGCGCGCGTCCTTTGCCAGTGCCGCGGCGAAGGGACGTGGCGGCACGCCCAGCGGCATGGCCACGATCCACCCGTCCGCGACGATCAGCAGCGCGGCGATCCCGGCGAGCACGCGCCCCTGTCGTGGGAAACGCGCCAGGATCGCGCTCATCGCCAGGCCGGCCGCGGCCGCCAGGGACAACGTCGTCAGCATGAAGAAACGTTCGGGCACACGCAGACCGGAGTACCCCGGCAGCCACCCGATCCAATCGTAGGGATGCCAGATCGACGCGGCCGACCACTGCTGCGGGGCGGGACCGATCGCCATCCATGTCATCAGCACCGTTGCGGCGGCATAGAAGAGGAGGGCGCGTGCCCGTGTTCCCGTCAACTGCCTGCGCGCCAGCACGAGCGCCACCGCGATTACGGCCAGCGCGGCGACACCGGGAAACAAGGAGTCTTCCTGATTTGGCGCCTCATGCCCGTGCCAGAAACGCAGCAGCGGTCCCGTCGTGACAAACGACACGGCACGCGCGGAGAAGTTCTGCATCTCCGTCCTGCTGCGGGCGAGGCCGAGCCGGTGTTGAACCGAGTAGTACTCATACAGGACGGGCGCGAGTGGGATCGAGAACAGCAGCCAGGCGGCGGCGACCGCGGCGGCCTTCCTGGCCGACACGCGCCAGGGCGTGAACCACGCGATCCACGCGCCCAGCAGCACCGGCAGGAAGAGCATGTAGTAGCCGTTCGTCAGCGACTGCAGCAGCCATGACACGCCGAATAGTCCGAGCCATCGCCATCGGCCATCGTCGTAATACGCGTGCAGCGCCAGCAGCGCCAATGGCATCCACCACGTGACGAGCAGTTGCAGGTGGGCAAGCTGCGACGCGCGGTAGGGCGCGAACGCGAACGCGAGTCCGCCGCAGAACGCCGCCGCGGTACTGCCGGTCAGGCGCAGAACCAGCCTATGCGCGGCGAGTCCGGCCAGCCACACCGAGGCAATGAGCAGAAGGTTGTAGGCGAGCAGCGGTGATCCGCCCAGCCACTGGACAGGCGAGCCGACGAGGCTCATCCCGAGGCCGTGCTCGGTGAGCGCGAGCGCGTTGTGCAGGGGCCAGTAGAACGGCGCGTTCCACATCGCGGCCGACAGCGGGACGACGTGCGCGTTCCACCAGAGGAGATACGTGACGAGCAGCGGATCGCCAGGGTCGTGGGCGAAGCGATTGGATAGATGAAGAGGAAGCGGCCACGCCCACGCGACCGCGAGGAACAGGTACACGGCCGCGGGCAGGAGCGCCCGCGGCCGTGATGCAGGACTACTGGCCGGTGCCACCGCGGCCGGTGAGGGCTGGCATCGGTTTGCGCGGCAGCTTCTCGTCGCGGTTGGCGGCGAGGTAGGCGAACGACGCCGCAATCGTGGCGTTGCGCATCATGTCGGTCGGCTGCAGCCGTTCGTACGAGTCGAGGTTGGTGTGGTGCGTCATCGTGTCGTACTCGATCTCGTCCTGGATGAACTGGAAACCGGGCAGCCCCAGGGCGTCGAACGACTGGTGGTCGGTGCCGCCGGTGTTGCGGACCGTCAGCGTCGTCATGCCGATGCTGCGGAACGGCTCCATCCACTCACGGAAGATGGGCGCGACGGCGTCGTTCTGCTGCAGGTAGACGCCGCGGATGGCGCCCGTGCCGTTGTCGATGTTGAAGTAGCCGGCGAACTTTCCGTGCTCCGGCTTCAGCGTGTAGCCAGTCTGGCATCCGCCGCGTCCGCCGCCGCGCTGCGGCTGTGCCGGCGCCGCTGGAGCGGCGGCAGGCGCGGATGCGGCCGGAGTTCCGGCGCGTCCCGCGGGAGCCGCGGGCGGAGCCGCCGGAGCCGTCGCGCCGCGTCCCGCGGGCGCCGGGTCGTTGCACGCGCCCATGTGCGCCTTCACATATTCACGTGATCCGATCAGGCCCTGTTCTTCACCGGTCCACAGACCGATGCGCACGGTGCGGCGAAGCCGCACGCCGCTCTGCTTCAGCAGGCGCATGGCCTCCATCATGGCCGCCGATCCAGCGACGTTGTCGGTGGCGCCCGTGGACGCGTGCCAGGAGTCGAAGTGCGCGCCCAGCATCACGATCTCGTCGGCCTTGTCGGTTCCAGGAATCTCTCCGACGACGTTGAACATCGCCGGGTTGGGGTAGTAGGTGTTTTTGATGTCGGCCTCGATCGTGACCGGCAGGCTCTTCGCGAGCATGCGTGCCAGGCGACCGTACTGCTCCGCCGGAATCGCGATCTGCGGGACGGCGTTGGCCGGATCCGTGGTGCGGTTGCCGCTAATGGTGTAAATGCCGTGTCCGCGTGGCGCGGTCGAGAGCAGGCCCGCGACGCCTTCCGCGCGGAACCAGTCATTGCGGTTGAAGCCGCCGGCGCCGAACCCGCCGCGCCCGCCGCCGAAGTTGCCGCGACCCGCGGCATTGGGGTTGGCGACGCCAAATTCCGGCGCTGGCGGCGTCGCCAGTTCCATCCGCTCGAGTTCCTCGGCGGTAGTGCGCGTCGCCTGAGGATTCCAGTACGCCGCCACGTCCGGCGCGGCCTGCGTCAGGATCCACTTGCCTTTCAGCTTGCCGGCGTACTTCTGAAGGTCTTCCTGCGTGGTCTCGGTGACGAGGACGACCTCACCACGAACGAGGCCGTTGGTGCCGGGCGTCCAGCCGGTCGGAGTACCGGGGATCGGGAACGCCTGCGGCGAGACGGCGGCCATGTAGAACTTCTCGTTCACCCAGCCGCGGTCGAAGCCGTTCTTGTCTCCCCAGGGTTCGAGCGCGACGTTCTGCAGGCCCCATTCCTTCAGCCTGGCCACGGCCCATTCACCGGCCTTCTGGGTGATCGGGGAGCCCGTCAACCGCGGACCGTGCACGTCGGTGAGCCAGCTCGCGACTTCCATGACTTGAGACGTCTGGGCATTCAGGCCGAGCTGCTTGATCTTATTAATGCCTTCGTAATCGATTTTTTCACTAGCGGCGCCGAGGGGGAGCGCCGCGGCCGCCGCGAACACGGCGAGCGCAATGACGGTTTTCTTCATCCAGCCTCCGAATCGAAGCATAACGCGGGAGCAGGGGCCTCGCGATCACAGAAACGCAATCGACCCGACAAGCCTGTAAACGCCCGCGCCCGCGCCAGCACGCGTGTGCGCTCGGATCTCGCGCCCGCTGCGGCATTTCCGGTGATTTGTGCGCGTGGCCCTCCGTGGTCCACCAGTTGCACAACGCGCCCTGCCGAGGATCGACACCCGAGGACCGAACCATGACACCCCTCTCAGCGACTGCCGAGCAGCCCGAAGCGCCGCTTTTCACCGATGGCCTCGGCGACCGCGTCGTCGCCGTCGACGCCGCGACTGGCGACCTTCTTCAGATCCTCCGGATCCGCCCGCAGCTGCTGGCGGTTCCGTCGTTCGAGTTTGCCCTGCGCGAGCGGGCCGCCCGCCTGGCCAATTTCCGCCATGCCTACTACGGGCGCGTCCGCCGCATCGACCGCCACCCGGCGGGGCTGGCGATCGTGTCCGACCATGTCGAGGGTGTCCGCCTCTCGGAGATGCTCCGCGTCGCCGCGGAGCGCCGGCTGCCGCTCGATTTGAACGCCGCGTTGTGCCTGCTGCGGCAGCTCGTGCCGTCGCTCGCGCTTCTGCACGAGAATGCGCGCGACGTCGCGCACGGACTGATCGGGCCGGAGCGGCTGATCGTCACGCCGCGCGCGCGCCTTGTCGTCGTCGAGCACGTGCTTGGGTCCGCCGTCGAGCAGCTGCAGTTCAACCGCGAGCGTCTCTGGCAGGAGTTGCGCGTCGCGCTGCCGTCCGCGGTCGGCATCGGCCGATTCGATCATCGCGCCGACGTCACCGCGATGGGTCTCGTCGCGCTGGCGCTCGTGCTCGGCCGCCCCATCGCCCCGGAGGAATATCCGCAGAAGGCCGGGCAGCTCCTGGCCGAAGCCCGTGCCCGCACCGCCGGTGCGCCGGATCAGCCGCTGCCGCACGCGCTGCACCTCTGGATCGCCCGCGCGCTGCAGCTCGATCCGCGCCAGGGGTTCACGTCGGCTACCGAGGCGCAGCTCGCGCTGGAAGATGCGCTCGCGGAGAACGCGGAGTTCGTCGCCGCGCCTGTCGCGCTCGAGACGTTCCTGTCCCGCTACATCACCGCGATGCTGGAACCGGTCTCACCGTCGGCGATTGCTTCGCCCGCGCCTGTTTCCGTGATCCAGACCCAGGTGAGACCGGCGGTTCCCGTCGCCCCGCTCCCGATCGAACAGCTCGACGCGGTGCCGCCGCCGCCCCCGGTCGTGACCCTTGAACCGCCCGCGTTCGTCGCCGCGGCCGCGCCGGCGATCGTCAGCGCGCCGCCGGTCGTGATTGCGCCTGCCCCGGTGCCGGTTGCATCAGCGCCTGTCGTGACCGAACCGCTGGTCATCGAGCCGCCCGTTTCCGTGATTGCCGCCGCGTCGGAACCCGCGCCCGCCGCCGCGCCATCGCGTGACATTACCGAACTGCTCAAGGACTTCGACATTCCCGGTCCAACCGCCGCGTCCGACAACAAGCCGCAGGCAGCTGCCACGACGGGTGGTCCGCGCGGCAAGGCGCCGTGGATCCGTATCGCCGCCGGTGTCGCCATCGTCGCCGCGCTTGGCGGCGGCGGCTACTACGCCTCGCGGATGATGAACAAGGCGGCGCCGCCGGCGCTCGGCTCCCTCGCGGTGCAGACGAACCCGCCCGGAGTCGCGGTCTTCGTGGACGGTGTCGCGCGAGGCAACACGCCCGCGCGGCTGTCGCTGAATGCCGGGTCGCACATCGTCGAGCTGCGCGGCCGCGGCGTGCCGCGCGTGCTGCCCGTGACCATTACCGCCGGCGCGGAAGTTTCGCAGTACCTCGAACTGCCGGAAACGCCGTCCGCGGGAAGCCTGCTCGTACAGTCCGATCCCGCCGGCGCGCGCGTCTCGGTCGACGGCGTGGAGCACGGCCGCGCGCCCGTGAGCGTCGCCGACCTCACGCCTGGCGATCACGAAGTCGTGCTGCAGGCCGACGGCGGTCCCGCGGTGAAACAGAAAGTGGTCATCCAGGCCGGCGTAACGTCTTCGGTGCTCGCGCCCGTGACGACGGCGGCGCCCGGCCCGGTGTCCGGATGGCTGACGGTGAAGTCCCCCGTGTCACTCGAGATCCGCGAGGACAACCGCCTGATCGGTACGACCGATTCCGATCGGATCATGCTCGCCGCCGGCCGCCACGAGGTCCAGTTCCAGAACGACACGCTCGGTTATGACGAGACGCGCGTGATCACGGTGCAGCCGGGCAAGGTTGCCCCCGTCACCATCCAGATGCCGCAGGGTGTCATCAACATCAACGCCTCGCCGTGGGCGGAAGTGTGGATCGACAACCGCCGCGCCGGCGAGACGCCGATCGGCAACCTGCCCGTTTCCATCGGTCCGCACGAAGTCGTCTTCCGCCACCCGCAGCTTGGCGAAAAGCGCCAGGCAGTGTCCGTCACGCTCAAGGCGCCGGTGCGCCTCAGCGTTGACATGAAGTGAGCAAGGCCATGTCAGTACGACGATTGATCGCTCCATTCCTCCTGGCGGCCTCGTTAGCGCACCCGGCCATCGGCCAGGTGCAGGGTGGTGGCCGCGACATCGTGGGCACGGCGCGCGATCTCTACGCATCGGCGCGCTACGACGAAGCGCTGGCCGTGCTCAACGACTCGTCGGTGACAGTCAGCGATCGCAAGTCGATCGAGCAGTACCGCTCACTTTGCCTGCTCGCGCTGGGCCGCGGCACCGAGGCGGAAAGCGCCATCGCCGCGGTGATCACCGCGGACCCGACCTACCAGCCGGGAGAAGCGGAAGCGTCGCCGCGCGTGCGTTCGGCGTTCTCGGATGTGCGCAAGCGGCTGCTGCCGGAACTGGCGGGCGCACGCTATCTCGAAGCGAAGGCGACGTACGATCGGAAGGACTACCCGGCTGCCACGCAGCAGTTCAAGGCGGTGGTGGGGCTGCTGGACGATCCGGACATGGGTGGCCGGCTGGCCGACCTTCGCACGCTGGCGAGCGGGTTCATGGACCTGGCGTCGGCCGCCGCCGCCCCGCCGCCGGCGCCAAAGGCTGAGCCGGTTGTCGCGCCGCCGCCTGCGCCGGTCGTTCCGAAGCCCGATCCGAACCGCATCTACACGATGCTCGACAGCGACGTGACGATGCCCAAGGTGATCCGGCAAGACATGCCCAACCTGACCCAGTCGATGAAGACGCAGGCCCGCGACCGCGGGATCATCGAAGTCGTCATCGATGAGCAGGGTCGGGTGTCGTTCGCGGCGATCCGGAGTTCCGTGCATCCGATGTATGACGCCACCTTGCTCACGGCGGCACGGGACTGGCGCTACCAGGCAGCGACCTTCGGTGGCAAGCCCGTCAAGTACCGCAAGATGATCCAGATAAACGTCAGCCGCAACTAGCCGGCGTACGGATTCGCGACGTAAAAAGTCCTTTCGGCGCACGACGGCGTGACAGATGCGTGCCGATCGCGCCGAGCACTGCATGGCAGGAAAATGGCAGTGGTCGACACTGCCATGAATACTCGAGTTTCCCTGGCAGAGCTGGCCGCGGCGCGGATTCAACTGCGTCCTTCGGAAGCGGTCGCAATCGTGGATGAGGTGTGCCGGCGCTGCGAGGACGGCGAGTTGCGCGGCGTTCCGACGGCGAGCGTCGTCCGCCTGAGCCGGGATGGTCACGTCACTATCGAGGGGCCGATCGACACGGGCGATGAAGTCGCCCGAGCGTCGCAGCTGCTCGAGGATCTCCTGGCAGAGTTCGACGCCACGCCGGAGTATCGCGCCAGCGGCGCGGTGCGCCTCGCGATCGCGCGCGGCCTCGGCACGCTCGACCTGCCGCCGTACCAGTCGCTCGGCGAGTTGCGCCAGGCGCTCCAGCGTTTCGCGCCGGCCGACCTCGCCGACACGGCGCGCGTGCTGTTCCAGGCGTGGGACCGCGCGCGGGCGACACACGACCTGGAACGGCAGGAACCCGAGTCGCTGACGATTTCCGATGTCCGCCGCGCCCGGCGCGCGACCGGACTGACGCTGAAGGACGTTGCCGAAGTTGCCGACGTGCCGGCCATCCAGCTGCGTGACCTCGAATGGGGCTACATGCGGAACTGGCACGCCGACGCCGACGGCCGCGCGCAGGTCGTGCGTTACGCCAGGGCCGCGGGACTCGACGAAGCCATCGTGCTGTCGATCGTGTGGCCGATGATCCAGGAATCTGGCCTGCCGGCGAGAGAAACGCCGCGGGTCGAAGTCCTTGTTCCGTCAGGGCCGCAGCGGATGGTTGCGGTCGAAAAACCAGATGCCCGTCAGCACCTCGGCCTTCGCACACCCGTATGGATCGCGGTCGCGGCGATACTGATCGCGGTCCTCGGCGTGATTGCCGCGATGATCGTCGAAAGACCGATCGTCATCACGCCGCCGATCGCATCGCCCGTGGCGCGGCCGGCCGCCGCGGCGGTGCAGATTGGGGACGCCGCCGGCGTCGCGCCGGCAGTCGTGATCGTCACGCCGGATACTGCGGAGGAGCCCGCCGCCGCTCGCCCGGCGCCCAAGCGCCGTGCCCCCGCCGCCGCTCCGCCGAGCAAGCGACGCGCGCAGCCGCGGCATCCATCCTTCTTCCGCAAGGAGCTATTCCGCATCGTCTTCAAGTAAACTGCGGCGTATTGCACAAGGCGCTGCTGATTCTTTTGGTGGGGACTCTCGGCCTTGCCGGCTGTGCCCGTCCGGGCGAGGAACCGGCGCGCCGCCGTCCGCTCGCGCTGGACGTGTATCTGCCGCGCGACACGGAAACCATCCAGGCCGACGTCCCGCGCCACGCCACGCTCGACAGCCTGTTGCGGGCCAGCCGTCTGCGCGAGGAACTCGTCGCCGCGGCGGTCGCCTCCGCGCGCAGCGTGTTCGATCCGCGTCAGATCCGCGCCGGCCGTCCCTATCGTCTCGTCCTGTCGCTCGACGGACTCCTGCGCGAGTTCGAGTACCAGATCGACGCCGACAAGTTCCTGCGTATCGTCAACGCGGATCGGCAGCGTCCGGAAGTGCTCGACGCGCAGGTCGTGCCATACGAGAAGGACGTGGCCGTCACCGCGATCGACGCGAAGCTCGACGATGGCGTGACGTCGCTGATTGGGGCCATCGATCGCGCGGGAGAAAACATCCAGCTCGCGCTCGATCTCGCCGACGTATTCAGCGGCCAGGTCGACTTCAACAGCGAGCTGCAGCCGGGCGACAGCTTCAAGGTGCTGTTCGAGAAGTCCACGCGCGATGGGCAGTTCTCGAGCTACGGGCCCATCCTCGGCGCCGCCATCACCGTTGACGGCCGCGAGCTCCGCGCGTTCCGCTGGACCGATCCAGCGACTGGCAAGGCGGGTTACTACGACGAGGACGGCCGCTCGCTGAAGCGCTTCTTCCTGAAGTCGCCGCTCAAGTTCGAGCCGCGCATCACGTCGCGGTTTTCACTGCGCCGGTTGCATCCGGTCGACAACGTCTACAAGGCGCACCTCGGCGTGGACTACGGCGCCCCGTCGGGGTCAGCTGTCGTTGCCGTCGCGAACGGCGTTGTCGTGTCGGCGGCTTACAGCGGCGCCGGCGGCGACATGGTGCACCTGAAGCATGCCGGCGGCTTCGAAACGTACTACCTCCACCTGTCCGCCTACGGGCCGGGCGTCCGCTCCGGCGCGCATGTTGCGCAGGGGCAGTTGATCGGCCGGGTTGGCATGACCGGTTCCGCGACCGGGCCTCACCTCGACTACCGGCTCAAAAGCGGTGGGCGGTTCGTGAACCCGGTCTCCGTGCATTCGCGCCAGGCGCCGGGTGAACCGATTCCCGCGTTCCATCTCGCCGACTTCCGTGCGGCACGCGACGGTGCGCTGTCGCGCCTCGCCACCGCGACGGTGCTCGCGGAAGCACCGAAACAGAAGCCGGACGCTGTCCCCGCGACCGGACGACGCCCGTAGATTCCTCTCTCAGAACAGGAACTTCACGGCGAGCTGCATGATGCGCGGCCCGCTCGACAATGTTGGCTCCTGGAAGTTGGTGACGCGGGTCAGCGTCGTGCCCGACACGCTGTAGAGATTCGTACGCACGCCGCTGATGTTGTCCCGGTTCAGCAGGTTGAACGCCTCCCAGATCAGCTGCACCTTGGAACGCCCGAAGACGATGTCTCGAGCGATCCGCGGATCGAGCGACATCTGCGCCGGCAGCCGGTATTGGTTGCGCTCGGTTCCCGGGGCGATGTCATTGCGCGTGTTGAGATCGTTGTTGATGTCGTTGCTGACGTAGGCGCTGTACGGCTGACCGGACTGCGCCGTCAGAATCGCCGCGAACGTCCAGCCGCGCACCCACGCCGACGCTCCCTGCGTCTGGTAGACCCCGCTCAGGACGAGACGGTGGCGCTGATCGTTGTTACCCGCCGTGCGATCGGTGTCGAAGTCCGCCGGGTTTGAGGCGAACTTCGCGTCGTCGGATCCCTGCGGCACGACCGCGGTCGCATCCGGCACGGTGTCCACGACTTTCCCCACCGTATAGGCGGCTCGAAGCTGCAGTCCCGCCGTGAATCGCCGGTTGGCCTCCACCGTCAGGCCGTTGTAGGTGGACACGGCGCTGCTTTGAAACGCGATGATGCGGCTGAAGTTCGTGAACGGACCGGCGGCGAACCGGTAGTGCGCGAGTTGATCGCTCGTGCCCGCGACCGTGAACGTGAGCGGTGAAGACGCGCCGATGTTGATGTCGGTTGATCGTGGCAGCTGGTCGCCGTGCACGAACAGGTAACTCACCGACAGCGACGTCGTCGGCGTGACGGCATAGTCCACGCCGCCGCTGGCCTGCTGCAGCCGGGCGTTCTGATAGTCCTTGTCGAACACGAAGATCGTCGGCTTGGGAATCGCCGCCCCGCCGGGAATCGACGTGAAGATCGCCGGGTAGGTCGGTACCTGGTTCCCGGTGAACGTGATGGTCTGGACGTTGATGCCATTGTTCGAATGGGCGGTCCCAACCATGATCGACGGCGTGCGGCCGTAGAAAACGCCGTAGCCGCCGCGAACCAAATAGCCACGCCCTTTGGGTGACCACGCCACACCAAGGCGCGGCCCGAAATTGTTCGCGTCGGTATTCAAGGTGCTGGTGTCGATTCCGGCGGCCGCGAGCTGGCTGTCGGGGTTGCGCACCTCCGGCTTGGCGAATTTCTGGAGATCGTATCGGAGCCCGGCGTTGATCGTGACGTCTTCCCGCACCCGCCACTCGTCCTGGACGAAGAACGAGTACTCGTCGATATCGGGGTGCGTCGTGGCGCCGGTGGTGCCGTCGCCGGCGAAGGCCTGCACGTAACGTTCGCCGCTCGCGTTCGGCACGCCAAGCTCGTACGACGCGAGAGTGTTGAACGTGTACGCGCCCGAGAAGTTGCCGGGGAAGTAATTCAAAATGCGGTCGAACTGCATGTCGAATCCGCCGCGGAGCTTGTGCACGCCGCGCAGCCAGGTGACGGTATCGGCAATCTGTCCGCGCTTGATGGTGGTTTCGCGCGGGCTGAAGAAGTTTCGCCCGACGACGAGTACCGTAGCGCCCCCCTGCCGGACGGTCGCCTCGGGCTTGTCGCTGTTGGCGAAGCCAGGCTCGCCGTCCTTCGCCCACTGGAACCGCATCTCGTTCAGCAACGAGCTGGAGAACGCGCTGGTGAGCTGGGCATTGAACGTGCGCGTGCGCACGTTCGAGTCGCCCGTGTGCTCGCTCGCGTTCTGCGGCCCGCCGTTCTCGAAGTTCTTGCCGTTGAAGTTCTGGTGGTTGTAGCGGAGCGTCAGTCGGTTCGTACCCGACAGCTGGGAGTCGGTCTTCAGCAGCAGGACATCCTGGTCCAGTTTCCGGGCGTAGCTGCCGCCGAGCGCCGTCACCCGCGCCAGGCCGGCGGCGCCCGTCGGGTCGAGGCTCGTTCCGGCAGGCACATTCACGAAGACGTCGTTCGGCTGCGTGTTCCGCTGGCCGTCATAGTTCGCGAAGAGAAAGTGCCGGTCCCGTTTCAGCGGCCCGCCGAAGCTCGCGCCGAACTGGTTGTAGTGATACGGAGACTTCGCCCTGTTGTTCAGAACGTTGATGGCGTCGTTCGCATTCAGCGCCTTGTCCCGGTAGAACTCGAACGCGGACCCGTGCGGCGTGTTGGTGCCGGACTTGGTGACCACGTTGACCACGGCGCCGCCCGCCCGGCCGTACTCCGCCGAGTAGGCGTTCGAGTTCACCTGGAATTCTTGGACGGCGTCCTGGCTGAACTGGTACGGCGCCCGGCCCGAACCGGCGCGGCCCAGTGTCTGTCCAAAGAACGTGTTGTTGTTGTCGGCCCCGTCGACCACGAGGCTGTTCAACGTGCCGCGCTGCCCGGCGAAGCTGATGTCGCCGGTGCGAACGTCACGCGTCACGCCGGGCGTGAGCAGTACGAAGTCGATGAAATTCCGGCCGTTCACCGGCAGGTTCGCGATTGCCGTTTCGCTCACCGTAGAGCTGACCTGCGATCGTGTCGTTTCGATGACCGGCGAGCGGCCTGAAACGGTCACGGATTCCGAGACCGAGGACGGCTTCAGTTCGATGCGCAGGGACACGGTTTCGCCGACGGTGACGCGCACGCCGGTCTGCTGGACGGACTGAAAGCCCGAGAGGGAGGCCTTCACGGTGTACGGTCCGACGGGAAGCAGTGGCGCTCGGAAGAGCCCTTGCGCATCGGTGATGGCTTCCCGGGCAACGCCAGTATCCTCGTGCGTGACGACAATCGTCACGCCAGGCACGACGGCGCCCGATGCGTCGCTCACGACGCCGTCGATGGATCCGGTAGGAGTCTGCGCCGCCAGGCGCATCGGGACGAGCAGCACGGTGAGAACGCTGAGCACAAGCGCGACACGGCGCGCGGCGAAGGTGTTCATGAAACCTCCCACCCGGATAATATAGGCGGATGGCTTCCATCCGCCCGTTTCGCGCCGTGCGACCGGCGCGCGACGCCGCTCCAGCCGTCTCTTCGGTTCCCTACGACGTCGTCAGCACCGAGGAGGCGCGCCAGCTCGCCTCCGGCAACCCGCTCAGCTTTCTCCACGTGACGCGGTCCGAGATCGATCTGCCGCCCGGAACGGATCCGTACTCGTCAGAGGTCTACGCCAGGGCGCGGACGAATCTCGCGTCGCTGCGCGCGCAGGCGCCGCTGGTCGAGGAGGAGCAGCCGGCCTTGTACTTCTACCGCCTGCGCATGGGCGGACACGAGCAGACGGGCGTGGCGGCGTGTTTTTCGGTGGACGAGTACGAAGCGGATCTGATCAAGAAGCACGAGCGGACACGCCGCGACAAGGAAGACGATCGCACGCGCCACATCATCGAGCTGCGCGCGCAGACCGGCGT
>AR_comb_assmDRAFT_10111546_pt1 | contig 14318 bp, 23 predicted proteins | sample ArasoioldDNA_FD_10543 | JGI IMG/M metagenome (IMG submission 10543) | reverse complement strand
TAGGCAACACACCAACGCCCGCACACCCAAGCTCATGTCTGCATCCCTGATCGCGGCCCTTTTCTTCACTGTGGCCCTGCTTGTGATCATGGCGTACTTCCTCATGGGTTCTGTGCCGCTGTTGATTCTCAAGCACGACACTCCTTTGGACTCCCGCTTCGTCCGCGGCTTCTTCAACACGTACTATCTGGCCGCGATGTTCGCCGCTAGCGCAACTGCGATGAGCTATGCCGTTGCCGGGAAGCTGATCTTCGCGGCTGGCGCGGCCGCCCTCGCGCTGCTGGCCGTGATCTTGCGCCGGAACGTCATTCCAAAGATGGACTCGCTTCGGGCCCAGATTCAGATGAGCGGGACCGATGCCATCACGGCGTTCCGACGCACACACGTGACTGCAGTACTGATCAACCTGGCCCAGCTTGTACTCATCGTTTGGAGCCTCACGACCTTATCGCTGTGACCAGCCTGTTGCCCATGATGCTCACACGGGAGCCGCCGAAGCGCGGCCGGACTCCCAGAACTGAAGATCAGCCATGTCCACCGAAACCCTGAAGTCGCTGTTCGGCTACAAGTCTTGGGCCAACTCGGAGCTGTTCTCGCTCTTGGCCAAGCTGCCCCCAGAGCATTCCGAACAGCTTCACACTTGCATCCGCACCCTGAACCACATCTACGTCGTTGACAGAATCTTTCGCGCCCACCTCAGTGGGGAGTCGAGGCCGTTCGACGCTACGAACACGAAGGCGACCCCATCGCTCGAGCAGCTTCGAAGCGATGTCGAAGCCACAGATGCCTGGTACCGAAACTACGTTTCCAACCTCACGGCTCCAAACCTGTCGGAGGTTCTGGCATTCACATTCACCGACGGCGACCGAGGTCGCATGTCCAGGGAGGAAGTCCTTTTCCACGTTCTCACCCACGGTGGGTATCACCGAGGCAACGTCGGCCAGGTACTCAAATCGGTCTCTGTCGCGCCACCACGAGATCTCTACACCAGATTCCTGCATCAGAGCGAGCCCGTCCGCAGGGAGGCCTAACTCTTCCATCGAGGGGCGCCGAAACATCCACGGGAGACAGATCGATGGACATCCCGATCATTGAGCAGGTCAAGATACAAGCCCAGGTCTTGGTCCCCCTGGTAAGAGCCCTTCAGGCGGAGCTCGGCGAGAAGCAAGCCAACGCCATTGTCCGAAAGGCGCTTGGAGATCTGTATCGCACGTATGGCGAGAAGTGGTGGCGAACGAGCGGAGCGAACAACCTCGGGGAGACGATGGCGTCCGCCTTCAAGAGGTTTGCGGCGGGAGACGCGTTGACCTATGCGGTAGTCAAGCAAGCTCCGGATGCGTTCGACGTAGACGTCACTGAATGCCTCTACGCCAAGTTCTACAAGGAAATGGGCGCACCGGAACTAGGCTTCTTGCTGACGTGCAGTGCAGACTTTCCCATGGCAGAGGGGTTTGGTGGCGACGTACAGCTCACTCGGACCCAGACGATCATGCAAGGTGCCAGTCACTGCGATTTTCGGTATCGGCTGAAGTAGACAGGAGCAACGCCGTGATTTCCCGTCAATGGCGAGGGCTGTGCAAGCCGGAGCACGCTCAGGCCTACGTTGAGCATCTGCAGGGCGACACCTTTCCAGCCATCCGAAAGATCGCGGGCTTTCTGAGCGCATCCATCCTGAGCCGGCGAACCCACGAAGGAGTCGAGTTCCTGATCGTCACTCAATGGGAGTCCATCGAGTCCATACGCGGCTTCGCAGGGGCCGAGGCTGAAGCTGCGGTGGTGCCGGCAAAGGTTCACGACATGATGGTTGAATACGATCACGTGGTTCGACACTACGAGGTCGTCGTATGAGCGGCCCATCGTGAAGGTGCGCCGAATGGCGTCTGAAACCACCGTGTGCGCGTCCCTGTCCGCAAGAGGGAGGACCGCTGGATGAAATGGCCGACGGTTGATCAATTGACAGCCTTGGCACCTCTGCCATCAGGCTATCGCTACGCATTTCCCACGCGCGCAGAGATCGTCCAGATCATCCGCGCACTCGAACAGTGGTATCCCGGCATCGCAGTTGGCAACGCCAGCTGCCACATGCGCGAGTCGTTCTACGCCAGTCGCGTCTACTTGGGCGACGACGAGGAACGTGACTTCCTCGTCACGCTGCTCAAATGCCAGGGGGAACTGGCGGCCATCTTCTCGGTGGAGCGAGATGTCGACAGCCGCGTAATCTATGGTCGGATCGGTGCGATCGCTCCCGAACACCGTGGCGCGCACCTGAGCCGAGCGCTTCTCGCGCTCGAAGAGGCGATCGGCCGATCCATGTACATGGGCATGGTCTATGGGCTGGCGACGCTGAAGCACCCGTACTTCCAGCAGACTTTCGAGCGAATGGGCTGGCAGCTCATCGGAATCATGCCCGGCTTCGATCAGGAGCTCGTCGCTCCGGGCGAGGTGCGCAGGGTGTATGAGGCCGTGTACGTGAAAGTGCTAGAGCCGGGCACTCTGCTATCACCGGACAAAGGCAACATGACCGAAGCGGTCCGAGAGCTCCATGCCCTGCTCTTCGAACGGTCTCGCCCCGGAGGCGCAGGCGCCTGACGCCGTGCTTCGGCCGCTACGGCTGGCTTGGTCAGCATTTGCGGGCGGCGGCTGGGCTCGCCCGTCAGGACGCAACCATGGCGCCCAACAGGCAGTCGAAACCATGCGGCCGCATGAGGTCTGACACTTCCGTCGGAGGCGACCACCCAAGCCCGGCACTTCTGACGGCCTCAGGGTTGACCGACAACGACTTCGCTGATCTGGACGACCGGCGTCTGATCTGTGTAGTTCGGAATGTCTGCCATGATCTCCTTTGCATGAGGGCCGAAGCCCGCCTGAAACGACTCCACCGAGTCACAGAAGATGTGGCACATGCCTACGTAGGTGGCGGGGTCGCCCGGACCCCCACCAGCCAGTCCCCTGTCCACCGTGTAGAACTTGCAGCGATCCCCCATGCGAGCCTTGACGAGCGGCATATGCTTGTCCCGGTAATACGCATGGTCGAATCGAGCGCCGGGCTTGTTCGGGTACATCACACTGACTTTGATCACTTGCTGCCCCCAGATGTTGGGCCACACCGGCCAGAAATGTCGATCGTGCACGAGATTCGCTTCCTAGTCCAACGCGTGCGCACAGCACACGGGGCGCGCAGACTCCATCGGTCGGACATCCCCGGCAAGCCGGATGCCGGCCGTGGTCAGTCAGGCAGGCACAACTCGGGGCCGTGCCGCCGCTGATCGTTGTTTCATTGGCCTCGAATGCCGTAAAGGAGGAATCGTCATGACGACTTACATTGTTCTCGCGAGTTTCACAGACCAAGGCATTCGCAACGTCAAGGACACCACGAAACGGGCGGACGCTGTAAGAGAGCTGGCGAAGAAGTTCGCGGTGACTGCGAAGGAGTTTTTCTGGACACTGGGAAGCTACGATGTGGTCGCAATATTCGAAGCACCGGACGATGCATCCATGACTGCGCTTGGATTGGCCATCGGTGCTGGCGGCAATGTCCGGACGCAGACCTTGCGAGCTTTCTCCCGAGATGAGATGAACGGAGTGCTTGCCAAGGTGGGATAGGCAAAGCTTGTCTGCCTAACCCTTCCCCCGAGCGGACCTCACCGGCGGGGCACATGGGCCGCGTCTTCGTTGCGATAAGCGTTCGAAAGTGAAGGAGGTGCCATGATCCCCGCCAACGCTACTACCATCCGTCAGGCGTACGCGGACTTCGCCAAGGGCGACATCCCCGCTGTCCTGGGGGCATTCGACCCATCGATCACCTGGCATGTGCCGGGTCACAGCCCGTTGTCAGGCGACTACAAAGGCCACGACGAGGTCCTCGGCTTTTTCAAACACACCATGGAGCTTTGCGGCGGCATCTTCGCGATCGAAGTTCATCACGTCCTTGCCGACGAAGATCTCGTGATCGCGCTCGTGACCGTCACGGCGGAACGCAACGGTCGCTCCGCGGCATTCCCGGAGGTGCATGTATGGCGGCTCGGGAATGGAAAGATCGCAGAGTTCCGCGAGTTTCAAGGCGACGAGCAGACCGAGGATCGGTTCTGGTCGTAGAGGACATTGCTCGGCGGGCAACCGCCGGCAGGGCGCAAGATCGCAATCGTGATGATCGAACCCACACCGAGGTGATTCCTTGGTCAGTCGGCGCGCAGTCGTTGTCGGCGGCGTGACCAACGCGATCGTCGCGACGCGTCCGGCGTGGGCGCAGCCGTCGCGAAGGATCCCCTGGATTGTCTTTCAGGGGATAGGGCCGCTCATACCCGGCGACAAGGAGACGGTGTTCGACCCGTTCCGCGACAGATTGCGCGCTCTCGGGTACGTTGAAGGCCGCACCATCGAGTTCGAATTTCGGCATGTCGGCAGCCACGTCGAGCAGCTCCCCGCGTCTCTGGAACAACTGGTTCGGCAGAAAGTAGACGTCATCGTCTGCGGGCAAGCCCAGGTCGCGCTTGCCGCCAAACGGGCGACGCAGACGATCCCGATCGTCTTCGCGACGATCATCGACCCCGTCGGCGCAGGCATCGTCAAGAGCCTTTCCAAACCCGGGGGCAACGCCACCGGCATTTCCTGGGACGCCGATCCCAAGATCGCCGGCAAGCAGCTTGAGCTCGTGCGTGGACTGGTTCCCGGCAGCCGCGTACTGGCCATCGTGTGGAATCCGGAGATCAAAGGTAGCGCGATCTTCGTGCGCGCAGCCGAGGACGCCGCGCATGCGAGCGGCGCCACACTGCAGTCGTTCGAGGTTCGGACTGCCGCCGAGATCGAGCGCGCCTTCATCGACATGGGCAAGGCCGGCGTCGCCGCGGTCGTGGTCCTTGGTTCGGACTTCACGTGGGTCCATCGAGAGCAGCTCGCGACCCTGGCGGCGGCGCACCGCGTGCCCGCCATCTATGGGAACAGGGACTCGGTCACCGCGGGTGGACTGATGTCCTACGGGGCGAACCTGGCAGATCAGTTCCGTCGCGCAGCGGACTACGTCGACAAGATCCTCAAAGGTGCGAATCCTGCCGACTTGCCCGTCGAGCAGCCGACCAGGTTCGAATTCGTTGTGAATCTGAAGGCAGCCAGCACGTTGGGCATTGCCGTCCCACAGGCACTGCTGTTGCGAGCCGACGAAGTGCTCCGATGAAGAAGGAATAGCTCGAGCCTGACGGCTCGCCGGCGGCGCAGAGCTGGTAGTCTCCGCCACACATGACGCAGCTACCGAGCGGCCCACCACCAGAGCTCCCCATATGGAAGGGCCGACGCGGTGTGATCAACGCCGTCATGTGCTGTGTTCTTTCGCTACCTTGCGCCTTTGGGCTGTGGTTTCTAGCGGAGCGAAGCATCATCATCCCTGCGTGCACCGCTTATGCGAGCGGCCATGGGATGACCTACACAGACTTCAAGTTGGTCGGGGTGGAGCATGCCTCTACCGTTGTATGCCTGCTGAATCAGGGCAATGGGACGAATCAGGACGTACACCTCAACGAGCTCGTTTCGTACCTCACCGACTTGTGGGTTGGCTTCGCGATGAGTCTTGAAATCACAGTTCCGGGCTTTGCCATTCTTCTCGCTCTCGTTCGGGTCGGCTTGTACCGGCGCGGCGCTCGGATCGGCGCCTGACCGTCACGGAGCGGACCGTTGGCTCGCATCGGCAGTATGCAGTGCGGCGTCGCTGGCACCCTGAACCGGATGCACGGCCCATGACGCCCGACCCTTCCATCGAGGAGAACTCACGTCAGCAGGGTTCGCCTCCCTCCGCAAGCCCTTCGGGTCAGACGTCAGGCGGCACACCCGAACCATCGCTCCCGTTGAAAGGTGCCGTCCGGGTCGTCGCTGTCTTCGAGACCCTCAAGGGCTTGGTGGTGTTGCTCGCTGCAACCGGCGTGCTGGCGCTCGTGCACAAGGATCTGGAGGCCGTTGCGTACAAGCTTGTCGAGCATGCGCACCTCGACCCGGCGGCGAGATATCCACAGATCTTCATCACCGCCGCGAGCAACCTGCAAAACACGCGACTTGCTCTCCTGGCTTTGGGAGCTGCGGCGTACTCGGCGCTGCGGTTCATCGAGGCCTTTGGCCTGCTGCGCGGTCGCGCCTGGGCGGAAGTCCTCGCTGCCGGCAGCGGTGCGATCTACGTGCCGTTCGAGCTCGTAGGGTTCGTGCACCGGCCAACTCTGCTTCATGCGACCTTGTTGCTTGCCAATGCGGTGGTGGTTCTAGTCATGGTTTCTGCCTTCTTGCAACGCCGCGGGCGCGCCACGCAGATGAAGCCCCGATGAGCACGGGCGACCCAATCGCGCGGCCGGATGCGCTCGGTGTGGCGGCACTTGGCGCCATCGCATTCGCACTGTGCGACTCGCTTCATGAGTTTGGCCACCTGCTGGCCGCAGTGCTGCCGGAGCAAGGCTTCGTCATCTCGATCTCGAGTGTCGGTGTGAGCACTACAACGAGCGGGCCCCGTTGTTGCTATCGCGGGACCGTCGGTCAGCGTGCTGCTCGCCGCAGCCGTCCCCTCCACCAACCGTATCGTTCTACGAGCGCCGAAGGCACCCTTGGCTTCAAGTGCCCGTTGGGGTTGAGCACATTCCCTAGGTCCGCGCTGCCTATTCCGGCGGTGCTACGCTCATTTGAGCGTCCTATCCTCTCTGGAGGCAAAGCCATGGCAACGGTTCGCGAAGGCACTGCTCCAGTCCTGCTGGTCGTCGATGTACAGGTCGGCGTGATGCGCGATGCCTGGGATTCCCCGCGGGTCATCAAGAACGTGTGCCGTACGGTCGAGCGCGCCCGCGCCGCGAGCGTTCCGGTCCTCTGGGTGCAGCACTCGGACGAAGACCTGCCTCAGGGAAGCAAGCAGTGGCAACTGGTTCCGGAATTGGTGCCAGCGCCAAGCGAGCCGCTTCTTCACAAGCACTTCAACTCATCCTTCGAGCAAACCACCTTGGAGGAGGAGCTTGCAAAGCGCCGTGCAACGCACCTCGTGCTGGCTGGAGCAGCAACGAACTGGTGCATCCGTGCAACTGCGTACGGCGCGCTCGATCGAGGCTACGACGTCACCCTGGTCAAGGATGCGCACACCACAGCAACGATGGAGCTCGGCGATGGAGCGAGGATCGAAGCAGCCAACGTCATACAGGAATTCAACATTGCCATGACCTGGCTGTCCTACCCTGGCCGCAAGAGCGGCGCAGCAACAGCGGAAGAGGTCAGCTTTGGCAGGCCTGGCGGTGGGCAATAGGATCGCTCACGACAAGCCACAGGCCTGACGCACCCATCGAGCCGCAGGAGAGCTGATGTGAGCGACTTGGAAAAGCAGATCCATCGAGTCATCGGATCGTACGAGGCAGCCGTGTTCGCAAGAGATGTGGAGGCCTTCATGCGTCTCTATCACCCCACCGTGCGCGTGTTCGACGCGTGGGGCGTTTGGCTGTATGAAGACGCACCCTCCTGGCGAAGGGCGGTGGAAGGATGGTTCACATCCTTGGGAAGTGAAAGAGTAAAGGTGAGCTTTTCCGAGGTGCAAACCACGGCCGACCAAGCCTTGGCCACAGTCAGCGCGATCGTTACCTATGCGGCCGAGTCTGCACAGGGTGAGCCACTTCGCTCAATGCAGAACCGGATCACGTGGGTGCTTCGCGAATCCGGGCATGTCTTTCGAATCGTGCACGAACACACCTCGGCGCCCATCGGCTTCGAGGACTCCAAGGCCATCCTTGCACGTACGCAAAAGGGCTAGCCGCTCTGGCCTGAAGCACAAGTCCATGCCTGAGCCGGATCTCGATCGTAGGTATGCTGGCGCGAGGCGGTGAGCCAGGCGCCGATACTGCGCAAGGCGAAACCCATGCCCCGATACGTCGCATTCCTTCGCGGGGTGAGCCCCATGAATGCCAAGATGCCGGAGCTGAAGAAATGCTTCGAGGCCGAAGGCTTCTCGGATGTCCGCACCCTGTTGTCCAGCGGGAACGTCGTCTTCAATGCCCGCTCCGCCTCCGTTGCCGTGTTGGAGCGCAGAGCGGAGAAGGCCTTGCAGTCCGGGCTTGGCCACAGCTTCGCCACCATCGTCCGGTCCGCGGAGTACCTTCAGGATCTTGTCCAATCGGAACCCTTCGCCGGGTTCAGCCTTCCGGCGACGGCCAAGCGGATCATCACCTTCCTTCGCATGCCCGCCGAACCAAAGCTCAGGCTCCCGATCGAGCAAGACGGGGCGAGCATTCTTGGGTTCACCGGCTCCGAAGTCCTCGCCGCCTACGTGCCGAGCCCAAAGGGCCCAGTGTTCATGAGTCTGCTCGAGCGCACGTTTGGCAAGAACATCACCACCCGAACCCTGGACACGGTTCGAAAATGTGCCTGGACATAGCCGGAGGTCGTCGCATGAAGGCTTCGCGAACGCTCGTCGCACTCACGATGCTGAATCTTGCTGTGTGCCTGGTTTCCATCTCGGTGCAGCTGCGGCCGGCGTTTGCCGACGGCGCGCCCCCTGTCTTGCGAGGTCGCGCGCTCCAGATCGTCGACGCCCAGGGTCGGGTCAGAGCAAGCATCGACGTACTCCCCGGCACCACATCGCCAGGCGGGGAGGAGCATGCCGAGACTGTCCTGTTCCGGCTCATCACTGAGCGTGGCCGCCCGTCCGTCAAGATCGGTTCCTCCGAGCCGGCTTCGAGCCTGAGCCTGGCGGGGCCGACAGGTACGTCGGATACCTACGTGATCCTCCAGGCAAAGGGAACCGAGAGCTCTTTGAAACTGAGGAACGAAGATCGCCGGGAACGCCTGGTCGAGCCCTAGTGGTGCAAGGACGGTGCACGCAGATGCCAATGAGAGCAGGAGGCGCGATCGTGGAGGTCATCAATTCCGACGGCGGTTGCCTGTGTGGCTCGATTCGCTATCGGATCACCGGCGTGCCCCGCTCGAGCAGCGTTTGTTTCCGTCGAAGCTGTTGGCTTGCAGGGGTACTCCTGGCGCAGTGCGCCGGTCTCGACAACCGAAGGAGATCCAATGATCACCGTCATCACCACGTTTCAGTTGCCAAAGCCGATCACGCGGGAAGAGGCACGAAGCATTTTCCTGAGCACAGCTCCGAAATATCAGGGCGTAGCCGGCCTCTTTCGCAAGTGCTATGTCCTGTCGCAAGACGGGAGCACGGCCGGCGGAATCTATCTCTGGAACTCCCACGCCGAAGCCGAGGCGATGTACACCGAGAGCTGGAGGGGTTTCGTACGGCAGAAGTACGGTGCAGATCCTTCGGTCACGTACTTTGAGAGCCCCGTCGTGGTTGACAACCTTACGCACGAAATTCTCTCGGACGAGTAGCTCGGGAGCGTCGGGAGCTGGCCCGGAGAATCGCGTATGCCAATCAACCCGGAGACGCTGTCATCGCTTGCGACCGACTACGCCAAGGGCATGACCAGCATCCGTGGCCGGCGCGTGCAGCGACTCCTGCGGCGCGAATTTGCCGGTGCCGAGTACGTGCTGGTGCTGGAGGGTGGGTCTGGCGTCCCTGGCGTCGTGGGCCTCTCGACGACCGGGGCGGCGTTCTGTGCCACGGCTGGCAAAGGCAGGCATGCGTCTGTCTTCAGCTGGCTCCACGGGTCGAAGGAAGCGCTCGAAACCCGTTTCGACCTTCTGAAAGACTCGCTGCCCGTCCTGAGCAGCAGTTCCGTGCCGCTCGCCGGCCTGCGCAGGCAGGCTCATCTGCATATCTCCGCCGGCTCTGCTCCGCCCGAGGCCGGCACTCTGGTAGCCATGGCAGCACAAGTGCTCGCTTCACCACCACTTTCATGACGCATCGCTTCTACTTGGTGGATGTCTTTGCCGAGCGGCCGTATGCCGGGAATCAGCTCGCCGTGGTGGTGGGCGAAGAGGACCTGCCGGTCGAGACGATGCAACTTCTCGCGGCGGAGATGAACTACTCGGAAACGACCTTCGTGCGTCCTCGCCAGGAAGGTGACGGCGGCTACCGAGTGCGGATCTTCACGCCAGCTCGAGAGATTGCCTTCGCCGGGCACCCGATCCTCGGAACGGCGTGGGTCCTGCGTCAACACCTTTCAACTGGCTCTTCTGCGCCGCTGTACTTGGATCTTGCCGTTGGCCAGATTGCCGTGACCTTTGAAGCGTCCGCCCGCGGGCAGGAGGTCCTCTGGTTTCTCGCACCGAATGTGTCTGTCGGCCGGACCTGCGCGTCCGAATCCATCGCCGCAGCACTCGGAATCTCGCCACTGGACATCGTGACCAGCAGCCCCGTCCAACAAATGTCCGCCGGCACCTCGGCGATGATCGTGCCGCTTCGTAGCCTTGATGCCCTGCGACGAAGCAGACTCGATCTTGCGGCGTATGCGAGCCTGGCGACCGAAGGCTACCCGCCGCTGGTCTACCTCTCTTGCCGGGAAACGCATGACCCCGCAAATGACTTCTGCGCCCGGTTCTTCTTCGAGGCGCGGGGCATGCGCGAAGACCCTGCCACCGGCAACGGCGCAGCTTTCCTCGGTGCCTACCTCCTGGTACATCGGTTGGTTCCCGGTTCTGCCTTCTCAGTCCGGATCGAGCAGGGCCAGGAGGTTGGACGCCCATCGCTGATCATGCTGCGCGCGGGCATCGTCGAAGGCCGCCGCGAGGTGCGCGTCGGAGGTTCCGTAGTTCCCGCGGTGGTTGGAGAGTTGGCGTGAAAGTGGAGACGGGCCACTGGGTCTCGCTGGCAGGGACCGCCGGCCATTGGCGTCCAGGATCGGCTCGGAGATAGGAAGACAAATCATGGTTACCTCCCTCACCTACGCGATCAAGTTTGTCGATGACATGGAGAAGGCTGTCAGATTTCACGTCGACATGCTTGACCTGAAGTTGCGATTTCAATCGCAGGAATGGAGCGAGTTCGAGACTGGGCCAACAACCCTGGCTCTCCACATCGCATCGGTCGAGCACCCTGCCGGAACATGTCAGCTCGGATTCGGCGTCGCGGACATAGCGCGCTTCTACTCGGACGCGAAGAACAAAGGAGTTCAATTCACTTCTCCGCCGACAAGCCTCCACGGGCAGCGGATCGCGAAGCTGCGCGACGCCGATGGAGCCGAGTGCAGCGTGAGCGGACCGTGATCGCCGTGCAACCTGGCCTCTCGCCAATGCAGCGCTACTACGCCTCGCGCGCAAGGGAATACGACCGCATCTATGAAAAGCCGGAGCGCCAGGCCGACCTACGGCAGATCGAGAGCTGGCTGCCCTCTCTTTTCCTCTCGGCAACGGTGCTGGAGGTTGCATGCGGCACCGGATACTGGACGCAGTTCATTGCGCCAGCAACCACGTCGATGGTCGCCATTGATTCGGCGCCGGAAACTCTCCGTGTGGCCGAGCAACGCGTGCTCGCGTCCAACGTGGAGTTCCGACTCGGAGATGCCTACGACCTTTCCGGCATGGGCCGTACGTTCAGCGCCGCATTCGCGGGGTTCTGGTTCTCGCACGTCCCGCTCGAGCGGCAACGCGAATTCCTGCTTGGCCTCAACTCGACGCTCGAACCCGGCGCGCGCGTCGTACTGCTGGACAACAGATACGTCGAGGGGAATTCCTCCCCGATCGCAGAGCGCGACACGGCGGGCAACGCCTTTCAGCACCGAAGCCTGAGCGATGGGTCGACACACCGAGTGCTCAAGAACTTTCCAACCGAGGCAGAGTTGCACGCACTTGTCGACGACCTGGGTGTATCCGCGTCCTATCGAAGTTGGCAGTACTACTGGGCCTTCGAGTACCGAGTCCCCGTGCCCTAATCCCTTCCATCGAGCGGACGCCCCCGGCGCATACACGGTCACACAAGATGCGAACGAGGCAACTGCCTATCGCGACTCCATTCCTGAGCCTGCGTCCGCTAGCGGCCGACGATCCTGCGAAGATCTTCCAGATGAGCCAGGAAGAGGGAATGCGCGCCTGGTTGCCCAGTCAAGTCTATCGAGATGAGGCCGACGCAGCATCAGTGATAGCTTTCCTGGCCTCGCAGCACGAGAACCCTGCCGATCCCAAGGCTGGCCCGTACGTGCTTGGCGTACAACTCAGAAGCACTGGTGAGTTGGTCGGACACGTCGGCCTGAGTCCATTGGGCGAAGCCGTCGAAGTCGGCTTCGCGATCAAAAGCTCGTGTCAACGCAAAGGGATCGCTACTGAAGCCGTTCGCGAGATGTGCCGGTGGGCCAGTGACGTGTTTTCACTCGAAGCCATCCTCGGCGTCACCGCGGCACACAACGTCGCGTCTCAACGCGTTCTGCTGCGCGCTGGCTTTGCACGGCAGAAGGAAGAGACCATGCGATTTCAAGGTGTGGAGCAATCCGTCATATTCTTCGCGTTCTCCGGCCAACGCTGAACGCATGTCCCGGTGGCTGCCTCCTCGCGTCGCCACATGCCTGACCTTGCGCCGAGGGGACGCGCAACATCGGCGTTCGCCTGCGGTCGGCGGCCGCCCAACCAAGAGGCGTCTCATTCGCCATGATCTCGGTCGACATACCCGGCTTCGGCGCGCTCGAGCTGGCGCACCTTGTCCTGGACTTCAACGGCACACTGGCTCTCGACGGCAGGCTGCTGCCGGGCGTGGCAGATGCGCTTTTCGACCTTGCCCCGAGCCTGCGCATTCACGTGGTCACGGCCGATACCTTCGGGCTTGCCAAGGCGGAACTTGCAGGGCTGCCTGTCGGGCTTCTCGTCATCGGGGTCGAGGGACAGGCCGAAGCCAAGCTTCGATACGTGTCCGGGTTGGGAGCGAACACGGTCGTTGCCATTGGCAATGGCCGCAACGATCACGAGATGTTGCGCGCTGCCGCGCTTGGCATCGCGCTCGTTCAAGGCGAAGGCGGCGCGGCGGATGCTCTCGCAAGTGCCGATCTCATTAGCATGGGCATCCTCGACGCGCTGGGCCTTCTGCGCCATCCAACGCGCGTCGTGGCAACCCTCCGATCATGAAGCACTCGTGCGATCAGAGGCCATTGAACATCCATGGATGCACGCCTGCCACTCGATAGCGCCAGGCTCGTTGGATTCGTAGCGACCGCTCAGCCACTGGCGGCGAAGCGGTTCTACGAAGGTGTCCTGGGTCTGCGCCTTCTCGAAGACAACCCCTTTGCGCTCGTCTTTGCTGCAGGCACAACGACCGTGCGGGTCCAGAAAGTCGAGTCCGTCAAGGCCTGCGCCTATACGGCGCTTGGCTGGGAGGTCGACGATATTGCCGCCGCCGTTCGGGCGCTATCGGACAGAGGTGTCCATTTCGAGCGCTTCCCCGGCATGTCCCAGGACGAGCTGGGAGTCTGGCGCACGCCAGACGGGTCGTGTGTGGCGTGGTTCCGAGACCCAGACGGAAATACGCTCTCGCTCACTCAGCGCAGTCACACATGAGCACCACTTCCCCCAGCCTCGTCCCCGTGGAGTCGCCGAGCCACAAGGCCGCAGCGGAGGTCTTGATCGCCGAGTACTTGCACTGGGTGGCAAGTGTGGCCAAGCTTGAGTACGGTCTGGAATTTGACGTCGAAGCGATGGTTCGATCTGACATCGACGACACGACGAAGTTCTACCCACCCGCCGGCCGCTTCTATCTGGTCGAACACGAGGCCCAATTCGTCGGGGTTGGCTGTCTGAAACAGCTCGCCCCTGGCGTGGGCGAGGTTCAGCGCATGTACGTTCGTTCGCAAACGCGCGGCGCCGGCGCGGGCAGGCTGCTGGTTCAACGGCTGCTCTCGGATGCGCGTGAGCTTGGCTATCGCGTCGTTCGCCTCGAGAGCCTTCGAGCGCTCAACGTCGCCCATCAGCTCTACCGATCCGTCGGGTTCGTCGAGATAGAACCCTACGCGGACAACAGCATGAACGAGTACCAGGATCACGCGGCGGTGACGGCTTACCGAAAGAGCGCAATCTTCATGGAGCTGCGCCTTTGAAAAGGACACTACACGGAGCGCCGCGGCGACGTATGCTTTCTCGCCGCAGTAGAAACGTGAAACCGGGGTTCTCGTGGGATCCAGAATCGCCTCCTGCTGCTGCGGCCAACTGAGCGTCGAGGTCCAAGGTGAGCCTCAAGGCATAGGCTTGTGCCACTGCCTGGCCTGCCAGCGACGCACCGGGAGCGTGTTCGCGGCCCTGGCCGGCTTCCTGGCGCCATACAAAGTGTCCGGCAAGGCCACGGCGTTCATCCGCACAGGCGATCAAGGCGCCAGGTTCAGATTTCGCTTCTGCCCGGTTTGCGGCTCGAACGTCTTCCACACCGAGGAAGGCTACGAGGACAAGTGGATCGCCGTGGCGATCGGCACATTCGCAGATCCGAGCTTTCCGCCGCCGCAGGACTC
>AR_comb_assmDRAFT_10111057_pt1 | contig 14318 bp, 11 predicted proteins | sample ArasoioldDNA_FD_10543 | JGI IMG/M metagenome (IMG submission 10543) | reverse complement strand
GGCTTCATGCATGCGGGAGTCATCGCTACTGCGCTCGACAGCGCGTGCGGCTACGCGGCTTTCTCCCTGATGCCCGCCGACGCTGGCGTGCTCACGGTCGAGTACAAGATCAATTTCCTGGCTCCTGCGACTGCAGACCGCTTCACGCTCATAGGCTCGGTGGTGAAAGCCGGCCGCACGCTCACCGTGTGTCAGGGTGAAGCACTCGGCGTCCGGGGCGCAGAGCGGCTTCGCATCGCAACCATGACCAGCACGGTGATGGTCGTGCAGGGCCGCAGCGACGTTCAGCAGTAGTCCTCGCACCCTCAGGCAAATAGGTCGACAGCAGACTTCAGGCGCATTGGTTGCGGGGAGGTAGAATAGGATCGCATCAAAACGAGGAGGCCCCTCCATGAGTAAGGGCATGGACAAGAAGCGCGAAGGCAAGAAAAAGCCACAGAAGTCACTCAAGGAAAAGCGCGCGGAGAAGCGCTCCAAGAAGGCGGGCACCTGGACGCCGCCGGGCGGCGGATAGTCCACAATTCGTTACTTTGCGCGCGCGTATAGCCCGTCGAAGGCCTGGGTCCAGGTCTTGCCGCCGTCCGTGGAGGTCTCCCACAACTGGCGCACCTTGTCGTCGGGAAGCGGTGTCCATGTGATCCGGTGCAGCTGTATCTCCCCGGGCTTCGATCCCGGACGCTGACCCTCCAGACGCATCACACCGTTTTGGAAGCGTCCCTCGAGCATCAACGCGCCCCCGGTGTGATCGATCCACGTCTGATGCCAGACGCCTCGTGGCGCATCGTAGAAGTTGATGCTGTTGCCGCGGAAACCGCTCGCACCCTGCCAGCTCTCGAGGAGTGCGCAGCCGCCGAGAATACTTTCGATCCGGTTCGTGCCGGCGACCTTGCCCTTCTCGGTGACTTCCCATTTGCCAAGCCAGAAGTCGAACTGATGATAGGGATCGGTACTGCAGGGTTGCGCCTTCTCGGGCGCCGCCTGCGCCGCGGCGTCTTCCGGCAGCGATGTGTTCATGGCAATGACGATCCCCAGGACTGCGACCAGGACAGCGAGTTTCTTATGCAAGCGCTTCTCCCGTGCGCCAAGAACTGCGCCTGGGCAGCGTAGCGCCCGGGCGGAGTCAGTCAAGCCGTGAGCGTTGCAGTAATTGCTAATTTAGTTGCGCAAGGCTGCGACGATGAGGCCGCGATGCCGCAGATCCGTCAACAGACGCTCTGCCATCGGCTCGAGCGATTGCTCGTTGTCGTTCCAGATCAGCGGTCGATTGCCGCCGATCGGCTTGCCAATGACGTTGCGCGTCACTTCGTAGACTCGCGCAGTCGCCGGCGACAGGCAGCGCCGCGCGTCGTAGTGTCCTTCGACCGTCTGCGTTCGCAGCTCAATCGCCTGCACCGCAAACAGCAGCGCATTGGCGAGGTAGTGCTCGAACAGGTCGAGCGAGCGGCGTGCGAGGTTGGCCGATCCCATCGCCTGGCTGTTGATGTTCTGGTTGAACTGCTCGGCGTGCGTCGGAAAGCGATCCGCCAGTGAAGTCCCATAGTAGGTCAGGAGCGGCATGATCGAGTGGTTGACGACCTGCAGGGACTTGAACCCTACATTCACCGCTCGGTCGGGATTTGCGATCAGCGACGCCGGCAAGCCGTTGCTGAATTCGGGCATGACGAGGAGGGCGATCTGCACATCGAGATGCTTGGCGAGGAGTCCAACGAAGTAGCGCAACTGGTCCATGGCCACCGCGGTGTACTGGGCAAGAAAGTTGCCGCAGTGATAGATCGTGCCGGTCGCCGGATCGATCAGCGGATTGTCGTTGGCGGAGTTGGCTTCGATCTCGACCTGGCGGGCGATGACGTCGAGGCCGTCGACAATCGGGCCGAGGTATTGCGGCAGGCAGCGCAGCGAGTAGCGATCCTGGATCAACGCGCCCTGGCGGTGCTGGCGGTCGCCGCTCGACTCGTCATGTATCAGTCGCGAACCCTTCAGCAACCTGACCATTTCGCGCGCAGCCCGCAGCTGGCCGGGATGCGGCTTATGTTCGTGGATGAAGGGGTGAAACGACTGATCGGTGCCGAGCAGCGCTTGTATATAGAGTGCGTGCAGCGCGAAGCTGAGCTGCAGCAGGTCCTGGGCACGCGCGATGCAGTTGGCTGCCACCGCGGTCGAGACCGAGGTGCCATTGACCAGCGCCAGGCCCTCCTTCGGCTCCAGGGGTAGCGGCTCGAGACCTAGCTGCGCGAGTGCGCGATGTGAATCCAGGGTCTCGTTCCCGATGTCGACTTTGTATTCCCGGTCCACGCCGAGGAGTGCGCCGGCGATGTAGGCGAGCGGCACGAGGTCGCCGCTCGCACCGATCGAGCCGAGCTCGAATACGTGCGGTAGTGCATTGGCATTCAGGAAGGCGACGAAGCGCTCCAGGATCTCGAAGCGCACGCCGGAGATGCCGTGCAGAAGCGAGTTCGCGCGCAACAGCATCGCAGCGCGCACGTCCTTCGCGGGCAGCCGCTCGCCGGTCGTCGTCTTGTGGGACCAGATGGCATTGGTCGAAAGCTCGCGCGCGAGCTGCTTCGGTACTGCGCGGTGCGCCATCCCCCCGAAGAGTGTGGTGACACCATAGATCGCCTTGTCGCTCTCAACCGCCTCGACAATGATCCTGCGCGAGGACTCGATCCGCTCGCGCACTGTCGCATCCCGTGTAAGCTCCACGGGCTCGCCGCGCGCCACGAGCGCGATGTCTTTGATCGTCAGTCCTGAGCCGCGAATCGTGATCATGCGAGATCAGCGCGGCAGCCACGCATCGATGACGCCGCAACGGCCCTCTTCGCGTACCGCGCGCAGCGCTCGCTCGAGGGCAGGAACCACCTCTTGCGGTCGACGGATCACTTCCGCATGCGCGCCGCCGGCCGCCGCAGCGATCGCCGAATAGTCCGGCGCCGGATCGAAGCTGATCCCGAGGTCTCGAGCGCGGCTCGCCTGCCCATCCGGATGGACCGAGAGCGTCGAAAAGCGTGGCGCCTTCCAGCCGCCATTGTTATAGATCACTTGCAGGAATGGCGTCGCATAGCGCCTTGCCATCCAGTGAACGGTCGACGGCATCGAAAACATGTACGAGCCATCGCCGGTCAGGGCGGTGATCAAGGAATTCGGTTGCGCCAGCTTCATGCCCACCGCGGCGCCGCCGTTCCAGCCGAGCGATCCTCCGCCACTGACGAAGAGTGTTCCGGGCTTGCGCCGACCGCTGTGATCGGCAATTGCCGGGAAATTCGTCACTCCCTCACTTAAGACCACGGCGTCTTCACCGATCGCTCGGCGCACGCAAGCGGTCAGAAACTCCGGCGTGATCCGGTCCGCTTCGCCTGCTTCCAGGCGCTCCAGGCTTTTGTCACGCTCAATGTGTTGTCTCGAGTAGTGACCGATTCGCTCTCGAATGCGCGCGTCATCCAGCCGCAGGCCGTCGAGTTGCTCACTGATCTGCCTGAGTGCCGTCGCGGCATCGGCGCGGAAGACATGACGCGCACCAATGTACCAGAGCGGCATCTGCTGCTTGAGCGGATCGATGTCGATATGAATGATGCGTGCGGCGGATGCGGGGCGATTCACCTCGGGAATCCAGGGCACGTCACTGTCGACAACCAGCACCGTGTCCGCTTCGGCGAGCGCAGGATGCTGGCGCTTTTCGTTCCACTGGTTTCCCTGGTAGAGCGGATCGTCGGGTGGGAAGTTGCAGTAATTCGGCACCGACTCGAGGACACCCGCACCAATCCGCCTGCACAGTCGCACGAGTTCTGTCACCGCGGCGTGATTGCGTCCAAGGTACGAGGTGACCACGAGCGGGCGTTGGCTGTCGGAGAGCGCGCGCGCCACGAGTGCAGCGTCCTCGACTCGCAGAGCCGTCGGCGCGGTGCGTGGCCATTGAGCGAGATCGGTCTTGACCGGCTCGACCTCCTGCTCCATCACTTCGCGAGCCGCCATCAGGTACACCGGGCCCCTCGGATCGCTGTAGGCGAACTGCATGGCGCGATGCACGAGCTGCTTCACGTTGGCACCGACACGGATCTCGTTGTCGTAGCGCATGTAGCCGCGCACGATGCCGCGCTGATCGAAGACGTCCTGGATCCAGTGGATGAACTCGTTGCGGCTGCCGCGCGCCTCGCCCTCCTGCGTCGCCGGCGAAGTGCCGGCGAAGATAAACACCGGGATGCGACCCTTGGCCGCGTTGTGAATCGCCCCGGCGAGCGATTGCGTGCCGCATTCGACGTGGACGATGACGCCCTGCGCGCGTCCCGAGATCTGGGCGAAGCCGTGTGCCGCGCTGAGCGCAACCATCTCGTGGGGCGCGGTGATCAGCCTGGAAACCGGTCGGCGCTCGGCTTGCGCCCTTGCAATCGCCTCCATCAGCGCGGTGTGATCGCTGCCGAGATTCACGAACAGGTACTCGACGCCCGCCTCCAGCAGGGCTTCGAGCATCGCGGCGCCCGTCGTGTACATCCGCGGCTCCTTAAGAGCTTGCCGGCGCTGCGGCCGCCTCGCGGTGCGCCCCCATCCGCTCGACGCTCCGCGCGTAGGGCTTGAGTCCAAACCAGAAGCATGCGATCGAGATGGGTCCCATGACCGCCGAGGTCGCAGCGAGCGAGTAGCGCAGCATGTTCTCGTCGCCAAATACGAAGTTGGTGAAGCTCGCCACGATGGTTGCGCCGAGTCCGAAGCCTACGATATTGAATACGAACAGGAAGAGTGCCGTCACCTGGCCACGCATCCGGTTGGGCGTGACGATCTGGATCGCCGCGTTGTACGGACCCGGACTCATCATCGCGCCCGCAAATGCAGCGATGACGAACGCCATCGCCAGCTCCGGCGTCGGCATGAATGGGTAAATCACCTGCGGAAGGAAATTGAGAGCTGACGCCAGCAGCGTTACACGCATGTTGGCATCCAGCCGTCCCTGCTTCGCGAATCGCTCCGCCAGCATGCTGCCCGCGATCAGGCTGAAGGGTCCGATGAGCACGATCGCGATGCCAAAGATCGCGGCGAAGTGCGGCGCACTCCATCCATAGGTACGCTCGAAAAACGCCGCGTGCCACGCCTGGTGACCGAAAGCGAGCACCGTGCTCGACGCCACGCCGATGAACATCGGGCCGTAAGTCGTCCAATGCGTTCTCAGGTAGCGAACGACTTCAGCGATCGGTATCGACTGCACCGGAGCGCCGGAACCGGTGGCCGCGACGCCGCGGCGAATCGGTTCCTTCACCGTCATCATCAGCGCCGCGACGATGAAACCGGGCAACCCGACGACGATGAATACCAGCTGCCAGTCGTAAAGTTCACCGATCACCGGCAGCGAGATCGACGGCCAGGAGCTGATCCACGCAATCGCAGCGCCGCCCGCGAGCAGCGACAGGCCGGTCCCCGCAATGAACCCGAAATTGAGCACCGCAATCGCACGCGGGAGTTTCCGCGGCGGGAACAGGTCCGCCATCATCGAGAACGTCGCCGGGCCGCTGCACGATTCACCCGCTCCGACGCCGATGCGCGCCACGAAGAGCTGCCAGAAGTTCTGCGCCAGGCCGCAGAGTGTGGTCGCGATGCTCCATGCGGTGATGCCGCAGGTGAGGATGACGCGCCGGCTGAGCGAATCGACCATGCGCGCGATCGGTAACCCGAGGATCACGTACATGAGCACGAATGCGAAGCCGATGATCAGGCTGATCTCGAAGTCGCTGAGCAGCAGGTCGCGCTTGATCGGCTGGACCAGCAATCCCACGATGCCGCGATCCAGGAAGTTCACCATCAGCGCGAGCGCGAAGATCGCCACCGCGTACCACGCCTGCCTCGGGCTCGGCCAGGGTCGGCTGTCGGCGGGCGGCGGCGCCTGGCCCGAGGTCAGATCATTCACGACTCGCCTCTCGAGATCATTGTTGCCTCATCCCCGTAGCCTCCTTCTTGCGCGCCCGCCGGCCATCTTCCATGGCCATGCGCTTGGGGTCGGGCGCGGCATCCGGCAACGCCGCGAGAATCCCATCGAAGAGCTCGCGTAGCTCCTCCTTGAACTCGGCATGCGGAAAAATATAGAGCTCATCGCGCTTGATGCCCTCGAGCACACGCTCGGCCACATCGATCGGCGCCATGCCGACGGACAGCACCTGGTCGAGCCGCGCAATATCCTCCTTGCTCACGCGGTAGCCACTGCGCGCGAGGTGATTCGGACGACTCAGGACCGCTTCGTGAATGTTGCTGCGGACGAAACCGGGGCACAGCACCGAGACGCCGATATTGTGAGGCGCAAGATCGTAGCGCAGCGAGGTGGAGAGCCCAAGCACCGAGAACTTTGACGCCGCATAGATGCCGTAGCCAGGCCCCGCGAGGAGGCCGGCCATGGACGCGGTATTGACGATGTGACCGCCTTCGCCATGTGCCTTGATGCGCGGCACGAAACTCTGGATGCCATTGATCACGCCATCGACGTTGACGCCCATGATCCAGTCCCAGTCCTCGTACGTCGCCTGGTCCATCGGGCCGAAGATGCTGACGCCGGCGTTGTTGCAGACGAGGTGCACTTTGCCGAAGACGCGCAGTGTTTCTTCCGCTGCTCGCTCCATCGCCTTGCGATCGGTGACATCGAGTTCGATCGCATGCACGCTGCTCCTGACATTGCCGAGCTCCGTCAGCGCGCGCTCGAGGTGATCGCCACGAATGTCGGCGATGACGACTTTCATGCCGGCCCCGGTCAGGACTTTCGCGAGTCCCAGGCCGATGCCGCTGCCTCCGCCAGTCACGAATGCGACCCTGCCCTGCACGTCTTTCATGGATTCCCCCTGGAGCTACCTGGATTTGCGCCCGCGCTTGCGCTTGCGAACCGCCCTGCTGGCCTGGCCGCGCACCTTTTGTGTGCGGCGTGATTTGGCTGGCGTGCGCCTGCGACGCTCGGCAAGCCGCCGGTCGCGCTCGGCGGCGAACATCGGATGGCGCAAGACTCCCACTGATGCTGCCACCCGTGCCGGCGGGGGCGTTTCGGTCGGAAATGAGGCGAGGATCGCCTCGAAGCGTTCGCGCAGGCCTGCTTCGTATTCCGGGTGCGTCAGGATGTAGAGGTCATTGCGGCGCATTCCACTCAACACGCGCCGGCCAATCTCCATCGGATCCATTCCCGTCGGCAGAACCTGTTCGCGCATCACATCGCCCGGCTCATTGCTGATGAGCGCCCGGAAGCGCGTATTGCGGAAGCGCGTGGGGCGGGAGTTCTCGCCCTCGAAGATCGCTGTGTTCACCAGGCCCGGGCACAGGATGGACACCCCAATGCCCTTGGGCTCGAGCTCGATGCGCAGTGTCTCCATGAAGCCCACCAGCGCGTACTTGGTCGTGATGTAGATGCCGCCGATCGCCGCGAGCAGGCCCGACATTGAAGAGGTGGTGACGATGTGCCCGCCTTCGCCGTGCGCCAGCATCCGCGGCAGGAAGGTCTGCACACCGTTGATGACGCCGCCTACGTTGACGCCGAGCGCCCAGTCCCAGTCGTCGTAGGTGGCTTCGAGGAGCGAGCCGAATACCCCGACGCCGGCGTTGTTGCACAAGACGTGAATCCGGCCGAACACCCCCTCCGCTTCATCGGCCGCGCGTGTCATCGCTTGACGGTCTGTGACGTCCAGCTTGATAGCGTGAACGGCTTGCGGCCGCGCGCGAAAGTGAGTCAGGGCCGCATCGAGATGCTGCTGGTCGAGATCGGCGATCACGACTCTCATGCCGGCGGCGTGAAATACCCGTGCCATTCCAAGACCGATGCCACTCCCCGCGCCCGTGATGAATGCCACCTTGCCCGCGAGATCTTTCATACCTTTCCTCGCCTCACGCCCAGGCCCGCGAGCGCACGACGCTGCGCGCGTAGGGCTTCATTCCGTACCAGGTCACGAATGCCGCGAGCGGCCCCATGATTGCGGCTGACGCCGCGAGTGAATAGCGCAGCGATGCATCGCTGCCGAACACCAGATCGGTGAACAGTGCCACGAACACTGGCCCGGAGGCGTAGCCCACTACGTTGAACACAAACTGGTAGGCCGCGCGTACCTGCCCGCGCATTTCGTTGGGCGTCACGATCTGCAGCGCTGCATTCGCGGGCGCGATGCCGAGCGAAGCGATGAACAGGTTCAGACCCGCCAGCGTCAGTGCCCAGTAGGGGTCTGGCATCAGCGGATAGAGAATCGACGTCGGCACCACTGCTACGGTTGCGATCTGCAGGACGCGAATGTTGGCGTCGTCATGGCCTCGCCTGGCGAACCGCTCTGCCAGCCAGCTCCCGGCGAGCAGACCGAGCGGCGAAAGAATCAAAGAGATCACCCCGATCCGGTACGCGGTTTGCGGCGTCGCCCAGCCGTAGGTGCGCGAGAAGAATTCGAACATCCAGCCGGTGGTGCCGAAAGTGAGCATCGTCTTGATGCCCATGGCGATGAAGATCGGTGCGAATGTCTTCCACTCCTCACCGACGAAACGCAGTATCTCGGGAATCGGGACCGCCCTGGGTTTGCCATCCACGAGCGAGGCGCTGCCCGTGATCAATCCGTGCCGACGCGGCTCGTGCACGGTCGCCATCACGAGCGCAAGCACGAAACCCGGCAGACTCACGGCGACGAATACCAGCTGCCAGGGTCGAATCTGCCCTGCAACCGGTAGAACGACCGGCCCAATGTCGGAAAACGCCTCGATGACCGCACCGCCGACGATGGTCGCGAGTGCCGTGCCGCACGTGAACCCCATTGCGTTGATCGCCAGCGCCCGGGGCAGCTGCCGCGGCGGAAATGAATCGGTGAGAATCGAGAAGGTCGCTGGCGCAAACGATGACTCTCCAGCGCCGACGCCTGCGCGTGCCCAGAACAGCTGGCGATAGGTCCCCGCGATACCGCAGAGCGCCGTCATCAGGCTCCAGAACGCGATGCCGATCCCGATGATCAGACGCCGGCTGTGCCGGTCGGCGAGCCGCGCGATTGGCAGGCCGAGAAACGCATAGACGATCACGAACGCGGGTCCAATCAGGTAGCTGACCTGCAGGTCGCTCAGCCCGAGATCCCGCTTGATCGGACCGATCAGGAGCTGAATGACGGTGCGATCGATCGTGGCGATCAAGAGACCGACGGTGAGCACGCCGAGCGCGTACCACGCACGCCGGGGATGCGGCCATGCGTCGGTGGAGGTCCGCGCGGAGAGATCCCTGCTCAACTCGATCTCATGCGCGGCGCCGTCCAGGCAGCCGGATAAGGCAGTACGCGTCGTGCCGCGAATTTCACGCGGTCGCCTCGCGATGTGCCGCGGCCTTGCGAACTTCAACCACGCCGCGATCGGCATCGACCTTGACCCAGTCGCCGCTCTCGATTACCGCGAGCGGATCCTGATCGAGATCGGTGATCGACGGGACTCTCATGACGACAGCGCCCAGCGCGATCTTGGTCGTCATTTCATTGAAGATCATCGCTTTCGGCGCCGTGCCCATGAGCCTGGTCATGTGAAAGACCACCGACCAGCCCGAAGAACCCTTCGCGCCGGGGAAGACCAGGACCTTGTCCTTGAAACTGACGCCGCGCAGTTCGTGTCGCGTCTCGATGATGGTGCCCTGGGCAGGGTTCACCCCGCCCCAACCCGAGATCGTTTCCCGCGTGACGAGCGCTTCGCCTTCCGCAACGCCGCCTACAACCTTGCGTCCACGCAGCGTGATCGTGCGCGTGCTCATGGTGCCTCTCCTTTCCAGCGGCCACTGAGCGCCGCGTCGATGCAGTCCCGGGTCGAGCCAAACCACGCCTCGATACCGACCATCGCCGGCAGGTAGTGCGTTTGCTTCGCAGAATCAAGGGCAGCGACTTTCGTGCCCGGTGGAACCGCCTGGCTGATCGCCGAGCAGGTGTCGGTCAGCAGTACGCCACCGGCATCACGGATGATCTTGGTGTACCCGAGCTTCTCAGCCTCGCCCTTCACTGAGCGCGAGGTGAAGATCCAGAGGTTGCAGTTCGCGCTGACCTTGCGACCCTCGAGGAGCTGGCAGGCGTCGCGGATCTGGTCGAGCGAATAATGCGGGCATCCGAGCATCACGTAGTCGACATCGGTGCTGTGCCCATTGGCGTTCAGCACCTCGTAGGTTCTGCGCCGTTCGGCCCGACCATAGGCAATCGTATGCGTCGCGGCCTTAGATCCCAGCGCGGTTTGCAGATCTGGTGCTTCAGGCGTGACGCCGACGATGTGATACATCTCGACGCCACCCGAGGAAGCGGCAGCAGCGCCGAAATGCTTGTGCCGGATGAGGTCCGGCTCACCGTAACGGCCAAGCAGAACCGGGATCCGCTCGCCGACCACATCGCCGACGAAGTACCCAAGCATTCCCCAGTCCATCACGCTCGTGACCTCGACTTCGATATCGAGGCGATGGGTGGCGTAGCGATTCTCGTCCCGGTGCAGGCCCCAGTCCGGAATCTTGCCCGTGAGCATCGCGGCGCTCGTGCTCTCGCGCCCCTCGGTATTGGTGCGCGCACCGATCACGGAGTTGCAGTACACGACGGCAGAGGACTCCATCCACGCGCAGTGCTCGCCTCGCGTCGGCACGTTGCCCGCCAGGTACGGCGTGCAGGTCTTGAGAATCCGGATGCCGCGAGCCGCCGCATCATGCTCACTTGTCTGACTGATCTGGAATGCATCGGGCTTGCCGCCGAGCCGCTGCCAGTTGTCCGGGTCGAGGCCGCCCTGCAGGTGACAGCTGTGCACCGTGACGCGGGGGACTTCGACCAGTTCGTCGCTGTCGAGATCGAAGTGAGAAAAAATCGCGTCGTAGGATTTGCCGGCGCTCTTGTAGTAGTTCTGCAGGTACGGGCTCGACGAGCCGGGCACGCCTGCGACATTGGTCGTATCGACGAAGCGCTGGGCGCCGAGAGCTTCTGCGTAGCGCACCAGCAGCTCCATGGCCTTCTGGCGCGCTTTCCCCTCCCGTCCCTCGAGCATCGCTCGTTCGTAGTCAGTGAGTTTCACGATTGCCTGCCTGCTGCAACTGTCAAGCTCGTCGGTGTAGTAGTACCCGCGCGTGTCGCTGAAACAAAAAGGCGCGCCTGGTAGCCGGGCGCGCCTCGAGTTCTAAGGAATCGGGCGCGCCCGTGCGCGCCCTATCCGGTCCGCTTTATTGGAAGTTGCGGGTGAACTGCACGTACCAGTTGCGCGGCATCCCGGGCTGACCCTCCAGCGTCGGCTGACCGAATCCGGTCAGGTCGAACTTGTTGAGGAAGTAGTCCTCATCGGCGACGTTGTTGACGCCCACCGCCGTCTGCCAGGTGTTCTCCGGGCTGCCCCACTCGAGACGCACGTTCAGCAACTCGTACGCCGGCGAGCAGAACTGCTTCTCGCTGATATTGACGATCGTGCCGGTCAGGTTCGTCGCCAACCCCGGGCAGATCTTGCTCTGTCCGTAGTAGTCGACTCGCGGCGTCAGCTTGCTGCCATTGCCCATGCCGAAGTCGTACGCAATGCTGAAGCTCCAGTTGTTTTTCGGCACGTAGATGGGTTCGTCACTCGTGATCGTGGTTATGCGCGGATCTCTGAGCAAGGCCGGATTGTCGAACTCGTCGCCCTGGAAGTCCGTGTATCCATACTGACCCGAGATGTTGAGCCCTTCGACTGGTCGGAACGCGATCTCGATCTCGGCACCCTGGATCGTCGCCGGAATATTCTGATAGAACGTGCGCGAAGTCGTCGCACCCGGGGGCGGCGGGCCGTTGGGATCGATGCAGAACTGACCCAGCGAATCCTGTACGGCCCCAGGCGTACCCGGCGGCACGATGTTGATGTACTGACCCTGGGCATTCGCCAAGCACTCGGTACCGCCGACCGGCAGAATGCGCTGGTTGTAGTCGGTATAGAACACGGCCAGGTTCGTGCGCAAGCGCCGGTCGAACATGTCCGCCTTGAAGCCGACCTCGTAGGACGTCGCCTCCTCGCCGTCGACCTTCACGAACTGGGTAATTTGGAACGGACGAGGATTGAATGCCTGCGGCCGGTAACCCGTGGCCGCCGACGCATACGCCATCACCGTGTTAGTGAACTTGTAGTCGATGCCGGCCTTCCAGTCGGTGTGATTCTCCGATGTACTGAGAGTGGTGCGCACGATCGTGTTGTCGAAATCCTCGTCCTTGTCGTCCTTGGAGTAGCGCAGCCCGGCCGTGAAGCTCAGCTTGTCGGTGACATCGAACACCGCGTGGGCGAAAGCCGACTCGTTCGTCGAGTCGGTCTTGTTGAGACCATTCACCAGGAAGGCGCCGGGAACAAACGCCGGGATCGAGACCTGCTGGCCGCTTTCCATACTACCGTCGTAGTAGAAGCCGCCCACAGTCCAGTCAATAAAGTTTGCGGCGCGACCGCTGAACCGCACTTCCGCAGTCGCACCATGGAAGCTCTGGCGTCCATCGACCGTCTGCTCGCCCAGTGGCGAACCGTCGGCGTCGGTGGCGAACTGACTCTCGAAATCGCTGTAAGAGCCGATCAGTTCGACGCGAAACGCCTCGCTGCCGTGCCAATCCGCCTTGGCCGAATAGGTGTGCTGCTGGATCGCCGTCACCGGTTTGAACTCGATTCCGCTCGCCGGATCGGAATAGGTCGCGAAGCTCGCTAACGGGCTATTGGTCATGAAACGCTCGTCGTACGGGACACCGTAGGTCGCCGCCATCCCAGCACTCCAGAAATTGAACGGCACCGGCAGCTGACCGGTGAACGGACCCGTCGTGTTGCGGGCGATCGCCACCAGCGTATCGGCTCGCGCCTCGGAGTTGTCGTCCTCGACCTCAGCGCTGAGCGTGAGATCGAACGTATCGTTGGGCGCCCACCGCAGTTGCCCGCGCGCCCCAGCAACATCCGTGCCGCCCTGGGTGCCGGTCTGGCAATCGGCCTTGCGGTTGTAGATCTTCTGCGGGAGCGTGCCGCCCAGGCTCGGATACAGGCACCTGAAGTCAAACACCTTCTGGTAACCGTCGGCCTGCTTTGACACGCCGGTCACGCGCGCAAACACCGTGTCCGACAGTGCGAAGTCATACGAACCGCGAATATCGATGCGGTTGAACTGGCCGTAGGTCACCGAGATATGTCCAGTGTTGTCGCCCACCGGCTTCTTGCTGATATAGCGAATAGCGCCGCCGATGGCACCGCGTCCAAACAGGGTGCCCTGCGGACCACGCAGCACTTCGACGCGCTCCAGGTCCATGAGATCCACCATCGAGCCCATCGTCACCGGGTGAATCACGTCGTCGAAGTAGATGCCGACGCCCGGCTCGAACTCGGCGAGAAAGTCGTACTGGCCGATGCCGCGGATGTAGGCGCTCATCGTGTTGCCGAACGCTGCCTGCGTCGGGCGCAGCGACAGGTTAGGCACCGTATACGAAATCTGATAAGCCTCGGTGAAGTTGCGTTGCTCGATGTCCTGCGCCGTGATCGCCGTGATCGCGATCGGTGTCTCCTGGAGTCGCTCCTCGCGGTACTGCGCGGTGACGATAACCTCTTCCAGAGCGCCAGAAGCAGTCCCGGTGACCTGGGCCTGTGTCTGCTGTTGCTGGGCAAGTGCAGTGGTCGCGCTGAGCAGAAGCAGCGGACTCGCTAGTGTCAGGATCGTCGATGAGAGAAAGAGTTTTTTCATATCGATCGCCCTCGCAACGGGTGCCCCCCAGATCGTTTGTGGTCTAAATGGTACGGATCATCGCTCGCGTGGCCAGAAGCAGACTCAGTGTATCGAACCCCATGCGTTCGTCCCGATTACAGCGCGACTTCAGGCACAAAAGTCGATCTACAGCGAACGGCGAGTCAACCGACAGCGCACGATCCGCTGCTTCGTTACGGGCTCCTGTCGTGTTTGAGCCACGTCGATTAACGGAACATCGAGCGATCCCAATCTTCAGGCAGTGTGCTTTCAGTCCAGCCACAGGAGTGCCAGTGGTATGTAAAGCAAGCCCAGCAGGACCGACAGCGATGTCGCGCTTGCAGCCAGCTCCGTGTCGAGTGCTTCACGCTGCGTCAGGACTACGACGGTAAAGCCGATCGGCGCTGCCGAGCCCACGAGCAGCACGGTACGTGTGAGTTTATTCAGGTCCAGTAGCGTCACCAGCGCGACTCCCATCGCCAGGCCCAGACATAGACGTATTCCCACCGCTGCCAGTGACGGCCTTGAGAGCGCGCGCCGTCCATCGAAGAGGATCCCGAGCGCGATGGGCACGAGCAGCACCGTCCAGCCGCCGATCGCCTGAAGGGTGTCGAGTGCGACGCGCGAGACCGGCCATCCGAACCAGTTGATCAGTAACGCGAGCACCAGGGCCCAGAGTGGCGGG
>AR_comb_assmDRAFT_10001350_pt1 | contig 14318 bp, 15 predicted proteins | sample ArasoioldDNA_FD_10543 | JGI IMG/M metagenome (IMG submission 10543) | reverse complement strand
GGTAGCGCACTCGGCTGGGGGCCGAGCGGTCGCAGGTTCAAATCCTGTCTCCCCGACTAAGACCTTCGCCCCGCATGGCTTCGCATAGCCACGCAGCAAGCCAAATCGAAAGAGCCGCGCGAGCCTATGCGGGGAGATGCGCGGCGATCCGTGATACGAGAGTGATACACCGTTCGGCGGGAGGGATACGGGCGACCGCTTGCCTTCGGCATCTGCTTCTCGCGCGAAGCAGGAGCCGGTTCGTCGTCCCGGCACCGCCGTTGGCGATGCCCTTCCGCCGCCGGTCGTGTGCCGCATCGGGCGAGAAGGAATTTGAGTCGCCGAGGCCAGGCCCCGGCGGATGCCGCGGCTACGTGCAGCGCACCGGTGACGCCAAGCGCGGCGATCGCCTTAGGCTCCTTCCGGATGTCTCTCACTTCTCGCGCGGAGTGGGAACAAGGCATCGACGAGCAGCCCATTTATTACTACCGTCGGCCTACCTTTCCGCTCCCGGGGTATTCACAAATACTGTCGATTGATCGACTAGTCTCTGGCAATGGCCTCCGGCCTCGAGGACGCCGATCGCCCCGGTCGAGACCGCCGACACCTGATCTCCCAGTTCCTTGTCGCAGGACTGGTCGCGGTCGCCCTCGCCGAACCCGAGGACCCCGTTCGTCATGCGCTGAACACAGACGGCATCTCGATCTACAGCCTTGCCCTGCCTGTCGTCTACTTGTTGACCGCGCTGCGCTTCTTCCTCGGCAACATCTTGCATCTCCACGAAGACGAACGGACCGAGAACGATGGTCGCGGGGCCGAATGCAGGTGGCTCCTCGACTTCTCGTTTGTCCTGTTCGAGTGCGTCATCCTCATCTTCCTTGGAGCCGTGACCTCGATCTACCGGAACGCCCGCTCCGCAGCGGACTTCTTCGAGCTGCTGAAACTCCTGCTGATCGTGGACGTGATCTGGCTCATGACCGTCGGAGCCCTGCACAAGGTGGGGGGCCCGTGGCGGCGCGAGCGCATCCCCTGGACATGGGCAGTGCTGAACCTTGCGCTGTTGGCAGCCATCGTGGTGCTTCCGCTCGGCTTTCATTACGTTGACGACGCCACGTCCGCAAGGCTCTGGCCGTTGGTGGTCATCAACCTGATCGTGTTCGGTCTGGACATGCGCATATTGGCCCACCACCTGGACAGGGGCACGAGGGCCGACACGCGCTGACTTCGCTGGACCCAGGTTGGACTGGCTCGAGGAGCTCCCTTGAGCAGCGAGAAGGCATGGCCCACCCGGCCGGGCGACACTCGGTTTTCGCGCGAAGCAGAAGCGTCAAGCCGGCGCAGAAACGCGTTCAGGTCGGAGTAGAGGTCGAGCAGCGAATCGAGCGTCGGTTCCTCCGGTGCCTCAACGAGGATCGCCCGTAGCTCGTTGAGTCGGGCGGCTGAAGCCAGATCACGGCGAGGTGTGGGGCCGCCATCGTGAGCTTAGAAACCTACACCAGGGTCAGGGGATCGCGGTTTCGTAAAGATGCTTTTGTTCCTCGGCCAGTTGCGCGACCCGGTTCAGCTCCAATTCCTCGGTTCTTAGGGCCGCTTTGTATTCGTCCCCTAGGGTCCGCTGTTGGAATCTCTCGGCTGGCGACAGATTGGCTCCCTTATCAGCGAGTGCTTTTGCTTTCACCAGGACCGCGTTTTTGCGTCGGCTGATTGCCTCTAGACGGCGGTAAGACGCTTCCATCTGGACTTCGACCTGTTCAATACGATGCAAGCGAGATTCGCCCTCTCCGAGTCGAATGGCGTCGTTCAGACCCTTGATCGAGAAGAACGCCGTCACGGCCACCATCACCGCTATTCCGACTCCCATCGCTCGTTTCCATCGTCGGGCTTTGGGCTCGAACGCAGTTCCCTTGAAAACCGTGAGGTCGAAGACTCGCGCAAATCTCGGCCCCGCCGCGCGCGCCACGATCGCGATCATGCCGGCGTAGATCATCGAAATGACGATGAGCCGGTCGACAGTGCTGGTATTCCCGGTCACGGCTCCTCGTATAGCGATCGTCTCGGCGACAACCGCGAAAAGGCCGAGCAGAAGGATGCCCATCGCCTCCAAGGGCTCGGCCGCCCGTATCTTCCGAGGCGAGGAGCGATTTTCTTCCGCCGGACGGCTGACTAGCAGACCGCCGAACGTCAGCAGGGGTATCAGCGCGACCGCGATCTGAAAGAAAGGCCGCTCTCCCACTAGTGGAACCTATAGCTCCACAGGGGCGCGGCTTCGTGCCGCCCAAACGCACGCCGTCGCCACAAGTTGCCCGCCACGCCCGCGTCGTCGCACTTCCCGGCCGAGTAACATCCCGATAGGAGCGATCCGGCCTTGCCAGCGCGAGGATCATCCTTGGGAGGAAGACGGCTGATGCGTGTCGCGCGAAGGGGAAGTGTTGTCAAATCAGCGCAACCCCTCGGCTCCTCGGGTTAGGAGCGTGGACCTGTTCGCCGACGTGCTCGCAAACCAAGCGAAAGCCGAAAGTACTTTGCGACTGCTTTGTACATCGTCAACGCGCTCAGTGATGCCGACCAGCAAGAAATACCCCTGCTCTACGTCGATAATCGCGATGAGCTACCGCAGTCGCTTTGAATCGAAGGACGTAATCTACCCAATCTGACGGAGTCCTCCGTCAGACCCGGCCTGACTCAGCTTGCTGATGCGGATCGCGCGAGCGCCGCCTCAGCGGCTCCCGTAAAGCCTGCGGCGATTGCGGCCAGCGTGATGTCGGCGTACTGGGGCTGGCTGTTGAGCAGGGAGGAAAGTGCGGCGGCCTCGCCGCCCGCCAACGTGAGGAACGCGAGGATTGCGGTGAAGCGCACGCTCCAGGGCATCGTTCCCCCCTTTATTGCCCCAGTATTGAGCATGAGGGCAATCATCAGTGCCGGTATGAGACCTGCAGCGACTTCATGGAATCGCAGCGAACCGTCAGTCGGTCCTACAATCATCCAAGTTATGCCGAAGGTGCTCACGGCCCTGCTGAGAGGCGCGGAATAGTCCTCTGCATTTACGCTTTGGCGTAGGATTTCGACTGATCGTTCGATGCGCAATCGAATCGTCGGCGCCTCGATGATGCTGTGAAGCGAGTCACTACTTTCCCGGAGGAAAAGTGACTTGGCGGACTGCAGCGACTCTGAGGTCTCCGACTGGGTGGTTCGTAGAAGCCACGGGAGGACTGCATATATGTGTATAAGGCCGCTGATGAGAAAGACCGCGAAAAGCAGGATCCACCATGGGAGTGAATCTAGGAGAAAGCTGCGAAACTGAGGCGATTTCTCTATGAAGACGAGGTTTATGTTCCCCACGTCGAATGGCGGCTCGGGCATGATCGATGCCGTCGCGATGAATCCTGCGAAGAGGATGAGGCTTGGCATAAAGACGATCAGGTAGCCGGAGAAATGCGCAAGCGCACACCTGGAGCCTGATGAAACGTCGTTAAGCAAGTGCTGCACCAACTGCCTCCATCATACGATAACGGGCACTGCGGATTGCGTCTACCAGCGGTCCCACGACGATCCAGTCCTCGCGACTGTCTCCACCGCTACGCCGTCAAGCTGCAAGCTGAAGGTTGGGTGCGTCTCGAAACCGTGCCGCAGAAACCGCTTCGGACGAAAAGCAGGAGTCCTGACGGGCCGGCACCCCGCTGCCGCTTCCGCGTGAAAGCGGTGGCAATCAGACGGCCGTACGAGACTCGGGCCAGGTCCCGGACTGGACCCGCGCATAAAGCGTGTCGGGGGCGAGATCGGCGTCGCCGGGCCAGGCAACGGTCCCGGTCTCCGGATCGACTTCGACCTCGGCAAATCCCTTGGGGGTGCGGGCGTCTTCGAAGACAGAGCCGCGCATGTGGTCGAGGACGTCGACCTCTCCGCTCAGCCCGTCGGCGAAGGTCAGCCGAAGGACGCCGTGGCGGACGACTTCTGCTGCGGTGATATCGGGGGTTAGGCCGTTCATCTCAAAGGCTCGATATCCAGAAGAGTCTCACCGGCGCGGGCTCAGTTTTCTTCCAGCTCGTCTTGATGGAGTGTTGCTCAGGCGAGGACGAATCGCGGTTGGGCTCAATGTGGGAGGGATATGCTCCACCGCCCACTTTCCAGGCCTTGGGAGCCTGCTCCTCGCGCGGGTGGGGGCACAAATTCAGCCCGCTCCTGGGTCGGAGGAGCCCTCTTTATCCCAGAGCGCCGCGAGATCGCGCGCGCCGTGGATCAGGGCGAGGATGCTGACATCGGCGCCGTCGATCTCGTAGATCAGGCGGTAGTTTCCGATGATCAACTCGCGGACCGCCGGCTCCTCCAGCTCGGGAACCACGCGCCCACGCTCAGCCATCTCTTCAAGCGATCGAGCACGGTCTCGGACGCGTCGCACGAGTGCCGCCGCATAGCCCGGGGAGTCCTCTGCGATGTAGTCGGCGATTCGCCGGAGGTCCCGCCAGGCAGTTTCGGTCCAAGCTACTCGCTGAGCCACCGGGCCAACCGCTGCTCGACCTCATTCTGGGGCAGGACTCGCCCCGCCTCGACGTCTTCGCGGCCGCGTTCGATGCGCTGCAGGACGTAGAGGTGGTACTGGATGTCCTCGAGCGAGGCTCCCTCGGGGAGACTGTCGAGCACCCTTCGGACATCTTGCTTTGCGGTAGCCATCGCATACGTAGGGTACCGCCGAGCCCAGACCCGGCAAGGGTCTCGGCGGGCTTGGCAGGGATACCAGCGTGATACGGAGGGCGGGCTAAGCGCTTGCTGGAGCCAAGTTGATCCTGTCTCCCCGATATCAACAGCTCCTTCGCAGGGTTTCGCATAGCCCGCGGATCGCTGGCGCGACAAGCACGGAAAGCCGAACACATCTCGTGCAGCATCCGCTGGATTGAGGAGCGGATGGTCGCAGGGATGCCGCATGCGTATATCGCCGGCCGAGCGAAGTTCAAAGTCGCCGGCATCCGGCCAAGTCACAAGTCGGGCGATCTTCCTATAATCATCCTTCTTCAAGGTATGGGTCTATCGGATTGTCAAGCGAACCCAGCGCTCGGGAGGTCTGAATTGGCTGGTATCGGCACTGTGATCGCGTATTGGGGAATGAACGATCCGAAACCTTCGGAGTCCGAAGGCGAAACGTGGCTGCTCTGCGACGGTCGCGAAGTGAAAAGGAAGGAATACCCCGAACTGCACGCATTGGTCGGCGAGATCTTCGGCGCCGGTGACAACATCACGACGTTCAACCTGCCCGACCTGCGCGGCCGGTTCATCCGCGGCCTCGATTGGGGCCCGAATCCGGATCCAAAGCACTCCGGGGAAGGTCCGGTATCCAGTGGGCGGGATCCCGATCTGAAAGATCGGACGTCGATGGGAACCGGCAAGGTCACCGACGAACCCGTGGTCGGCTCTCTGCAACCGTGTGCGCTGCAACTCCACGCGCATCCGATCACCGGCGCCCTGGAAATCACTGGTTTCATCCAACAGCAGCCAATCCAAATCTTCCTCCAAGCGGGTGGTGTCACGTCCGGGTGGTTTGGCCCGACGGAAGAGGAGGGTGGCAAGGAGACGCGCCCCTACAACATGTATGTGAACTACCTGATCCGCGCCGTTTGAGGGACGCCATGACGATTCCCATCGGCAGCATCGTCCACTACTCGCAGATCGACCCGCCGAGCCTGTCTGAGCCTTGGTTTGCCTGCAATGGAGAACTCCTCCACCGAGACGAATACGAACCGTTGTTCGCGGTCATCGGGGGCGCGTTCGGTGACGGCGACAAGGTGCACAGCTTCGCGCTCCCCGATCTGCGGGGGTACTTCGTTCGTGGCGTGAACGTCTCGCCGAATCCCGAGATTCCCAAGGTCTCCCCGCGCGGGCCGGAACTCGAAGGCGAAGACCGGGAGGCGATGGCTGCCGGCGGAAACACCGGTGAAAAGGTCGGTTCGGTGCAGGGGAGCGCCCTCTTCAGTCATCGTCATGGCATCAGGGCGGCAACGTTCGGCTTCTATTGGGACAACTGGTTTAAGTCGAAGGCCACGACGCCGGACGGGGGGGTGGTGGGGGAGACGATGCGCGAAGGGAGCAGCGCGGAGACCCGGCCGATCAACGCGGCATTCAGCTACATGATCCTCGCGAACGAATCGAAGCAGCATTTTCCCCTCTACGGGATCATCGGCTACGGTGGCGACAAGGATCCCCCGGCCACCGTGGACGGTGAGGAATGGAAGATCTGCGATGGCCGCACCATCCCCTCCAGCCCCCCGGCTGGGTCGGTCTCGCTCCCCGATCTGCGCGGGTGCTTCTTGCGCTGCATGGACGACTGCGGAGGACGCGGCTCGGCGGGTCGCGATCCCGAAGCCTCCACCACCCGCTATCTCCCGGGCACGCGGACGCCGTCGACCGGGTTGGGATCATTCCAGGGCCACGAGCTGGAAGCGCATGCGCACAAGATCGCCCGGGAGGAACTCTCCCCTTTCCCAGGCCAGTCAAAGGTGATCGCCACCGCGGAACCGGGCTCGGACTCCGTCGGCCCTACCGGGGCGACTGGCGCCGAAGAAACCCGCCCGATCAACGCCTGCCTGCACTACATCATGCGGGTCGCCTGAGGCTCAGGTGCTCAATTCTTCCGATCTGCACGCCTGCGACGCGCTGGTGCCCCTCACGGTCGCCGACGTCGACGGGACGAAGACGCCCTTCGGAACGGCGTACCTGAGATATGAGGTGCACGAGATCGAGGACGTTCGTAACCTCGAGTCGGAGCGCTCCTACCTGGTCACCTGCACGCAGCGAGTGATGGTGCCCGGTGCGCTTCCCGGGTTCACCCTCGAGGCTCCCGAGGCCTATGCCGATTACCCGGCGGTCCTCACGGTGAGCGCGGTACCCATGATCGGCGGGGCGCCGGCGGCTCAGACGTGGGCGGTGCGGGCGGTGAGCTACTTCCCCCGGACCCTCAACACTGCGATCTCGACCAACATGTCGAACACGGGGGAGAAAGAGACCTCCTCGACCACCGAGCACACGAGCGGCTCCTCGACCGCCCAGACCAACTCCTATGACGTATCGGCCACCGTCGGCTTCTTCGGCGAGGATCTGACGGGCGGGGTGTCGGTGGGGCGCGGGCACTCGACGACGACGACGACCGAGTCGAGCAATTCCAGCGGCCGCGGCCTCAGCGCCAGCGCCGGCACCAGTCAGGCGGTGGGGATGAGCATGAAGGACTGGGCCAGCTTCGGGGCGCTGGACGTCACGGGAGTCGTTCCCACCTGGGTCTGGGGGCAGGAGTACCCGTGGAACGTGCTCGCCTTCCACGACAGTGGCAAGGTGGACCTGCCGCAGTTCGTCGTCGACCGTCTCTTCGACCAGGAACAGTCGCGGGTGTTTCCCCCGAGCGAGCTTGCCCTGTTCGGCATCGATTTCACGGCGCGGGTCCAGTGGCTGGTCACCCCCAAAGTGGACGAAGCAGCTGACGAAGCGATCGAGGTGAAGCACGAGATCGCCTGCTTCACCGCCTCCCACAGCAACTCCGGGGAGGCGTTCGAGGCATCCATGCAGGAGCCAAGTACGGCCTCGGTCACGGGGCCGAAGCTCGATCTGCCGCTGCTCGGCCTGGATCCGATCGCCGCGAACGGGGTCGACAACGGGGCCGTTGTCTCCTTCGGCGCTGCCCTGCTTGCGCCGGCCTCTGCATCCAAGCCCTTTCGAGCGCGCTCGACCAGCAATAACCTCTACGTAACCGGTGAAGGCTTCGAAGCGCCGGGCAGTCCCGACGCACCGCTGGTGGCGGATCTCGCCGCGGAGGCGTCGCTCGATATCCAGTTCAAGATGGTCAACCCGAGCGACAGCTTTGCGCTGTTCCTCAAGCACTGGAAGACCGGCGAGCGGGGTTGCGTGCTAACCGCCGTCGTCAATGGTCAGGCGCCCATCGTTCGCCACGTCGACGCCCAGGAGCTTGCCGAGGGATCCGACAACGTGACGGTGATCGTCCTGCGCAGCTCCGACCACCGCGAAGGGGAGTACTACGACTATCTGGTCCCCGGGCTCAACCGGGTCAGCGTCAAGATCGCCGCCTCGGCGGACGGCACCGGCACGGGTGGCTACGCGCTGCGCGCGATCGCGATCGGCTGATGTCGAATTACCGGGCTCGACGAGGTCAGCGTCAAGATCGCCGTCGCGGCGGAGGTGCTGCGCGCGATCGGCTGATGCCGAAGGCCATGCGCACGGGGCGACGCTTCCAGAAGGTGTCCAAGGACACGGCGCGGTACTTCCAGAAGGTGAAGCCCGTCTCGGCGCAGAAGGCGAAGCACACGTCGCGGTACTTCCACTACGACGAGGGCACCGGCAGGTGGCGCAACGTCGACCGGCCTGGGAACCAGAGCCTCCCGTCGGTCCAGCGCAACGTAGCCGAGCGCATCGCTGAGAGGTGGCCGTCATCCCTGCGCCCTCACGTCACGCGTCGTTTTCTGGTCGAGTTCGCCGAAGGCAAGAGCCTGAGTGCGATGGGCATCGATATGGCGCACAACATCTCGGCCAAGGAGCTCGGCACGTTGATCGCCGAATACATGAACGACGCGGAGAGTCGTTACGAGAAGCGGACGGGGAAGCGGGCGCCCTCCTATTCGCTCGAGGAGTTTGCAATGGACATAGTCACGACCGACGCCGAGAAGGAGGACGAGGAGGAAATAAGAGACCACGTGCGCAACATCGTCAACATGAAGCTTCCGCGCTCCGTACGCGCCGCCTCCGCCGATTGGCTCCTGACGCGCATGAACCGTACTCGCGGAAATCTCGCCCCCGGGGTGGCGTCCTTCAATCGCAGCCTCGGCCAGAATCAGGACCAGCCATTGACGACGGATGGCAGACCGCTTCCGTTCGTCGCCAAGCGAACCGACGCCGCAATCCAGGCCAACGCGGCGCTCGGCACCTCGAGGGACCGTTACGGCCCGCGTCTCGACCAGTGGGGTGAGGCGATCTCCTCCACTCGGTAGCGCATCACCATTCGATCCTCCCTCTCCGGGATATGAAGGTGATACAGAGGACTGGGCGAAGCCGCTCCTCAAGCGACTTTGATCCTGTCTCCCCGATGCAGACCTTCGCCCCGCGTGGCTCCGCATAGCCACGCGCCAGCGCGCCGATGAGCGAGTCGCGCGAGGCTATGCGAAGGGATGCGGCTGCTCTTCGCACGAAACGGCAGCAAACCTTCGTAGGCTCGCCCGACACTTCGCGCTTCGCGATAGGCGCCACCTACGACTTCGGCTCAAAGGGCCGGATTCTCCGTCCGGCGTGAGCGTCTTTTCTCTGCCGCACGCCGGGCACTGTCCCCGATCCTGACCTTAATGCCCTCGTCCGGAGCACCGATTAGCCCGAACGTCACTTGGCCGCTCGTCTCCTTCGCGTGATAGTGCTCATGCTGATCAATGGTCTCGGGGAGCTCGACCGTTATGAACCAACCAACCACGAATGTTCTGCCGCCGTGTTCAAACGCCGTCTTGAGCGTCAGGATTTGCCGAGCGGGGTTGGTCCCATAGGTGTCGATGGACTCTAGGTATCTGGATTCGCCGTTTGTCAGTGCCTCTTCGTCCCCACGCTGGTGGTCGGCCCGGATGATCTTCCGCTCCTCGTCTGCTGGGTCGCCTGGTCGATCACGGCCCTGAATCTGGGAGAGAGCATGGCTCTCTGCGATGTGCTTGGCCTGGTACGTGTCCTGATCGGCACTGACAGCCTTGATAAAGGCCGGGGGCATGGCGTCAAACGCTTGTTGCCAGAACGACGCGTCATAGAGGACGCGGTCTTTGAATCGCCGAGCCTCGCGGATCCAATCCTGCCTGAACTGAAGAAACCCTCCGAAACCAAGCAGGATTATCCCGACGACGCCGAGGGGGTAGCTGGGGTGGTGGTTCGGCGAGACGCTGCTAGTGCTCGCGTGAACAAAAGCCACAAAAAAGAATGCAGCACCGACTCCTAGGAGCGGATTCTTGAGCTTGAGGAAGCGGTACAGCAATCCCATCGCTACTCCATGATCTAGCGCGTGTTCTTTTCTCCGACCAGAGCGTCATGTATGACCCATACAGCAAGTTGTGTCAAGGTCAGATCAGGCCATGTAGGTGAGAGCCGATGCTCGCATGGCTCCATTGCCGCTCCTTCCGCGTGAAAGCAGTAGTAATCAGACGGACGTGCGGGACTCCGGATCGGCTTCGACCCTGGCAAATCCCTTGGGGGTGCGGGCGCCTTCGAAAATAGGGCCGCGCATGCGGTCTAGGACATCGACCTCTCCGCTCAGCCCGTCGACGAAGGTCAGCCGAAGGACGCCGTGGCGGACGACCTCTGCGGTGATATCAGGGGTTGGGCCGTTCATCTCAAAGGCTCGATGTTCGCGCGCAGACGAAACCCTTCGATTTTGTGCCTCGCTGAATTCGGGCTACGGTCCGATCAGGGTCGAAGCGTCCCTTAGCGGGTCCTCGTGTCAGTGCACACTTCCAACTTTCCGCGAGCGCTGGGCCGCCAGCCACCGAGGTGTTCCTCGATCTTGCCCTGCGAGAAGAGGTGGAGACCGAGATCAAACAGGGAGGGCCGTTTTCCGTTGTCTATCGCGTACCTGTCGCCACCAAGAGTCAGTTCCTTCACCGAGTCGTTCGGAATGACCTGCAGGCGAGGTTTCTTCGAACGGTACGGGTCGTCCCGGAATGGCTCACAGGTCGCTACGAAGATCCCGTCTCCTGATCGGGCGACATAGCCCCCCTCGATCGTGCCGCCGTGCTTCTCGATGATGGTCACTCGATCAAACGTCACCGGGGGAGTCGTTATGAACGCGAGAACGATAAGGCTGAAAGCTGCTAGCACCGTAAAGATGGGGGCGATCCGGTCGGTGCTTTTTTCACTGAGAAGCTTCTCAAACCATTCTTCGTTGATCACGAGCGCGAAGAGGATTAGGGCCGAGATTCCGGGGGCGGCTGCGCTGAACAGGACGGCGCACACCACTACTGGCAGTCCAAGACCCCAGCGCAACGGGCGGTTGTCTGCCATCTCAAAGAAGTCTGAATCCTCGAACTTCAGCCCAACACTCACCCATACGACAGCGGGAACAAACGCCACGAGGGGTGGTAGCGACAGGAGCGATAGCAGACACGCAGCCACGAAGGCAACGAGGACGCCTTGAACGATCAACGAGCCGACACGAAGCGCCCCCTCCTTCGACGACTCGCCGCTGACACCGAAACGGCTTCCGAGGCGCCACGTTAGCCAACTGACCAACGCCAAGACGACGATCTCAAAGGCGACGACCTTGAGTCCGGTGGCCAGCAGGCTCTTGCTACCAAGGGCGTTGATGGCGCTGTCGGTATATAGGCGCGAAGCCGTGAGCCGGGCCCAGGCCACAAGCCCACCAAAAACGTAGACATAGACGACCAATCCGGCGACTCCGGTTGCGACGGGCAGCAGCTTGTTCAGGCGATCCATAGTCCGCCCGTCAGATTTCCCGTCGGCCCCCGCAGCCACGGGCTTACCCTAGTGCCAAGTTCTCCATTGCCGCAAGGGGCAGCGACTGTCTCCGCTCGGCTGACTCCTCCGCTCGGCTGATGTCATGCGATCTCGATTCGCTAAGACCTTCGCTCCTCATGGCTTCGCATAGCTCCGCACCACCACCGGTCGAGCAAGTCGCGCGAGGCAATGCGGGGCGATCCCTGATACGAGAGCGCTCTAGGCACGCCGCCGTTCATGGAGCAAACAGAGATAGAGTCGAGAAGCGGTTGGTAATCTCAGATTACTCAGCATGACCACCTCGCCCGCGCACGACTTTGGGATGGCGGAGAGCACCGCCAATCGTGAAGTCGCCAATCGAATCCGGGACGTTGCAAAATGGCTGATTCTCATCATTGGTGCGATTGGCGGTGTGCTGCTAACCGGCACTCAACTTTCCAGCATTGGCAACGAGGGAACCGATGTCAGCCTGGCGATTGGAGGCATCGCAGTCGGTCTGGTAGGAGCTGTGATCGCGCTTGGATTCACGGTCCGCGTACTGCTGCCGGTCCGGGTCAGTCTCAGTCAGCTGGCAAGTGAGGAGTTCTCACAGGCTGGCCCGAATAGAGAGGATGAAAAGCCGGATTCCTTGATGGGGGAGCTGGTGAGAAAAGATCCAGGACTCCTGGAGGGCTACGCGCCCACGATCACGGAGTTCGTCGCTGTTCGCAATGCCGCGATCGCCGAGGTGGCTTCCGCGCGCCAGTCACTGGAAGCGGGGCAAGACGGAGAGGGCGCAGCAGAACGCCGCACAGCACTCCAACGAGCCGAGGCCAAGCGCGCTGCGATCTCTGGGGCCTCGCGAGGCCTCGTTAGCCAAGCCCTGATCGAAAACGTCAAACATAGGATGATCATCGCGAGCTGGGCGGTCGGCGCCGGTGCACTTTTGGTCGCCACCGGCGTCGTTATGTTCTCCCTGGCCACCGGCACGGGCGGCAGCTCACCAAGTAGTGACGTGGTGCCCAGGCGCCTCAGCGCTGCTTTGTGCAACTGACGTCGAAGGGTCGTGAAGAATTAACGCACGATTTGGGTAGACGTTGTGAGATTGGACGGTTACGCGCACTTGCGCTTGGCGGCCCGCCGGATGAAATCAAGATGGTGAGTGTCCCCAGCCGCCGATGTCGGGCTGCGCGCTTCCCCCTCGAGCCGGATATTGGCTCCATAGTCAATGGGGGCCAACTGCCAACGCTTCGCGCCTGCGCTGTACGTCAGCCGAACTTGCCATGCATCGTTTACCCGAACTCGGCGGCCCTGATCGTAGGCAGACCTTGAACTTGCTCCTGTGTTGCTGTCCGCGAGATCACAAGTCCGGCCCGCTGCTTGCTTCATTGCCTTCAGGTCCTCGCGGGAACAGAGACCCACACCTGCGATCCGAGAATCTCGGCCTTGGCGGCTCGTGATCGTAGGTCGCCGAAGTTCGGCACGCCACCTGTTCCCCATCGGCCAACGCCGCCGCGATCGAGAACGGGGTGCCGAGCAACGTCTCGCTTGATGTTGTTGGGGGGCCGTAGTCCTGAGGGAGCGTCGGGCGTCTTCGCGCAGGCCCTGGACTCGCAAGGCCTCGGCCTCCGCGGCAGCTGAGGAGTTGCTCTTCTTGCACCGCTCCATACGGGTTGATGCTGACGCCGGTCGGGCGATGTCAAGAGCTTTCGCTCGATCACTGCCAGTCTGCGTTCGCGAAGCCGAGTATGAGGGCGGCGATCACGGCCAGGATGAACAGGAGCGCGAGGGCCTTCCCGTGTCTCTCGGTCGCGTCCAGTCCCGCTCTGTCGAGCAACCAGAGAACGAAGCCGAGGGCGCTTAGGCCCAGCAGGATCCAGACCCAGGCTGGCATGGGCGACTTCTACCAGCGGCTGACTGCGAGCGCTTGCCAGCACTCGCTCAGGGCCGATATTTTCGGATCGTGAATCCTGTCCTTTTGGCGGTCGACGAAGACGAACGGGCGCTGCGGGCGGTCGAGCGCGAGCTGATCGACCGTTACTCGCGGAGTTACCGGGTCGTCTGCGTGTCCTCGGCGGAGGAGGCGATGGGGGAGCTGCGGGCGCTGAAGGAGGCGGGGGAAGACGTGGCGCTGGTCCTCGCCGCGCAGTCGTTCGCGGGGATGACCGGCTCCGAGCTGCTGGGCAGGGCGCGGGAGCTGCATGCGCACGTCCAGCGGGGGCTGTTGATCGAGTGGGCCAGCTGGGGCGACGGGCAGACCGCCGGGGAGATCTTCGAAGCGATGGCGCGGCGGCAGATCGAGTACTACGTGATCAGGCCCTCGCAGGCCCCCGACGAGCTGTTCCACCAGTCCGTCTCGACCTTCCTGCTCGAGTGGGCGCACGCGCGGCGGATCTCGCCGCACACCGTGCAGATCGTCAGCGAGTCGTGGATCGGCCGGGCGCAGGAGCTGAAAGAGGTCCTGGGACGCTGCGCGGTGCCGCACTCGTTCCTCCTCGCCGACTCCCCCGAAGGCCGCGCGCTGGTGGCGGAGACCGGGAACGGGAAGCCGCTGCCTCTGGTGGTGATGTCGAACGGGACAGTGCTGACGAACCCGACCAACCTGGAGCTGGCGAGCGCCGTCGGCGGCACCATCGACCCCGACCGGCGCGAGTTCGACGTCGTCATCGTCGGCGGCGGGCCGGCCGGGCTCTCGGCTGCGGTCTACGGCGCCTCCGAGGGGCTGCGGACGCTGGTCGTCGACAACGGCGGCATCGGCGGGCAGGCGACCTCGAGCTCGCTGATCCGCAACTACCTCGGCTTCCCGCGCGGGGTCAGCGGGCGGCGGCTGGCGGAGGCCGCCTACGAGCAGGCCTGGGTCTTCGGCGCCAAGTTCGCCTTCATGCACGACGCGA
>AR_comb_assmDRAFT_11210096_pt1 | contig 14329 bp, 12 predicted proteins | sample ArasoioldDNA_FD_10543 | JGI IMG/M metagenome (IMG submission 10543) | reverse complement strand
TTTCATACATTGCAAACACGGTGCGAGGACGAACGAGGAAGATGGGGCCCATGCTGGGGTCGAGTTTCCAAGGCTTGTATTTGCGGTGGTAGGGTTTACCGAACTCGCGGATTTGTCTCGAATCGGTGACTTCTGCGGCCTCGCCCTCTACGATCACAGCTTCTTTGGACAGTTCGTTGCAGACCACGCATCGGGGGTTCGCAGCCAGGTTCTTGGCTTTGCGGGACTCGCGTCCTGTACTGAAGACAAAGACTGAATGAGTCCATACTCCCCAGACAGGCATGGCGTGAGGGGATCCGTCGGGCCGCGTGGTGATCAGCCAATAGTTGTGGGATTGGGCAAGCCGTCTTTCTGCCCATTTCCAGGGCAAAAGACCTTTGCCGCTCGCCGGAACGCCGTATCCGGGCATGTGCGGCCGACGCGCCCTCGGACTGACCTTCTTTCGAGAACTACCTTTACGGGACATTCGTGATCCGCCGAAATGTTTGCGCTCGAGTCCCACGGATGTCAACACTCGAGAGAGCGAACACGAAGAACTCAAGGGCAAGAGAAATGCCCAGCTCGATAGAACTCCGTTCCACGGCTCAACGTCAACTGAATTGCGAAGGGTTGGGGACCTAGAGCTGGCAGCCAAGAGCTAATAGCTAGAACGCCGGGAGCCCAAAACAAGAGCCGGGCTGGTTGGCCCGGCTTATTCTTGGTACCTGATCGGAACTACCGAGTTCCGAAGTCCGGTCAGATTTCGTCAAACTCTAACTGTCACCGCTTCTACGACTTGGCCCGATCTGAAAAGTCACCGCTTTTCAGAGCTGAAATTACATCACTAGTGCCAGATTCTCCAGCTCGTGCTGAAGGACTGGCAGCGAGCACCCGGCCATTTCCACGCGACCGGCAGCATCGAGAGCCGCTTGGGGCGAAACCCCATAGCCGCGGCCCATCAGGAAAACCTGCAATAGTTCTGCGGCTTCGCGAGAATCGATCATTCCACCTTGCAGAAGATCGCTCCGCAACGACGCTAACTCCATACTTGTGAATCGTTCTTTCATGGCCGTCCTCACCTCCGACCTAACTTTCGACGCCCTTGGCCTATTAGACTCATCGGCTGCCACAAATGTTGCATGCAATTTCCATGCCGCAACTGGCACCTATTGTCTAGTACGCTTCAGAAGTCGTTCTGGATTCTTTAACCCATGAGGAAGGAAAGAGTTGTGGGCAACCCGAAGCGGGGTAACCAGCGTCGCGGTTCCGGAGGTACCGTTCCCTTAGTGACATAAGGTGTCGTTGCGGGACGAAAAGCGTCGATTTTCGGGAAACGGAGCAGCAATAAACCCAAATCAGGACGGCTCGATCGTAGCCTGGTCAACCAGCATGACCGCGAGTCCATCTCGCACCGGGTATACGCGATGGCATTCGTTGCACTTCAGCGCTTCTGGATCCACTTTGCGCTCCAACGGCTTGTGGCAGACCGGGCAAGCTAGAAGTTCAAATAAATCGTCCGGAATCATAGACAGGCATTTTACGGCAAGGGGAGTTCCGCTTTACAGCCTTTGTTCACCCTAGAGACACAGTGACGCAGGGAAAAATCATTCAGATCCAGGATCCCCTGCCCGACATCGGTGGCAGTTTAGAATGAAGCGATTACTCCTTTCACGAGGTAATGAATGGCGGCCACGGTTCTGGACGGTGTCAAAATCGCGAGCGAAATTCGAGCAGAGGTTGCGGCGGAAGTAAAGTCGTTGTCGGCCAGTGGGATACGTCCGGGGCTCGCAGTGATCCTCGCCGGAAACAACCCTGCCTCCGAGATTTACGTACGTGGCAAAGTGAAAAGCAGCGAAGAAGTTGGGATTTACAGCGAAAAACACGCGCCTTCCCAAAATGTGGCTACAGGCGAACTACTCGCATTAGTGGAAGATCTGAATCGGCGGGACGAAATTGACGGAATTTTGGTGCAGTTGCCTCTCCCACTCCAGGTTGACTCGAAGAAGGTTTTGATGGCGGTGGATCCCGCCAAGGACGTAGACGGATTTCATCCGATGAATGTGGGATACCTTTCGACTCAACGGCCTGGGCTGGTGCCCTGTACTCCCGGCGGGGTCATGGAAATGCTTCGTCGCTCGAATATTCCCATCGCGGGTCATCACGCGGTCGTTGTAGGTAGGAGCGACATTGTCGGCAAACCGATGGCCATGCTGCTGATGAACGCCAATGCCACCGTGACAGTCTGCCATTCAAAAACTCGGGACCTACCCGGTGTGTGTCGGCGGGCTGACATCCTGGTCGCTGCCATTGGCCGCGCGGGGATGGTCACCCGCGAGTTCGTGAAGCCGGGGGCCACCGTAATTGACGTGGGAATGAACAAGATCACGGATCGTGCTGAGTTTGAACGTTTCTTCCGGGGGAATGAGAAACGCGAACTGGCATTTGCCAAAAATGGATCGACACTGATTGGAGATGTGCATCCGGAGGTCGCCGAGATTGCGGGGGGGCTGACGCCGGTCCCGGGAGGCGTTGGGCCCCTAACCATTGCGATGCTGATGGCCAACACCGTCCGCGCCGCCAAACTGCGCCGTGGTGCACCCGTGCCGGTATAACATCATTCTCACCACAGAGACACAGAGTCACAGAGAAACGCGGAAGTCCGCGGCTTTGGGATGAAACGATAATGATCCATGCATTGCCGGGTTGGCATTCGGTTTTCTCTGTGCCTCTGTGCCTCCGTGATGGAAAGTATTTACGACCACACTGCATTCTCGTGAGGACGCCTTGCTGAAAGTCGGCCTCACGGGTGGGATCGCCAGTGGCAAGTCTATCGTCGGCGAGATGTTCGCGGCGCGGGGCGTACACCTCATCCAGGCGGATCACGTTGCACACGAACTCATGCAGCCGGGTCAGAGTGTCTACAACGACGTCGTTCGGCAGTTTGGGCGGGGGATTCTCAATCCTGACGGAAGCGTCAACCGTACACGTCTGGCCGAGTTGGCATTTGGCAAATCTGGCGGAGCGCCCAGAGTGAAGGAACTCAATCGAATCGTGCATCCGGCGGTTATTCGACGAGAAGACGCCTGGATGGAACAGGTCGGCCGCAACGATCCCAAGGCAATCGCCATGGTCGAGGCAGCCCTTATCCTCGAGGCAGGGGCTGCGGATCGCTTTGACCGCTTGATTGTGGTGACCTGTAGAGCAGAACATCGCGCAGAGCGGTTGGCTCGTCGCCTGAAGATCGATCAGGCAGCTGCGCAGCAAGAAATGGAACGCCGAATGGCAGCACAGCTACCCGACGAAGAGAAGGTCAAGGCCGCCGATTATGTGATCGATAACTCCGGTTCCCTCGACGCCACCCAGAAACAGGTTCAACACATCTACGCAGAGTTGGTTGCCGAGACGGGTCGTCAGTGACGCTGCGTCGGCGCAATCGCGTAACATGAACCACACTCGCTGAATTCACGTATCACTGATGCGAACGCGCTGGATGTCCCGAGTGTCTCGCCAGCCGTTCCTTGATTAGAATTAAGACGTACTCTTACTCGCTCGTGGTTCTTAAAGGAACTGCTATGAAGCTTCTACGGCCCATTGCTCTGGCACTTCTGCTGGCTGGAGCCTTCTTTTACTTCACCACCTGGAGATCGGGTCGGCTGAGTCCGATCAATTGGCCGAGTACTCCGCCTAGGGTCGAAATTACGGAGGCGGCCAGCGGTGAATCACTGGATTCGGAAGAGCAAAATAACATTCTCGTTTACCGTAAGAACATTCCGTCAGTGGTGAACATCACGTCGAAGGCCGTGACGTTTGATTTTTTCTACGGCCTCGTTCCTCAGGAAGGCCAGGGTTCCGGTTTCGTCATCGACAAAGACGGCCACATTCTCACCAACTATCACGTGATCGCCGACGCCCGGCAGGTTGAAGTCACGATGCATAATCGAAAGAAATTTCGGGCCAAGGTAATCGGCACCGATCCGACGCACGATCTGGCGGTCATCCAGATCACGGCCCCCAATCTGACACCCGCGGTGCTGGGGGACTCCCGGAACCTGCAGGTCGGGCAAAAAGTCTACGCGATCGGTAACCCCTTCGGTTTAGCGGGCACCATGACGCGGGGAATCGTGAGTTCAATCCGGCCCGTGAAGGAACCCAATGGCGCCACCATCGACGAGGCGATTCAGACCGATGCGGCCATCAATCCCGGCAACTCCGGCGGTCCGTTGATGAATTGGCACGGCGAAGTGATCGGCATCAACACCATGATTCTGTCGAACGTAGGGCAGAATGCCGGCATCGGATTTGCCATTCCGATCAACACCGCCAAAGCCGTGCTGAATGATCTCGTTACCCTCGGGCGAGTGCGGCGCCCTGCTCTTGGGGTCGCGACGATCCCAATCGGTCCCGAGCTGGCGGATCAGATCGGTTTGCCGGTTGACTTCGGGTTGCTGATCGTCAAGGTTACGCCCGGAGGCGCAGCCGAACACGCCGGCCTGCGCGGCGGCAACGAGCGTGCCTACCTGGGAAACATTCCTATCATGCTGGGAGGAGACCTGATCGTCGCCATCGAAGGCGAGAATGTGCAGGATCAACAGGACCTGGCGCAGGTGATGAACGCGCACCGCGCCGGCGATGTTGTGAAAGTCACTGTGTACCGGGGTAAGCAGAAGATGGACATCAACGTCACTCTGGGCGAAGCGCGGGAGCAGGTTTGAGCATTCAGCATTCAGTCTGCAACCGTCCGTTCAGACGAAACACGAGAAAGGCGCCGATAGTGTTTGGAGGCTGAATGCTGAGTGCTGACTGCTGAATGCTCAAACCTGGCATTCGCAACTACCGCTGGGTTTTCCCTCAACCTTCAAGAAAGGACCACTGCCTGCGATTGGTTGACAAGGCACTCGCGCGCCGGTTCGAAGCGGCGGAGGAAATCCCGCAGGTGGAGTACGTGCGTCTCTACCGCGAACTCCGGCCCGACATCGGCGCTGCCTTTGAGCCCATCAGTGGTGGGCACATGATCTTTGCAGGCTTGAACTCACCTATCGGTCATGCTGCCGGGATGGGTTTCGATGGTTCAGTCCTTGCGTCCGATTTGGATCGATTAGAGGCGTTCTACCATTCCCACAATGCGCCCGCCCAACTCGATATCTGTCCCCTGAGCGATGCCAGTCTGCTGGAACTGGTGAAGAGGCGTGGTTACACCATCGCCGAAATGAACAATGTGTTGTATCGGTCGCTGGGTGATCTCGAAGAGTACACACCTCCGGCGGAGATCCAAATCCAGCCTGGCAAACCCGACGATGCCCTGCGGTTCTCGCAGATTGTCACCCAGAGCTTCTTTCCGAATAAAAATGAACCGGCGGGTTTCGCTGAAATGCTCGCGCCCATGTTCCAATGCGGGCGAACGATGACGTTCTTTGCGCAAGTAGGTAACAATCCCGTCGCTGCGGCGGCAGGCATGCCGATTCTCGAGCATGGGATCTTCGCCCTATTCGGTGCGGGAACCATGCCGGAATATCGCGGACGCGGGCTTCAGACGACTCTTCTGAGGACGCGCCTGCGGGCCGCATCCCAGCACGGATGCGAGTTCGCAGTCGTGGTTACGCAGGGCGGCAGCGCTTCCGAGCGAAACTGTCTCCGGGTCGGGTTCCAGCTTGCGTATAGTAAGGCGACGGTCCTGAAGAATTTTCAACAGCCAACAGAGTTGTAGCGCCGGCGTCCCGCCGGTTGTCGTGTGGGCATCCTGTCCACACCCCGACCGCGTCGCGACAGCCGCAAGAAGCGGGCCCTACCTGGCCACCGAGACTGAGCTATGGACCTCGATTCCATCCGCGCCTTTTGCCTCTCTTTCCCCAAAGCCACCGAGAAACTTCAATGGGGCGACGACCTCTGCTTTAAAGTTGGTGGAAAGATCTTCGCCATGCTCGGACTCGACAATCCACGCCTGTGCTTCAAGTGCACGCCTGACGGATTTGCCGAACTGGTGGAACGGGAAGACATTCACCCTGCACCCTACGTTGGTCGTTACAAATGGGTGATGCTGGATCGGCTCGATGCCCTGCGGGACGAGGAGCTGCGGGAATTCGTCCAGCAGTCGTATGACATGGTTTCGGCGAAGGGTCCAAAGAAAGCCAGCAAGCGCCGCACGCCCAAACAGGCGGCCCCGCGCAAACGCAGAAGACCGCGCAAATGACACGCATCCCAACCGGGGCCTTCTCCGGATTGCACAGTTATGAAACACTAGCCGCCGCGAGGTGCAGGTGAGCATCTTTGGTTGCATTGAAGCGGGTGGCACCAAGTTCGTGTGTGGAGTCGGCACCGGCCCCGACGATCTGGAACTCGCCTCTTTCCCAACCCGCACGCCCGAGGAGACACTCGACAATGTAATTGGCTTCTTTCGTGAACGCGCTGGATCGCAGTTGAGTGCGGTCGGGATCGGGTCGTTCGGACCAGTCGACCTCCGCCCTGATTCACCGACCTTTGGGTACATCACTTCGACTCCCAAGCCTGGCTGGCAGCAATACGATCTGGCGGGCACAGTTGGCCGCGCTCTGGAGCTGCCTGTGGGATTCGATACCGACGTCAATGCCGCCGCCGCGGGCGAGGCGCGCTGGGGAGCGGGCCGTGGAGTCCCGAATTTCATTTACCTCACGGTCGGCACGGGTATCGGGGGCGGAGCAATCGTGAATGGCGAAGTGATCCACGGCCTTCTGCATCCAGAGATGGGACACATCCGGGTGCCTCATGATTTCGCAATGGATCCCTACCCCGGGGGCTGCCCGTACCATCGAGACTGTCTCGAAGGCTTGGCTTCTGGTCCGGCCATGCGGGCGCGGTGGGGCAAGCCTGCGGAACAGCTTCCTCTTGATCATCAAGGATGGCCGCTCGAAGCCCGCTACCTGGCGCTCGGACTGGCCACGTGGGTGTGTACCCTGTCGCCCGAACGCACCATTCTGGGTGGCGGTGTAATGCAGCAAGAACAATTGTTTCCCATGGTGCGGCGAGAACTGGTGCAACTGCTGAATGGCTACATTCGCGCCAGCGCCGTTCTTGACGAAATCGACGAATACGTAGTGCCTCCACAGCTTGGCAAGCGCGCCGGGGTCTTGGGCGCCATGGTTTTGGCCGAACATATCTACCGGAATCCAAACGCCAGCATTGCGGCTCCGCTGGCGGGAGAAGACACGTGGCGCTCAACTTCACGCTCCTAAAAAGCACTGTCGTAGCAGCTTTAGGCGGATTGCTGTTCGGCTTTGACACCGCGGTGATCTCGGGAACCACAGGGACTCTGCGGAGCGCCTTTGAACTCTCCGACCGCAGCTTGGGGCTGACCGTTGCGATCGCTGTTTGGGGAACCGTCGTGGGGGCGCTCCTGGCGGGCATTCCCGGCGACCGCTTCGGGCGGCGCGACAGCCTGCGCGGCTTGGCCGTCCTCTATCTGATATCGGCGCTGGGCAGTGCTTTTGCATGGGATTGGCCAAGCCTCGTTTTTTTCCGTTTCATCGTCGGCCTGGCGATCGGTGGATCCTCGGTGCTGGGACCGATGTACATTGCGGAAATCGCCCCGGCAAAATGGCGCGGGCGCCTGGTCGGTTTTTTCCAGTTCAACGTGGTCTCGGGAATTCTACTGGCATATCTCTCCAACTACATCATCGGCCTTACTCACGGAGGTCCGAACGAGTGGCGCTGGAAGTTGGGAGTCTCGGTTGTTCCGGCCGTGCTCTTCTTTCTGATGTTGTTCCAGATTCCGCGCAGCCCACGCTGGCTTGCCGGAAAGGGCCGCAATGACGAAGCGCGAGAGGTCCTCCGAATGATCGGAGAGGAAAACCCCGACACCGAACTTACATCGATCCTTGCCTCGGTACAACTGGAGCGGCAATACGGCCAGGAGCACCTATTAGCGGCGCGCAATCGCTTTCCTCTGTTTCTTGCCATCTCGATTGCGACGTTCAATCAACTCTCCGGGATCAACGCGATTCTGTATTACTTGAACGACATTTTTGCGCTCGCCGGATTCAGCAAAGTCTCGGCCGATCTGCAAGCAGTGGCGATCGGTGCAACGAACTTGATCTTCACGATGCTCGCCATGTCCATCATTGATCGTGTCGGCCGGCGCACGCTCATGTTGATCGGCTCCGTCGGAACCGCTGCTTGCCTCGCCGGGGTGGCCATAATTTTCTGGACGGCCCAGCACGAAACTTTCCTGGTCTGGTTGCTCGTTGGCTTCATTGCGGCCTTTGCTTTCTCGCAAGGCTCGGTGATCTGGGTCTACATCAGCGAGGTGTTTCCCACTGCGGTGCGCGCCAAAGGACAGAGCCTGGGCAGCGCGACGCATTGGATCATGAATGCACTTATCTCGCAGCTCTTCCCAGTCGTCGCAGCGTCGTCCAAGGCGGCGCCATTCGTGTTCTTCTCAGCGATGATGGTGCTTCAATTCCTGGTCGTTTTCTTCGTCTATCCCGAAACGAAAGGAATCAGCCTGGAAGAAATGGAAAAGAAGCTCGCCACCTCCTGACCTTCAGAGATTTGACGGGCTGTTGCTCGCTGGGCTAGCCTCAAGGGTCTTGCTCCTGATTCCCGTTTCCGCTTCCGACTGCATGAGATTCCGTCACAAGTGGCCTGCACTGCTCGTATTCGTATGGCTGACGAGCGCATCGTGGGCGGCCGGCATGAGGCCCGTGCACGCCCCACAGGCGATGGTCGTGAGCGCGCATCAACTGGCGTCGCGCGCAGGGATCGAGATGCTGCAAAGAGGTGGCAACGCCGTCGACGCCGCTGTGGCAACCGGCTTCGCACTCGCGGTCGTTTTTCCGCAAGCAGGGAATCTGGGTGGCGGCGGATTCATGCTGATTCGGTCGTCCGATGGCGCTGTCCAATTCATCGACTTTCGTGAGAAGGCTCCGGCCGCCGCGACAGCCAACATGTATCTGGATGAACATGGAAATGTCATGGAAAAAGCCAGCCTGGTGGGATACAAGGCGATCGGTGTGCCCGGGTCGGTGGCAGGTCTCGCCTATGCTCAGAAAAACTACGGAAAGCTGCCCCTCGCACAGGTGATGGCCCCGGCCATCAAACTCGCCCGCGAGGGCTTTACCCTCACTTGGGATGATGCACAAGACCTCGGTGACGAGGGCCTGGCAAAGTTCCCAGAGTCGAAAAGGGTCTTTCAGCGTAACGGCGATTACTATAAGCAGGGTGAGATTTTCCGCCAGCCAGAACTTGCGCGCACACTGGAGAGGATCGCCAGGGGCCCCGATGACTTTTATCACGGGGCCATCGCGCGCGAACTTACTGCGAGCATCCAGAAGGGGGGCGGGCTGATCACCGCTGACGATCTTGCTCAGTACGAAGTGAAGGAACGCAAGCCGGTCACGGGAACGTACCGAGATTACCAAATTATTAGCGCTCCACCCCCATCTTCCGGTGGAATCGCGCTGGTCGAAATCCTGAATATTCTGGAAGGATACAATCTGGCGAAACTCGGAAATCGTTCTGCAGAAACAATCCATCTGACGGCCGAAGCGTTCCGTCGTGCCTTCTACGACCGCGCCGAGTTCCTGGGCGATCCGGACTTCTCGAAAATCCCCGTAGCGCAGCTCATCGACAAGAAATATGCAGCTGGATGGCGTGCCACGATTGATCCTCAGCACGCGAGTGTCAGCGGAGAACTGAAACGGCCGTCCGAGTTCAACGAATTGGAGCGTGTTGCTCGGTTCCATCAGTCGCTGGTGAGAGCCGTTGCAGAGCCACAGAACACTACCCACTATTCCGTGGTCGATTCGGCCGGGAACGCCGTTGCGGTGACCACTACTTTGAACGATTCTCTGGGCTCGCGAGTTACGGCAGAGGGCCTGGGCTTTCTGCTCAACGATGAAATGGACGACTTCGCCTCCAAGCAGGGAGTGCCCAACGGCTATGGCCTGATCCAGGGTCCTGCAAATGCGATCGGCCCCGGCAAGCGCCCTCTGTCCGCGATGACGCCCACGATTGTTGTCAAGGATGGCAAACTGTTTCTAGTAGCGGGAGCCGAGGGTGGGCCTACCATCATCACGACCGTCGCGAATGTCATCCTGGGAGTAGTGGATTTCGGGCTGGATGTTCAGGAAGCCGTCAACGCGCCCCGAATTCATCATCAGTGGTTACCGGATGAGCTTCGCATGGAAGACAGAGTCTCGCCCGACACGGTACGCTTGTTAAAGAGCAAAGGCCACAAGGTGGCGACGGAGCATTTTTGGGGAGACAGCGAGTGCATTGCGGTTGACCCCAAAACCGGGGAGCGCCTCGGCGCCAGCGACGGGCGAAACAATGGGAAAGCGGTGGGTTACTGATCGTTTCAAGAAGCCGCTTTAGGGACTGAAATGTGTGTTCGTTATTACCCCTTTTTTCGTGCCCGTGTACGACGGGAGGTACAAGATGGACGAGAAGGCAGCGACGCACCACACAGGCGCGCGCCAATACCACGGGATGCAGATGGAGACAACGCATGGGTGCGGAGATAGAACGTGAAGGGTGCGGAGATAAAACGGAGAAGGGCACGGCTTCAGCCGTGCCGCACAGACTGCGATCAACGCGGCTTTAGCCGCTGAGGTTTGCTGTTCGGGTTCAGCGTCTTCGAACAAAGCAACCTCTTCGGGATAAGAGAAGAGTTCACGATGCAAAAAGCGGTTTCCACATATCTCTACGTCAAAGAACGGCTGCATCCCGGCATCCTCGACGGCATGGTGCGCGCAGGAGCCCAGGCCATCGAGATCTTCGCCGCTCGCCAGCACCTCGATTACGCCAACCGCAAGCAACACGTACGCGAGATCGCAGACTGGTTTCGCTCAAGCGGCATTCCGCTCAGCTCCGTGCACTCGCCGCTCTATGGCGACTACGAATTCGGACGCACCGGTGCTCCGCCCGTGAACGTCGCCTCCACGGACCGCGCCGGCCGGATTGAAGCCATGGATGAGATCAAGCGCGCGCTCGAAATCGCGGAACAGATTCCGTTCCGCTTTCTTGTGCAGCATCTGGGGACGGGAAACGAAAACTTCGACGAGCGCAAGTTCGAAGCGGCCATGACCTCAGTCGAGCACCTGCGGGCTTTTGCCAAGCCTCTTGGCGTTCGCATTCTGCTGGAGAACATTCCCAACGAACTCTCCACGCCCGAAAAACTGGTGGACTTTATCCAGGCAGCACATTTCGACGACGTAGGCGTGTGCTTCGACTTTGGCCACGCACATCTGATGAGCAGCGTCGCGGAAGCATTCGGGATCGTGAAGCCGCACGTGCGCTCCACTCATGTGCACGACAACGCCAAAGACCGCGACTCGCACCTCGTCCCCGGGCAAGGCTCGATTAACTGGGAAGAGGCGATCGACTTGTTGCGCTCCGCCCCCAATACGCCGCCGCTCTTATTGGAAATCGAAAGCGACGAGAAAGTGAATCCGCTGGACAAAATTGGCGAAGCGTTCGAGAAACTAGAAAAACATTGAGGAATTGAGAAATTCAGGAATTGAGTAGTTTTGCAATTTGGCAATCGGGTAATTTCGTAATTTGAAAGCCTGCAAGAGTCGGCTGCGTCGGTCTTGTTTCCGCAGCCAGCGATGTGAGCTTTCAAATTACCCAATTACCAAATTACTCAATTACTAAATGCCTTATGTCTCCTGTGGCCACCATCGTAGAAATCGGCAAACACGACGGCCAGACCGTCACCATTCGCGGCTGGCTGTATAACCTGCGTGAGAGCGGGAAGCTTTTGTTCCCCATCTTTCGCGACGGCAGCGGTGTGATCCAGGGCGTCGTTCCCAAGAACGCTGTTGCGCCGGAGGTCTTCGATGCCCTGAAAGGGCTCACGCAGGAATCAAGCGTCATCGTTGAAGGCAAGGTGCGGGCTGACAAACGCGCTCCGGGGGGATATGAACTCGATGTCTCCAACGTGCAGGTGCTGCAGAAAGTCTCCGAGAGCGATCCTTATCCGATCACTCCCAAGGAGCACGGTGTCGAGTTCCTCATGGAACACCGCCATCTCTGGATCCGCTCGCAACGTCAGGCTGCGATCCTGCGCGTTCGCGCAGAGATCATCAAAGCCGCACGCGATTTTTTTGACGAGCAGGGATTCACGCTGACCGACCCTCCGATTCTGACCCCGGCCGCCTGCGAAGGCACTACAACGCTCTTTCCGGTGGACTACTTCGACGAGCAGGCCTACCTCACGCAATCCGGCCAGCTTTACATCGAAGCCACCGCGATGGCTCTCGGCAAGGTCTACTCGTTTGGTCCGACGTTCCGAGCCGAAAAATCAAAGACCCGCCGTCACCTCACAGAATTCTGGATGGTGGAGCCCGAAGTGGCCTACGCCACACTCGACGACATCATGGAACTCGCCGAGGGCTTGATCACCTTCTTGGTGAAGCGTTGTCTGGGAAAGCGCCATGCGGACCTGCAAACCATCGGGCGTGACGTCAGCAAACTCGAAAAGATTGAGACTCCTTTTCCGCGTATCACCTACGACGAAGCCGTGCGGCTTCTTCAGGAAGGCCATGCGAAGGGAGCGCTGGAAAGCAAGTTCGAGTGGGGCGGTGATCTCGGCTCGCCCGATGAAACATACCTATCGGCACAGTTTGAGCGCCCTCTGATGATTCATCGCTATCCGGCCAGCGTGAAGGCCTTCTACATGGAGCCCGATCCGCAGCGTCCTGAAGTCGCATTGTGCGTGGACGTGCTCGCCCCCGAGGGGTACGGCGAGATCATCGGGGGCTCGCAACGTATGGCTTCGCACGAGTTGCTATTGCAGCGCATTCACGAACACAACCTGCCCGAAGAGGCCTTCAAGTGGTATCTCGATTTGAGAAAGTTTGGCAGCGTCCCACACGGAGGCTTCGGCATGGGCATCGAACGCGCCGTAGCCTGGATCTGCGGACTGGAGCACGTCCGCGAAACCATTCCGTTTGCAAGAATGCTGCACCGGCTATACCCATAGACTGTCAGGAATGTTGACGATTGGTGGGTCGCGTCGGAAAGAATCGCTGAAGATTTTGTAATTTTGTAATCGGGCAATTTGGTATTTAAAAGCCCACGCTGCTCGCCTTCGATACAAAACGATGCAGTATCGGGCTAGTGAGTTCTTCAAATTACAAGATTGCCCGATTACCAAATTACAAAATTTAACCATGTCTCCCACTCCCAACGCAGCCTTCACCAGCATCACGCCCAAGCAGATTCGTGTTCTCGGAGTTCCCCTCGATCTCGGCCAGTCCCGCCGTGGCGTCGACATGGGTCCTTCCGCCGTTCGCGTAGCTGGCCTCGAAGCCCGGCTTGAGGCCATCGGTCACGTCGTGGAGGACGGCGGCAATGTCGCGGTAGCCATCCCTGAACAGAAGAAATCGGGCGCTGCCCACGCCAAATACCTGAAAGAAATCACGGCTACCTGCACCAAGAACGCGGAGCTCGTACTGAAGTCGCTCGAAGCCGGCAAGGTGCCGCTCGTCCTCGGCGGCGATCATTCCGTGGCGGCAGGTACGGTGGCAGGCGTGGCCGAGTTCTATCGCCGTCAGAATCAGAGAATCGGTCTCATCTGGATCGATGCGCACAGCGACATGAATACTCCTGAAACGTCGCCCAGCGGAAACGTGCACGGGATGCCGCTGGCGGCGATCATGGGCCTGGGGCCGGCCGAACTGGGCAACATTTTCAATTTTTCTCCGAAGGTGCGGCCCGAGAACTGCGTGTTAGTGGGTATTCGTGACGTCGACGCCCACGAAAAGGAAAACATTCGCCGTGCAGGAGTGGAAGTTTTCACCATGCGCGACATCGACGAGCGCGGCATGCGCGCCGTCATGGAAGAGGCCCTGCGCATGGCCGGACGCGGCACTGCCGGCTATCATATCTCCCTCGACATGGACTGGATCGATCCCGAAGACGCCCCTGGCGTGGGCACTCCCGTATGGGGCGGCGCCACTTATCGCGAAGCTCACCTGGCCATGGAAATCATCGCCGACCACGGCCGCATGCTGAGTTTCGAAATCGTCGAAGTGAATCCGGTGATCGACGAACATAACCAAACCGCAGATCTGGCGGTCGAGTTGTCGCTCTCAGCGTTTGGGAAAAAGATTCTGTAGACGAAATCCGGTTGGATAGTCCGTGAATTGCCTCTCGCCCGCCCCGCACTGTCATCCCGAGCGCAGAGAGGCGAAGCCGAACGGAGTCGAGGGGCCCCGCGTCTGTCGCGCAAGGCAGACTGCATCCGCATTTTTCGTCCGGAGTCACCGACCGACGCAATCAAGCACGAAACAACTCTACAAATATTCCTTCTTCATCACACCCGGCAACTGCGCCAAACTCCCCAAAATGTGCGTGTGCGGCTCCCGCCCCCACC
>AR_comb_assmDRAFT_10648513_pt1 | contig 14330 bp, 11 predicted proteins | sample ArasoioldDNA_FD_10543 | JGI IMG/M metagenome (IMG submission 10543) | reverse complement strand
GAGCTTGCGCAGCCGCTCGTGCAGTTCCTTGCCAAGTGCGCTGATTTCTTGCGCGTTCCTCGCGAGCTTCTCTTGATTCCATCCGTAGTTGATTGCCTTCAATAGAGCGATCAGTGTCGTTGGCGAGGCGGGGATCACCCGGCTCAACACGCCGTGCTCAATCAGTCCTGTGTCCTGCTCCAGGGCCGCGCTAAAGAAGGTTTCGCCCGGAAGGAACATCACGACGAACTCCGGCGTCGAATCAAATTGCTCCCAGTATTTCTTTCCGCTCAGCGTGTTGATGTGCTCGCGCACCTGCCGTGCATGATTCGCCAGGCACGTGCGGCGAGTCTCTTCGTCAGATGTCTCGAATGCCTCGAGGAACGCTTGCAGAGGAGTCTTCGCGTCGACCACCACATGCTTGCCACCCGGAAGCTTCACAATCAGATCCGGGCGAAGACGTCCACTCTCGCCGTAGAGCGTTTCTTGTTCGCTGAAATCGCAGTAGGGAAGCATGCCCGCGATCTCGACCACTCGTCTCAGCTGGATTTCCCCCCACCGCCCGCGGACGTTGGGCGTGCGCAAGGCGCGTACCAGATTGCCAGTCTCGGACTCCAGCTTCTCCTGGGTCGTGGCGAGAGCTTGCAGCTGTTGTCTCAAACCACCGTAAGCATCGCTGCGCTCTTTTTCCATCAGACGAATCTGTTCGTCAACCTTCTCCAGCGATTCGCGCACCGGCGCGACAATATCCGCGATTGCTTTCTGGCGTCCATCTAGATCACCCTTCGCCTCGCTCTGGAATCGCTTCAGGGTTTCCTGCGCGAATTGCACGAACGACACTGAGTTGTTCTTCAACGCATCCGCGGCCAAGGCCTTAAACGCATTCTGCAGATCTCCGCCGGCCTTGGTGAGCAGCTCAATCTTTTCGTTGCTGGTCTTTCGTTCCGATTCGAGCGCCGATTCCAGCCGTCCCCGGCCCTCAACAAGTCTTTTCTGTTCTTCCAAAAGCCGCGCCAGATCGGCCTTCCCAGCCGCTAATTCCTTTTCTGTCAATGTCAGCCGCGCCTGCAACGCAGCGGTTCGCGAGCGCAGCACGAGCCACGCAAACGCGCTGCCAATCAACAGTCCAATGACCCCACTGATCCCTAGTTCGACAGACACAGGTAACTTCTACGCCCCCTTTCCAACCTCTAGCCTAGCACCAGCAACATAGTTTGGACTCAGTTTGCGCCGCTTGAGTCCAACGATCCCTCCCAGGATCGCGATTGCGTAGGAAACAACGGGATGCATAGCACCCCCAGACTCATGCTCGCGTTCCTGCTCGGCACGGCCGTCACCGCCGTTCAGCCGGCGGCGCAATCGACTCACAAGGCTACGCTCAAGACTGCATCGGCGGCATCCCCCGATATTCCTTTCCGCGAATACGAATTCCAGGCCGAGCAAGACCTTCTCGAGTTGGCGAATCAGGCCCGGAAACAGTCTGGTGCAGGTCCTCTCACTCTCGATTCCGGACTCACCGACGCAGCCCGCGTTCACGCCCAGGCCATGCTGGATGCGCGGAAGCTGTCGCATCAATTTGATGGCGAGCCGACCCTCCCACAACGCCTCGCCGCCACCACAAGCCTGCTACTCGATCAGGAAGGCGAGAACGTCGCGCTCGACTATAGCGCTAACGCCGGACACGAGCACCTTATGCTTTCACCCCCGCATCGCGCGAACTTGCTCAACCCGGCTTATAACGTAGTCGGGTTGGGCGTGGTTCGTCGCGGAGACCGCCTGTACGTCGTGCAGGATTTCGGTCACGCCCTCCCTAGATATTCCATTGACGAAGCGAAGGACCGGGCCTCTGCTGCCGTGAATCGCATGCGTCATGAATCGCACCGGCCCGCTCTGTCCCGACGCGATCTCACCAATGCCGACGAGGCCGCCTGCTCCATGGCGCAGGCCGACAAGCTCGGAACGTCTCCGGTCCGCAAGTTGGCCGAGCAGTACACCGTTCTCACATACACGAGTCTGCACCCTGAAACGCTGCCAAGAGACGCAACTCGTGCCATCGCCAGCCCGAACCTGCACAGCGTCTCGATCGGTGCCTGCTACGCGCGCACCGACACTTATCCCACGGGTGTTTACTGGCTCGTCCTGACTTTGGATTGATCTGAAAGTTACTTCGTCGGCACCGAATAGTGCGCCGCGATCATGTGCCACTTGCCTGCCTTTTTCATCCACACATCGGTGAAGCGGTCGCGATAATCGTAGGTCTTCTGGCTGTCCATGCCCTTTTCGTGGTAGACGCCGGTCACGACCGCCGTGTCTCCATGCACGCGAACCTTCATCTCCGGAATCTCTGCCACTTCAATGCGCGTCGAAGAGCTGGCACTGTAAGCGAGATATCCCGTCTTGCTAAAAGTGCTTCCATCCTCAAACGTAATTACGAAATCGTCATCCAGCACCGCGGCGAACACATCGACCTGACGATGCTTGTAGCACTCGAGCATCTTGAGTTCCAGAGCGCGAATCTCACCCACTCCGGATGACTGCTGGGCCACGGCGGAAGCCGCCAGCAGAGCGGCCATCCACAGGCACACGAGTACCGAAGAACCCCTTTTCCCCATCGGACTATTCTTCATATCCCGAAAGGGCAGACAAGTTCCTTTCGTCACTCGTTCCTGCTACGCTTGCGGCTGGTATTGTCGATGGGCTCTGCGGCTTCAGACCGTCCCGCCGAAAGCGCGCCGAATCGCGCGACTGCAGCCATCCGCATCGGCACCGCCGGCTGGTCTTACAAAGACTGGGAAGGCATCTTCTATCCGCCAGGGATGCGCCAGCGCCGAGTTCATCCTCTCGAATATCTCGCACGCTTCTTCGACACGGCCGAGATCAATACCTCGTTCTACGGTCCGCTGAAGCCTGAGTTGGCCAAGCTATGGTGTCGCAGAGTGGCCGCAGTCAATCCAAACTTCCTGTTCACGGCCAAGCTCTATCGTGCGTTCACGCATTCTCCGATCGCCGTGATGGAACCTACATCCGCGGCAACGATCCGTCCGACCGACGACGATGAGGTCAAGACCCGCGAAGGTCTGGATGCCGTGGCGAGTGAAGGAAGGCTCGGTGCTCTGCTGATCCAGTTTCCCGTGTCGTTCAAGAACACGGCGCTCAACCGCGAATACCTCGAACGCCTGCTGCGACAATTCATCGAATATCCGCGTGTGGTCGAAGTCCGCGATTCGAGCTGGAACAATCCCGAAACGCTCGCGGAGTTCGCCCGCCAAAACGTCGCCTTCTGCAATATCGATCAGCCTGTGATGGGCAAGTCTCTCGCGCCGACGGAGCACGTGACTGCACCGATCGCTTACGTCCGCCTGCACGGACGCAACTACGACCAGTGGTTCGACTCCGACAACCGCAACGATCGATACAACTACTTATACAAAGAGAGCGAACTCGCAGACTGGAAAGACCGTATCGAAAACGTCGCGCACCGGGCGCACACGACATTCGTGATTACTAACAATCACTTCGAGAGCAAAGCCGCAGTGAATGCGGTGGAACTGAAGTCGATGATCATCGGCAAAAGGGTGACAGCGCCGCCAACGCTGATCCAGAGGTATTCGGAACTAAGAAAGTTCGCCGATCCCGCCGACGAGGGTGACACCCCCGCTGCAGGCGACCAACTCTCGCTCCTGGCATAGTGGCCAATGTTCAGTGGCCGGTGGTCAGTAGGTTTGCCAGGCACTGACCACCAATCACTAATCACTGGCCACTGATCACTGACCACTGCGATACTCAAAACTCCGCACCACCACTTCCTGCTCCTTCTCCGGAGTCTTCTCAAAGCACCACAAATTGATCCCCACGGGAAACGCCTCCTGCGGAATATCGGCCGGGCCTGTCATGGACGGCAACGGATACGTTTCCGTCTTGATCACGTCCCGCGTCTCGCCGATCGCAAGCGCGCCATTCATCAGCGTGAACACGATGCGGTCCCGCGACCACTCGATTCGCGCCGTCGTGAGCGTTCCTCCCGTGACATAGAAGTTGTCTTCCCACGCCGACTTGCCCTCAGGCCTCCGATGCCCCGTTGCGGGATACACCGTGAAATCGGCATTGCATCCGTGACAAGTCTTGTTCCACTGAGAAAACTCGATATCGATCTCGTTCTCGGCGTCGGCTCCTTTATGGTGAACCGGGCCATACGGAAACAATCCCAGAACCGTCGTCGGATCCATGCCGTACACATCGCCTTCGACAATCCACTGAAACGTTCCAAACCCCATGTCCTCCACCGTGAATAGCTCAGCGGCCGTCCACTGACCGTCGCGCTTTGCGATGCGGAGATGCAGGTATCCTTTCCCATCGATCGTGACATTCGCCGGATCGCCCTTCGCCACACCGGCCATCCCGCCGCGGGTGACCTTCCACTCGCGTCCAGACCAGTGAACGGTTTGAGAATACGTAAACTGAGGAAAGACGAGAATGGAGAAGAGAACACACCAGAGAAGAACGCGAGCAATCTTAAAGGTCGTCATGGTCGACCGAATTGTATGTCAGGAAGGCGCAGCTGTGGAGTACACCGCGAATCTGTCATCCGGAACGCAGTCGAAGGGATCCCAACCCACTGATGACTGACGACTTGACCACTGGCAGCTTTGGAGGCGCCGGGCGGAATCGAACCGCCGATTAAGGGTTTTGCAGACCCTTGCCTTCCCACTTGGCGACGGCGCCGTCCCTTATTGTGCTTGAGCGGCGACGCTGTGACGCACTTCGCTGCTCAGAATGATGGCCTGCGCAATGTCTTTTAGGGGACGCTTTTTCTCTTCGCTTTGCCGCTGCAGTGCCCGGTAGGCTTCCTGCTCTGTAATCCCCAGGTCTCGCTGCAATATCCCCTTGCCGCGCTCCACCAGCTTGCGGGTCTCGAGTTCCAGCACGAGCTCCGAATTGTGCTTCTGCAACTGGATCATCCGCAGTTCCGCGCCGAGGATATATCCCACGCTGGAAAGCACGCGCAGGTCGTTCCCCTCGTAGCGTCGCGGCTGCGCATGCTGAAGAACGATGGCGCCCATCAGGCACCACCGCCAAAGCAAAGGTACGGCAACGAAAGTCACGCCCGGATCCTTCGGCCAATCGCGGAACGCGCGGAATCCACAGGGCGGCACGTTCGCCACGGGAGTGCGGTGCCGTAACAGGGCGGCGGCGAATTCTCCGTCGATCATGACCGGGACGCGATTAAGCGAACCTTTGTCCGCATGCTTCCACACCCACGGCACCAGCGCCTGGCCTTCGCGGACGAACGTGCAGCACTCCTCGGCCTCGGTCAGCGTAACGGCGAAGTCGACCACGGTGGCCAATTCTTCGTCAAGCGTGTCGCCGTCGGCGAGATGTCCGGCGATTCTGTAGATCAGATCGATTTCCTTCGTGTCAAGCGGCATATTCCACATCTCCTGGTCACGCCCCGTTGAAATTCATTAAAGCAGGAATTGGTTACATTGTCTACTAACAGAATCGACATACTTATAAAACAAAACGTCCCAACAAGGCTTGAAGCGCGAGGGCGGTGGGTCCTTCTGGGTTTGCTTCTTGATCGCCGCGGCCGGACATCTCGAGACCTTCCTCATTACTTCGGTTATCCTCCGAAAGATAAGTAATCCACTTATCATCGAGGCATAAGGAACCGTGTCCCGTGAAAAAAGCCAGTCTTCTGCTCTCGGTGATGAACGAAGACAATGACTTCCAGATCGAGCAGGTCAAGGGTGCGCGCCGGGCTGCCACCCGTTGCGGCGCCGACCTCGAGATTCTGTGCGCGCAGGATGACGGCATTCTGCAGAGCCAGCAACTTCTGCAACGCATTCAGGGTGCCGCGGAAGGCCGGCCGAACGTCATCATCTTTGAGCCCGCTGGATCGACCACGCTTCCGCATGTGGCGCGCGCCGCGGCGACCGCCGGCATTGGATGGGTCGTTCTCAGCCGCGACGCTGAGTACATCGCGGAACTGCGGTCGACGTTTCGCATTCCCGCTTGCGTGATTACTCCAGATCATCAGGAGATGGGCCGCATTCAGGGACGCCAACTCACCGCTCTCCTGCCGCGGGGCGGGATCATCCTTTATATACAGGGTCCTAGCCACAGCAAGGCTGCGACGCTACGTTATGAAGGCTTGCTGGAAACTGTCGCGCAGAATATTCAATTGCGCGTGGTGAAGGGGCATTGGAGCGAGGCTAGCGCCGAGAAGGCGGTTCACTCGTGGCTCGGTCTTTCAACGTCGCGGAACACGGAGATTGCCGCGGTTTGCGCGCAGGATGATTCGATGGCCATCGGGGCGCGCAAGGCATTTGAGGAGTCCACGCACCAACTGCGGCAGTCATGGCGCCAGATTCCATTTCTCGGTTGCGACGGCATGCCTGAGACCGGACAGGAATGGGTGCGCCAAGGGCGCCTCGCAGCGACTGTCTTCAATCCCCCAACCGCCCCGGTGGCGATCGATCTCGTCGCTGTTTTCTTACGAGATGGAAAGATGCCGCCGCCGAGAACATTGACGCAAGCAAAATCAATTCCTGAGCTCAGCATGCTCGCCAAGGCACAGGGCGCTTTCGCCAGATAGCGGAGCCCCTACGGTTTTCCCAGCTTGCAATCTGGATTTACGTTTTGGATGTAGATGCCGTTATTGCCGATGCGATCATCTTCGAAGGCCAGCGCGGTGATACCACCCGGAGATACGGCTGCCACAAGGCGCGATTTATCAGCCGACACCGATGACACCGGAAATTGCGAGCACACCGTCGCACCGCCTCCGTCCAGCTTGATTGCCTGAATCGTTCCCGAGCCAAAGCCGGGTTGGTCCACCCAGAACGTTAGCGCGCCTGTGGCACTCGGCACTGTGGTCACAAAAATCTGCGAGTCCGAGCCTAGAGGAACAATCTCAAGTCCGGTTGATCCCCATTGCGGCGTGCCGGAGGCGTCGAACTTCTGTCCGTACACCCCATTCAGCACTTGCAAAGAATCTTCTTCGGTCCAGAAGAGAAAGACTTCCTGGGTTTCTGCGCGATAGGCTCCGGACGGCTCGACTCGCACGTTTCTGCTGTTGGTCGAGGCGATGGCGCCGTTATGCGGGAACGCTTCATTACCGTTGGCGAGAATGTGCTGTGCGAAACACTGCAGCGTCGGGATGCTGGTATACCAGGCGAAGACGGCTCCGCCATTGCCGTCATAGAGAAAGTAAGGAAAGTTCCCGAACTGCAACGAGCCGACGTCGAAGATGTCGACATTGCCGCTGCCCCACAATAGGCTGCCGTCAGCGGCGACTTTGTTGGCACGGAGCTGCGCGTTGCTGCCGAAGCCCTGCTCGCGAACCCAGGATACGATGACCGATCCGTTGTCGGCTGCATGCAAATCCGATAGGAAATAGTTGAATCCAGATTCGCTGAATACCACGCCGCTTCCCCATTGGGGTTTTCCAGCTGCATTGAGCTTTTGAAGAACTACGTTGCTGTTGCTTGTCCAGGCCACAACGACGTTGCCGTCGCTGGTGCCCACGACTTTCGGCGCATTGTTGGAATTGTTGTCGTTGGTTAACTGCACGCCGAGTGCGCCCCAAAGTGTTTTTCCCGAGGGACTCATCTTCGCGGCGGTCACTTGCTGATTTGCGCCTTCGCGGGTGTCGAGGAACGCTAACAGTGCATTGCCGTGAGTGTCGATGTCGAGGCCGTAGTCTTCGGTCGAGCTATTGCTCAACTGCGCGACGTGCTGGCCGTCATGCCGGAATTGCTCCACGCCGAATTTGCTCAGACGCTGATAGAAAACGTCATACCCCACCGGCGGAGGACTGAAGGGGTTGGAATCGAACCAGCTCACGTACCATCCGTAGTTTTTCAGAGGAACAAGCTTGGGCTGCACCTGATCGCTGCCGTTGTTGTTGTCGGCGAGAGCGAGATTGAGCGAGGGGTCTGACGACCACTGCGCAAAACTAGCAGCAGAAAAAGCAAAGGCGAACAGGGCAGCGGCGAAGACGCGGAATGCTGACTTCATGAGCGAGAATTCCCCAGAAGAAGTGAAACGAGCCTGCAAGCAAGTCCCGAGAACTTTACTCTCGGCCAAACAAGGCGTCAATCAAGGGTTTCGAAGGTGACCTGCGGTCTGATGGATGCATGCTGTGTCAGCGAGCCACGTGCGCCTCCACGCCATTCACTCGAGGGGTTGGCTGTGTCGCAGGTTCCATAGTCCGCGCAGCGCGAGGATGACGGAGAAAGCGGACACGGCACCGAGCGTGAGAAGCGTCCAAACCCAGAAAAAGATTCCGCTGGAGTTTGCGATCCTGCCTCCGACAAGTCCCACGCCCCGCATATGAAGAATAAGGGCGCCGAATCCAGCCATCGCGCCGAGGAGCATGATGATGTGTCCCGATCGCCGATCGGCGAGCACCAGAGTGCCGTATAGCCAGACGACCAGGATTAGCACGCCGAATAGACCTGAGACAGTTCCCGGCGCCATGCCGCGGACGATGTCATCGGCCCAGTGAAACAGAAAGAGGAGCATCGATAGTAGGGACGTGATGGTTAACGTGAGGTCGCGTTTCATAGGAAGCTGCCTGGATCCTTGTCGGCTTTTCATTCCAAAGGCCGGCATTTGGGAGCTGGTTTGCTCGCGCTGACCGGCGCGCCGTTCCATGCTGAACTGTACTCCTAAAAGCCGATTCTGGCCCCGAGCTGAAGAATGCGGGCGCCGTTGAGGTTCTGGGAACTCACGTAGGGATAGTTGCTGCCCGTCCCGGGACTTGTTGGCAGGCCGAATGTCGATTGCGGAACGAGTTGATTCCCGGACAGCTGAAATTGTGCGTTGTTCACGGCCGGAACGTTGAAGTGGTTGAAGACATTGAATGCCTCGGCCATAAATTCCATTCTTATCCGCTCCTTAATGTTCCAGGATTTCGAGAGGCGAGGATCGAGGGTCCATGTTGCGGGCAAGTTGAAACCATTTCGACCCTGCGCCGGAAGGCGATCCGTGAACTGATTGCTATCGTTGTTCAAATCGGCGGCAATCAAACCGGTAAAGGGCTTGCCCGAGGACGCGCTCAAAATCAGGCTCAGCTGCCAGCCGCCCAGAATCGCTGTGGCCACCGGTTTCAGGTTGTTCGCATAGTGGAGTTGCCAGATTCCACTCAGCACAAATAGGTGACGCTGATCGTCGAGCCCGCTGGAGCGATCGATACGCGGGTTTTTCGGGTCGTATACGAGCAGTGAGTCGTCGTCGGGTCCGAACGGCACCACGGCATTGATGTCGGGCGCATCGTCGATGACATGGCTGTAGGTGTAGGAAACCGATCCCTCGAACTGATGTGACATGCGCTTTCTTACATGAATGAACAGCGCGTGATACACGGAGTGCGCATCACTTTTGAACTCCGAGATGCGTGCGAAGTCGGAAAACGGTCTGGCGGAAGGATAGCGGAGGTAGTTGACGATTTCTCCAGTCGTGGAGATTGTCACCGCGGCTGGTGAAGGCGTGCCCAGGTTGATATCGCGTGTCCGCTCGAGGTGATTGCCTTTTACCATTTCCCAGCCCGCGTTCACGGATAAATTGCTGGTCAATGCATGTTCAATGTTGACGTTCGCCTGTTGCACGATCGGTTCCTCGTAGGCGGGAGCAAAGACGTAGATGGATGATGGCGTCGCAAGGCCGGTATCGGGAGGTGGGCAATTGGGAAACTCCACAGGGGGTCCGCAAAGACTATTTGGGTAGAAGGGAATCGAGGAGTCGCTGAATATTTTTGTGCTTACGTTAACGCCATTACTGGATTGCGCAGTGCTTACGAGAATGGAAGGAGTGCGTCCATAGAAAATTCCATAGCCCGCCCGGACCACCGTACGAGAGTTTTTGAACGGGCTCCACGCCAAGCCGAGACGTGGCCCAAAGTTATTCCAGTCGGTATCGAGTTGACCGGTGCGAACACCAATCGCCAAAGCTGATGGGTTCGAGACGGAGGGCTTTGCCAGACTCTGAACATCCCAGCGTAATCCGAGGCTGACAACCACGTTCTTCTGCAAACGCCACTCGTCCTCGGCGAACCAGGAAGCCTCCAGGATGTTCGGTTTCGTGGTAGCGCCACTGGTTTCGGGGCCAGCGAAAGACTGGGTAAAAGTGTCGCCCGGCGCGCCTGGGCTGGTGGTAATCAGTGGCTGGCCTGCCAGGCTGCGTCCGAAATTTTCAAGGCTATGAAAGAAGTAAGCACCGGAGAAGTTCCCAGGGAAGAAATTCAGGATGTCATCAAAGATAAGATTTGTTCCTAGCTTCCAGCTGTGGCGTCCTCGACTGCAAAGGAGAGTGTCCGCTATTTCTTTCCGGTGAATGAGCGTTTCCCGCGGATCGAAGGGAGCGCGACCGAGGATCAGTAATGTCTGTCCTTGTTCTCCCACAATCGCTCTTGGCAAATCACTATTTGGGCGCCCCAGTTCGTCGTCGACCAGATAGCCGAAACGCGCGATGTTCACCAATTCTGGCGATAAGGCCGACGTGAGTGAGACGCCGACCGTATTGGTATTCACGATGGAGGTGCCGGAGTCTTCGAACGAAATAATGGGACCACCAATTTCGATTCCTGCACCGTCGAAATCCTGCTTGTTCCATCGGGCTGAAAGACTGTGACGGCTGCTGATTTTCCAATCCACTTTCAAGAGAAACGTGTCCTGGTTCAGGCCACGGTTCCAGCGCTCCGCGTGATCGGTCAAATAGGCAATGGCCGATTCCTGAAACAGTGTGGGATCCGATATTGGTGGGAGATTGAGTGCAACATCATTGAATTGAGCGTTGCGTTGGCCATCGTAGGCGAAGAAGAAGAACAGATGGTCCCTGCTGATGGGGCCACCGACATCACCCCCGAACTGATTGAGGTGATATGCAGGCTTTCGGCTGTTGGTGTTGTTAATGGCATCTTCTAACTTCAGGACTGGATCGAATGCTGTCAGGCCGCGATCGCGATAAAACCAGAAACCGGTCCCGTGGAACTGGTTACTTCCCGACTTCGTTACCACGTTGACGACCGCAGAGGCGCGGCCCATTTCCGCCGAGTAGCTATTCTTGTTTACTTGAAATTCCTGAACAGAGTCCTGACTAAACTGGTAGGGAGCGCGCCCAGTTCCAGCGCCGCCGGTCGTTTGACCAAAGAAGGTGTTGTTGTTGTCGAAGCCATCGACGGTCAGCGAATTCAGAACGCCGCGCTGACCGCCGAAGCTAAGTTCTCCGGTGCGGACATCGCGAGCAACTCCAGGAGTCAGAAGCACGAAATCCATGAAGTTCCGCCCGTTGACCGGCAGATTTGCCACGGAGTCCTTGTCGACGTTGAAGCTGACCGGGGTGCGACTCGCTTCGATGATGGGAGCGTCATCAGTCACAGTGAGATTCTCAGGTTGGACAGAAACGCCAAGTGCTACGTTTAGATCGACCTGGGCACCCACCCCCACTTGTATGCCATTCCGATGAAGGACGGAGAAGCCATTGGCAGTGATCTCCAGGTCATAGCGCCCAACGGGAAGCAGCAAGAACCTGTACAAACCTTCTCGGTCAGATTCGACAGAATATTGAGCATTGGAGGAGATGTTGGTGGCGGTGAGCCTGGCGGCGGGGATTCTGGCACCCGATTGATCGACCACAACCCCCTCAATTGACCCCTGATCCACCTGCGCTTTGCAGGGAACTATTCCAAGAACCACGGTGAAGAGAACCAAACTGATTGGGAATTCGGCTGGGGATCGCATTGGACCTCAAGCGTTCAAAGGCAACGCGTCATGCGGAACGTCGAAGTGGCAATTCGGCCGTCACCTCGGTTCCAACGCCTGTCTTGGAATTCACGAATACATGGCCGCCCAGAAAACGCAACCGCTCCTGCATACTGACGAGGCCCAAACCGTTGGAGGCTACGGCAGGATCAAAGCCGGAACCTTTGTCTATCACCTTCATGCAGACGGCTTGGTCGCCCATATGAAGAAGAATTTCGATGTGCTTCGCCTTCCCATGTTTTACAGCGTTGTTAATCGCTTCCTGCGCTACGCGGAAAAGGCAGAGATCCGCTTCTTGTGAGATTGCGCTGACGTTGTCGGAGTGAAGTTCAACGTCGATGTGATGCTGCCGCGTCGCATTGCGACAGAGTGCCTTTAGCGCAACCTGCAAGCCCATTTGCTGTAATGTGCTGGAGTGCAGTTGGTGCGACAGATCATGGATATCGGTGGCCAGGCTCTGAGTGTCCTGAAGCAAAGTGGACGTGAGAGAGCGCTCCCTGTTCATCTCCGGCGAAAGTCCGTTTTGCAATTCATCGAGACTGAGCGACAAAAGGGAAATGCGTTGTCCGATATCGTCGTGAAGTTCCCGGGCAAGATTCTCCCGTTCGTGATCCTGTGCACGCAGCAGTTTGCCGGCGAGATCTTCGATCCGGTGGCAGTGTTCATCAAGGACCCTACGGTTCTGATTCAGGTCTCTCTCCACAGCCCGGCGCTCCTCGATCAGAATAGCTACGAATAACATTGGGACCGAGATAACGGCCAGAAATAGTTGTGTCGACAACACATCATGGGGTGGATATTTCGTGAGAAAGGGACCTTCGCCTTTGACAGTACCTACAATTGAGATCAGCGCCAGCAAAGAGATAGCAGTCGAAACGCCGATCGGACGAAACCGGGTGGCAGCGATGATAAGAAATGGAACGGGTGCGTACAGGGCAACGGGCGAATAGGACGCACGAGGCACGAGGAATATCAGGTAAAGCACAATCGAGAGAGTCAAGACAAAGGCTGCGAACTGCAACTCCTGCCCTCGGATTTCCTTCCATTCGCCCGAAAACCAGTAAAGCAGGGTCGGTGTGAGGACCAGTGCGGCGATGACATCGCCGAGAAACCATTGGCTGAAAGAAGGCCAAAAACTGAACCCCATGGCAACGCGTGTCCCGGCGCCCAAAACCGCGGACAACGCAGGTGCGATCAAGCCCGCTACACCAAAATAGAAGCCGAATTGACGCAGCGTGTTCAGACGCTGGGAGCCCGGAGCGAGCCTCTGCAGTGCATAGGCCGACAAGATGGCCTTGAGACAGTCATTTGCGTAGGTTGCAGCCAGGAACCAAGTGGAAACATTAACTCCGAAGTGTGTCAGGCGAATCGGCAGGCCGAGAAGTAAGTACCAAACCCAGCGCCTTTTCGGCGTCAGAAGCAAAGCGCAGAGAAGCACTGAATCAGGAAACCACAGTGGTGCGGCGCTGCTGACGTTGAAGAACCTGGAATACTTACAAGCAACAAAATAGCCGATCGTGAAAATGGCCAGGGGCGGTAATTCGCTCCAGATCAGGGCGCGCGAGGGACGAGGAACGACCTGTGACGACAGGGATGGCGGAGGTTCCGGGGCGGTCCATGGCGCGACACTTCCCCGCTCACTGACTTCCATGAGGGCACCTCAACCTTCGGCAATCGGCTGTACCCCACAGTGCCGAAGGGCAGGAGAAATATATCGCAGTCGGGGTTGGAATGACCAGACGCCGAGGAGACGGGAGATAGTCTCCGCATGCGCGGCGGGTCGGAGTCGCGAATTGTTAAAACGATTTATGAGGCACTAGTTAGAACGGCTGCTACGCTCCGACGGCGGCGTGGTCCGCCATGCGGCGCTTGTTATAGCGGAGAGCGACATTCATGAAGACGTTACCCAGGGAGGTCTCAAAGCAGATGACTAAAGCTTCTGTGTCTTCACTGGTTTTGTCGCCCTCTTGCGAAGTGACGAGCAGCGGCGGATGGACGCGGAAATGGAATCCCTGGTCGTTCAGCGCGGAGATGGCATTGCCGACGACCTGGTTGGCCAGCTCGAAGATGGTTTCCTTGATGAGCGCGTCAGACTCGGGGAGGTCCGTGCCGGCGTAGTGGCTGGCCACGCGCACCGCAGTTTGCGGTTCGAGATCGAGAATGATCCGGCCCTCGATGTCGCCCGTCAACGCAATCATGCCTGCAACGCCTTTGCGGCGATAGGCTTGCTCTTCCATGGTGAGATTGCCCACCTTGGTCGACCCCTGCAGGCCTTGCGACAACACGGCGTCCGCCGCGTTGATGAAAGGCTGGATCAATTCCATCTTCATTGAGTTAGGCTCCCGCTCCCGCGGCATTGGCGACTGCGCCGTCTTCGCCCAGCACGTACTTGATGACTTCGTAGAGCACTTCCGGCTTTACGGGTTTCTGCACGAAATGCCGTGCGCCCCGCTGCAGAGCCGCGACGATGTTCTCCTGGTATCCAACGGAGGAGACCATGACGATGCGCGCTTCCGGATGTGCCTGCACAATGCGTTCGGCCGCTTCGATTCCTTCCATCTGTGGCATGGTGATGTCCATGAGCACGAT
>AR_comb_assmDRAFT_10010049_pt1 | contig 14333 bp, 12 predicted proteins | sample ArasoioldDNA_FD_10543 | JGI IMG/M metagenome (IMG submission 10543) | reverse complement strand
TGCGGATCAATGAAGAAGCTCTCGGGGATTCCCCAGACACCGTAGTCCACAGCGATCTTTCCGGTTTCATCCCGGCCGTTGGGATAGCTGACATTAAATTCTTGAAGAAAGGCGCGGGAATCTTTCTCGGTATCTTGCAGGGCGACACCGAGGAACACCATATTCTTGTCTTTGACCTGCTGCCAAGCGGCTTCGAGATCTTTCGCCTCGGCGCGGCAGGGGGTGCACCAGGAGGCCCAAAAATTCAGAAAGACTGCTTTACCGTGCAAATCGTTGAGGCTGATTTTGCGGCCATCGAAAAGAGTGACAGTAAACGGCGCCGCCTCTTTGGCCAACAAAGGCGAGGTGATGTAGCGCGCGTCGCGCGTGAAGCCGAAGGCAAGCAGCCAAAGAACCGGCGCGATGAGCAGGAGCGTAATGAGGAGTCGCCGCCAAGCCATCTTTCTTACACTGCTTCCGCGGAACTCTTTCCGAGCGGCAGGATTGCAAGCAGGGTACCGAGGGCAATAACAAATCCGCCGATCCAGATCCATACAACAAGAGGCCGAACCAACACTTTCAATGTGGCTTGGTTCTTATCCAGCTCGCTGAAGCCGGAAAGGATCAGATAAAGATCTTCGCTAATCGTGCTCCGGTGTACCGCGCGCCCCACCGGCGATTGCTGGTTTGGAAAGAACTTCAAGGCGGGGGATAGAACGCCCCACGTATCGCCCTGATGAAAGACTCTGAATGAGCCCTCGACGCGGAAGTGCGTTGGTTGTCGGGAACCTTTGAGGCCTTCGAATTGGATGAGATAATGCCCTACGTTCAGCTGCTCTTTCATGTTCATGGTTGCTTCACGTTCGATGCTGTAAGTCATCGAACCGGCAATTCCCAAGATAACCAACACCACCCCTAGATGAACGACGAGACCGCCGTAGCGGCGTTGGTTGCGTCTGGCCAGCGTTACCAACCCGCGAATCACTCCCTCGCCGGCAGTGCGATGCCGGGCCCGCAACGCCAGTGCGGTATCATAAATGATTGTGAGAACCACGAAAACGAGCAATGTAAACCCCAACAACGGCAAGAAGTCTCGGACCCTCCAGATAAACAAGGCGACGCCGGCCAACAGCGAGGCCGCTGCCGGCCAAAGAAAATTGCGTTTGAGGTTGTCCCAGGAAGCCCGGCGCCAGGCAATCATGGGCCCCACACCCATAAGAAAGACCAAGAGAAGAAATAAAGGCACCGTGACTGAGTTGAAGTAGGGCGCGCCAACGCTGACCTGTGTGCCGGCAATCGCCTCCGAGAGCAAAGGAAAAATTGTCCCTAGGAAGATTGTAAACAGCGCCGACACCAGAACGATATTGTTCAACAGAAAAGCCGACTCCCGGCTGACCATCGAGTCCAGTTCCGGTTGTCCTTTGAGGAGATCCGCGCGGAACGCCAGGAGTCCGAAGGAACTGAGCAGAACGAAGGAAAGAAAAACCAGAAAGACACTTCCGACAGGCCCCGAGGAGAAGGCGTGAATCGAAGACAGAATTCCCGATCGCGTGAGAAAAGTTCCGAAGATCGTCAAACTGAAGGCGATGATAATCAAGGAGAGGTTCCAAGCTTTAAGCATCCGCCGGCGCTCCTGCACCTGCACCGAATGGAGAAAGGCAGTGGCCGGCAGCCAAGGCATAAAGGCGGCATTCTCCACCGGATCCCATGCCCAGTAACCGCCCCAGCCGAGGACATGATAGGACCACCAAGCACCCACGAGATTGCCGGCAGTCAGAAAGAACCAAGCGATGATGGTCCAGCGGCGCGTGGTGACAATCCACGCCTCATCGACTTTGCCGCGAATCAAGGCGGCCATAGCGAAGGCGTACGGGACCGTGAGTCCCACGAAGCCGGTGTAAAGAAGTGGCGGATGGGTCATCATATTGGCGTCTTCAAGCAACGGATTGAGACCGCGGCCGTCCAGGGGCACCGGCGAGATGGTTTCGAAAGGATTGGAAACGAAAGCGATGACGCCAAGAAAGAACGCGGAGACAATGGAAAAGACCATCAGCACCCAAGGCATCGTCTCTCGTTGACGGTCGCGGTAGATCCACGCTACTAGTCCGGAGAAAATAATAAGAATCCATTCCCAGAGCAGGAGGGAACCTTCGAGGGCGCCCCATAAACCGGTGATACGATAGTAGATCGGCGTTGCCCGGGTGGTATTGAAAGCCACGTAGCGAAGCGAAAAGTCCGTTGTAACCAGAGCGTAGATCAGGCAAGTGGCCGCCAGGGTCACTAAGGCGAATTGCGCAAGAATAGCCCAGTTAGTGAAGTCCGTGTAACGCTGACGATTTATCCGTGCCCCGAGAATCGGGCTCATGATTCCCCAGACCGCAAACAGTAAGGCCAGGAGTATCGAAGTATGGCCGAGAGTCGCGGTCACTGCTGAGTCAGCTCTTTTCCAGGGACAAAGCTCTTTGGATAGCCGTCCTTGCCGTCGATGTGAGGACTATAATCTTCCGCGTGCTTGGCCATAATAGTGGTAGCCTGAAACACGCCATCGGCTCCGATTCGACCCTCCACCACTGCGCCCTTTCCTTCAGTGAATAGATCGGGCGGCACGCCACGGAAAAACACTGGAAAAGATGTGTTGCCATCAGTCAAGCTGAAGCGATAGGTGAGATTCTTGACGTCTTTTTGCAGTGATCCCGTGACCACCATGCCGCCCATACGCAAAAACTTGTTGGCGGAACCGTGTTCGTTGGCCTTCAATTCCGACGGCGTGACGAAATAGACGATGGCTTCCTGCATGCCGCCGTAGATGATGTAGGACAGGGCGGCGAGAATGATCAAACCGCCTATAATAAAGCGCCTACGCTTAAGCATTTGTCCGTCACTCCTGAGATGCGCGCAGCTGAGCCAGTTCCGTCTCTGCGCGGCGAAGCCGCCGCTTGAGTGTAAACCAATAGATCAAGATCGCGCACCAGACAATCCCATAAGCCAAAAAAACAAATCCCCACGCGCCCATCAATGGTTCCTACTGAGTAAGCGCGCCTTGATTTCTTCGTTTATTTCCCCAAGGCGGAAACGCTGGGAGAGTAAGTAAAAGTATAACAGTACAAAACCGATGAAGTTGATCCCCAGCGCGGTCAGCATGGCCGGATGCACATTATCCCAAGGCGCCTTGTCCGGGCGCAGAATGGAAGGCGGCTGATGTAAGGTGCGCCACCAATAAACCGACATGTGGATCAAGGGAATGTCGAGAAAACCGATGATTCCCAACACGGCAGCGGCAGAAGCCGCACGATTTTCATCTTCTGTAAGTGAGCGCAACATAAGATACCCGGCAAAAATCAAGAGCAAGATCGCCGTCAATGTCAATCGCGCATCCCACGTCCACCAAACCCCCCATGTCGGTTTGCCCCACACGGAGCCCTCGATGATGGTCAATGCAGTGAACAAAACGCCGATCTCAGCCGCAGAATAAGCCAAAATATCATCCCTTTTTTCCCTTTTCCATAAATAGAGACAGCTGCCGATGAACACGAGGAAGAATGATAGATAGGCGGTAAGAATGCTGGGAATATGAAGGTACATAATGCGTTGTACTTCCCCTTGGTAAGCATCCGGCGGCGCGTGCCATAGTCCCCAGTAAAGCCCTAGTAGAACACTTATCAAAGCCAACGCACCGAGATAACCTTTAGTTTTCACCGATGCGGTGGAAATTCCAGCCATAATTAGACTTCGATGACCCAATCAAAAATCAGGATTCCTACTGTTAGAAATATCACATCAAATCCTATGAGAAGACGCAACCATGGTAGGGCATCTCCGAGTTCACCGGCACGTAGGATAGCCTCCATGCAGCGAATCGTCCCTAAGATCACGGGAATCATAAGTGGAAACAAAACTAACGGTAGCAAAAGCTCGCGAGCTCTGGCCTTCAGAGTGACCGCCGATAACAGCGTGCCCAAGACGCAGAAACCGATAGTCCCCAATAAAACGACCAGAAACAAGTGAGGAATAATGTCCCAGGATCCGAGATTGAAGAGAATCCAAAACAAAGGAATGACGACGATCTCGACTAGGACCATTAGAATAAAGTTGAACGCAGTTTTGGCGAGAAAGAGTGCTCCGCGATCCATAGGCGACAGCAACAGCGCTTCAAGGCAATGATTTCCCCGCTCCGCCTCGAAAAGTTGCGCAAGTCCCAAAGTGCCAGTGAAAAGGAATGCCAGCCAGAGCAGACCTGGCGCCATCTCTACCACCCGTTCAGGTACGAGATCGAAAGAAAAATGAAAGACGAAAAGCAATAGTGTCCCGAAAAAAAACATCGTCAACAGATTTTCCCGCCGACGAACCTCCAAAATGAGATCCTTTTTGAGGAGCAGGAGAGTTTGGTTTAGGAAATTCATGACTCCCCGTGGGGGAGAAATTCGCCAAAAGCACGCGTAAAACTGTCCCAGGGCTGCTGGCGGGCCTCATTAAAGGTCAAACCTCCTTGATGGAGTATGACTGCGCGAGTACATAAAGTCAGTACCCGAGCCACATGGTGCGACGCAATGATAACGACCTTTCCCTTCTGGCTCTGGGTTTTCAGGAAGGTCTCTAATAAATCAATACCGCTTCCGTCCAATACGCCATAGGGTTCATCAAGGAGTAACAGCCCGGGTTCAAGGAGTTTCCATTTAGCGATAGAAAGACGGCATTTCATACCGCTGGAAAGGGCCGCGACGTATTCGCCTGAGCGGTGATGCAAGCCGACTTCCTGGAGCACGCCATCGATTTGGGGGATCGTTCGGCTCTTGCCATAGAGGGAAGTAAAGAAAATCAGATTTTCGCGAACAGTTAGGTCTTCGTAGAGATGTTCACCGGGGGTGAGAAATCCTACAGTGGATCGTTGTACGGCGGCACTGCGGCTAAAATTTGAGCCGTCCAGTAGGATCTCGCCTGTGGTGGGAGAAATCAACCCGGCGAGTAGCTTCAGAAACGTCGTCTTGCCCGCCCCGTTGGGTCCCAGCAGCGCGACGATTTCGCCGGCAGACAAGTCGAGACCAACGTTCTTAAGTGCCCACAGTAGTCCATAGGCTTTCGCGAGGTGGCGAACGGTGAGGCGCAACGTAAATTTCCTAAGAGCGTCAATGTCGACTGAGTGAAAGGTGGTTCACAGAATATAGTTGTCGGTCGATGCGGATTCAAGTGCTTCAGTGAAGCGGCTGTTTTGTATCGCGTAAGGGTTGACAATTTTTGTCCTAGACCCCTATTTAGTAGCCTCAACCAGCGAGCCTGTGACGAAGGAGGAAACTATGAATCCCGTGGTTACAGTGACCGGCTTTTGGGATGCATTTGTCACCAAGATAGCTGTGTTTTTGCCCAATCTTTTGTTTTCTGTGGCTATCATCGTAGTCGGCTGGGCACTTTGCAACATCATCAAAAGAATCGTTGTTCGCATCCTCAGGGTTTGTCAGTTTGATACACTCGCCGATCGAGCCGGCATCAAGCAGGCGCTTGAACGGGGGGGCATTAAGCAAACGGCCTCCGATATCGTCGGACTGCTGGTTTTCTGGTTTCTATTTTTGATCGCCATCGTAACCACTTTGGAAACTCTTAACCTTAGCGGCGCCACCGATACCTTGCACACCATCTATCTATACATTCCAAAGATCGTCGCGGCCCTCGTGATACTTATTCTGGGTCTCTATTTCGCGAATTTTCTTGATACCGTTGTTCGAACTTCGTGTGCCAACGCAGGACTAGAGCAGGCAGCTTCGATCGGTCAGGCGGCGTATCTAGGTACGGTGATTTTTGTTGTGGCGGGAATCTTTGAGATTCTGGACATCGCCTCGGAGATTGTGATCTGGGCATTCATCTTGGTCTTTGGAGCGGTTTGTCTGGCGCTTGCTTTGGCTTTTGGTTTGGGCGGACGGGATGTGGCTGGACGCTACTTGGAGAAGTGGTTGGAACAAAAGAAAAACGAGTCCGTAGAACCACCGAATTAATTAACACTCACTCGATTCGGTTATGCGAGCGTTGGGCTTTGAATACACGCTCTATAAGTTCATCACTCCGTTACTCCCTTCTAGAGCTAACCCCCGAAGCACCTGTAACCTTCCAACATTGGATAAGATTGAGCTTAAATAGAAAAATAGTCGATAAATTTGGCCGTTTCTGTCCATAAGTTCACATTTTTGGCCAAAATCTTCACAAATCTCCCGGTCCTTTCGCAAAAAAAACAATGCTTTCCACCCTGGCACCGCCATTGCTCACCTTCGAACTGGAAACTGCGAGGTGCCCTTATGAGCCAGCCCGAAGTAGAGTTTGAGTTCGATCCGCCGGAGTTTCTCAGCGATAAGGCTAGATCGCCACAAGCCCCTGAAAAGCTGAATATCTTGAAGCACATGACCGCTGCTGGTCTCTTAGTAGCAGCCTCCGTAGGAATCGTTTCACTATTTTACGGGGACGTAACGAACGACATAGTCAGGCAAGCTCTAGCCAGAAAAAAGCCCCCCCTTGTTACAGAGGATAGCAACACAGCGATTGCCGACACGAAAGTTCTCCTAACGAATTTGGAGGAAAGAACAAAGAGCTTAACAGAAAGAGTGGCGTCGCTCGAAATGAACTTGTATCGGTCTAAAGCGGCTGCACTAGGGTTTAGAAATCCATCCATACGGCCGTTAAGCTTGGCCGCTCAACCGCTGCAACAGTTTGTTTTCAATTATTTGGTCGGAGGTGAAAATCATCTTGAGTTAAAAATTCTCCAAATAACCAACGACGCCATCGTAGTTGAAGTGACCGGGACGGCCCCGAACAGTCAAGTCAAGGCAGTCAAGATTGCGCAACCGCTCAAGGTAGGTATCTCCGTTGAGCTAACTCAAGGCATTCGCATGGAAGGTATGCCTCACATCTTCATGACGGTGCTGGAGATGCCGAGTAAAGACACCGCGATCATCGCTATTGGGGCGAAGGAATTGGCGCAATCATAGTTGACCGCGGTCGTTTGTTGGGGCGCACCTAATAGCGCCGCGATATCTTCAGCAACGGCGAGGGACGTCCGGAGCGCCGTATTACAATCGAGAACCGATGAGCAATAGAATCCTGGTAGTTGAAGATCGTGATGACTTGCGAACGATTCTAGTCTCCATACTGAGGCGTTTTTGTGGCTACGAAACAATAGAGGCTGCGAACGGGGCAGAGGCAATAGAAAAGGCGGTTTCCGAAAAACCTGACCTTATTCTGATGGATCTCGATCTTCCTGATATTTCCGGTATCGACGCAGCCAAGGCTGTAAAAGAAAATCCGACCACTGCCCATATTCCGATCGTTGCCCAAACGGCATGGAGTTCCAGGCAGTGGAAGGGAAAAGTGCTCAGGACAGGCATGGTAGATTACCTGGAAAAACCGGTTTCAATGGAGTTGATGAAAGCCACTATCGAAAAATTCATCCTCCCTTAGTGATCCTCCGTCATCTGCTATTCTCTCTTGCTTGTTCTGATGGTTCTTCTGCTAAGTCAATGAGACTCTTTTAACTATGCGAAGCGCCTACCGGTGAAGCGACGAACTATGGCCTTCAGGAAGCCGAAAATATTGCCATTGGCTGACAATTTGACGCGGTGGAGTGTCACATTATTCCCACTTTGGCGCTAAGATACCGCGCGTTTCCAGACTTTTCTTGTGGTGTGCGCTTTGCTCCGTTGCCCTACATATGAAGAACCGTTCTGCACCCCAAGTGGCAAAATATCTCGCCCGAAGTTGTCCCAAGTGCGCCGGTTACTTCGGCGTGATTGTGTCTCGACTTCCATATCGCTCATCGATCCGGGCGGTGAGTGGATGGTGCAAACGCTGCAACTACAAAATAGCTTGGGCCCTGGTTGTGAAGGAAAAAAGACGCCCTCGGACGAAGCAAGACCGCAGTTACCGAGCTCACGGAGATAGATAGGCTTGCCGACAAAGAAGCGGCGAACGTCGATCAATTCTTCGTTGGCACTAAAAAGATTTGATGGTTGTTTCTCTGGGTAGACTGTCTGCCTGTCTTAGGGCAAGTGACGCTATTTTGGCTAAGGTTTGCCAGGGATTTTGGAAGGCTCCTGCCATCGTATAATTCACCGATGCTCCGTTTGCTGGAGGGCCCATTCTCCATTGTGACAGAGATCCCCATCTCATGTACTCCAGCGCATTTGTTGCAAGAAACCACGATGCTGTACTGAGCCGTTGAATTGCGCGCCGTCGATGGTGCCGCCTCTTCTATGGCAAATTTTAGCTGCATTGTGGGCCTCCGTTCTTAGCGGCGTATTGTCCCCTGCTTTATCCGCCCCGTCAAGGATATAAGAGAGGTCGATTTCGGGGGCTTGGAAACTCGCCGCTGGCAACTTTGCCTGTCTTAGAATTCTCAAACCTCGTGACGGTCTGAATCGCCTTCTTTCTGATGCAGTCCCTAGGGAAAAAAACGGACAGAGTCTGACAGCGGATCAATGCCGACCATGGCACAACTTCTGCGCTTGAGCGGCGCAACAATCGGTCATGTGACAAACGGATTAGACTGTTTAAAGGAACTAGACTTATGCTGAGAAGAAACAACTATGAGAGATCTGTGACAGACGGATGGGCTTCATTTGACCCGGTGGAGCGTGGAGTCATTGAACGATTGTACAAAAAGCAGATCCGCGAGGGCGAAGAGGCTTTAATGTTGGCGGTGCTGGATAATGCGATAGAATGTTTTCAGAAGTATGTACTTGCACAGCGCGAACGGGAAAAAAGATTATTCCAAGAAGCCGAGGAGTGGATTCTGGAAACAAATAGCGATTGGTTTTTTTCTTTCGAGAATATCTGTGAAACCCTGCAGCTATATCCCGATTATATTCGTCAAGGACTACTCTGCTGGAAGGAAGCGAAGCTCAAGAATCATCCTGTCGAAGCTCAAGATGCAAACCGGTCAAAAAAAGTTCAGGCACGAGTCATAGCGAAAACTGGAACGTGATCCGACAGCTGTGGTGTGGAAGATTTACATATCCACGCTACCAATTTCGGAGATAGGACGATCTCGGAGGGTTTTTAAGAGTTCGTGGATCTTACGGGAAACACCAAAATCATCGAACAACAACAAGCCCATATACGCGCTTTCATTATATTCGATTACTAGCGTTAGTCCGTCCGACGACAGAAGCGAGTACTTGCTGACCTCTTTTAGAACCCCGACTTCGCCTGTCGGCCGTTCATTTTTTTTCCCCCCAAGCCAAACCCAACGAGGAGGCCAGTTGGGACGGCCACGGTAGGACATCAACGGGTGCTTGCGCAGTTCCATAAATGCGAAACCTTTCAGATTTCGCATAAAGCAAAAGCGCAACCATTTAGTTAGATGAACGAAAGCAGGTATTTAGTGATGATCGTTTGGGCAGAGTTGTAAAATGACTATACAGTCATTTCCGGCGCGATGGTCTTGTGTTGAAACTTCATTGTGCCAGTTGAAGAATTGGCGCGCCTCAAATGTAATTTGATTTAACTTCCTAAGCCAGCCCACCTTAGCATTCGAGGACACCGTCTCAATCCAAGATAATCGAGATCAGTCAGCGCGAGTCGACTCGCGGCTGTCTTAGTGCGTGTGCGGTCGTGATCTGCGCTGCTCGCCAAGGGTCTTACTTTGAGAACCCATGGTACAAGTCACGCTTGGGACTGACCAAATGTAATAAGCTGGATTGCCACGCGCGACTGAGAGCTCTTCTCGCAGCTGCGCGCACTATTAAGCATTGTGTGAAAACGTATAAAGTTGCCAACTGTAAATTGGAGTAGGATCTTACGTCGAGCAAATTATAGGGCGATTGTTTGGCACAACGGCTGCTGAGTAACTAATTCGTATTTTCATAGGAATCACTTTCAGCTACCCCCCATTGACAGCCTAGATCCCCATTCAATATATTCGGCCGCTTTTTTTGGTTTGAAAAGCCGATTTGATTTGTCTTCTTTTGGCGTTAGTGCAGCGGGAGGCAATTGTGAGAAAACTTCTAGGCTTGGTTACCGTATTCACCTTGTTTTGGCCGTGGCCGGTAGAGTCTCAACAACCCACCTTCCTCTTCGTAAATCATGCGGATCCCTCCTGTGACGGTAAGTCTCCTTGTTATTCTACAATTCAAGCTGCCGTAGAAGTCGCACAACCCGGCAGTGTCATCCGAATCCAAGCTGGCACATATCCCGAACAAATCTCCATCGAGAAAAACAAATTTCCTAATGCCACCGAGTTCGATCGTATCATCGTAGAAGCGGATCCCGCCCTACAGCCGGGACAAGTCATACTCACGGGTGCGCCGGGTCTCCAATGCACGGAAAGATGGGCGATCCGGATGAAGCAATCAAAATTTATAACGATCCGCGGTTTGACTATTACCGGGACAGGCGGTCAAGCGATTTCGCTGATGGGCGGCAACAACGGCAATCAAGAAATCCACATCGAACTCAATCGTATTTTCGGTAACGGAAGTAGCTCTTGCAACGGCGGTATAACCATCGCGCGCGGTAATCCGGGAACTTTGATCGTCAATAATCTTATTTACGCCAACGGCCGCAATGGAATTACCTTCGAGGACGCCGACGGCGGGCCCCACTACATCATTAACAACACAATCTCGGGGAATCAGTGGAACGGTATTGAGGTGGCGAGAAATCACATCCTTACGATTGCCAATAATATCGTCAACAAAAATGGTATAGCCTCCGGATCGACGGGGGGCAGATTTGGCATCAAAAGGGAAAGTTCCAGTGGTCCTCAACCTCTCGGTATCAAGTTGCGAAACAATCTCGTCTGCGGCAACACACTGGGCGAGATCAACGGTCCAGTTCTGGACGCTACGGATACTGGGAATTTCACACCCCAAGGAAGCGAGGGGCTGGGCGTGAGCGCATTTCCCGGTTGCGAACTACCGGCCAACCTTTTCGCAAACCTGAACGGTTTGGACTCCCTACCTAATACTGTGGACGATGACTTCAGTCTTCGGCAAAATTCGCTCGCCATCGACATCGGAATGGACCCGCGGACCCTTGGATTTAACCCGGCGTTCAATCCGATCTTTGAGGCCGACTTCGCGGTGGAAGGGGTTCGTCCAGCGGATGGCAATGCGGATCGGGTGGTATCCTTCGATGCCGGGGCGTTTGAGTTTCCAAACACGCCACCGATTGCGCATGCCGGCACTAATCAGACCGTATTTGGAGGCCAGCTTGTTAGTCTCAACGGGATTCAAAGCAGCGACCCCGAAGGAGCGCCGTTAGCTTTTCAATGGACAGTAGTATCCCAACCCGACGGAAGCTCGATTGTTCTCAGCGGCATCAACACTGCCAGTCCCACGTTTACGCCGCTTATTATTGGACAATATATTGCTCGGCTTGTAGTCAACGACGGGCAACTCTCCAGCGCGCCGTCTACGGTCACTGTCAATGTCGTCGGTAGTGCCCCGAGAGCTAACAGTGTCGCCGTTTCAACCGATGAAGACACGCCGGTCAATATCAGCCTAAGTGGAAGTGATATCGACAGCAGCAGCTTGACCTTTACGGTTGTCAGTGGCCCAAGCCATGGTTTGGTCAGTGTTAATAGCGGCGCGATGTCGTGCGTGACAGGAACCTGCACGGTTGAGGTGTCCTACACACCGGCGGCCAATTTTAGTGGTCTGGACAGTTTTATTTTCACCGTCAGCGATGGCCAAGCGACGAGCAATACCGCCGTCGCGTCCATTACAGTCAGGGATGTCAACGACGCCCCCAGGGTTCCTGTTATTGCCGTTTCAACCAATGAGGACACTCCCGTGAGCATCACATTGAGAGCGAGCGATATTGACAGCACGACCGTGACCTTTTCGGTCGTCAGCGGTCCGAACCATGGGTCCTTTGGTCCTGTAAGCCTGTCCTCCTGCACGCGCGGCGCCAACGGCGACGGCACTTTAGGTTCCAACTGTACGGCGACAGTAATCTATACGCCCGCAGTCAATTACAATGGCGACGATAGTTTTACCTACAAGGCGAATGACAGTGACCGAGATTCAAACCTAGCCACTGTTTTGATTACCATTTTACCGGTGAATGACGCACCCTTGGCTCACGGTCAAACGGTTGTGACGAATGAAGATACGCCGGCGACCATCGTGCTGAGCGCAAGCGATATCGATAGCCAGAGCTTGACTTTCAGCATCGTTACTACCCCGAGCAAGGGTACTCTCGCCACGATTTCTGCGCCGACCTGTGCAGCCAATGGAACCGGTGTAACCTGCAATGCCACTGCTGTTTATGTTCCGGCAACGGATCAAAGTGGTGCCGATACCTTTGCGTTCAAGGTTAACGACGGTAACTTGGATTCCAACGTGGCTGTCGTCGGCATCTTGATCAGCCCGGTTAACGACGGCCCGGTCGCCACCGACGATTTCTACACCACAGCTAAGGACACCGTGTTGAGCTCAGCAGCACCGGGACTCCTCGGAAACGACAACGATGGAGACAATGCTCAGAACACATTGACTGCTCTGCTGGTAACCGGTCCGACGCACGCAGAAAACTTCACACTGAACGCTGACGGATCGTTTGTCTATGCCCCTGACTTCAATTTCGTCGGCACCGATAGTTTCACTTATAAAGCTAGCGACGGTACCGCCGACAGCAATTTAGCTACGGTGACAATTGCAGTAATCCAGGCGAACAACCATCTCATCGCGAGCAATGACTTTTACAAGACCGGGAAGGAGACGCTCCTTAACGTTCCCACTCGTGGGGTTTTGGCGAATGATAATGCTATCGGCACTCCAGCTTCAGACCTCGTCGCGACTCTGATAACCGGGCCGAGCCATGCTGTATCTTTTACGCTCAATGCCAATGGTTCTTTCGAATACACGCCGGCGCCGAACTTCATCGGCGCGGATAGTTTTAGTTATAAAGCGAGTGATGGAAGCAATGAAAGCAACATTGCGATGGCAACTATTGCGGTGCTCTCTGCGGGCGATGTTCTCATGGCTGAGAATGATAACGAAAGTGTCGGCGAGGACTCAGCTCTCAGTATGCCGAGTCCGGGAGTACTTGGCAACGATACGAGCGCTTCAGCATACAGCGCGACCGCCGTCCTTGTGAGCGGGCCAAGCACCGCTTTGTCTTTCATACTGAATCCGGATGGCTCCTTCTCCTACATTCCTACCCCAGATTTCAATGGCGTCGATACCTTTGCCTATAGACTGTTCGACGGGAGCCGATACAGTCATGTCGCGATGGTAAATATTGAAGTTGTTCCCATGAATGACATTCCTGTCGCTCAGGGCCAAGCTGTAACCACCAATGAAGACACGCCCAAGATCATTGCCTTGAGTGCAAACGACATTGACAGTACGAGCCTGACTTTTGTTGCTGTCAATGGTCCAAGCCACGGCTCCCTTGGCACCATCGGTTCTTCATCGTGTACAGTTCAAGGCCGAGGCTCTCTCTGCACGGCAAACGTTACCTATACACCAAGCACAAACTATCATGGTCCGGATAGCTTTACGTTCGGCGCCACTGATGCCCTAGCCACCAGCAATCCTGTCACGGTCTCTATCACAGTGAACGCTGTTAACCACGCACCGACGGCCAATGCGGGAGGGCCGTATACAGGTAACGTCGGAGCTCCAATTCAGTTTGGCGGCTCCGGAATCGATCCCGATGCTGACCCGCTCACTTTTAACTGGAGTTTCGGTGACGGCGGCACGGCTGCGGGAGCCAATCCGGTGCGTCCTTACAATGCACCCGGAATATATACAGTGACATTGACTGTGGCCGATCCTTTTGGGGGGAGCGGGATTTCTCAGACGAATGCGACGATCACGGGCGGATTAATTCTTAATCCGATCGGAAACAAGACCGTCAATCTCGGTGAAACGCTCAAGCTCACTGTCAGTGGCACCAATTTGAGTGGCGGTCCCGTTAGTCTTTTCGTTTCGCCACTGCCTCTGCCAAATCACGCGACTTTCAACTCTGTAACCGGTGTGTTCACTTTCACCCCAGACTTCATGCAGGTGGGAAGCTATGCGCTTACGTTCACTGCCTTAAGCGGCAATCAGTCCGTTGCAGAGACAATTACAGTCACGGTGCCGAATCCTCCGGCGGGTGGGGCGACCGGCGTTAGAGGGAGAATTTACAATCTGAATCAATCACCATTGGGCAATGTGAAGGTAACGCTCAAGGCGACCGGGCAATCGGCGTTTTCCAGCAACGACGGGTTCTTTACCATCGCCGGCCTTCCGTCAGGCAAGCAGGAACTGATCGTCAACGGGCGAGAAGCCAACCTGGGTGTCTTTGCGATCCTGGCGGTATCGGTGAACCTGATCGATGGAGTTCTCAACCACCTCGCATCACCGATTACGCTTCCGGACGTCGAC
>AR_comb_assmDRAFT_10082698_pt1 | contig 14334 bp, 15 predicted proteins | sample ArasoioldDNA_FD_10543 | JGI IMG/M metagenome (IMG submission 10543) | reverse complement strand
GCGGTCTTGACCACAAGGCCTTTCAAGAACGCTTCGTCGAGGCGATGGGTATTCTCGAGTGCATCGATGACTGAGAACTTCGGATCCGCGCCGAGAAAGAGGGCCGCGTCGCCGCCGGCCGGATGCGCATCGATGAGCAGCGTGCTCCCCTTCGAGTGCGACGACAGCGTGGTCGAGATGTTCACCGCCAACGTCGTGGCTCCGACACCACCTTTCGCGCCAACCACGGCGAACAGCTTGCCAAGCGGGGCCGTCGACACGGGACCGGCGACGCGCTCGGTTGCCGCCATCAGATCGCCCTGCGTCACGGGCTCGGTCACCCATTCGCTCACACCGGCCCGCATGGCCTCGAGCATCAGCGCCGGATCGAGCTTGCCCGCCACGATCACGAACCCGATCGTTGGCTGCTCTTTCTTCAGTACCGCCACCGCCGGTGGAAGAGCCGACCGCTGACGCATATCGAGCACGATGACGCGAGGCGGCTTTGAGCCCGGTTCCGCAAACCGCAGCAGATCGCTCACAACGGCCGATCGTGAACGGATGCCGCCGGCGCGAAACAGATCCTCGAGCTCGGGGGTGGTGCTTCCGACGATAGTGACGTCAATCGACACAGGGGCTCCTGTTACCAACGAAATAGATCGGCACTCATCTAACGAGCGCAAAGAATTTGAGGAACGACGCCGCAGAGCCGACCTTGCCGCCGCTCGCAGCCAACTGACCAGGCAGATTGATGATCACTCCAGTGACATCGCCCCCGCCGCTGACGCCTATCACGAAGAACCCGATGATGTTGACGATCTGCTGATCGAATCGGCCCGACGTCCGATTCTGCGCGTTGAATACCGCGGGATCGAACATCGCGATCGGCACAATTCGCGGGCTTACCGCGTACGCGCTTCCATCGATGGTCTTTGTCGACGGATTCCAGGTGGCGGCCTTGTCTTGCGCAACCAAGTCGCCGACGCCTTGCTTGGTCGGACCGACCATGTTGCCGGGTTCGACCGTCAAGAAATCGCCGATGGCGCTCGACTTCTCGCGGCATGTCGCGATGTTGGTTCTGTAGTCGTTCCCGCCCTTGCTATCTGTCAAATCGACTGCGTAGAAGTTGCCCGGCGAAATCGCTTGCTTGGGGTTCCCCGGCTTCAGCGTGATGATGGTGCCGTAGTCGTTGGCCACTGTGTAGCCCGTGCCGCCAAGGCCCGTGACGGGATCCGGCCGTTTGTAGACGTCCGATCCGTTGAACGACGTCGCGGGTGCCGTGACTTCCTTCCATTTGTCGGGAATCATCCAGGGGCGAATGCAGTTCGTGGCATTGGCGCTACCAGCCTCGGCGGTCGCCGTGGCTTTCGTATCCTGTGACACCAGCCCGACGATGTGTCCGAACCACGTCGGCAGCGCGTTTCCATGGGCCGCGTCGCGATACACGTCGACCCTGATGCACGCGGGCGCCGCCGTGCCGTCAGGACAAGCGACGAAATTGATATCGGTCGAGATATCGACCGCGGGGGCTTGACCGACAACGAGGTTTGCAAGGGCGGCCTGGTGGGCCGAAAGCTTTGCCGGACCCGTAATCGACGTGTCGGTCGCGCTGTCAAAGCCGAGCGCGACCGCGCCGGCCATCGCGCCGGCGTCCGCGGAATTCTGTGCCTCGCCGCGGCCAACCCAGAACAAGCCGAAGTCGATGGAGAAGGCGCTCAGCGCAACCAGCATCATCAACGCGATCGCAACGTGCACGAGGATCGCACCGCGTTCGCTGACACGCTCGGCTCGAAGGCTTTTCATAATCGTCCTCGGTGTTCTCTAGATTTCCTGCTACTTCGATTTCGTGTTGCCCTTCGACTTCGCCGGTGCATCCACTGCACCGCCTCCACCCGACAGCTCGTCGCCGACCTGATCGGCCGCCGGCAGGAACCTCTTCATCTGGTTGGGCAGCGGAGGCACTTCGTCGGGGTTGAGCGGCCGGACGAGCCGCGGCGTGATGAGCACCATCAGCTCGGTCCGCTCGGCCGTCTCCGATTTGCTCTTGAACAGGTTGCCGATGATCGGCAGGCTGCTGAGGAGCGGAATCGCCTGTCCATTGTCCTGAGAAAGGTTGTTCAGCAAACCTGCGATCGCGAACGACTGGCCATCGCGCAATTCGACGTCGGTCTCGGCGCGGCGCGTGACCAACGAGGGAATCCGGAAGCCCTGGAGGGTGATGCCGTTGGCGAAATCGAGCGTGCTCACCTCGGGCCGCACTCTCAGCCGGATCGTGTCGCCGGCTATCGTCGGCTTGAAGGTCAGCCTGACGCCGAACTCCTTGAACATGATGGTGACGGCGTTGGTCAGACCCTGAACGATCGGCACAGGGAATTCACCGCCGGCCAGGAAGCTCGCCTCCTGGCCGTTATAGGCAATCAGGTTCGGCTCGGCGAGGCTCTGGAGGTACCCCTTCTGCCGCATCGCCGTGATGACGGCGCCGACGTTGTGCTCCCTGCTGAAGACGAAGAGGTTCAGGAAGTCGCTGAAGCTCATGCTGCCGTCCTTCTCGAAGTTCGGCGCTGCGAACTGCTGCGTCGTGCTCCGTCCCAGCCAGTTACCACCCGGGCCGACGAAGAAATTCACGCCCAGCTGTTCGACCGCTCGCCGATTGACCTCGGCGAACCGGACCTGCAGCATCACCTGCTGGCTTTCGGCTGCGCCGGGCAACTGCAGCAGGTTAATCACCTTGAGCTTCGAGGAGCTGGCCTGGGCGATCTCGCCGGCCCGCAACATCACCTGATTGCTGGACACGTTCCCGGACAGGACGATCGCCTCGTCGGTGATGCCGACGTTGATGTTTTCGCCGGCGAACAGCGTCTGCAGCTGCACCTGCAGAGTCGTGATGGCTGGCTCGACGACCACATCGTACTGAGCGCGGGTGTTCGCCCCCCACACGATGAGGCTGATTGTTCCGGCAGCTTTGCCGTCAATCAGAATCTCGCGTGGCTGGACAACGGTCGCGTCGGCGATGGCGGGGTTGGTGACGGCAATGCGTGTCACGTCGAAATTGGTCGGCAGCACCAACGAGCGTCCCGCGGTGACGCGGACCTTTTCCTGGCCGGTCGATGCGGCCGGTGTCGCCTGCGCGCTTGACGCAGCTGGCGGTGCCGATTGACCGGCGTCTTGCGCTGGCCTCGCCGACGAAGGGAGCGGGGTCAGGCACAGGAGCGCGGTCAGAGCAAAATTGGCTTTCCGCGCGAACAACCCTTTGATGATCCTCATTAGCGAACCGTCTCCTCACTGCGCTTCGACGCACGAATCGCCTCGACCTGATAGATCTTCGACACGGGTGCTACGACCGGTGGCGGCGGGGGTGGAGCGACGACGGCTTTACGTCCCTGGGACACCTTCACGACCGGCGGCGGCGTGGCGCCAGCCATCAATTCGGCCATCCGAACGCCAGCCGTCTGGGCGGGCTGCACGTCGAGTGGATTACGAAGCGCCAGCACGATCTGTCCGCTTGTTGCGGCCAAGGCGATCCGCTCGGCATCAGCCGGCGTGACCGCAAGCGTGACGACGGTCGACTTGATCGGTTTGTGGTCTTTTCTCGACTGGTCCTGATCGAATTTGGTGCCTGCGGTCAGCACCTGAACGTTGGTGACGACGATTCGCGACATGGAGTTGTTGCCTTCGCGAATCATGGCCAGGACGTCGACACGGGTTCCCGGTACCGTGAAACCCGCAACGCTGATCACTTCGTTCACCTTGACTGAGATGGCCCGCATACCCGCCGGAATGGTCGGCGGCAAGCCGGCGCCTGCTTCGACCGAGGCGAGTTTGCTTTCCGATAGCGGCTCGTTGGCCATGATCGGGGCGAGGACGCCGCGGTTCACGACCGCGTCGATGTTGTCGAAGCCGCCCGCCAGCGGATCGCTCGACGGCCAGGGCACGAGCTTCACGTCTTCCTTGGCCACGAGCACGCCGAGGGCGAGGTCGTGGCTGGCGACAACAGCGGAATAGTGCGCCACCGGCACTTCACGCACCGGGATCCGCTTGATGGTCCGGTAGACGCCGATGCTTGCGGCGGTCGCCAGAAAGACTGCGATCGCAACAACGACAATAGATCGTGTATTTCGATTCATGTGCTCCTCTTTACGGTGCCGCGGCTCCCTCGAGCCGCATCGTCGACGCTGCCTTGAGCATGATGTCCGCGTGGCCGGTGCCGCCCAACAGCGCGGCGGCAGGACCGATGAATAGGAATTGATGTGGGTACTGCACGACGACCTTGACGACGTCGATCGACTTGCCGCCTGGAAGCGTGACCGCGCTGTACGTGACGGTCGGCGCCGGCGCGGTGCCCGTCAGGCCCGATGCGGCGAGATAGGCCTTGGCCCTGTTCTGGACATCCGCTGCCGCGAAATCCGGCAGGATGCCGACGCGGGCACCTTCACGAGCTGCATTGGTCACGACCTCGTAGCGCTGGAACAGGATCGCGAAGTCGATAATGCCGGCAATGACGATCAGCAGGATCGGCAGCGCGATCGCCATCTCGATGAGCTCGGCGCCACTGTCGAGCGTCCAAAACCGCCGAATGCGATTGACTATTGCAACCATAGCGTCACCAGAAGGCCCACAAACATCGGAAGGGCGTACGCCAGACGAGGCGCCGCCTTGTGCTCGAGGGTCAGGCCCTCGACCGGCTTCAACCCGACCGTCAGCCAAAATGTCCCAAGAAATTTCAGATTGCGGAGAGCCTGCCCCAGGTATCCGATCCTCAGCGCAACGACGATGGCGAAGATGCCGCCCGCAAGCGCCGAGTAGACGCCGACCGGCAGGACCACAGCGGGGCCGAGCCACGCGCCGATGGCGCCGAGCAGCTTCACGTCACCGGCGCCGAGGCCGCCAAGGGCAAAAATTGGGAAGAAGAGCGCAATGCCCAGGAGCCAGCCGCCGACCGTCGTCATCGCACCCGAGGCGCCAGCCATTGCAGCGTGGAACACGAGACCAGCCACAGCTGCCCCGAACGTGAGAACGTTGGGAATGCGGCGTGTGCGCAGGTCGTACACGCAGGCCACGGCGGCAACGACGACGACGGCGAATTGGGTCGGGTGTGTCATTGTTCCTTCACTCAGCGCTACGGTTCCGGATCCCACAGAGTGTTGACGTTCGTATTCCAACTGCTGTAGGTCCCGTTGATGGCGCCGCTCCACAGGTTGAACGCGACGACCGCGCACATTCCGATGGCCGTGGTCAGGAGTGCGTACTCGATCAAGTCCTGGCCGTCTTCCTCAGCGATCAGACGTGTCAACAGCGACATTGCCATCTCCTGCCTTCAGATACCTGCGTCTCTTGAACTGGCGCGCCGGATGAACGGTTCACCCGGCGCGTCAGTCCCGTCGCCCTTACACCAGGCCGACCCAACCCTCGATCTTCGCGCCGATGGCGTTGTACCAATCGAGCAACGAGGTGCCGGTCGCCGATGCGCCGACGAACACGACCATCGCGATGACCGTGCACAGCAGCGCGTACTCGATGAGGTCCTGGCCCTCATCCTGACGAACGAACCGAACGAACAGACTCTTCATGTGCCTCTCCTCGAAACAACGAATTAACGATGTGGTGATCGGACTAGAAGCGTCGAGTGGAAATGAGCGCTCGATGGCAGCTCGTCATCCCAGTTGTGGGACTCACTCTTGCTTTTTAGCAGTCCGAAACACCTGCACAGCACTTCCGAGCATTCATCGCGCCGGCTGTGCGGCGACGCGGCGAATTCTTTACCGGCGATTCGTCAACCATCCCTTCAAATCGCCGGTTTCATGGCGCATCAGATATCGCAGCGTTCCCGCCCAGGGCGGAGCCGTCGGCAAAAACTCGGCGCCGATGTGATACACGGCGCCGCCGCCCGTGATTTCCTGACATCTGACGACTTGAACCGTGTCTTCGAACACGCCGCCCAAGGCGTTGATTCGCAGCGACGCGACGCTGCCAACGGCCAGCGGTCGGTTGCTTTCGACCAGACAGCCTGTCGCAGCACAGTTGAGCACCCGTACGCGAACGTCGGTGGCCAGTGCCGCCAGCTCGCGATCGTCGTCACGCTTTGGTCGATCAAACCCGTGAATCATTCCCCCTCCGAAACAATCGAAACGCCGCAGCGATTAAGGCCGTTGAAGATTCACTCTCCGCTGACTCGCGACAAGCGCAGGCGATGCCGCAGCTGTCCGTTGATCACCACCGGACGGCTCTCAACCACGCGGACACGGGCAGGAGCATCAACCTCGGTGCCTAGATGAAGGGTCACGAGCTCGCCGGGAAGACCCGCTTCCGAGCTAATCGCCACCAGTTCGTTCGTCGCGTCGCGATGCACAACCACGTCCCTCAACACGCGCAACACGCCTTCGACTTCACGCACTTCAAACCGTGTCTCTCGTCGTCGTCTGCTCATCACGCCTCGGTGCGAGTGTGCACATGCGACACGACACGACGATCAGAGCTTGCGTCGCCGCCTGTGACGCGTCCCATGCGCACGGTGTCTGCGTCACGGAACGACTTCATCGCAACCGTCATGCCGCCGTGTGCGGATCGCGAAATCGGGCCCGTCGTTATTGCGTGTCTCGAGGTTTTCGTGCGAGGCAGGTCCGTGTGGACCCAGCGCCGGAACGAACGGGATTTCTGGTTGGGACTAGAAAGAAGGCGGCGCGGCGTGTGTCCGGGCGGCTACGCGTCCGATACGCTACTTCACGGCGAGGACGTCACCAGCTACCGTGTTGGTGAGCGCAAGGGCGCCGGCCGGAAGTTCGACGACAGCAAAGGCTCGTAGCGCGGCGGTCATGCGCCATGGCCGGACTGCCGCTCGAATCTTGAGGACACGGCCTTCGCGTGTGACGAACGCCACGTCGATCGCAAATCGCATGAAGAACGTGTGCACAGCATTGCACGGCGCGATGATCAGCGCGGTGCTTTCAGGAAGTGAATCGCGGCCGAGCAGTCCTTTCCTGCGGGTCGGAGAGTCGAACGCGGTCAGCAGCCGTTCGGCGACCACGGTGCCGGTCCGGACATTCTCGAGCCTGTACGGTGCTGCATCGTCGCGCAGTAGCGGGCTCAAGAACGACGGCATGAAGTCACACTCATCTCGCTGGCCTATTCGCTCGCGATGTGAGACGGAAGATTTCTACGAGCGGACAGCAGATAATCTGGTCACGTCCAGATTCCCGGCCTCGCCATTCGTCTGGGGCGATCCCGCCGCACACCAGCAAAGCTCCAATGATCATTGCGCTTAGGCACGATCTCGCCAGGCGCGCCGATGCGGTGCCTGGCTTGCTCAGTGCTACGTCAGCGCATGGCCACCATACCCTATTTCCTGTTCAGCCCGAGCACCGTCTTGAGCCTGAGCGGGCTTTTTCGAGGCCCTGAAACCACGAAGCCGTCGCCGGCTGACGACTGGCGGGAAGCGACCGTTGACGTCGTCATTCCTGCACTGAACGAGGCCGACAACATCGTGTTGTGCCTCGCCTCCGTCGCGCAGCAGACGATTCGCCCCAGGCGCGTCGTGCTCGTGGACGATGGAAGCGTTGACGCGACGGTCGAGCGGGCGAAAGCGTTTTGCGCGAGCAGCGGCATCGAGCTGGTTGCGATTCAGCGGCGAAAGCCGATCGGCAAGACTCCCACTATCAAACGTCAGGCTCGAGAATTCGATTCCGATGTGGAATTCATTCTCGACGCCGACACCGTCCTCACGTCCAACAACTACATCGAGCGCACCATTCAGGAGCTGTATCAGGCGGTCGGGATTGCGAGCGCGTTCGGCACCGTCCTTCCACAGCGAAAGAAGGATCGGCAGGAGATCGAGGACAGCCCGGAGGTTCGCGCGTTTGTCGATGCGTATCCGTCTGGCCACACGCCGCGCAAGAGTGGATTTTTTAGCGATCTTCGTCGAGGCATCACGAACACGTACCGCGAAGTGCTCTATCTCTTCCTCCAGCGGTTCGTATACCGCGGTCAGCTGGCATTCTTCGGCACGACGACCAATCCAGTCGGGTGCGCCGTGGCATACCGCCGGAAGTACGTGCGGGCCCTCTTCGATTACATCGATCCGATTCTCGGGGACGACCTGACGAATTCCGAGGACATCTTCATCGGCTTTGCCATGCTGAATGAGGGATACCGCAACGTCCAACTCACCGACGTGTACGCGCGGACCGTGGAGCCCGAAGTCCAACACCTGCCGCGCCAGATCTATCTCTGGTCTTCGGCGTTCCTGCAGTCTTGCTACTACTTCGATCCGCTCGTCAAGAGTCCGTTCAAGGCGGTCAAACGGTGGCACGCGCGGCGTCGATCGTGGAAAGGCTTTCCCGTTGCCGAGGGGCAAGCGAGCCGGGCGACTACGTTCGCCGAACCTGCCATGGCGATGTCATCGACAGCTGGATTCGGTGGCGGGCTAGCGACGGCCATGACCCTGCCGCGCCGGGACCTGCCGTCGTTCAGCGCGCTTCCGGGCAGCCGCCAGGCGGACGGAGGCGGCAAGGGCCGCTCGACGTCGACGCAGGAGCGGCGTGTCGTACGCGAACCCTACCGGCAGGCATTCGGCCGTGCCCGCAGCGAGCTGTTCGGGCGCCCGGCGGGATGGATCCTGATGATGTCGGCGATCGAAAAGGTGTTCTTTCCGACCGTGCTGCTCGTAATGGGGATTCTGGGTAACTGGCACGGCCTGGCGTGGACGATTGCCGTCGACACCGCCGTCTGCGTAATGGCGCTCGCCATCGTCATGAAGGGCCGTCGGCTCGAATACGTCGCGAAAGGGATAGCCGTGACACCCGTGCGGTACGCGTTGCTGGCGTCGGAGCTGGTGACCATCGGGCGATTCGCGGTGGATGTCTGGCTGACGAACAACAGAAAGTGGCGCAAATGATTTCGCGAATCCCAGCGCTTCGTCCGTCCGGCGCCCTCATACTCTGTCTCGTCGCAGGCGTCATCGGCGCCGCGGGAGCAACAGCTCACGCTCAAATCAGCGCGAAACCGGCGATTGGCGCAGGCGCCGCGACGTCCGTGACGTCGGCGCAGACCGCCGAAGCCAGCGAACGTTGGGACGAGGCAGTCCAGCTCTATCGCGAGGCCCTCAAAGCCGACCCGTCCCGGTCCGAACTGTGGGTTCGTATCGCCGACATCGAAGCGCGCCGTGGCGACCTGGACCAGTGCATCGCCGCGCTCGAGCACGCCGTCGCGGCAGCGCCGGGCCAAGCGCCGTTCTACGCCAAGCTGTCGCAAGCGTATGCGACCGCCGGACGGGCCGTGCCGGCGCTTAGGGCAATTGAAGGGGCGCTGGTGCTGCAGCCGCACGACGCCGATTACTTGCGCGCCAGAGCAACGCTCGCGACGTGGGTCGGTGATTATCGGGCGGCGCAAAACAGTTACAAGCAACTCTATGCGCTGAGCCCGAATGACGTTGACATCGCGCTCCTCAATGCCCGCGTCAGCGCCTGGGCGGGCGACACGGACAACGCCGTCAAGGAGTACCAGCGTTACCTTCGAACGAAACCGGATCAGCCGGACGTCTGGCTGGAACTCGCGAAGGCCGAGACATGGCGTGGCAATTACGCCGCCGCGCTTCGAGCACTCGAGACCTATCGCCGCACGTTCGGTGAAACCGCCGCGTATTCACGCGAAGTGGCCGCGGTGTTCGTGAGTGGCGGCGAGCCCGGCAAGGCCGAAGAGGTTCTGGCGCCACTTCTGGCCGACAACCCCAACAGTTACGACCTGAATCTCACGCGCACGATCGCGCTGGCGCAGCAACATCGGACGCGCGACGCATTCGAGTCACTCGCAATAGTCCGAACGCTCGCGCCCGACAGGCCCGAGACGCGCACCGCGGAACATCTGCTCCGGACGCTCCTCGCGTCTTCGGCCGAGGCGCCGGTGACCGTCTACGGAGATTCGGATCATCTGCGGATCGAACGCTTCACACCGCACGCCACCGTCTCCTTCTTGTCGGGAACGCAGATCTCGGCGGGCTATGCGCACTCGAGGCTCGACGCCCCGCGTGGAAGTGGGCTCGAACCGCTCGATGGATCGACGTCCGCAGACTACGACCACACATGGGTCGCGGGCGCGCAACGCATTGGCGGATTCACGGTGAATGGACAGGTGGGTTACGCAACCACCAACCCCAGCGCCCTCACGACGTATGCCGTCGGGCTCGATGTCCGAGCGACGGATAACCTGCGATTTGCGGTCGCGCGGACGTTCGGACTGTTCGACGTCTCGCCTCGCTCCGTCAGCCTGGGCATCAGTCAAGCCAACAATCGTGCGCTGGTCGAGTGGCGTCCGGCGCCGCAATTCATGGTGGCGTTCGATGGTTCCTATCAGGAACTGTCGGACGGGAACCGGCGTTCGGAGCTGACGATCGCGCCGCGCGGAACGGTCTCGCGGACGGCGCGTTTCAATCTCGATCTCGGAGCCTCCGCCTACCGACTCGAGACCGCAGACGACCTCGACCACGGCTACTACGACCCGCGCCGATACGAGTTCTATGCGATGACGATGTCTCCGTATTTTAAATTCAAGGAGAACATCGGCCTCGGGATCGCGCTGGGCCTTGGCGCCCAACGCGATGACTCGTCGCCCTCGTTCCACTTCGGTGGCAACGTGACCGGCGAAGCGACGTTCGGCATCTACAAAGCCTGGGCGCTGAAAGTGAGCGGCGGCGTCACGAGGAATCGCCGTCTCGAAAGCGGCGCATACCAGGGATTTGGCGCGAACATCGCTTTGGTTCGCCGTTTCTGACTTCAGTTCACAGGAGCCCATTTCAATGCGAGCACTCATCACGGGCGGCGCGGGATTCATCGGATCGCACTTAGCGGAACTGCTGCTGAAGCAGGGCCACCGCGTGACCGTGCTGGACGACCTGTCGACCGGCCGTCTGGAGAACATCCAGCATCTCTCGAACCATTCCCGCTTCGCGTGCACGATTGGCTCGGTCACCGACGACGCCGTGACCGAACGACACGTCGGCGACGCCGACATCGTCTTCCATCTCGCGGCTGCGGTCGGAGTCCGGCTCGTCGTCGACGCGCCGATTCATACGATCCACACCAACGTGCACGGCACAGAGACGGTGCTCCGACACGCCAGTCGCGGGGGGCAGCGCGTCCTGGTCGCATCGACGTCGGAGGTCTACGGGAAGAGTGCGCGGTTGCCGTTTCGCGAGGATGCCGACCTCGTCCTGGGTCCCCCCGACAAGACCCGGTGGGGATATGCCACGAGCAAGCTGCTCGACGAGTTCCTGGCTTTGGCGTACTGGAAGGAACAGTCCGTGCCCGTCACGGTGGTCCGGCTGTTCAACACCGTCGGACCGCGCCAGAGCAGCCGGTATGGAATGGTCTTGCCGAACTTCGTGAGCCGCGCGCTCGAGGGGACGCCGATTGTGATTCACGGCGACGGCACCCAGACCCGCAGCTTTACTTGGGTCGGCGATGTCGTGTCGGCGATGGCATCGCTCGTCCAGGAGCCAAAGGCGATCGGTGAGGTCTTCAATATCGGCAACGGCGCGGAGACGAGCGTCCGCGAGCTCGCCGACAAAGTAAAGGCGCTCACGGCGAGCGATTCGCCCATCCATTACGTCCCCTACGCTCAGGTATTCGACGCGAGCTTCGAAGACATGCCTCGGCGCGTGCCCGATACCTCCAAGATTCGCAGCTGCATCGGATATCGACCCACCGTGGATCTCGACGAAATCATCACCCGCGTGATTGATTCTCGGGCCGGGGCGTCGCGTGATAGGGCCGTAGCGTCGAGATGGATCGATGCGGCCGCAGCCTCGATGTCCCAGTCCGTCGTCGCAAGTCCGCGTGGATTAACTGACAGCGCAGCGGTTTGATCGACCGCGAGACTCGCCTAGGAATCTGCGGCGGCCGGCAACGCTTGCCGACAAAAAATCTCGGTCCGGGCGACTTGTTTGCGCCGATGTGCGCAGATCGTCACGGGCTGGCCGGTTCACATTTCTTGCAACGCTGAGGTCCATAGTTATGCTTCGGCCCGTTCTCGGTACGATGAGTCTGGTCGCTTTCATGGCCGCATGCGACGCGCCGGCCACGCAGGTCCCCTCGCACGAGGCTTCGAAGTCCAGTCAGTCCACGACTCGCCGGCCGGCACGTTCACGATCAACCAACCAGCCACGTTCTCCGTCACGGACGCCCGAAGCGAAGCCTCCATCCAGCACGGCGACCGCATCGACGACACTATGTGACGAACTGATGCGTGGTGACACGATTTCAAACACGATCACAGTGAAGGTCAGCGCCGCCCCTGTGTACGTAACGCCGGCCGTCATGCCGACGCCGCTGGTCCTTGAACCGCGAGGCGTGATTCTCCCGGTGATTCAGTTCAAGGGCGAATGGGTCCTGATTGAGTTTGCCGATCAACGATGGGGCCCCCGACGTGGGTATATTCACTGCTCTAATCTGTCTATCCCCACCACTTCCTCTGTTCCTGCGACTTCCGATGCGGTGACTCAGGTCACGTCCAGGACGGCGCCGAAGACCGTACCTTAACGATGATGTTCGTCTGCCCGATCTGAGTCGCTCGACGGAATCGATCGCTTGCAGCTTCCCCGACCGGCGATTGTATGCTTGGCCTCGTGCGAACGTTGACGGTGCTGCTGGTTGCGGCGCTCGAGGCGGTGCGCGTCGCGCCACAATCGAGCGGCGTGACGGTCCGGCTGCGTGGCGTCAGCGCAGTCTCGTCGTCGGTTGCCTGGGCGAGCGGCGCTGGCGGCACGATCCTGCAGACCGTCGACGGCGGACGCACCTGGCAGCCGCGTCCCATTCCAAAAACCGAGGGCGCTGATTTTCGAGACGTCGACGCCTTCAGTGATCGCGTCGCCTACGTGCTCAGCATCGGCAGCGGCGAGTCGTCGCGAATTTACAGAACGGTCGACGGCGGAGAGCACTGGGATCTGCAGTTCGCGAACACCGACCCGAAAGTGTTTCTCGACGCCATGACGTTCGCCGACTCGACGCACGGAGTCGCGTTCAGCGACTCGGTCGACGGCGCGTTCGTCGTCCTGACGACGTCGGACGGCCGCAGCTGGACGCGGGTACCCGCGGATCGCCTGCCTGCCGCGTTGCCTGGAGAGGGCGCGTTCGCTGCGAGCGGATCGAACATCGCAATGGTCGGACACGATTTCATCTGGATCGGAACGACCGCGTCTCGTGTGTTGCGTTCCCTCGACGGCGGCCGCACGTGGAGTGTGACTTCGACGCCCGTGGCAACCGGGACCGCGACCGGCATTTTCTCCATCGCGTTCCGCGACCGCGATCACGGCATCGTGGTCGGCGGCAACTACCAGAGGGAGCAGGACGCGATCGACAACGCCGCTATTACGACCGACGCTGGCCGAACGTGGACGCCCGTGAAGGGGCTGGGCGGATTTCGATCGGCGGTCGCCTGGCTTCCGGGGCCGGCGAACACGCTCATCGCCGTTGGTCCAACTGGAATGGATCTGTCGCGCGACGACGGTCGTATGTGGACGGCGGTCGGCACCGACGGCTTCGACGCCATCGGCGTCGTGCCGAAAGGCACCGCGGCCTACGCATCAGGGTCGGGCGGCCGGATCGCACGACTCGACTGGGGGAAATAAGAACGGCCTTACGTTCACTGCTGCAGATCCAGCGCGACAATCGTATCAATCGGATCGATCGCGCCAGCCGGCAGCCGGACGACGACGCCGAAGTCGTGCTCCGAGAAATCGGCAGCGCGGCCGGTCGCCAGAAACCGCGCGCCGCGGATCCGCGCGCCGAGCGGCGACAGCAGCAACGTCTGGTCCGGCGCGTCGAGCACATGCACGTAGACGCGACTGCCCTTTCGCGTGGTCACGCCCCACGGCTGCGGCGCAATCGGGCCGCTGCGCGTGCCGTAGATCGCCTCGCCGTTCTTCGCCATCCACGTGCCGATCTCCCGGAGCCGCGTAACGAATTCCGGCTGGATGCGGCCGTTCGGCATCGGCCCGACGTTCAGCAGGAAATTTGCGTTCGATCCCGCAGCGCGCACCAGATATCTGACCAGATCCCGCGTCGACTTGTAACGCCGGTCGGTGATGTTGAATCCCCAGGCGCCGTTCATCGTCTCGCAGGTTTCGAGCGGCAGGTTGCCGACTTCCGAATCCTTGTTGAACTCGGCGGTCCGACTTCCCGGCAAATCTTTCTCGAACATCTGGAAGTCTTCGCCGTCGAATGGCCGCCGGTGATGGTTCGCGCCGACGAGCGCCTGCGGCTGCAGACGGTGGATCAGCGAATAGGTTTCGTCGAGCCGCCACTCGGCTTCTGGCCGATCCCACCAGCCGTCGAACCAGATGCCGCCGATCTCGCCGTAGTTCGTCAGCAG
>AR_comb_assmDRAFT_10209186_pt1 | contig 14335 bp, 16 predicted proteins | sample ArasoioldDNA_FD_10543 | JGI IMG/M metagenome (IMG submission 10543) | reverse complement strand
ATTCATTAGGCAGACACAAGATTAGAATTCCTCATCACTGTACTGAGAAATTATGTCATTGTAAAATTTCAAGACTAGAGGCAAAAACAAATTACTTTAAGTGGTTTATGAAAGAAAGAAGAAATCAAAAAACTAATGAATCATTTCTTGATTTTAATGATGCATAATTGTGAGGGGAGAAGCATAAAAAAGCTGTATATCATTGAATATAAGTTTGAGTATGACAGATATAATCGTCTGTGGAACTGAGCGTTCAACTCTACTTTAGTATATTTCTTTCAGACTATTTTTTCTTTACTTTATTTCTCAAGTAGTCACTCAGAATTACTCTAACAGTTTCCGGTATCGTTTCAAGATATCTCTCTTTACGTTCATTTTCTAAAACTTTTACCATTTCTTCTGGTAAGGATAACAGCACACGTTTCATTGCCATTTGTATATTAATATATATCAATAGATATCTTTATAAGTATTTATGGTAATTCCAAGATATTGAGCTACAATAACTCAGAAGAACTATCATTTCTATCAAAAACTGAATTAGAATGGTTATTAGGAAAGAAACAACTATCCGGCAATTATAATCGTAAAATAAAAAGTCATATCAGAAAAAAACTTGAGAATTTTGAGAAGTTTGAATTACCTCTGCTTTTAGAAAAAGGCTTGATATCTTTATCATCTGTTACCAAATTTAGTAACACCGTTACTAAAAACAGTAACATCTTCAATCAAGGATATTCTCCCAATAATAAATTTAACCATAAAATATGGGCCGGACGTGATTCGAACACGTGACCCCCGCCATGTCAAGGCGGTATCCTAACCGGGCTAGACCACCGGCCCTCCCATCCTTATCTCTATTGTTATTTTTATAAGTGTTATTTTAATAATTGATTTCTCACTCGAGAAATATAATGAATTTAGGAAATAGATTCAGATAAATTTATTAAATCTGCTGATAAGTGAGGGTCTATTCTAAAATAAAAATTATAGATATTTAGGAGCTATACTTTGTCTTTTAGTGTTTGACAGTAATAACTGAAAAACTCATCTTCTTTTATTTTAACCCAAAAAGGTTTCTATTTCTAGAAAGCGTTCTTTAAACCCTTCTTTATTGCGTAAATCTTTAAAAGAGGAGTCCGAACCAAGTTTTTGTAAAAATGACTGAATTTCTTCACTAGTTACACCGTGTTTAAGATCATGATTTAATCGCCGTTGAACACAAAATATATTGTTATATTTTTTGTTTTGTCGTTTTTCCCATCTAGATGGGTTATCAGATAAACCTGTGACAAATTTTATAACTGTTTTTTGCATATGTTCAAGATGCCATTCTCTTAACGGAAAAATATTATGTTCTAACACATTATATATATTATAATCTACTATTTAAAGTAGTCTATTAAGTTTGACTTGTACTAGTAAAAATGTCATAGTTCAATGATTCATTCACCAAACAAAATGATATCTTTAGCTCATTTTCTAAATTCCATTATGTTGTTCTAAAGTATTTGATAGTTAAATGTAGTTTACCTTAGTGGTATTATTTTGAAAAAATCAAGAAAAAAATTATTATGACTATTGATAGGCAAGCATTAACAAAGATAACTACCATAAAAAATATTACAAATAGTAAAGAAATTAACTAATTGAACAAAACAAGACACTAACAATTGTTTATAAGGTTAATAGAATCCTGAGTATTAATCTAGTAATCGACAAATCTTGAGATTCTCTTATCATACTTTTTAAAAATTTCTATTCAACTTTTATATTATTACGACATTTTAGAATCGAATTATTAAGGGTGAAAATTTACTAATTTTCATCAGATCTCAAATAGAGTTTGGATTATTTTCTGTATGAATTAAATATGGTATTTATTTTTTTTGAAAATTTTTATTTTATCATGTTGTTATATCGATAACGTTTTATGTATTTATTATAAGGTAATAAATTAATATGATAAAAAAATATATTTTAAAAATACTATAATATTTAAAATCATTCTTTAATCAACTTTAACCTAGTTCATTCACACTGATTTATCATTAATCCGAAAAAGTAGGTATAGTTTTCCAAACGCTTTATGCAATGGACTAAATGAGATAGAGGAGAATAATTGCAGAGGAAATTAGATAATAATCATTTAAAATCTGAAGATATTCTATAAATTCGAATAGTTATATTTTCACTAAAGAAATAATTGATAAAAATTATAAAATTTTCGCAGAAGTATGATTAGAAATAAAAAGTTTTTAATGTTATTTTCAAACTGTCAAATTGTAATGATCGTGGATATCTTCTTCCATTATTGTTGGAAGCATTTGTTTTAGTTTCTCAAAATTGAACAAAAATTTATTTCCACTTTCAGTTATGGAATAATATCGTTTTTCACCATTTGTCATCTCCTTAATTAATCCACATTTTAATAAGAATTGTATGTACAATTTACACTGATCGTTACTAAGCATAGCTTTATACATAATTTTAGTGCGTGTTTCCATTCTAATGCATGAAGTTAGTATAGCTGCAATTACCTCATATCTACTGCGATTTTTCATCTTTATATAATAAAGTTGTTATTTAATATAATGAGTACGATACTATTAAATAGAAGATTATCTTGCAGTAAACATAAACAATTTATTTCCTTTTCTAATTTAAAATGATTTATCTATAAAAAAAAATAGTATTTTTTTCACTTTATAAATTTTAGAGACAAATTAGTTACCATAATTATAATTTAGCCGTTTACTCTACTTCTTGAGTATTATCAATGTTACAGTGTTATTTTTTTATTTGCTGTAGTGCCTAAACCATTTAACAAATTTGTCCAAAGCAATTTTTCTATGAGATACTTGATTTTTTTTATTATTTTGACTTAATGTAGCAAATGTTTTATTATCATTAATGTTATCATTATTCAAGGGAATAAAAATAGGATCGTATCCCCACCCATCATCTGTTATTGTTGTTGATATTTTCCCTTTAATCTGACCAATAAAGGCTTTTGTAATAATTCCATTGTTGTAGACAAAAATAGATTTAAAAAAGGCGGTTCTATCTTTACTACCTTTTAAAAGATGAAGAATACCTCTATTGCCTAGAGATTTGAACACATATGATGAATATTGTCCTGGAAAACCATTTAAAGAGTTAATAAATAATCCATCATCTTCTATTATTATAGGTTTTTTGACAATATTATAAGCAGACTTTGCTTTCTCAATAGCAATTTTTTCTAATTTATCGTCTTGTATTTCGATAATATCATGTTTATAAAAATTTAAGGTTAAATCTGTTGCTCTGTCAGCTAAAATGGATTTTATTTCAGAGAATTTATGAATATTATTACTAACAAAAAATATTTTATTCATTGAAATTGTATTATAGTCAATCTTATTTAATATATTACAATCATCAAAAATATTTAGTAGTCATTGTTTCAAACTATATTAAACAATTCTTGCATATCTTCCTCTTGCTTCAATATCTTTGACTACTTTTAAAATTCGATTAAAATTATATTTAGTGGTTAATTGATATCCTTTCAAAAACCTGTCATATGTTTGGTCACAAATTTGTATATGTGCACTACTTAAAATTTCTTTTATTATCCTAATATCAGTAGCCATGTCTTCTATTCGCTGCGAGTAGAAAGAAAGACCAAAATCAATTAAATAAAGATCATTCTTCCGTTTTATAAAATTGGAAGTAGTTAAATCTCCATGTATTATATTCTGATTATGGAGAACAGAAACATATTTACCTATTTCAAATCCAATTTCAGGTGAAAGTATATCTTTCACATTTTCTCCATCAATGTATTCCATTATAATTTCAGCATGTTTTGGATCAAGAAAATATATAAAAGGAGTTTTTATTCCAGTTGTTTTTGCATCATTTAACATAGTTGCTTCATGGATAGTTCTTCGTCTTCTGATTAAATTGTCCAAAGTTATATTCCTATATTTTTTTGGATTTCTAAGTTTTGAAATCGCCATAGTTTTATACCACGGTATTAAATAAACATCTGCTTCTGCTCCTCTTTTTATAATTCTATAATGCAATAATAATATATCGATCTATTAAGAATAAAAATGTGAGTTCTATCGAACCAAGAAAAGGGGAAAAACTAGTTCTACAGGAGGATTGTTATGAAGATCACTTAAAGAATGGATTATTAACATTGACAAATCAACGGTTACTTTTTGAAAAAACTGAAGGAACGCTAGCTACTCTTTCCAAAAGAACAGAGGAGTTGTTACTTGATATTCCTTTGTTAGAAATTAAAGCATCAAAAGCAGAAGGATTTCTATTGAAAAAAATAGTCGTTATTACAGTACAAAATAATATCTATAAATTTGGTGTTCTGAATAATTCTAAATGGGCAAAAGAGATAGAAAAAAATAAATCTTCTATATAAGAAAAAATTTTGTAACTACTTTATTAAAACTTTTTGATCTATCTCCAATTTACTTCTACTTTATCTAATCTCCAAGACTGTTTTATGAGTGCATCTCGAACTTTTATTGTTTTACCTGACGAAATATTATCACAAATTGCTGTCCATGCTATTTGAGCGCCATTATCACCTGAATAATATATAGGGCAAGTATACAATATTGCATTTTGTCTTTTTGTAGCTATTTTTAACATCATAGAAAGTCGATTATTTGCAGAAACTCCTCCTACTATCAAGACTTCTTTTTTCTCTGTAAAAGATAATGCTCTTTCTACAACTTCGGTTAACATTGCAAATGCAGTTTCTTGAAGGGAAAAAGAGACGTTAAATCTATCATATCCGCTATCTATCAATTTTTTTGTAGCAGTCAAAATACCTGAAAATGAAACATCATTGCCTTTTACGATATAGGGTAAATTATAATATTTTTTTGAAGATTGGCTTGCATATTGTTCAATTTTATTTCCACATGGCGAGGCAAAACCAATATATCTCCCAAATTGGTCCAATAATTGTCCAATTGTGATATCTTGTGTTTCGCCAAATACCCTCCATTTTTTATTTGAAAATGCTAATACCATCGTATGACCTCCAGATACCAATAAAACCAGAGGGTCTTGACATTCTGTAAGCATCATACCTAATTCAATATGACCTAATGCATGATTAACTGGTATTAATGGTATATTGAAAAATGATGAAAGAGCTCTGGCAATTACGGCGCCAACTCTAAGACACGGTCCCAAACCTGGCCCAGCAGAATAAGAAACTAAATCTATTTCTTTAGGTTTGAGATTTGCTTGAATTAATACTTCCTTCACAATATGAGGAGACTTGTCCAAATGATGTCTAGAAGCTTCTCTAGGGTGTATACCTGCTCCATCAGGAGCTTTGTATATACTACGTAAATCCGATATTATTTTACCTTTTTTCTTAACTAAATCAAATTGAATTACTGAACATCCGAAAGTGTGAGCCGTGCTCTCTATTCCAAGACAATAAAGGTAATCTTTTTTTATATTATTTTTCATAATTATCCTCTACTAGTAGTAGATACTATTTTTATTACATCATTATGTTTCAATTCGTAATCTGATCCAATTCGTTGTTTATTTCTCACATCAATAGCGAACATAAATCCTTTTACTAAATCTTCATGAATATTTTTGGCCAAATCTTTAGCAGTTGATCCTTTTGGTAATAAAAGTGCATTCGGAAGGATATTTCCATTCTTATCAGATAATTTTATTTCATCTTCTACAGGATATACTATGATAAGCTTTAATAGTTTGAAACAAACTGTGTTAATAGCTTCCTGAACTCCAGTAGACCCATATTTGTCTAATACAGACCTTATAATTAATAATGCTTTTTTTTGTTGTTCATTTAAGAGATCTTTATCTTTTAATTCAAAATTTGGGTCTCCTGGAAGATAATACCATAAACCTTTTTTTGCCCCTTTTCTAAGAACCAATTCTGCTTCGGAAGCACAAGGAATAACTATGTTATTTTGTTGTTTTATTTTTCTTATATTTTCCTGGGAAGAAGAAATATCTGCTTTATTAGCTAATATTAGGAAAGGCTTTGAATTTTTTCTAATTAGTCTTACAAATTCTAATAAATCTTCTTGTGTCCATTTGTCAGGATTTTTATTATTCAATCCCATAGTAGACAATGCATTGGCTATTGTATCAATAGTAACAGATAATCCAGAGAGTCTCTTTTTTAGTATTTGCTCAATTTTTAGTTTTTGATTTGTCATGTCTCTGGAAGTTTTACTCCAATCTCTGTTAACAATCGAAAGAACCCATTGATCAAATTCCTCTTCAACAAAACTAATATCAAAGAGGGGATCGCCCTTAGACTTTTCAACTACCTTTCCCTCTGGGTCTGTTGAACCAGACGCGTCTACTACATGGATTAATGCATCTGCTTGTCTTGCATCATCTAAAAATTTATTTCCTAAACCTTTTCCTAAATGAGCTCCCGGAACAAGTCCTGCAATGTCTATTAGTTTTATAGGTACAAATCTATTTCCATCTATACATATGGAATGAAGTGGATTATCTGTTACTCCAAATTCCCTACAAACGCATTTTTCCCTTACAAAGCTTATGCCTATATTCGGATGAATAGTTGTAAAAGGATAGTTTGCGGATGGAACAGATTGATCAGTAGCAGAATTAAAAAAAGTAGATTTTCCGACATTAGCTTTTCCGATAACTCCTATCATCATAATAATACTCAATCATGGTAGCATTATTAGTATTTTTTATTTTTATACTTCAATTAAGAATTACTTTTAGCTGATAACAATATTTAATTATTATATTTCATCTTCTAAAATTTTTATATATTGAATACAACCTCTTTAAGGAAGTTAAAGGATCTTGGCCGGAATAGTGGCAATTTATAATTTTGATACAAAAAGAGAATCTTCAGATGAAGTCCTTTACTATCTTGTAAGCGCGATGAGAATGGTTCAACATAGAGGCAAGGCATATTGGAAGATGATGGTGGGCGAAAGAGTTTTAGAAAATGAAGGTTCTATTCCTTCAAATGAAGTTTTATCAAAATTAATAAAAAAAAAGAGGTTAATTGGATTTAATGCTATTGGTTACCTTTCTAAACGTGCTCCATTATTCCCTAGTATGAATTCTATAAAAATAGCATTAGATGGTTTTTTGGTTGATACTGAAAAATTACATCTTCATCCCTATATCGGGTCTGCAAAAGATGGAGATCCATTGTTTCAAATATATTCAATATTTATCAGGTTAATAGAGGAGAAAAAAGATAGTAGTCGAGCAGCAGAATTTTTGGATAGACACCTGCGAGGGAATATCATGCTAAAAGTAAAAGATTCCATTTTTGTATTTCGAAATAGTACCGGATTCAAACCATTGATAATGGCATTAGCACCGAACGATAATTTAGTAATTTTTTCATCAGAAAATTCTTTACAAAATTCTTTTTCTAACTTTACCTATACTGATGTAAAAATGGGACAGTTGCTTAAAATTACAGATCAAGATTTCATACAAAAATTAACTATTATCGATAGTAATAAAATGTTAATGGACCCGTTTGAATTTATTAGAGAATCTCACGTGACGTCTACCTTTAACAATAAGAGTATATATACAATAAGAAGGAATATTGGAAAAGTTCAAGCTAATTATTTATCAAAATATATTGATCTTGATACTGTCTATGCTGAACCAGACTATACTAGGCCTATGGCTCTTGGAATAGGAATAGTATTACAAAAATCAATTTTAAATTTTGAAATCTCTGAAGGAGTAATCAAAGATAGATATGATGACTCCGATCATATGATTGATTTTTCTGAAGAGGTAAGTAAAAATAAATTGCTTACTACAGGAAAATCCCTCAAATTTATTTTAGAAAATATAACTAAAGATAAAAAGGTGGCTTCCATTCAAGGAACTATTCAAACAGGAAGTACTGCAAAAGAAACAATCTATTATTTAAATAAAAACAGAGTTAAAAAAATAGATGTGATAGTTAGCTATGTTCCTACTATTGATGGACGACAAGTTGGGTTATATACTTCTAATAGGGACTTTATTGCTAATAAATATATGGGAAAGGTTACCTCATTAGAGAAACTTAATAGTTATATAGCTAAGGAACTTGTATGTGAAAAAACATTTTATAATTCGCCTTATTTATTATCGAAAGGAATAGGCATTTCAGAAAATAATTTATGGTTTCCAGAATGGATCAGGTTCCTTGACTATGAATAAGATACGTATTGATTGGAACCTTGAAACTACCAAATTATTACAAAAACCTCCTAAGAATTCTAAAATTATTTTATCGAATATTATTTATGAAGATATATATTTTATAACAAAACTAGAATTATCAATATATACTACAAATCATCACAAAATACTTGGAGATTATTCAATTTTAATTATTATCCTCGAAACAAATAAGGGAACTCTAATAATGAAATATGATGAAGGGTATCGTGGTAAAGATGCTTTTGATAATGCAATAGAAATGTTAACACAATATAATGGGCTCTCATCAGTAATTAATAGAGCATTAATTGAATTGGATAACAGTTAATTTTTTAGATGGTTCTTCTAAAATTCATGATAGACAATGAAACAAATCTGATAAGCGGTTTATTCTAATTGGCCAATAAAAGCTTCTATTCCAAGGCTGATCAAACAAAATTCCTTTTTTTGGATATTTTATATCAATTATATTTTGTGGAGCATCATCAATTAAAATATCAAATGGATAAATACTTTTTGGATTAGAATCAAAAACGCATATTAGATCATCACAGTCTATTTCATGAACTTCTAACCAATTATAGACATAAGGAATAGTTTTCTTGTCTCTTCTTGTTAGAATAGATATTCTATAATTTTGGATTTTTAGTCTCTCTATTATTTTTCCAATCTTATTTTGAGTAGGGGGAATATCCTTCCATCTATATATCCAAACATCGGAAAATAATGAATTACTTTCCGTTTCTGTGATTGGTAAAAGAGTATGAATATCCCACGCAAGGATATCTTCTTTTATTATATTAGAATCTTTTAGTCTATTATATTCATTAACCCATGTCACTACAACATCTGCTAAGACCGAGTCTAAATCAATAGCAAGAGTTTTATTCAATCTAATGATATTAGTGTAAATATGCCTATATGTAAGAGTAATTGTATTTTTTTGTCATTTAGTAATCACATTTGTTCATTCATATTAATTAAAATATAAATAACTTGGATATATATTTCAGTTAATGAGTTGTTCGGATGAATATGTTTATCATGATACACAAAATAATTTGATAAATATTACTCCAAGTCTACAAGCAAAACTTCGTAAGGCAAAGTATGGTGTATTTAATCATTCTGCTGTAGAATTGTGCCATTGGACCAAAAAATCGTTTTATGATGAAGGTAACTGCTATAAACACAAATTCTATGGCATCTCTACTCACAGATGTATGGAAATGACACCAACTGCGATGAATTGTGAAAATAGGTGTATCTATTGTTGGCGTCCCACAGAATTCTATGATACATTACAAATGCCGGAGCACTTAGTGGACGAACCTGATGCAATTATACATCAACTCTTGAAAGAAAGAGAAAAATTAATTATGGGATTTTATGGGAATTCTAAATCTAATAAGAAAAACCTTGACGAGTCATTATTTCCAGCTCATTATGCAATTTCTTTATCTGGAGAACCAACAATGTATCCTAAACTCCCAAATCTAATTAAATATCTTAAATCATTGAACAATACAAAGTCCATTTTTTTGGTAACAAATGGACAAGAACCCGAAATGATTAAACGTCTAATAAAGGAGGATGCTTTACCAACCCAATTATATTTGTCTACAAATGCATCAAATAGAAAAATGTTTTATCAAATAAATAGACCGAAATATAAAGATGCTTGGGATAGATGGCTTAATACCTTAAATATTCTTGCTGAAATTAATACAAGAACTGTTTTAAGAATGACCCTTATCCGTAATTATAACTCTGATTTAGGTAATATACCTGCATTTGTAAATCTAATCAAGAAAGCAAATCCACATTTTATTGAAGTTAAATCATATATGCACATAGGAATGTCAACCAATAGACTAGAGCATAATAATATGCTTGAAGTTAGAGAGGTTAAAGAATTTAGTAATAGTCTTCAAAAATATTTGCAACATTATAATATAATGGATGAAAGTGAAATTTCTAGAATAGTAGTTTTGCAAAATGAAAATAGATATACTAACCGGTGGATAAAAGAATATTTCGAACCTGCTATAGTTCAATAATAATGTAACCTTAAGGTTCTCACTTAGGTCACATTATATTGATTGGAGTTATATGATTATTTCTGTTCACAATTTATCCACACAGTATAATTCATTTTATTAGGTTCCTTTTTTTATGATTCTTTTTAAAAGATCATAAATTACAGGCAATTCTAAATAGTCTATTAGAATAGCAATCCAAGCAAGATACTCTGGGATATAGATCAATTCGGATCCTACAAAAGTTGTATAAACAATGTCATCAGTAATCCAAAAGATATGAATGGATTGGCTTGCCAAGAGAATTAATAATACTGTATTTTTGGTTCTTTTTCTTTTTCTTTTTTATCATAAATTATAGTAAACAAGTAATATATTACACCTGAAACTAAAGCAGGAATCTCTATATAGTCAATTACAATAAATAATAAAATAAAATCAGATAATTCTCCAAAATAATCTATTCCTGTAAGACGATATAATACAACGTACGTGGTCAGCCAATAAAGATGTAATAATTGTAATGAGATTAATACGAATGAGATTTTTAAATTAATATTTTGGTATCGAAGATAAAAATCCATAATTTTTTTAAACATAATAATTTAATTTTCCTAGTTTTTATGATTATTATTTTTATCTATACCTATATGATAAATTATTTATATAAACCACATATTAGTTGTATATAATGTAGAAAAAAAATATTGGATAGAGTTAAAAGTAAATATTCTACAAGAATGGTAATTTTATAGTATATTGGACGGGTTGAATACAAAGGAATTAATGAAAATCGGACTCAAATTGGCTGGTTGGAAAAAAATACCATCTGATAGTGCGATTCATGTTAAGGGCAGTAATATCAAAAAGGTTTTCGTTTCCATTGATGTGAGCCCATTTGATATCTATCTTGCTAAGACTCAAGGGTGTGATTGTGTATTAACACATCATCCAATAGGAAAGTCAGCGGTTTCATTTCATAAAGTTTTTGATAGACATGTTGAGTATATGATGGAAAAAGGGGTCAAAAAAAATTTGGCAATTTCGTTGGTTAAAGATTTAAAATATAGAGCTTATTTAAAATCCCATTCTTTAATTTACAACGATGTAATTAGTACCGCACAAATTCTCAAAATGCCATTATTGAATATACATCAGCCCCTTGATGAATATATGAGAAAAGTAATTTTATTCAAGCTTTGTAAATCTAAATTAAAAACTCTTTCTGATGTAATAGAAGCAATAGAAGAGATAACAGAATTCAAAAAAGCCTTAACACGCATTTTAATTTGTAATGGAAAGGCAAGTAATGAAATAGGTAATTGGGTCCTTGTTATAGCAGCTGGATCAAATGGCGGATATGATATTGCACGCACTTATTATGAAAATAATGTTTCCACAGTAATATATCTTCATATCGATTATAATGAACTAAAAAAAGTGAAAAAAGATAAAACATGTAAGAATCTTATTATCCTTGGACATTTAGCAGGAGATTCAATCGGAATGAACAAAATTTGTAATGAATTAGAAAAAAGAGGTATAGTAATATTTAAGCGTGGTTTAATTGATGACAATAATGGGTGATTTCTTTTATTTATTCCTCTAAAGAATAAATATTGCAGAATTTCATAAAATATCAGTGGCCTTCGTAGTATAGCCTGGTTAGTATAGGCGGCTGTGGTCTTTTGATATAAATACTAAAGAAAGAAACCGCTTGAGGAGGGTTCAAATCCCTCCGAAGGCCTAAATAAATATAAAATATTATGTTATTAATTTTTAATATTTTGTAATAAACTACATATATGTCCGGCCCCATGAATGTTACTGATTTTGATTGTTAGAAGCTATTTTATCTAGATTTATTTATCTAATGATAAATATAGAGGAGTTTTGTTAATTTGTCAGTAGATAAAAAAGTTGTCAGAGTAAAAAATCACATCTATCAACCTAAACATGAAATTCTTCCAAAAAATGAAGCTGAAGAAATCCTTAAAAAATTTAATGTAAGAACTAATCAACTACCATACATTATGTCAAGCGATAAAGGATTAGAAGACTTAGATATTCGACCGGGAGATATAATTAAAATTACACGAAAAAGTCCAACTGCAGGTGAAAGTGTATATTACAGATATGTAGTACAAGGATAAGGAGATACAAGTTATTTGGTTAGTAATTTTGTTGATATATGGCCTATTATTAATGATATTTTAAGACGAGAAGGTATTGCACGACAGCACTTGAATTCTTACAACGAGTTTATGGAATCAGGTTTACAAAGTATAATAGATGAAGTGAATGAAGTAGAGATAGAAACAGCGGAATTTCCATACAAGTTGAAGTTAGGTAAAATAAAACTTCAACGTCCTCGTATAATGGAGCTAGACGGTTCTATTACCCATGTGGCTCCTGTGGAGGCTAGACTAAGGAATCTTACATATGCTTCCCCAATAATGCTTGAATGCAGTATAGTTGAAGATGGACGTATAATAGAGTCTAGATTCATTCATGTAGGTGATATGCCTGTCATGGTAAAATCGAATGTTTGTATCCTTCATAATCTTCCAGAATCTAAATTAATTGAATTAGGGGAAGACCCTCGGGATCCAGGGGGGTATTTTGTTATAAATGGATCAGAAAGAGTCATAGTAGGGTTAGAAGATTTATCATATAATAAAATTATTGTTGATGCAGAAGAAACTGCTGGAACACTTACCTATAAAGCAAAAGTTTATTCTTCCATTGTTGGGTATCGGGCAAAATTAGAACTTATTATGAAACCTGATGGTTCAATAGTAGCGAAGATTCCTGGCTCCCCTGTTGATATACCTTTAGTAACATTGATTCGTGCTTTGGGCTTGGAATCGGATAGAGATATAGCCAATGCTGTTTCCTTTAAAGAAAAAATACAGGATGAATTAGAGCCTTCATTTGAAAAAGTTGGAGAAATCATTTCAAGCAGAGATGCCATTGTCTATATCAGTAAAAGAATTGCCCCCGGTATGCTTGAAGAATTTCAAATAAAGCGAGCTGAAACCTTATTAGATTGGGGACTGTTACCTCATTTGGGAAAAAATCCAGAAAACCGTGGTGAAAAAGCACTTTTTCTTGGGGAAGCTGCTAGTAAGTTAGTAGAACTTAAACTTGGATGGGTTGATAATGATGATAAAGATCATTATGGAAATAAAGTTATAAAATTTGCCGGACAAATGCTTGCAGACCTTTTTAGGACTGCATTTAGAAATTTAATAAGAGATATGAAATATCAACTTGAACGTTCTGGACAGAAAAGAGGAATTAATGCCGTAGCCGCAGCAGTTAGGCCTGGTATAATATCTGATAAATTGAATAATGCAATAGCTACGGGTAATTGGGGAAGAGGTCGAGTAGGAGTAACACAATTACTCGATAGAACTAATTATATGTCTACTATTAGTCACTTACGTAGAATACAATCTCCTCTTAGTAGAAGTCAACCTAATTTTGAAGCGAGGGATTTACATACTACTCATTTTGGCAGAATCTGCCCAGCAGAGACCCCGGAGGGTTCAAATTGTGGACTCGTAAAAAATCTTGCTCTTTCTGCAATAATCTCAGTGAGTGTCCAATCCTCAGAAATTATTGAAAAGTTATATGAATTGAGGGTTCAACATATTGATGATGCAGATGAAAGTTTAAGATATAATGGTTGTAGGATATTTGTAGATGGAAAATTAATAGGATATATTGAAGATGGCTTGCACCTCGCAAATACACTGAAAAACCTTCGTAGAAATGGCAAAATTCATCCACATATTGGGATTTATTTTTACTCTTCTTTAAATTCAAATGCAACAAAAAGATTATACATATCTTGTAACTCAGGACGAGTTTTAAGACCACTTGCAATTGTTAAAGAAGGCAAATCGCTCATGACATCGGAAATCGTGGAGAAGATCAACAAAAAGTTTCTCTCATGGATAGATCTTATCTATATGGGAATAATAGAATTAGTAGATGCGAATGAGGAGGAAAATTGTTTTATCTCTATTGATCTAAATGCAATAGATGCT
>AR_comb_assmDRAFT_10092244_pt1 | contig 14338 bp, 10 predicted proteins | sample ArasoioldDNA_FD_10543 | JGI IMG/M metagenome (IMG submission 10543) | reverse complement strand
TTGTTCATCATGCCGCCGATCATCCCGTGCGGGCGGTTGAACATCTGGTACTTGCCCATCGGCCCCATGTCCATCGTCTCGCTCGGCTGCCAGCCGAACACGTCCTGGTAGAACTTCATCGCCGCCGGGGCGTCGGTCGTCATCAGCTCGTGCCACGATGCCTCACCGACTACCGGCGCGGCTTCCGGACGCTGCTCGGCGCGCGCGGGCTCGTAGATGTAGAACGCGGCGCCCTGCGGGTCCATCATCAACTGCATACGGCCGACGGTCGGGATCTCGATGACCTCCGTGTGCGCCTTGCCTCCAAGCTGCTTGATTCGCGCCGCGGTCTCTTCAATCTTTGGCACGCCGACATACATCGCCCAGAACGGAGGCGCCTTGACCTCGTCCGGCCTGGTCAACACGCCGCCGATCGAAACATCGCCGCTGCGATTGAACATCGTGTAGGGCGGACCCGCGCTGTCGAATGGCTTCGTTTTCCAACCCACGACCGTTCGATAAAACGCTTCAGCGCCCTTCATATCGGTCGTCATCAACTCGTACCAAAGCGGCCGTCCGAGCAAAGTCGAAGTTGCAACCGTCATCGAACACCTCCCGATGTTTTCAGAACACCGCTGACCTCTTCCGTTGAACGTGCGAAGTTCAGCGATCGATAAGTCTGACATGCGAACGTATCGGAGTGACGACAGAAGTGTGAATAGAAGACGTCGCCGGAATCGAACGGTGTTCGGCTCAGCGACGTTGTTTAGCTGGACGGCGCATCAGCGCCACGGATCGCGACCTCCGCGATTACGCGCGACCCCACGCCCAGGCAGCGATGAGCGGCGTGGGATCGGCGCTCGCATCGACGCTTCGAACGCTGACGTTCGACGCACTCCTGTAGAGATCCTGCGCTGCGGCGCCTGCGGGTTCGCCGAGTGCAGTGACGGCATCGAGCAGCAGCACTGGACGTGGGCCAACAGCGCGGGCGACGTCCGGCAAGTCGAATTCCCGCATGACACCGTACGCGTACACCCCGAACGGCTGGTTGTAACGCTCCGCGACGGCAAGCGAACGATAGTCGGTGGCGGTGTGACGCAGTGCGACGCCCGCGGCCTGGGAATCGAGCGCCGCGGCATAGAGTGCGATCAGTCCGTGAGGGCCGTCGCCCATGAGCGATACCTTTTCGCCAGCGCCAGGCAGCGACCGAAGATAGTCGAGCGCACGCAGCGCGTCGTAGACCTGTCCCCCGAGAAGCGGCTTGCCCAGCATCAGCGTGAACCACGCCACGTAGGCCTCGTCGAGGATGCGCTCCGGAAAATAGAATCGCCCTCGCTGCGGATACGCGAGCGCGCAATCGCCGCGTCCCCGTACATCGATCACCGCGACACGGCAGTGTTCGTCGACGCACAGACGCTCGGCGAGCGAATCTTCGACGACCGCGGCCGACGCCGATGCCTCGCCGATGTACAGAAGGGTCGGCGTCAGGGGCTGCACGTTGTCCGGTGTGAGCAGCCAACCAGGCGTACGGATTTCCCGTTCGCTCGTGAACTCGAATTGTTCGGCCCGGTATCCCCGTCTCATGATCGCGGCGTTGATGCGGCTCGCCAGGGGATCGCGCCGCGAATCGTCGATGCCGAGCACCGCCCGGATTCGGCCGCGGACATCGTTCGGCGCAAGTGATGTTGGCGTGCGAATCGCCTCGGCCATCTGCCGAGTGAGGGAAAGCGCGGTCTCGCCCTTGAGCGACGTTCGAACAAAACCGGACGGAGTCACAAACAACGTCGACTCCGGCTCGACGGCCTGCGACGTTTCGTTGTCGTCCGCGTCCTTCATGTCGAACCAGCGGTTGAACCACGCGTACGTCGCCCGGCGCATCTCGTAGACGTACCCGTGCTGCACGGTGGTGGCCTGAAGCGACACGCGATCGCTCGCTCCGAACAATCCGTACGCACGCTTGTATTCGTCGAGGAAATCGAGCGAGTTCGTCACGTACTCGGGTGAGTACGTGTGACCGGCATCGTGCAGTGTGACGGTCATGAGGAGCGGCTTTGGCGCGAACGCGTAGAGCAGATCCGCCCGATCGATGCCTCGAGCGAGTCCCGGCACGATATTCTGCTCGGCATCGTCGGCCGATCCCGGCGGTTCCACGTTGTCTTCCGCAAGATTTTCGGTATTCCCTTCGGAAACCACGGCGACCTTGATGCGGCTGTCGAGCGCCGCCAGGAACTGCGTCAGCGTTCCGCCGCCCGATTGCCCGCAGCAGCCGATCCGTTCTGGATCCACTTCCGTACGAGTGAGCAGGTAATCGATTCCGCGGATGCCGTCCCACGCCCTGAAGAGGCTGAAGTTTGCGCCCAGCAAGACGAGGCGGCGCCCTGCGTACTCGTGTTCACCAGTTCCCCCGCCGGCGATCTCACTCTGGCCGGGGCGGGGTCCCGGATATTCGATGCGCTCGCCCTGCCCGAACGGGTCGTACGCGAGCACCACGTATCCTTTGCGGGCCAAATTCGAGAACACTCGTTGGTAACTGGGCCATGCTTTGCCAGTCGGCGAGTGTCCGAGCGGTCCGAGAATCGCAGGGCGCCGGCCGGTCCCGTTCGGTACGTAGAGATTTGCGGTGACGTACAAGCGCGGCCGGCTCTCGAACGTGAGCTTCTCGATTCGATAGCCCGGCCGCTCGAGGATTCCCGTCACGCGGGCATTGAGAGGCGTTCGCTCGAACGGGCCGCCGAGCATCTTCCAGAGCTCCGCGACGACCGCGGTCTGTCGGTCTACGACCTGTTGACGCGTCGAGATCGCGTTGACGATGTGCGTGCGCCGTTCGCGCGCCTCGTTTGCGACGCGTACGAGATACCGCTCGAGATCGCGGGAATAATCGGGCAACGACGAGCCTTCGCCGGTCAATGTCACACCCGGTGCTGGCGACGGACGACGTGGCGTTCCGCGCTGACCCGCATCGCCGGCACAGCCATGGAGGCCCGCGGCCCCGACAACCAGCGCAGTGCTCCCGATAAACCTGCGGCGCGTGCACTTCATGACGTGTCCTTCCGGCCGCATATTAGTCCAGGAGAACCAGGCATCCTGAGCAGGGATGGCGGACCGGCGAGTGTTAGGATACGTTCGCGATTTCACGCGAGGAGTGGCCATGGACACTGTTTCGCGCAGAGACTTTCTCGCCGGCGGCGCCGTTCTGCTGACCGCCCGTTCGTACTCGCGCATCATCGGGGCAAACGATCGGATCCAGATCGCCCAGATCGGCTGCGGACATCGCGCGGCCGGCCATCGACAGATGCTCCGCCTGTCGGCGGAAACTGATTCGAAATTCGATCTCCGCAGCGTCTGCGATCTGTGGGCGACGAATCGCGAACGAGCCGCAGACGATGCCCAGCGCCTATTCGGCCGGCGGCCGAAGACCTATCAATACTCCGAGGAGATGCTGGCCGACCGCGACCTGGACGCGGTGATGATCGGAACCGGGGACCACCAGCATGCGAGGCTCCTGGCGGAGGTCGTGCGGGCAGGCAAGGACTGCTATTGCGAGAAACCGATGGCGAACACCCTGGACGACGCCAAGCTGGCGCGCGATACCGTGATCGCGAGCAAGCAGGTCGTGCAGATGGGATCGCAGTGGCTGAGTTGCCCGTACCAACATCGCGTCCGGGAGATCATCCGAAGCGGGAGGCTTGGAAAGATCGTCGCGATCAGCCAGCGCTGGAACTATAACGGTCCGCGCTGGCATGTGCCGAAGGACGAAAACGTCGCGGCGATTCGGGAGCAGGACACCGACTGGAAGCGCTGGCTGCTTGGACGCGCGTCTCGCCCGTTCGATCCGCGCGTCTACTTCGAATTCCGCATCTTCAAGGACTTCTCGGGCGGCATCACCGATCAGTGGTACAGCCATGGCGCCGGCCTCGCGCACTTCTATCTCGACACGTTCGTTCCCGACGATACGGTGTCGAATGGCGGCATCTTCGCGTGGCACGACGTCCGGGAGAATCCGGACACATTCCATTGCGTGTCGACGTTTGCGAACAGCCAGGTGCTCTACGACTACAGCACCACATTTGGAAACGCGTACGGCGATCACACGGTTATTCGCGGCACGCGGGGCACGCTGTACTCGCCGGGCGGTGAAGGCAGCCCTCAGTGGTGGTTCGTACCCGAAGCACGGAGCCTCTGGGGCTCGAATATCGTGTTCGACCACGGTTCGGGAAAAGCCAAGCCAGAACCTGTGCTCGTGGCGGGCACCAAGGAACCGCCACCGATCAATCAGGACGACAACCTCAAGGCCCATACCGATAACTGGCTCGCATGCATGCGAAATCGGCAGACGCCGAACGGCAGCATCGAAAGCGGGTTCGCCCACTCCGTTGCGGTGATCATGGCCACGCGCAGTTATCGCGAGGGCAGGAAGATGTATTGGGATCGAGGGCGCGAGGAAATCGTGGACCGCCAGCCCTCGACGTGACCCGATTCACTCCATCTGCAACGTGCGGAATACCATCTGACGGAAGCGTTCGTGATCGGCGTTGATGCAGATCTCCACGTTGCCCTTCGGAACGGGATGACCGGCATAGATGTCTTCGCCGTAGACCAGCAGCCCGCGCGTGTATTCGCCTTCGAGCTCCACCTTCATCGCCACTGACATGTACTTCCGGCCCACCGTGCCGTCGGCGGCCATCGCCACCGCCATGGGGTCCGCGTTGATGGACCCGGCGCTGGCGCGGTACGTCATCTCGTAGGTGCGGCGCAGCGCGTTGGACTGAATGAAGAAGCGGCTCCGCTTTGTATGGAGGGCGGCCGCATGGTCGTAGTCTTGAGCAACAAGTACGGAGTCGTTGCGGGCGTCGCCAACCATGAGAACCGCCACGCCCGAACGCAGCACCACCTCGACCGCTTCCGGATCGACGAGGACGTTGTACGCGGGCGCAAATCCCGGCCTCTCGTATTGTCCGCCGACGAAGATCACCCCTTTGAGATTCCGCACGAACTCGGCATCACGCAGGATGGCCATCGCCACGTTGGTCAGGCCGCCCAGCGCAAGGATGGTCACCGCTCCAGGCGCGGCGTTCACCATGCGCCGCATGGCATCGACAGCATGCTCCGGCTCAACTTTCTGCGACACCGCTGGGACTTCAACTTCGCCGAGGCCGTACTTGCCGTGGATGAACGAAGCAACCGGGTACGGACGCCCGAGGATTGGCCTGCCCATGCCACGGTAGACCGGCACCTTTCCGCTCGCGCCCGCGAGGTCGACAACGTAAAGCGCGTTTCGCACCTGCTGGTCGTAGCCCTCGATCCCCATGTTGCCGGGACAGACGGTGATCGCCTCGACGTGCAATGAGGGCGCGGACAGCGCCATCAGGATCGCAATCGCGTCGTCATTTCCGGGATCGGCGTCGACGATCACGCGGCGAATGTTTGTGAGCGTTGGCGTTGGAACCGCCACGCCGTTCGGAGGGATGATCGTCGATCCCTGAGCGCCCGCGCGCGTGACGTCTGGCACGGCCTGCCCTCGCGCCAGCCCGCGCACACCGATCGCCGCTGCGCTCAGCAGTGCGCTGCGGATCATCTGCCGCCGCGAGAATCGATCCATCGCTCCCATCCTCTTTCAGGCGCGTCCGCGGACCATCATCGTGGCAGAGCTTATGCGCCTTCGGATCGCGGCGCAAGAATCGAGGAAGACCGCGTGCTATCGTGCGCGTGGCGATGGAGACGACCATGACACCAACGCACGATCTGCTGAGGAGCTTCGTACTGGTGGCGGCGCTGCTTTCCGTGTCGGCCCCGGCGTGGGCCCAGACGGCCGCTGGCACACCCGACGCCAGACCCGCCGATGTGGCAACGCCCGACGCCATCATCACGGCCGTCTACGCATCGATTTCCGGACCGGCTGGTCAGCCGCGCGACTGGGCCCGATTCCGCTCGTTGCTGATCCCCGGCGCGCGCCTGATCCCGTCGGCGCGACGGACAGCGGGCGCGACGACGCCGGTGGTGTGGAGTGCGGAGGAGTACATCGCCGCGGCTGGCGCCAGCCTGGAGAGGCAGGGCTTTTTCGAGCGCGAACTGCACCGCACGACCGAAGCCTTTGGTGCGGTGCTGCACGCCTTCAGCACGTACGACTCCAAACGCACCCCGGACGGACAGCCCTTTGCGCGCGGGATCAACAGCTTTCAGTTGTATAGCGACGGCACGCGCTGGTGGATCGTGACGATCTTCTGGGACGCAGAAACGGCAGACAAGCCGATCCCTGCGAAGTATCTGTCGCGATAGCGTCGGCGAAACGATCGCGCCCGTCCGATCACTAGGAGAATCAGCGCCACATTCACAAAGACGAGGAGGCGGCACGTGCCAGACCGACGGATATCCTATCTGTTCCTCCTGCGGCAACCATCGTCCGCCGCAGTGCGCGACGCGGCGCGCCTGCTTCGAGAGCTCGGCACGAGAGTCGTCGCCCAGTTCGGCGCCGTCGCCGTCGAAGCGCAGGCCACCGACGACCAGGCGGCCGCCGCTGCCGCACTCGGCATGTTCTCGGCCCGCCTCAAGGGACCGATGAAGGCCGAACACCTGGAAGAGCTGACCCGCGAGCAGCGTCAGATCGTCGATCTCTGGAACGCTCGGTTCTCGCAGGGATACAAAAAGCTCAAAGACGATCTGACGCACGCCGGCAAACCCTGGAGCGCTCCTGGCATGCGCGAGCCGCTGCCCTACACCGCGATCGAACCCGGAGAATTCCGCCGGCTCGTCGCGCAGTACGAGGAGCGGACCGGCCGCCGCGCGATGCCGCCAACCGAACGGGCGACGCGCGCCGCCCGTCCTCGTGCGATGCCGGCGAAGGCGTTCATCGCGTACGAGAAACAGCTGGCCGCTGCCTACAAGAACCCGAAGCTCGCGTATCACCTCGCGAGGCTGGCGCACCGCCTGGGACCACGCGACCGTCAGGCGCTGCTGAAGCTGCCGCCAGACCTGATTCGGGAAATCCTCGAACGTTTTTTCGGTGAGGCCGCCTGCTGGAAGATGACCGGCGAAATGTCCGTCGGCATCGTTTTCGTGGAGTCGAGCCGGACGGGCGGGCCGAAGTTCTCGACGAGCGAACGCAACGACATCTGCAACGAAATCCTCTCCGGACACAGCTGGCTGACCAGCGAGCACCCCGATGGCAATCTGTCGTGGGTGTACGACATCCAGAACGTCAAGATCGCCGTTGCGAACGGAACCGGAGATCCCGACGAAGCGTACTGGCGTGATCCGGCGATCGGCCAGATCAACTACCACGGCAACACGTACACCGCGGCATGGAGCGGCATCGCCGACTACCGCGAGGACATGCGGCTGGCGAACCGCTCGGCGCACGCGTTCGTCATCTTCGTGACGCCGTACGCGAACTCCTGGTACGCGTATGCCGGCGGCGGACGCGTGACGCTCGCGAACAAGGACAACTGGGCAGGCTGGGGCCGGAACACGATCGACACGATCACGGCGCACGAAACGAGCCACCTGTTCGGCTCGTCCGATGAATACACCGGCAGCGGGACGCCGTGTTCCTCGTGCGGCACGCTCTTCGGCTGCGACAATATCCCGAACGGAAACTGCGGCGCATGCTCGCATCCGCACCAGGACTGCGTGATGGACGCCAACTCCCGCCGCCTGTGCGGCTACACGCGCGGCCATATCGGCTGGTCGCACCTGTTCGTCGAGACGACGACGGCCGACGAACTCTGGGCCGGCACCGACGACGACGTGTGGATCGACATCGGCGATCGGGTTTTCGTGCTCGACACGCCAGACCGCGACGACCGCGAACGCGGAAACGTGGAAGGATACGCGCTGTGGTCGCCCGGCCTGCAGCGGAGCGACGTCAAGCGAGTGATGATTCGCAAGAGCCCCGACGGGTTCGCCGGAGGCTGGAAACTGAAGCGCGTGCGCGTGTGGCAAGGCGGCAGCCTGATCTGCGATCAGGACAACATCAACCAGTGGCTCGAGGACGACCATCGCGTCTGGGTCGGCTGCATCAACGATCGCGCGATAATTTCGACGCTGGCCGTGAAGATCACGACGGCCGACGTGTCATGGGCAGGCACCGACGACGACGTGACGATTACGCTCGCCGGACGAAGCTGGAATCTGGACAACGAGAACCACGACGACTTCGAGCGTGGAAACACCGACACGTTCAACGTCGACCCCGGCACCGGCTTCTACGTCGGCGATATCCACTCGGTTCGGATTACGAAATCGCCAGACGGCTTCGCCGGAGGCTGGAAGCTGAAGGGCGTGCAGGTGATCGCGAACGGGAACACGATCTACAACAACCAGGGCATCAACAAGTGGCTCGAAGACGACGACCGCGCGTGGTCCGACTCGGTGTGACCTGAACGATCTGGTGCAGTGGCCGGATCAATCGACCCCTGAACCGTCGCGTGTGTGAACCCGGTTCTGATCCCCGAAGCCGTGAACCTGCCCGCACAGCGGGCAGCGGGTCGGCTTTTCGTTGTCGGCATTCGTCACACGGTGCGCGACCGGCTTGAGCGTCGTCAGATACGAGAAGATCGCCGCGATGTCGTCATCCGTCATGCCGCCGAACGCGTGCCACGGCATGATCTGATTGATCGGCCGCGCCTTGACGTGGCCCGTCCGCATCACCTCGGTGAACAGCGCGACGTCGTAGTAGGGAATGCCGCTCGGGGCCGGTGTGATGTTGGCGCTGGCGACGCGGCCCCATGGACCCTCGAAGACGAATCCGCCGGCGAACTCCATTCCGGGAATCGGCTGCCCGTGGTCGTCCTGCGGCGTGTGGCAGTCGCCGCAGGCGCCGACCGTCACCAGGTAGGCGCCGCGCTTGACTGGCGTCGAGAGGTCTGGCGCGGCAACCGGCGTCACGATAGGTTCGGGCACGCTCCGAATCAGATACCGCACCGGCAACGCGATCTCGGTAGCGGGCTGCTGCCGGCGCACCGGCGGCAACGCGCGCAGGTACACGACGATCGAAGCCACGTCTTCGTCGGAGAGCGACCGGAAGCGCTGATACGGCATCATCGGAAAGAGCGCCCGGCCGTCGTGCCCGATGCCCTCGCGGATGGCGCGCACTAGTTGATCGTCGGTCCAGGACCCGGCGCCGGTTTCAGGGTCCGAGGAGAGGTTGGGCGCCACTACCCGGCCCGGAAGACCCGTCATCGGCATCTCCTGCCCCGCGCCGAGCAAGTTCGGGTCGATCGGCGCATCGTGCTCGGTCCACTTGTGAGGCGAATGACACTCCATGCACGGCGTGACGTGCTTGACCAGATAGGTGCCGCGGGCCAGCCGTTCCGGCGTGGCGTTGATTTGCTGGGCCGTCAGCGGCCGCGCGCGAGGACCCACGAACGGCCGCCACCCGATGGTGAACGTAATCGCCATGGCGAGCACGGTGACCAGGCCGACGAGCGACCATGCGAGGAGGCGCGCTGTCTTCTTCATCATGCGAACACACTACCGAATCGTGCGGGCGCGCGTTCCTAAGAGTTTCCTATCGCGCCACTAATCTTTTCCTAGCCGCGACGCTCAGGTCGTTCCGACTTGGTGTAGAAGAGGGGCGTGAAGGCCTCCGGACGGGGCAAACCCCTCGCAGCGGAGCTCCAGGCGTTTCTCGAACGGGGCGTCTCTGTCATGGTGGGCACGCGCGACGCCGACCTCGTGCCTGAACTCGTTCGCGCCTGGGGGCCCCGCATCAGCCGCGATGGCCGAACCGTGAGCCTGTGCGTCGCCCGGGCCGGCGGCGCCAGGACGATCGCGAATCTCCGAGACAACGGACGCCTGGCCGTCACCTGCGCGCTTCCGGTCGATTCCCACGCGGTTCAGTTCTGGGCTCGCTGTCTCGGAACAGGACCGGCGAACCGCGAGGATCTGTCTGCGGTACAGGCGCATCGCGACGCGTTTGCTCGTTCGAATGAGAGCATCGGCGTGCCGCGGCCGTTCGTCGAAGCGCTGTGGCAAAGAGAATTGGCGGGATCTCCCGCCATGGTCAGAATCCGTTTCGCGGTCGAACAGATCTTCAACCAGACACCCGGACCGGGCGCCGGGTCGCAGCTATGAGCGCGCGTCCCGCATTTGCCGTGCCCCTCGACCGCATCGCCTCGTGTTTCGAAGGTGTTGCGCCCTCGTCGATCTGTTCGTGCTCCAGCGATGGCCTCCCGAACGTGACGTACCTCTCCATCGTCCATCGCTTGGACGAGGCCCATGTCGGGCTGTCCTTTCAGTTTTTCAACAAGACGCGAAAAAACACGCAGGAGAATCCGCGCGCACAGGTAATCGTGGTGCAGCCCGGCACTGCGGATCAGTATCGACTGGACCTCAAGTACCTCCGCACCGAGACCGACGGTCCGGCGTTCGAGCGCATGAACACGCGGCTGACGGCAATCGCCTCGCAGACTGGTATGAGCAGGGTGTTCAGCCTCCGCGGCGTGGATGTCTACGAGGTCCTCGAGTGCCGACCTGTCAACATGGAAGGCCGTGTCGAGATCGCAGGCAGGGCCGAGTCGATACGTGAGCTCGAGTCGTTCACCGAGAGGCTGGGTGCGTGCGACAGCCTCGACATGCTGCTCGGCACGGCCCTCGAAGCCCTTGCCGATCTCTTCGGGCATCGTCATTCGTTCGTGATGTTTCCAGACGAGGAGGGGACACGTCTGTATACCGGAGCGAGCCATGGATTCGACCCCTCCGGCGTCGGATCCGAAGTCGTCATCGGCGAAGGGATGCTTGGCATTTCAGCGGCGCGTCGATCCGTCGTGCGCGTGACGAACCTGGCCCTTGATACGGTCGTCGCGCGGGCGGTGCGCTCTGCGGTCGAGCGTCGTGGCGACGCTGCGATTCTCGAGAAAGAGATCCCCCTGCCGGGTCTGACCGACGTCAAAAGCCAGCTCGTGCTTCCCCTGCTCTTCCGGAACCGACTGCTTGGCGTGCTGTGTCTGCAAAGCGCGGAGTCCGGTCGCTTCCTCGAGGCCGACGAACGCGTGATGCAGATCGTCGCCCGCCATCTCGCGGCGTCGATGGCTACTACGATGCGTTCGGACACAGCGCAGCACACAGTCGCCACGTTGCAGCCCGAAGAGGAACCGACGACATCGGCCGATCGAATCGTGATCAAGCACTACAAGTCGGACGACAGCATCTTCATCGATGACGCGTACCTCACCAAGGGCATCCCTGGACGACTGTTCTGGAAGATGCTCCAGGCATTCGTCGGCACGGGCCGGGCAGCGTTCTCGAACAAAGAGATCCGGCTCGATGCGAGCCTGGGGCTGCCGGACATCAAGGACAACCTCGAGACGCGCTTGATCCTGCTGCGGCGGCGTCTTAGTGAACGATGCGAATTCATCAGGCTGACGCCGGCAGGACGGGGACACCTCACTCTCGAAGTGCGGCGGCCACTCACGCTGGCGGAACTCCCGTAGAGAGCGGCCGACTCCTTACGAGTTCTTGATAGAGCCCGAACGACGCACCCACCGGGAGGGCGTGAGCCATTCCCGTCCGATCCTCCGCGTGTATTGCAGCGTATGATCATGGCGCCGGAGTGGTCTGCTGGTTCCGTGGTGTCTGCGATCCGTGGGTTTCAGACGGGAGGACGCATGCGGACTTTCTTCGTCGGCGTCGGCCTCGTGGCGTGGTTGGCCGCCGGTCTCACAACTCTCTCCGCGGCTGACCGAACCTCGATAGAACTCAAATCCGCTCACTTCACGCTGGTCTCTGATGCCGGAGACAAGCCTGCCCGCACGATTCTGTGGGAACTCGAGCAGGTACGCGCGGCGGTGGCGACATTTTGGCCATGGGCCCGCACCGATCTGGGCCGCCCGATCCTCGTGCTCGTGACCCGTGACGAGGGCGGGATGCGATCGCTCGCACCTCGGTACTGGGAAGAGAAGAACAGTGTGCGACCCGCCAGCGTGTTCGTGAGCGCACCAGACCGGTATTTCGTCGCGTTACGCGCCGACGTGAAGGCGGACGACAAGGGCGGCGTGATCAATCCGTACCGCACGGCGTACTGGTCGTATCTGGTGCTCGCCCTCCGCGCAAGCGGTTATCGACAGCTGCCGCTGTGGTTTTCGCTTGGTCTCACGGAGCTGATGAGCAACACAATTGTTCGCGAGACCCATCTCGAGATCGGCCGTCCTATTCCCTGGCATGTGCAGCGGGTCCGCGAGCATTTCCGGTTGCCTGTTCGCGATCTCCTCCAGGTCACGAACACGTCTCCGTGGTACGTACGGGATGAGCAGCGGCCGGACCTCGACGCGGAATGCTGGGCACTGGTGCATTACCTGATGTTCGCCGACGAAGGAGCACACCGCTCGCAGCTTGATCGGTTCGCGCAACTGGTCGTGGAAGGTAAGACGCCGGATGCCGCGTCCGCGCTGGTTTTCCCGGATGTCGCGGCCATCGAAAGCGGGCTCGTCGCGTACATCAATCGTTCGATCTTCATGTTCGCAAAAGCCAACGTCGATATGGGGCTCAAGCGCGAGACCTTCGCGTCTCGGAGCCTGACCGTCGGAGAGACGGCGGTCGCGCAGGCCGCGTGGCACAGCGCCATGGGGCGGCCGGTCGAGGCGCGAAATCTCGTGGATGCCGCGAAGAAATCCGAACCACGATTGGCGGGCGCGTATGAAGTCGACGGGCGGCTATCAGATGCGGAGCGCAAGTCCGAGGACGCACGACGCGCGTATGGTCAGGCGATCGAGCTCGGATCGACTGACTTCTATTCGCACTACCGATGGGCGGCGTTGACGGTCGCCGCAACCACAGTGGACGTCGAAAGTCAGAAGCGCGCCGACAAGGCGCTCGAGGACGCCATCAAGCTCAACGATCGATTTGCGCCGACGTATGCCGTGGCGGCGGGGGTTCGGATGGACCTGGGCCGTCGCGACGAGGCGTTGACGCTTGCCCAACGAGGAGTCGTGCTCGATCCCGGCGGGTTTGAAAATCGTTTCACGCTTGCGCGCGTGTTCTGGAGCCTGCAACGTCGAACCGAGGCCTCGCGCGAAGCGCGCGAAGCGCTGGCTCTCAGTCTGTCAGAAGATCAACGGCGCGCGGCGCAGCAACTGATCGACTTTTTCCAGAAAAACACGCCTCCATAGAAGGAAATCAGGGCAGTGAGTTTCAAGACCACCGACGCTGGTTCAGGAGTTCCTGCGACATGATGATTCGCGCTCTGGCGTCACGAGCTGCCAGCTCGCAGGTCGAGCATCCGCTTGCGGATCGTGAGGTAGGTTGGCCCGAGCGCCGCCTTCGCGAGCTTCTTTGCTTCCCAGCCGAGACGCTGGCGAGCGGACCACAGCCCGCGACCGGTCGCGAAGCCGTGGGCGGCAGCCGGCGGCAGCGCGTTCCACAGCGTGAACCGCCCGACGCACGTGACCCCGCCGACGGACCACGTCCGGGCAGTCGGTTCCGACGTGAACAGGACGCGGATGCCGGCCTCGAGCGCCGTCGCTGCGACCAGTGGACTGAAGGCGCCCCCCGGGACCGAAGCCACCGTCGGTCGTACACCGAGGACGTCCGCCAGCATCTCGACGCTGTCCCTCCACTCGCGACGCAACTCGGAGGCACTGCAGGCTGACATTCGAAGCGGATGTGTGACGGTGTGGCTGCCGACGATGTGGCCACGACGGTGCAGTTCCCGTAGGCCGTCAGCATTGAGGAAACCTGACCTTCCCAGCTGTCCCAGCGTCATAAAGAAGTGGCCGCGCCAGTTTTTCGCTTCGAGCGCGGGCGCCGCGTGGCTGAGCGCACTCGCGCCGCCATCGTCGAACGTCAGGACCCAGGCGTCAGAGGATGCGGCCGTCACAAGGGCAGGGGGCCGGCCGATCGTGCCGAGGACCGACAGATGCTCGTGAAATGCGGAGGCGTCGAGCTTGTAGACGGCCGCGTCGCCACCCGAGAAGCCGGTCGTCGGCCACTCGTCGCGCGGCGCGACGTCATGATAGAGCAGCGCCCGCATGGACGTTTCTGCTGCGGCGCCTCGCCGCCCACTTCCACCGCAGGAACGCGGTGAGCCACGGTTGTCCCCAGGTTGCGCTCGTGCGTGTGGAGGTGTCGAAGGCGGAGACGCGGTCCGCGGTGACGTCGAGCAGACGGTCGCGAATCGCGTCCAGATTCTCAGTCAGCACCCGCTGCTGGATTCGGACGTGGGTCTCGTTCCGTCCGTCGAACGGGTAACTGAAGTACCCGTATACGGGACCGGTGTCGATGCCCTCATCGATGCGCAGCAAAGTCAGGCCGACCCGGTTCCAGTCGTCAGTGGCGAGCGCCCAGAAGCAACCGTGGGCGTTGCGATACTCGGGACAGATGCCGGGATGGAGCACGAATGTGCCACGCGACGGAATTTGAAACACCG
>AR_comb_assmDRAFT_10004175_pt1 | contig 14351 bp, 18 predicted proteins | sample ArasoioldDNA_FD_10543 | JGI IMG/M metagenome (IMG submission 10543) | reverse complement strand
GCATTTGCATGGCGAGCGCCGCGCAGATATACGGCGCAGTGCGCACGTTTCGCGTTTCAGTTATCGATGGGTGCTGTGCTTGTGGTCCCTGGCCATGTACTGTTCGTGGCCAGGCGCGACGGCTATTACTCCCGCGTCGTCGCCATCTGGCTCGGCGGCATCGTTTGCATTGCGATCGGCACCGTCGTGCTTGCCTAAGCGGCTTTGGCATGTCACGGATTGGCAGGGACACTCCCGAAGAGCTCGAAGTCATGAAGGACAACCTCGAGCGACTTCGGCGACTTGGTGTTGAGGCAATCGAGGACTGAGGTTGGTCCGTCGTCTTGCGCCCCGCGCGTCGGTCGCCGGTTGGCTTGTTGCGTTAGGTGCATTCATCCAAGGAGTCGCATGCCGTATCGCCATCGACGCGAGCCGCAACGTCTCGCCAGGCAAACGATTGAGCTTGGCCTGGCGGTGCCTCAAGTATTGGCGCACCGAATGACACGGTTGGCGCTCGCAGGTCTTGCCCCTTCGTTGCGCGATCGCAGGGAGTTCTACTTGATGGGCACAGAAAAGGTCGCCGCATTCTACGAGTCCTGGAATGCCATGCTGGCTGAGATGCTTCAGGCAAATCTCAAGCTGGCGCTTTCGCCCGTTTTCTGGTGGTGGTCGCCCTGGACCGACACGAGACGGCTGCCGTTTCTGGGGCTCGCGCGTAGCAGGAGAACGGCACTCGCTATTTTGAGTAGTGGCATTGCTCCTGTTCATCGTCGCGCGCTGGCCAACGCAAAGCGGCTAGGTCGAAAGCGCGCGCCATGAAGGCACCTAACCTCTCGCCCACCCGGACACCTCGCCGGCGGCGCTGCACCGCGATCCGGTGGCCGGGCCTGTCATTGAGCGAGCCGCGGAGCTTCTCAAATCTGCGGTCGCAATGAGCGCCAAGTGAAGACGCCTAACCTCTCGGTCAACACGGACGCCCCGCGGCCAGCGCTCCGCGCCGGCCGCGGGTCTCGGGTTACCCTGTTTCGTTAGGGCCCACGAAGGAGCGCTACGCTGCATCGTCCGCTCCTGGTGGGCAGACTCCAATCCTATCGACGCACTAGATCCGGGTGTCGGGTCGCCACAGCCCGATGCGCGTCGCAAGGCTGAACATGATCCGAAGTGCATATTTTTCCGCACCGGGCGGCATGCCACAGATGCGCCACAGCACCAGAAGCGCAACGACATAGACAAACGCGCCCACGACGCAGGCGCAACACAACTCCTGGAAAAGCGAAAAGGTCGCATCGGCGCGAGGCCACGAATCGAGCAGCGTCAAGACCGCACCGGACATCACGAGACACGCGGCAACGGCGCGCCAGATGACGGCGCCCACAGCCCCCGGCGAGATTCCCGTCACCCGCCAAATGATCGCGTAGTTCAGGAGCATCTGAAGTAACGCGGTGGCGCTGGTTGCCCACGCCGCGCCGACCAGACTCCAGATCGATGCGGCCCACAGCATCGAAAGGATGCCAACGACGGCTCCAAAGCACGCCAGCACGGTCGTCAAATGCGGTTGGTTGAGGGCGAGCAGGTGCGGGTCGCTGTTGGCGGTCAACACGCGGGCGACTCCTACAACGGCGAGGATCTGCAAAACAGGAATCGCCTCCACCCAATTCGGGCCCATCACGACCCGCACCAACGGATCGGCGGTCAACGCGATGCCAGCGCCAGCCGGCAAGGCAAGCATGACAACCATCGCGAGCCCATCCAGGAACGCGCGTCGCATTGCGGCCGGTTCCTTCTCGAGCGCGGAAAGCCCCGGTAACATAACTCGACCGATCGGAACAACGAGCTCCGATGTCGCCAACGCCGAGACCTCTCGCGCGAACGAATACAAGCCGACGGATGCCGAATTGAGAACCTTGCCGATCACGAATGCGTAGCCTCGACGTTGAGCGTAGTAGAGCAGATTGTTCGCGAGCACCCATTTGGAAAACCGCAGGATGGCGCCGGTCCGGGCGAGACTGATCCTGGGTCGATAAGGATGCATGCTGTACCCGAGCAGCAACGCCGCACATCGGCCGCTCAGGATTCCGATGACGAGGGCCCAATAGTTGCGCAGCAGAACGGTGATCGCGAAAGAGATCAGTTTCGTCTGCACCGTCAAGCGGAAGTCCCGATCGAAATTCATGGATTTCTGGAAGTCGACGATGCCTATGTTCGCAAGGCCGGTGATCAGGCTGGCGACCGCCAGCGCGTAAAGGACATTCTGCAACCTCGGTTCTGCGAAGAATTCCGCGGCGGCGGACGCGGAGACCACCAGTACGACCGCGACCAGACTGCCCCGGCGGGTCACCCGAGGCATTCGATTCGGAAATTCGCGCGGATCTCGACAAATGGGGCAAGGTCGCCCGCCGCTTCGGCATTCGCCCGCAGTGACTCGGTAGGACCGTCACCTGCTTATCGCGACACGCGCGTCGTTCGCACCGCGCGCGAGCAGCTCGTTTACGACGCGCCTGAGTTCCGCGATCTCGCGCGCCTGTTCGGCCACTTTCGCCTCGAGCTTTGCGTTGAGCCCCTGGATCGCCACCAGCGCCACGCCATCGGCGTCCACCGTTCCGATGTAGCGTTCGTCGCCGCCCAGACCGAACGCCGCCTTGAAGTCTTCCGCGATAGGCCCCACGTGCCGATCCGCTTCACCGCGGTAGCTCCACTCGGCGATAGCCAGCGACGCCACCCGTTCGAGCAGCGCACGCGAATCCACGGGCGCGAAATTCTCCTTGAACGCGCGGCTCGACCCGTTGGTCCACACGCCCGCCGCCGTGACGTGCGCACCGTTGCCGTTACTCACGCTGTCGCCGACCGTCAACGGGTGCGTTGGTGGGCCGGCGAAAGCAGTCAGCACCCCGACGCGCCCCGTGGTGCGATGGATCTGCAGCGCGCGGATATCGTCCGCCGGCGTACAGGCGCCGGTGTTGATGCCGTTGTTGACCCCGATCTCGAAGAAATTGGAGCTGCCGTCGTGGAACAGGTAGCTGCCGACGCAGTCGTTCGCCGCCGGAGCTTCCTCGAAGCGCAGCCGGCTCGAGGTGTTGGCGGCGGTTCCGCGCAGCAACAACGCGGGACTGGTCGCGCGCACGACGAGGGTCGCTTCGAGCGGCGTAGCCGGGGCAACATTGATGCCGACCTCGCCCGTGGGTGCGATCTTGAACAGTCCGGTCGGCAGTCCCGGAAACGCATCGATAGCGGTCACGAAACGGACGCCACCGGTGGCGCGGACCGCGAATTCGCGGGCGACCACCGTCCGAAAGTCGGTGCCGTTGTCGTCGGCCCAGACGAAGGCGCCGTTGTGAACGATCGGAACGGCATCCGCGGTTTCCGTCTTCGCCTGAGTCCCGCCAGCCCAGGACCCAAGGCCGCTCGCCTTATTGAGCAAGCCACCAGGCACAATGCTGCGCACTCCGCTCGCGATATTCAGGCCACCTCCCGCAACGACGCTGTCGGCGCCGCTCGCCACGTTGAACTGGCCACCTCCAACCGTCGCGAACCCCCCGTCGATCGTGGTCCCCGAATCGTTGCCGGCGCGGTTCGCGTATCCGCCGGACACGGTCCCGTAGGCATCCGTCACCCGGTTCGGAGCTTCCAGGGTGAGGTCGGGATCGCTGTCGCCGGAAGGTATGCCGCCGCCTGCGATCGTCGCACCCCGTACGCCCGCTGTCACGTTGTTGGCGGGACTCCCGCCGATCACGTTGGGGCTCACCGCGTTCGGCTCGTAGCGCATCACGCGCGAATTGTTGACGAGGATATCGAGCGCGTTGTTGTCCGCGGTGCCGATAGTCGCGGTCGCGCCAAGCGCATTGCCGCCCTGCTTGAAGTAGCGGCCGTCGGTCGACGTCGTGTTGAGCTTGCCGACGTCGACGCTCGCGTTGGCGAGCTGCGTGTTGCCGACGCCGCCGTTGGCGATGCCGAGGGTGCCGACGCCCGTGATCGTGCCGCCGGTCAGGCCCGTGCCCGCCGTGATGCTGGTCACCGTCCCGGTCGCCGCCGCCACATCGAGGCAGGACGACGTCAGAATCGCCCCGCTCTGCGGCGTGGTGTTCGCCACCAGCAGGTTCGCCCCGCAGGCGTTGAGCACGCCAGACGATGCCTGCAGCAGCCCGGTCCCGTTGCGGGTGATCGCACTCTCGCGCACGAACACCGTCGAGGTGCTGCCGCTGGACGATATCCCGGCCCCCGCGTTCTCACTCGCTACCGATTGGATCACGATCACCGTCGCGCTCGCGCTCGCGCCGGGACCGGTCACCACCCCCGCCCCGTTCTTGGTGAGACTGCTCCGCTCCACCGTCACCTGCGCACTGGCCCCGCCCGCACTCGGCGACACCCCGATCCCGGCGGTCGTGTTGTTGCTGAACTCACTGTCCCTCACCAACACCGACACCGTCCCCGCACCCGGCACCACCCGCAGCCCGTCCACGTTCGAGCGCGACACGCTGTTCGAGATCCGCACCGACGTCCCGCCTTCGACCCGGATCCCCGCCTGCCCCATGTTCGAGATGATGGTGGACTCCACGTGCACCTCGCCCGACTGAATCCGGACCCCGTGGGTGCCCCCTTGGCCGTTCACCGTCAGCCCCCGCAGCACGACCCTGGTCGCCGGCGCGGCGACGGTGATGCCGTCGGTCGCGGCGAACACGCTGATGCCCGCGTAAACTCCGGCCGGAGAGACAATGGTCACGTTCTTGTTGACGATGACCGAACCATAGCCGCCGGAATCAAGCGCGATGATCTCGCCCTCCGGATCGGTCACCGTGATCGCCTTGGCAAAACCGCGACAGGGCGCCACCAGCGAGCAGGCGTTCGCGTCGCTACCCCCGGTCGACACGAAGGTCCGTTGTGCCGCGTGGGGCGACGATAGAAGAAAGAATGCGCAGACGCCGAAAAGGCCCGCGCGGGCCGGTATACGCGTCATCTTGACCTCCTTTCCGCTGCAGTTGTTGTCGCCGGGAACTTGGAGCCTAGCTCATTGCTCGACGCGGGCGGAAGCGCGGCGGCGGGTGGGCGAAACCCGGGCATTCTCGTCCCGGCCGAGTCGCACGACAAGGTTCGCCCTTTGGCCAGACGACGCAAGAACAGGCCCTAACGTGCGGCGAAAGAGATTCCGCCGAGATCGCCCCAGCCATCGGGGAGGTGGCCGTTGTCGAACACCCCCCGACGGACGGCGCGCCGGTGCCGTCGCGGGCGGCTCAGCAATGTCCTGGAACCACCGCCGCCGCCAGTGCCACACGCGCGCTGGCGCACGTTTCGCGGCCTGAGTGCCGCCACGTCCGATCCTCTCGCCTCGCTTTGTCGCGGGGTTTGCCAGCGCCCGAGTGCAGCGCTATCTTGGTGCCATGTCACCCTGGCGGCTGGCAGTCCGTCCTGTGGGGCCCGACCACGTGGTCGACACGGACCTCCCGGTCAACACCGACGCCGCATTGGCAGCGCTTCGCGCAGGCCCCGATTCCCGGTCACCTTGATCCGTTAGGCTGCACGAACATCGTCGCCAGGGACGCTCGCACCGTGCCCGAACTACTGAGGTTCGCTGGGGCTGTCGGGCGAGCTCCCGCCATCGATAGGTGGCTCGACACGCAGCCGAGCGAGCTAGGTGCAATCGCGCGGACATGGTTTTCGGTCATGCGCCAGTGCGGCGCCGACGTCCGAGAACTCATGCACGATGGTCTTGCCACCGTGTGCGTAGAAGACGCACCGTTTGCCTATGTCGGTGTCTTCAGGGCTCACATCAACGTCGGCTTCTTCCACGGTGCAGCGCTGCCAGACCCAGCGGGTCTGTTGCAGGGTACGGGCAAGTACATGCGTCACGTGAAGGTCAAGCCCAATCTTGCCGTCGACAGGTCGTCGCTCGAGGCGCTGGTCACTTCCGCGTATCTAGACATCGTGGCAAGGTTGAAGGCAGCCGAATGAGCCAACCAACCAGGCAGGTAACGCCGGTGCGGCCTAACCTGTCGTCAGGTTGCGCACACACGAGCCTCGGGCCGTCCTGCTCCACCTTACGAGGGAGTCGCCCCATGTCTTGGCGCTTGCTTCTCCTGTTGCTCCTGGTCCAGCCCGTAGCGCTGCGAGCTCAAGTGGCTGCTCCAGCGAATGCTGAAAGCGCCATCCGGGCCCTTGAGGAGCAAGAACGTGTAGCGGTTCTCAACGAGGACCTTGCGGCTCTCGAGCGACTCTGGTCCGACCGGCTCATGGTCAACAATCCTCAGAACGCAGTATCACCCGACCGAGCTACGGTGCTCGACCTGGTGCGTCGCGGCTTGATCCGCTATTCACGCTTCGACCGACAGATAGAGGCAATCCGGATTCAGGGTGACGTCGCGATCGTCATGGGCTCCGAGGTCATCGTCCGACGCGCGGAAGTGGCCGCAGCCCAGCCTGCAGTTGACCGTCGATTCACCCACGTGTGGCGGCAGTCGAATGGTGCATGGCATCTTATGGCAAGGCATGCCAACATGGTTGCGGGCCGCTAGGGTGTCGCCGTGGGTGTGCGCCCGCCAACCCCGCGTTCAACCGGACCCGCCGATGCGATGCCGCATGCTTTCGGGTGTCGGTGGCGGCGGGCGGCCGGTTACTTGGAACGTTAAGCAGCACCGGAGCCCACATGGAGCCCGTGATCGATCATATTCAGATTACGGTCCGAGATTTTCCGGTTGCGGTCGCGTTCTATGATCGACTGATGCCGCTCCATGAACCGACTTGGACATCCCTCAGACATCTTCACGGCGCGAACGCCCGACGAAATTGTTGCCGCACTCACGGCCTCTGGTTTCAAACACGTCCGCATCGAACGCCCTGACCCGACCACACGTTGGAACGTCGCCGTCGCCGCGCGGTGAGGCGATTGCTCCGCCCCGTCTGCCTCTATACCCCCGCCCTTGCGAGTGAAGCAAACTTACCTAGCTTTCGATTCATTCGCCGCTCCCCTTGCTCAAAGACGGATCAAACATCGATATGGCACATTCGCCGGACACCGATCACCGTCGTACAAGCAAACGGTGAGAGACTTAAGACTCTCGCCAAGAATGTCGTTGTTCGAACCGATGGCGACACCCAACTCTCTGTCGATCCGTAGCGCTATCGTTTCTGGCGTGTTCTATGGCACCGGCCTCTGCCGATCCACATGAACGCTGTCTAACCACGCGTTCCGCCGGACGCTCTCCGGCGGCGTCCTGCGGCGGCGCCGGTTAACTTGGTCTTTTAGGCGTCAAATCCATGGCGGTGTCGCGCACTACGTAGGATAGAGCGGCACATCAAGGGGCCTGAATCATGAGCGATGTTCACGATGATGCCGAACCCGTAGCCCAATACGTGTTGGGTCACTCTGCTCGGGAGATCGAGCGGCTCAAGGCCCAAGCGCGTCTCATCGATCCGATAACGCGGCGGTTCTTCCGTGAAGCTGGACTCATGCCGGGCATGCGCGTACTTGACGTTGGCACCGGTGCTGGCGATGTTGCGTTTCTAGCCGCGGAAATTGTGGGCGACAAAGGCGAAGTTGTCGGCGTGGATCGAGTTCCGGCAGCACTCGAAGCGGCAAGGGTTCGCGCGTCGGCCCAATCACTACGGAACGTGCTTTTCCGCGAGGGTGATCCGGGCGAGATCGCCTTCGAGCGACCCTTCGATGCCGTCATTGGACGCTACGTTCTCCAGTTTCAGAAGGATCCCGCGAAGATGCTCCGGACGATTGCACGGCACGTACGACCTGGCGGCTTGGTCGCGTTCCACGAAATCGACTGGAACGGTCTTGGGTCGTTTCCGCCAGCGCCGACCTATGACCGATGCTGTCAATGGGGCGTTGAGACACTCCGTTTGCACGGCACCGAAACGAGGATGGGAACCAAACTGCATTCGACATTCGTGGCGGCGGGGCTGCCGCCGCCCTCGATGAGCCTGGAGGCACTGGTTGGTGGCGGACCGAGCAGCTTGGCCCTGCTTCGACTGCTTGCGGATCTTGTCGCGACACTTCTGCCGGAGACAGTGAGGTTGGGCGTGACGACGGCCGCAGATGTCGGGATCGAGACCCTAGTCGAACGGATGCACAATGAGACCCTCGCGACGTCGAGTGTCATCTTTGGCCACTATCAAATTGGCGCGTGGTCCCGCGTGTAGTCCTGCGAGCAGCGTGACATATTGAATCTTCGCCCCGATGCAGCTCGTCCGTCCAACGAAAGTGCATCTTGCGGCCTACGTCTCAGCTCTTGAGCGAGGATGGTCCGCCGACAACGTCCGCGGAATAGTCGCTGCAAAGGAAGAACTGGCGAAGATCGAAACTGATGCAGCGGCATTCATCGCGAGCCTGGAGGATCGCGAGGCGAAGGGTGAACCGGTAAGACTTCCGGACGGTTCAACCGTCGCGCGGATTCCGGGCATTCGACGTTGGCTGTGGGATGGCGATTTCGCCGGGAGCATCGGCTTCCGGTGGCAGCCTGGGACTACGGCACTTCCGCCTCACTGCCTGGGGCACATCGGTTACGCCGTGGTGCCGTGGAAGCAAGGCAAGGGGTACGCCAAACGTGCCCTGAAACTCTTGCTTCCGGAGGCTGTTGCCGAGGGACTTCCGTTTGTCGAGATCACGACAGATCCCGAAAATATCGCTTCGCAGCGTGTGATTCTAGCCAACGGAGGTATTCTTGTTGAGCATTTCATCAAGCCGCCTCAATTTGGCAGCAAGCCGGGCCTGAGATATAGGATAGCCCTGATTTGAAGACGCCTTACCGGGGCGCGGCAGCGCCTCTGCCCACCATCCATTCAGAGCGCAATCATCGTCACCAACTGCGAGGGAACCATTCCATGTCCGACCGCACCGTCCGCCTCCATCGAGTGCTCCGCGCCAAGCCTGAGAAGGTCTATCGCGCCTTTCTCGATGCGGGTGCCATGGCCAAATGGATCCCTCCTTATGGCTTCACCTGTACGGTGCACCACATGGATGCGCGCGCCGGCGGCACATTCCGGATGTCGTTCCAGAACTTCACTAGCGGCAATGGTCACTCATTCGGCGGGGAGTACATCGAACTGGTCCCAGACAAACGAATTCGCTACACGGACAAGTTCGACGACCCGAATCTGCCGGGGGTGATGGAGGTGACGGTTTCGCTGATACCGGTGCCGTGCGGAACAGAGCTGAGCATCACTCAGAGCGGCATTCCGGACGCCATCCCACTCGAGATGTGCTACCTCGGTTGGCAGGAGTCGCTGGCGCAGTTGGCGACACTTGTCGAACCAGAAATTCCGGGCTAGAAGCAGCGATGCCCAACCTGTCGATCAACGCCGACCCAAACGGGCGCCCCGCCGGCGGGGCTTCGCCCGCGCCATGGTCGCCAGCCACCTTCGTTCGTTCGACCGCAGAGGCAACCCGATGAAGCGCACGTGGACGATCATAGGGGTCGGTGACGTGTCGGGCAGCTTCAAATGGTACCAAGCGCTGCTCGGTCAGCCGGCGACGCTTCCCGCCCATGACGACTTTGGGCAAATCCTCGATTCGGATGGAACTGTCTTGCTCTGCCTCCACGAGTGGGGCGCCCACGAACATCCCTCGTTGATGAGCCCCGGTCACGGGACACCCGGCAATGGCCTCCTGCTGTTCTTCCGCGTCGATGATTTCGACCTGGCGCTTCAAAGGGCGCGCGCGCTCGTCACTCGCCTGGAAGAGGAGCCCCACGTGAATCCGAACACTCACACCAACGAGTTCTCGCTCCGGGATCCAGACGGATACTACGTCACGATCAGTGCGCTCTCTGCGGCCTGACCACTCGCTCAACCGGACGCCCATGGCACGGTGCTGACGACAACGACAGCGGCAACGGTATGCAGTCCGACCTTGTAGGGGACGCACCGGGGAGGGCTTGGACTTGTCGCACCTCGGTGGAGGCGCGCCGATTAACGTTGCGCGTTGCGCCACTTCAGCTTCTCGGAGAGATCACATGGCGCTGCCTTGTACGCGGCTCGCACTTTCGATCATCATTTCTGCGGGGATGCTTGTGGCCGTGCCGACGTCGGGGCGCGCCCAAAGCGAGAGCGATCCCGCAACGAGATGCGCCACTTGGATTGCGAAGAAAGGGTACTCGAGGGATTATGTCGAGCAGAGAACGGGCGCGCGCCCACCTCCCCGCAGCAACTGGCGTGACAACATTCGGCCCGAGGAGTTGCAACCAGGAGATGTCGTAGTCTTGACCCTCTGGCCAGGTCATGTTGCAGTAATCGAGGAGATCACCCGCGACCAGTCGGGCAAGCCCGAGCGTATGCGCGTGTCCAGCTTCAATTACGGACGCGGTCAACGTTGGATCGACCGTGACTGCGAAGTCTCGGCGAAGTTCGGCGTTGAGACGAGCCACTGGGTCTCGCTTGCAGAGACCGTCGGCTATTGGCGTCCAGTGTCAACTCGAAAGTAAAGCTCAGAAGTGATCAACCTGCACCTTTATGGGCGGTGCGGCTGCGACCTTCGTTGGCATTTGGGCCCTGGTGGCGTGCTTGCGGTCCTGTTTGAGGTGCAGACTACTGGCGCATGACGTTGTCGCGGCCGCCTAACCACTCGAGACCCTGATGCCTGTACCAGCTCGCATTCCCGGAACACGTGCTTGCGTCGTGGTCACGCGCCAGGGCGTCAAGCTCTACGGCAACCGGGCTGCTTTCCGGTCCTTGGCACAGTTCATGTCGTGGATCGCAGCATCCGACCCGGCCGAGCACTTTGAGTGTCACGCCAAGTGGCATCTCGCATCCGAAGAGTTCCTTCTTCGGAATGGCGCACCAAACGTTGCGACACTATTCACAACCGACTTGGTCGACCACTTCGCTAAAGAGTCGGACGACGATCCGGGTTTCGAGCTGACCTTCATGGCGGCTGAGGAGGGCGATCTCGACGAGTTGTTTGAACACGTGCCGAGAGGAGTCCTGCCGGAAGGTTGGGACCGTGCGGAGGAGTAGCGCAGTTTCGGCGGCGCTGGTACGGCCCGTGAGTCTCGTCCGTCAGGAGGCTCATGGGCAGCTGCTGCGACGACGGTCAACTCGGACGCTCCGCGTGCGCGGCGGGCCGCGCTTGGCGGTCGTTAACCTTCGTCCGGGAGCGCCATACACGCAAGGAGTCTCCGCATGAAGATCACGATAGAAAAGTTCGTCAACGCACCCGTTGAGACTGTCTGGCGCGCTTGGACAACGCCGGACGACATCAAGCAGTGGAACGCCGCTTCCGACGACTGGCATACGACAAAGGCGTCCGTTGATCTCCGCGATGGCGGAGCCTTTTCATCCCGTATGGAGGCCAAGGATGGCAGCATGGGTTTCGACTTCGCCGGAACCTACACGAAGGTCGTGAAACATCAATCGATTGAATGTTCGTTCGGCGACCGGGTGCTGCTCGTCGAGTTCGCAGCAGGTACCCATGGCGTGACTGTTAGAGAGACATTCGACTCTGAATCAACGCACTCAGTCGAACAACAGCGTAGTGGCTGGCAGGCGATTCTCAACAACTTTGCACGGCATGTTGAGAGCAGGCGCTGAGGAACGTGGCGCGACCCAATGACTAGGCCAGAGTCGAAAGGTCGTCCGCCGGCGAGCTTCGCCCGCGCTGCGGTTTCCGGTTACGTGACACGTTGGGTCACTCTCTGAGAGAACCATGGGCGCGGTACGCGCAGCCAAGAGGGCAGTCGACAACGGCGGCCGATCCAGCGCAACCAAGAGCAAGGCCGCGAAGCCAGCCCTCCTCGCAGGCGGCAACCCTCAGATTCCGAAGGCGGACGGCGACGCGCCCGTACAGGCCTACATTGCGGCGATGCCGGGCTGGAAAAGCGACGTCGGGCGCCGCCTCGACGCGCTCATCGTGCGCACGGTCCGCGGTGTGCGCAAGGCGGTCAAATGGAACTCACCCTTCTATGGCATCGAGGGCCAAGGCTGGTTCCTCGGCTTCCATACCTTCACGAATTACGTCAAGGTGACCTTCTTCCAAGGTACGTCGCTGCGACCCGTTCCGCCCGGAGGCAAGGCCAAGGAGGCGCGCTGGATCGACATCCACGAGGACGATCTGGACGAGGCGCAGATGGCGGCGTGGATCCGGCAGGCGACGACGCTGCCCGGTTGGGGTAAGTCGTAGGGACGATTCCTTGGTCAGTGCACGATGTTCGCGATCAAAACCGAGATAAGCGACTCCAAGGCGGACGCATTCGTCTTCAGTGCGCAGAAGACAATGTACGGTGGCAAGCACATCGCCAAAGGTGACCTGATCTTCGTCTTCGCCAGCGAAAACGAGGGCGGTCCTGGTCTCGTCGCCAGCGGCATTGTCACGTCGGCCGAAGCGATACCGAAGAAACGCGGGATCGCCCGGCAGACCCCACGGGTCTCCATCAGCGTCCGGCTCATCGCGCTCGCGAAACGCCGCCTGGGGCGGATCGAGCTCAATCGATTCTCCGACTGGAACGATGGTCGGCCCGAGACCGAGCTCAACTTCAAGTTGTATCGTCAGGCCACGAACAAGATTGTTGGAATCTCAGATGAAGCGGCCGCATTCCTGCGTGGATTCCTATAGCGCAAGCGGCTTAGGAACGACCGCGTGCCCAGCGCTTGCGCGAAGTGACGACCAACCGTCGCACCAACCGCCGCCACCGCCCGACGCCAGTCGGCTGGCGCTGCTGGCCGAATGGCCGACGGGAGTCAGCTATGCCGTAAGCTACCGCTTCGTGGCCATTGTCTCGGTAAACCACCATTACACTTTAAGCTTTGCCGACTCCGCCCCGGCGACACGTCGACGCAACCACCTTTGCTTGCCCGCCGCCCGTCAACCATTGGGCTACGGGCTTACACCGCATGATCGAAGCCGTCACAATTGAAGGTGGATGTCTTTGCGGGGCAGTCCGCTATCGCGCCACTCGAGCGCCTATTCGCGCCGTAATTTGCCATTGCTCGATGTGTCGAAAGCACTCCGGGGCACCCGTCCTGGCATTTGTCCACTTTCCTATCGATTCCTTTGAATGGATCAGAGGAGAACCGACCCGATATAGATCGTCGAAGTACGCGGAGCGCGGCTTTTGCTCGATCTGCGGAAGTACGCTCACCATGCATGAAGAAGTGCTCGGCGATCGCGTGCAAGTTACCTTGGGCAGTCTCGATGAACCTGCGCGGGTGCATCCCGACGATCATGTGTGGACGCAGGATCAGCTTTCCTGGTTCGAAATCAAAGATCAGTTGCGGCGCTTTCCGCAAGGTAGTTCAGCCGTCCCTTCCAGGGCTGTCGACAATGGCGAGGACTGACCGCCCGTCAATGCGCGCGCCCCGTTGGCGCGGCTTCGGCTGCGCAGGAGGTCGCCGGTTATCTTCTCGCCAGGCCGCACGAAATTGATTTCCACCGCGCGGCCGCCATAGCCACGCCAACCTTCGGAAGTGAGGAGGCAAGACTGAAATGATTCAAGGGCACTGCCACTGCGGCGCGGTTCAGTGGACGTTTCAAGGGCAGCCCGACGGAGCTACGGCATGCAACTGCACGGTCTGCCGACGCTACGGGGTACTTTGGGCCTATGACTACGAGGATGAGGGCATCAAGGTTTCAGGCAAGACTCAGGCCTACGTCAGAGGCAAAGCGATCGAATTCCATTTCTGCCCGGCTTGCGGCTGCGTGGCGTTCTGGCGCGGGCGGCACAAGGATCAAGAGGGACGTCGCCGCATCGCCGTCAACCTTCGCCTCGCCGACCCTGAGGCTGTGGCGAAGATCCCTATCGACCACTTTGATGGCTTGAACAGCTTCGAAGACCTGCCGCGAGATGGTCGATGTGTTGCTGACTATTGGTCATGAGCACTCAAACGACGTACGTCTTGAGCGCAATTGTCGTTGGGCTTGGCGCAACGCTGTTCATGGACGTCTGGGCGCTGTTCCTGAAGCGTGCGTTCAGCATTCCGTCGGCCAACTATTGTCTGGTCGGACGATGGCTTCGCCATATGCCCGAAGGCACGTTCATGCATGCGAGCATCGCCGCCGCACCGCAAAAACGTTCCGAGTGCACGGTCGGCTGGATCGCCCACTACGTCGTTGGTATGGTGTATGCACTCGCGTTCGTTGCCCTTGTTTCAGGTAGCTGGCTTGCGCGCCCTACCTTGTTGCCCGCCATGCTTTTCGGCATCGGCAGTGTGCTGGTGCCATACCTGATCATGCAGCCGTCGTTCGGGCTCGGCATTGCTGCGTCACGAACGCCCAATCCGATGCAGGCCAGGCTGAGAAGCCTCGTGGCGCATGCCGCCTTTGGAGCCGGGCTCTATGTGTCCGCCGTTGGTGTGAGCCTCGTGCTGCCAGCTCATGCCTGACCGCTCGCTCAACGACGCCTCGCCGGCGGCGCTGGCGCGTCGTCCGCCGGCGCCAGCCACTT
>AR_comb_assmDRAFT_10222506_pt1 | contig 14352 bp, 17 predicted proteins | sample ArasoioldDNA_FD_10543 | JGI IMG/M metagenome (IMG submission 10543) | reverse complement strand
ACCTGCCCGCGGCGCCCAGCCATCTCGATCAGGTCGGCCATCACCAGTCGCACGTCGTTGAAAAACTCATGCTGCGGGTCGGACGCGAACTGCGAGAGCATCCCGTGCAGCTCCTGCGTGTCGCGCTGGTCTGCCAACTGCAGCATCTGCTGTTGTTGCGCGAGCAACTGGTCGAGGCGCGGATCGCGGAACTGCTGCGGCTGTTGCGCTGGCGGCAATGCCACGTTGTGGCCACGGGAGCGCAGGATCACAGCATCGAGCAAATCGATATTCACGTCGTGCTGTTGGATGATGCCGGCGATCAAGCCGGCCTTCTGCTCCGCGGTGCCGACGCGCAAGGTGGCCGCGGTCTGGAACAGGCTCTGCACCGCGGTGAGCGGGTCGGAGTTCTCCGCGCGGATGAACACCTCGAAGGGTCGCACCGTGCGCTCGAATGCGTCGATGAACTGGCGTGCACCAGCGGCCTGCTCCATGAAGTGCTCATGCTCGCGCTCGCGCCGGTGGATCTCCTGCTTGATGTCCGGGTCGACCTGGCTCCACTTCTCGCGCACGTCGGGGCGCCATGACTGCGGCGCCTTTAGCTCGGGCACGGCCGGCTGGACCGCTTGCGGCACCTGGGGTGCACCTTGCTCCTGTGGCTCCGCTTTCGGGCGCTCCTGCGGGCTCTCAGGGGCCTCGCTGGCCTTCGGAGCAAAGCGGCCCATCTCGTCGCGCGGGCGATCGTCGGCACGCACCTCGTCGGTGGGTTCCTGCTCGAAGGCCTCCTCGAGCTGGTCGCGCAGGCTCAGTTCCTCGTTGCCGGCATCCGGCAGGGTGGTGTCGAGGTCGGTGTCGGGTCCCATGTCTATCTCCTATCGCGCTGCGGTTCCGCAGCCATGCCTTCGAGGCTGTAGCCGGCCGCTGCCACCGCGGCAGCGGGTGCGACACCGCGCCGGATTGCCTCTGCCACCTTGGCCCAGTCAGCCTTCTGGAAAAACTGGCGCATGCGCTGCACGTCTTCGCGCGTAGTCGCCTGGCCCTTGTCAGTATTGAACTTGCCTTCAATGACCCGGCGCACCTCGGGCGACTCGCTTAGGTTGGCCACCGCGGACGGCTGCGTCTGCGCTGCCTGGTTGAGGATCTTGCTGGTGACGACACCCTGCCCTTGCGGCTCGGGCACCTGCACCCACGGGTCCTTCTTGCGCTTGCCAGGGTCGAAGCGGGTGTAGAGCGGCTCATAGAAGCCCTCGCTGGCCGCGGGCCTGGCCTTCGAGCCTGGGAATGCCGATTCGGCAACCGGGCCCATCGTCTTGAGGTAGCGACCGAGCAGGTCCAGTTCCTTGTCCTGCGTGTGCATCACGTTGATGCCGCGTGGAGTGGGGATCGCATACATGCCGGCGCCCTCGGGCATCAGGGACTGCACGTCGGCCAGCTCGTCAGCCGTGGCCATGGGCGAGCCCATCGGGCGCTCGAGCAGCATGCCCTTCTTGCCAGTGCGGCCCTGCATCGTGACCGGCAGATTGCCGGCAACGGCCTCCTGCACGTCGATGCCACCGCGCAGCATCTCACCGAGCTTGAGCGCTTCCATCGTGTGCGGGTTGATCTGCTGCTGCGTGCCGGTCGAGAAGTCCACCAGCGGCCTCGACATGAAGAGCTTGTTCTGCTCCACATCGCCCAGCGCGTTGGTGTACATGCCGGCGCCTTCTTGCGTGGGCAATTGCCTGAAGCCCAGTGCGCTATGGATCGCATCGCGCGGGCCAGTGCCGACGTTCTTGGCGAGGTCGGTTGCGCGGCCGGTCTCCGGGTCCAGCCATTGACTACCGATGGAGATGTCTCCGGTCCTGGGATGCGCGCCAGGGCCATGCCTGGCCCCCTGCGTGTCGCGCGAGGCGACGTCCTGCGCATACGGGGACACCTCCGGGTTGAAGCCGAATTGCTTGCTCTCCGGGTCCAGCCAGTAGGGTTGCTCGGTCGCCCACGGGTTCGCGGACTCATACGCTGCCTTGGCCTCTGGATTGGAGAACAGCTCGCTGCGGTGGCCGGTGGTGGCGCCTGGCATCGGCTCGTGCGTGACGCCCATCGCATGCTTGCCCATGAAGTCGCCGGCCTCCTTGTTGGCCTCCTGCAGCGCATTGATGGAACCCTGCGCACCCTTGCCGAAGCGCGTGCCCTTCGTGTCGCGGTTGTACAGGTCCATGGCCTTGTCGTAGACCCAGGGCACCTCTTGCAGCTTGGCGCCGGTCCAGTTCTTGATGCCGCCCAGCTCCTGATCGTTGGCCCGCAGCACCTGCAGCACGTTCTCCAGGTCCATGAATTGGTGCATCTGCGCCGATGGGCCTGCCTTCCAGGGTCGACCCTGCGGGTCGGTGTAGCCGAAGTTCTGTGCGCGCCGGAAGTCATTGACACCGAAGGGCGAGGCCTCTTCGACGCGCGGATCGAGCTTGCTGCGGTACTCGCCCACCTTGGCCGCGAGCTTCGCCGGCCTGTTCTCAGCCACCGCGGTGTCGAGCGTGTCCTTGGCCTTGCCACGGTAGGCGATGTCGCCGGTGCCGAGCTGGTCCGCGTTCCAGTGCTTGAGTGCGAATGCCAGCTCGGTCTCTGGCGCCACACCGGCGCTGTACACACCGTGCGTCTCGAGCGTGCGCGGGAGCTGCCACGGTTCAGCGCTCGAGGCTTGCGAACCCTTGGCGCGGTCGTACCAATTGCCGGTGCGATACGGCTCGGCGTACGAGAGTGCATCAACTGCCTCGCCCAGCTCGCGGTCCATCCGCACGCGGTTCGCCTCGAGTTCAGGCACGTCTTGAATGGTGCGCGGTCCACCCACGAAGCCGCCCTCTGGCTTTGGCTTCAGATGCTGGTCAGCAGCGGCAGCGGCCTCGACGGCTTCGGGTCCCTGCTCCTTGTACATCGTGCGGTAGACCTGCGCCTCTTGCTTGGCGCGCTTGCCGGTGGCGACGCGCTCGCGTGGCGCGTCGGTGGCCTGCTTGTCGACCTTCGCCTTGAGGGCCTTCTCGCGTTCGATCTTGGTGGTGCCGAAGGTCTTGTAGGCCTCGGGGATCTGCGGGCCCATCACCTCGTCGGTGGCTTGGACGATGTCATCGCGCAGAGTGGTGGGGACTGCGGGCTTCGTGACCGGGACCTCTGCGGCACCTTGCTCGATGGCCTTGGCCACGTTGCGCTCGGCCTTGGCACCACGCACTGCAGCCTTAGCTGCCTTGCCAACACGGCCCAGCTTGGTCGGGTCCACCACGGCACCAGCCGCAGTGAGCGCAGCACCGGCCGCGGGCGAATACTCGCCCACCGCGTCGACTGCCTTGGAAAGTGGCTCGGTGAAGTAGTTGATGCCCTTGCCGATCAGCTCGAGGTTGCGCTGCCCCTCTTCAGTCTGCGGCCCTGCCATCGCTTGCGTGCTGTTGATGGCGTCGACTGCCTTGTCGAGGCTCCCCGTGCGCAAGCCTTCCACGATGCCGTGGTAGCCGGCCACTGGGGTCCATGCGATGTTCTTGCCGATCGTCGCCGCGGTGTCGAGGTAACCCAGCGCTTCGCGACCCGTGCCGCGCAGCAGCTCGGAGATCTTTTCGGATGCGGACATGGTCGGCCTCCCTGTTCAGTTCATTGCTGCACCAGCCGCAGATTCGTCGGTGGCGACAACTGCACCGTGGTCGGTGGCTTGGCCAGCGAAAAATTGAGCACGGTGGAGTTGCAGCCTTCGGTGTAGGTGGTGCTGCCGGGAGCGCTGTTGCAGGCCTTCCAGCTATTGCCGCCATACATGAGGTTCGGTGGGTTCACCAGCTTGCACCGGGGCGCACTTGCTTGCAGCGGCACGTTGGCGATCCGCACCCCATTGATGTAGCCGCCGCAGTGCGTGGCATGCGTGTCGGTCACCGTATCCGCGGTGAGGGTCGCGGTCTGCGCTTGCGCCATTACGCATGCGAGCGTCATGCAGGCGATGAAGATCAGTTTCATGGTTCTCTCCTGTGGGTGGGCCGGCCCCGACGCAACTCGGGGCTCATCGGTGGGGGTGTTGTGGTCTCCTGTCGATATCGTTTTGGGATAGCTAAAGAGATCCCACCTCACTGCGCTTGCAGCCGGCCCGTAATTCATTGGGTGACTTTCAGATTGGTGGGCGCGGCGAGCTGCGTCGAGCCGCTCGGTGGTGGCTGCGTCGGTGGTGGCTCAGTCGGTGGCGTGGTGCCAGAGCTGCCGAAGCTGGTGTTGCCGCGGTCCTTGCCGTCGTTGGCGTTGCCCTTGCCGATCGATCCAGCAGCGAGTGCCCAGCCGGCAAAGCTCGAGGGTCGCGATGAGCTGTTGGTGCCCGAGTAGGTGGGCGAGCCGGTGATGCACTCGGACCCTTTGCAGCCGCTGGTAAAGGTGTTGTGCGTGCCGGTGCAGTTCGCACCTGCACCCGCGGTCCCACTGCCGTCGTAGTCGCCGCAGGTAATGCCGGAATCGTGGAAGACGTTGTTGTTGAAAGTGCCGGCGCTAGTGAAGTCGCCCCACGAATTGAAGGTGACCTGGGTGCGGTAGATCGTGTTGTGCGACCAGTCGAGCGAAGACCAGGTGTGCCACTGGCCCGACGTGATGTTCGCGACGACGTTGTCGCGGAACGTGCTGCTGCCACTGCACTTGGACTCGTTCATCATGAACGTGCTGGAGTCGAGGAAGTAATTGCCCTCGACCTTGACGCTTTCGCACGGGCTGCCGTAGGTCTGCATCATGTCGCAGTGCGCGCCGCCGTTGGCGTTGCAGATCTGCTGGTCGATGCCGCTGAAGACGTTGCCCGGCCCGATGAAGATGTTGCGGATGGCGCCGACCATGATGAGACCGTCCGATGGGCCGGTGCCGGGTGTCGCATAGACCCCGAGGAACTGCGAGTTCTTGACCGTCACACCGTTGCCGTCTCGTATCGAGAGCCGCCCCTCGTAGCCCATCTGCCCGATGCGGTCCAGCGTGACGCCATCCACCACGATGTTCTGGGGGGTTGTCGGACAGTCCTGCCCCGAGATGTAGATGCCCTCGTAGCTGTTCGGAGTGCCGACCGTGCCCTGGATCGTGATGTCCTTGCTGCAGCCTTCGATGGAGAACGAGCCCGTGAGCGATGCGAGCTTGATGAACCTCGAGCCCCAGGTGCGCCATGAGCCCTTGGCCCCGACACCGCTGGCGCTCTTGACCGTGACGTAGCCGCTCTTGGTGATGTTGGCGAATTCGACCTTGCCCCAGTCTCCGCTGTTGAGGCAGATCACCGCGCCGGTCGCAGCACTGTTCACCGCGCCGGGAACGTCTGCGCCAGGCGATAGCGTCGAGGTGCAGCTCTGCCCGAAGGCATTGCCGGCGAGCATGGCCAGCGTGAGAAGGATGGCTTTCATGGCTTGCCCGATAGCTTGAAGGTGAAGGGTGACGCGATGCAGGCTTCGCCCAGCTCGGGCGCGCTGTTGCACGCAGTCCAGGTGTTGGAACCGTTCTTGACGTAGTCGTTGGCGTGGATGACGCACTCGGAAGCGCTCACCGGCACGTCGGGGATGCGCTTGTCGTTGACGTAGCCGCCGCACGCGGTGGCCTGCGGGTCGGTGTCCGCGCTGAGGTACACATCGCCCTGGACAGCGGTTTGCATGGTGCATGCGGCCAGGCAGCACAGTGGAATCAGCAAGAGCAGTTTCATCATCAGCCTCCTAGCCTGTGGACAGCGTCCACGATGTCGGACTTGCGATCGGGATCGACGCCCTCGAGCCGCTCGGCGCGCTTGATGGCTTCACGCTTCCACGTCTGGCTGTAGTCATCGATGGTCGTGATGCCGCGGGACTTCATGTACTCGCGGTGCTTGCTGCGCGTGCTGATGTCGGTGCCATCGCTTGCGCGCAGGTCCTGGTAGAGCCGGTCCCCACCGGCCAGCACCATCACCGGCTGCAGCACGCGCTCCATGCGGTCGCTGCAATGCACGTAGACCGGCTGGTCCTCGATGTAGCTGCGGATGCTCATGAAGGCCTCGAGGTGCTCGTCGCAGTGTTGGCAGTGCCAGGTGTAGGTGGGCATCTCAGCCCCTCCTGCGCAGCACCTGCGCCACGCGCTCGGCAGCACCTTGCGCGCCACCGGCCTGGCCCAGCCCGGCGAGCGCCTGGTCGAGTTCATCCGGTTGGACCTCCTGTGGCATCGGCTGCATCTGCTGCATCTGGCCTGGCTTGGGAGGTGTCTTGCCGCGCAGCATCATCGCCATGGCGCGCTGCTTTCGTGCTGGGGAGTGCTTTGGGTTCATGGGGTGGCTTCTCCGGGGTGGTGGCGTGCAGTCGGTTCAGCTCGGCGCGCGCGCCGGTGATGAGTGGCAGCAGGTGGCTGACGCTTTGATGCTTGAGCACCAGCTCGCGGCGCTCCTTCTCCAGCTCGTGCAGCACGCCCAGTGCGTCGGTGATCTGGCTTTTGAGTTGTGCGCGGGTGGCCATGTGGACCTCACTGCAGTGGCACAGGTGGCGTCGGTGGCAGGGCCTGCGGCATCTGCGGCGCGGGCATCCCGTTCGGTGGCCCACCCATGGGCATGCCGTCCGGTGGCATCTGCGGTGGAGGTGGCATGAGTTGCGCGGTGAGCTGGTTGGCCTGCTCTTGCGCGGTCGCCTGCGCGCCGCTCTTCTTCGCCTCGGCCTTGCTCTTGTCGGCGCTCGCCAGGTCCTTCTGGTCGCGCGGGGTCGGGGGCTTCGGTTGCTCGGGTTGCTGGGCCTGCTGTTCGAACTGCTTGACTGCCTGGTCAAGCACGCCTTCGATGGTCCTCGAGCCCTTGAAGCCGGCTGCGCCCCACTGCAGGAGCTTGAGCATCACGATGCCGAATTTCGGGTCCTGCTGCACCATCGGCGCAGCGGCCATGATGAAGTTGGAGCACGCTCCCATGAACTCGGTGCGGCTGGCCTTCTGCTGCTCCCAGTCGGGCGCAGCGAGCTGGTCGGCGTCGACCTCGATCTTGTACTGCGCCAGGCCTTGCTGCTTGAGCAGCGCGATCGCCTGGTCAGCGAGTGGCGCGTCACTGGTCTGCATGATCACCGAGCGGGCCTTGATGGTCTCCGGCTGGAAGTGATTCGTGACGATCTCCGCGCGGATCCGCGACACCGACGACACGAAGCGCGCGATCTCCTGCTGCATCTTCGAAAGCCTGGCGCCGCCATAGGCCACCTTGAGCTGTTGCGCTCCGAGCGTCTCGCTCGCCGCTGACGTGCCGCGCATGATGTCGCTCAGACCGAGCACCTCGTACAGGTCGGCCTGCAGCTTGGCCTTGCGCATCTCGAGCTGCGTGATGGCGTTGACGAAGGGCTCGATCGGAACCCAGTCGACCACTCCCTTGAGGCCACCCTTCTCAACGAACGAAGACCAGTTGTCGACCGGGATCAGCTCGTTGTCGGCCTGCCGGGTGAGGATGTTCTTCAAGCTGGCAGAGTTCTTGTCGTAGGCGCCGGTGGCCTTGATGGCATCCTGCAGCTTCGAGATCCGCGCGTTGATGCGGTCCAGTTGCCGGTACAGGCCTTGCGCCATCGCGTAGTCCGGCTTGGGAAGGAAGCTCTTGGTGAGCGTGGTGGCCACGATCGGCATCGGGCACGGGAAGAAGCCTTCCAGGCGCAGGATGTCGTCCTGCTGGTCGAGCAGGTAGTCGCAGCCTTCGACGTACCACAGGCACTGGTTGCTGTCCTTGTCCCAGATTTCCCACACCGCGGCCTGCTTGAATGGCGTTGCCTTGAGCACGTCGTCGCCGCCGTTCAGGTCCTTGGTGACCATCGGCACCAGCGCGACCTGGTCCTCGTCCAACTTAAACCGCTTCATCAGGGCTTTCTTGCCCATGTAGATGCGCCTGGCCACCCAGCGGCAATCGCGCCAGCGCCGGCACGGGCTGTAGCGGAAGTCTTCCCAGTAGACGTAGTCGGTCTCTGCCTCTTCGTTGAGGATGCGCTCGGCCTTCTGCGTCACCGGCTGGCCCTGCTCGTCCATCTGCGGCTGGCCCGTCATCGGGTCCGTGATCGGCGCGTCGTACTCCTCGGTGTCCACGTCATAGCGGCACCAGACCTGTCCCAGGCCGCTCACGAAGCGGTCCTGCACGGCGTCGCGCGTCGCAGCCGCGGTGTCGTCGTGCTCGCGCTCGAGGTCGCTGTTGAGCAGGCGCTGCATGATCTCCGCGGCCACGCGCGCCACGTCGTCGTCGTAGTCCTTGAAGCGGCGATCCACCTCGGGCTTCGGCATGCGCCCATAGATCGCGGACAGGACCACCTGCGTGTTGGACCAGTAGAGGTTGACCAGCGAGACGCCGTCGCCCAGGCGCGTGTCCGTCGCGCCGTCCTGCTCATCGATGAAGGCCTTCTCGCACTTGCGCGCACGCTCCACGAATTTCGCCATCCAGCGCTTCGACGCATTCAGCTCGGTGGACCACTTGCGCGCCAGCTCGCTGGGTTCCTTCTTGCCCTCGCCCTTGGGTTCCTCGAGCTTCACGTCGTCGCCGGTGTTGTATTCGGTGGGCATGGTGGTCTCCCTAAAGCCTCATCTCTGCCAGGCGCGCTTCGCGGTCCTCGAAGAGTTCCTCGAGGCTCATCGTCAGGTCGAGCGGCTGCGCGATCGGCCGCACCTCGGGCTTGGGCCCGAGCACCATCTCTCGCACCACCTGCGCGCCATAGCTGAAGGCATCGCTCGCGTGGCTGGCCCAGTTGTGCTCGGGTTCCATCGAGAAGATCTTTCGCTCGTCGTCCCACTCGAAGCACCAGGCGCGCAGCGCGTCGATGCCGCGTGAGCAACGCTCCGAATGGAACTGGCAGCGAGGCAGCACCGTGCGTGCGGCGTTGATGCGGTCCTTGACCCTGGACAGCGGCACGATCTCGCAATTGAAGGCCTGCGCCATCTGTTCGATCACGCTGTACTTGGTGGCCATCGTCTTGGCCCTGGCGTCGTGCGGCAGGTAGAGGCGATCGATGGGAAGGTTGTGCTCCTTCAGTCGCGTGATCCAGTCCTGCGCGTCGAGCCCGGAGCCCTCGTCGTAGTCGATCAGCGAGAAGCCGCCCATCTCGAGCTGCCAGAACCACCAGGCCGCGGTGTCGCGGTAGCCGATGTCGCTCGAGACCACGATGCGCGAGCCTTGGAAGTAGTTCGCCTCGGTGTTGAGCCGCCCCTCGCGCTCGGCCTGGCTGATCTGCTTGCCGACGATGGCGCCGACGTTGGCCGCGGCGAAGTCGCAGAAGTACTCCTGCTGGATCAGGTCGTCGGGCATGCCCATGGCACGCTCCATCTCCATGTCGGCCTCGGTCAGCACGCCGGTGTCTTGAATCGTCATCCGCGCCACGAAGGCGCCCTTCAGCTTCTTGGCGATGTTGAATGTGGACCAGCCATGGTTGTAGCCGCGGGGGGTGTAGATGAACGCCACCGAGCCCTTGTTCTCGCGCAGGATCGGTCGGATGTAGTCGTAGGCCCGCGGGTCGGTCAGGGACCACTCGGAGAAGGTCACGTGCACCGGGTTCGCACCCAGCACGCCGGTGAAGTAGTCGGCGCCGACGATCTGCACGATGCTGCCGTTGACCAGCTCGAGCTTCATCTCGTCTTCGACCTTCTTCTTGATGATCGAGTCGGGGAAGGTCTGCTTGATCAGGTTCTGGCCATCCGCGGTGATGTTGTCCCACACCACCTTCTTGCCCTGCTTCAGGGTCGGCAGGCAGTGCCAGTACAGACCCACGCGCCGGAAGGCATCCCGGCAGGCCTGGGCAAGCGCAGTGCGGTCCTTGCCGCCGCGCCGGTGCATGACCCAGCACAGGAACTTGCAGTCGCGCTCGCGAGCGGCCATGTAGGGCGCCTGGTAGAAGCGCGGCTCGATGCCACCGTCGATGATCTGCTCACGAGGCATCGATGACCTCTTCGATCATCGGCAGCGCCGGCCTGGCCTCGAGAAGTTGAACGTGCTCCTGAATCGGTGAGCTGATCACGCCGGCCACCGGCCGGTCGCTCACCACGAGCTGCTGCACCACGATCTGCAGGTTGCCGGCCTCGGCCTTGATCTGCAGCGGCATCGCGCGCGAGACCACCGAGGCGAGCGCGGTCGGACTCTTCTTGCCGAGGTTGACGAAGTACTGCGCGAGCGGTGGCACCATCAGGCGCTTGCCACCGAGCACCTCGAGGGCGATCGTGAGGTTGTCGACCAGGTCGCGGTTCTCTTTCGAGATGCGCCCAGGGCGCCCTCCTGGCGTGAGTCCCTTGCCAGTTGGGTTTGGTGGATGGATAGGGTTTGCTTTGCGCGCAGTCATGGCCTTACGATTCCCATTCGGGAATCAGTCCGGCCAAAGACTTCGCACGAATTGTGCTCCCACCAGAAAGCGCCCTCCAGAGGCGCTTTCGCTTTTCAGGGTTCACTCGCGTCGTTGGGTGCTCTCAGGGGTCCGGGTTCACTCCGCGTAATGGGTGCTCTCGCGCATTTGGGCTCACTCGCAGCGACGGGTGCTCTCGACCTGCTGGGTTCACTCGCCTTTGGTGGGTTCTCTCATCAATCTGGGCTCACTCGTGACACCGGGTTCTCTCATCAATCTGGGCTCACTCTGGGGCAAAGGGTTCTCTCAGGGAATGGGGGTTCACTCCACGCCTAAGGGTGCTCTCTGGGGATGGGGTTCACTCGTCAATCAGGGTGCTCTCGCCCTCATGGGTTCACTCCTCACAACGGGTGCTCTCAGACCATCGGGCTCACTCGAACGTTTGGGTGCTCTCAGTGGACCGGGCTAATGCGGGCTCTCGATCATGTGCACGTGGTTGAGGATCGCGATCGGGTAGGGCAGTGGCGCCAGTTGCTTGAAGTGCTGCCAATACCAGGCCCCATGCAGATGGCTCAGGAAAAGCTTGACCGCATAGCGGCGCGCGCGCCCGTCGATCTGCGATGGAGGCAGGTGGCCTGCCGCATAGTGCCCATGCGCCTCGGTGGTCTTGCCCACCTTGTCTAGCCAAGTCTTCGCCGTCTCGGCATTGCCACCGGCAAGGTTGCGCTCGATCTCGTAGGCTTTGCGCCGCTTGTAGATCTGACCGTAGAAGCACTCCTCGTCATTCGACAGCTTCATGAAGCTCTGCCCGATCTTCCAGCACAAGGTCTTCAGGGTCGCGTTCCACGGGCGCTTGTGGCCCTTCTCCCACTTCACGGTGGGATCGAGTCCGGCATAGCGCCAGATGTGGCCCACGGTCGGTGCCTTTGTGATGTCGATGTGCGCGAGCAGGCCGGCACTCAGCACCGGCCCGATGCCCTTGACCTCGCGCATCCACGATCCCATCACGTGAGCATCGGTGTAGGTGTCCAGGCCGCGCTTGATCTGGTTCTCGAGCGTCTGGCTTTGAGTGGCAAGCCACTGCACCACCGAGTTCGGCTCGGCATCTTCGCCCAATGCGCGGACCTGGTTGTGCGCGCGTTTTCGGTCCTCTTGCATCATGTAGTAGGCGTCGACAAGGAAGCGCGCCTCGGTGTCGGTGAGTGTGCGCGCCGCTGTCAGGATGTCGCGCGACAGGCGCTCGATCGGTTCTAGGTGCCCGGCACTGATGATGCCGGGTGCTCTCGTATTCATGGGCTCACTCCGGTAGTTGGGTGCTCTCAAAATCGTGGGTTCACTCCCGAAACTGGGTGCTCTCGAACGTGTGGGTTCACTCGTGCAGTTGGGTGCTCTCGCCGTCGCGTGGTTCACTCACAGCAAAGGGTGCTCTCTTTCATTCGGGTTCACTCTCCAAGGTGGGTGCTCTCGCGTTCTTTGGTTCACTCGCGTGAGAGGGTGCTCTCGGCTTTCGTGGTTCACTCGGCCAGGCTGGGTTCTCTCGACTACATGGGTTCACTCATCTCACTCGGTGCTCTCGTTTGATTGGGTTCCATCATTCCTTGTGATCCACCCATTGCTTGAAGCGCCTGTAGAGCGCATCGATGATCGAGTCGTACGCATCGCCCGGCACATGCTGCTCACGCAGCTCCAGCGCGACATGCGCAATCAACTCGACCCTGGCATCAGCGCGCTGCACCCAGCCATCCTCGGGGCGATGCTGACGATCGACCTCGAGTGCACGCGCCACCGATTGGCTCACGATGTCCTTGGTCTCTTCGCGCGTGAAGGCTGACTGCTTCGGGATCTGCGCCAACCAGACCGGTGTCTTCGAGCCCGCAGGCATCAGGACCAGGTGGTCCTTGTCTTGTCGATCCTTGGTGTGCTGATGATGAAGCGAGCGCTTCATGCGTTCAATGGTCTCTTCGATCTGGTCCTTGGTCGGTCCTGTGTATTGGGTGCTAGGCATCGTGCCCTCCTTTCGCATGTTCCTCATCAACCTTGGAGACTGCCATCGGCATCGTCATCTGCAGCGCGGTCAGCATCAGCGAGGACTCCTCGCCACCGACCGACTCGATCAGCGAGTGACGCGCCTTGCACATGAAGGCCCACCAGCACTCGCAGCGCGCATCGCGCTTCATCGAGTTCATGAGTCCGTTCATCACGCCTTCGGTGACCTTGTCCCAGACCATCTCGCCGCATTGATCTGCCGAGCCTGAGAGCACCACCACGTCACCGTCGGCCACCATCTGTCCAAGACTCTTGCCGTCGAGCTTGTTCATGCTTCGTTCCCCGTCACGTACTCCTTGGGCGCGCGTGGCTTGCGCTTCTTGCCATCCGGCGCGTTCTCCGCGATCGCGGCCTCGCGCGTGTCCTCGACATCGAACTCCTGCTGTCGCAGGTCATGCAGCTCGCCGGCCACGAGGTGGAGCGACAGCTGCCGCTGCTGCCACATGTCTAGCCAACCGGCGACGATCTCGTTGATCTCCTCCGAGCACTGCACCAGAAAGCCCAGCTCCACGCTGCCACCTTCGAGCGGCGTCACCTTGAACTTCTTCACGGTGCAGTTGCCCAGCTCGATCGAGCCCTCGTTGCATCCGACCGCGAGCGACATGCCGGCCAGCTCACCGGTGAGCTTCAGCGGGTAGTCGATGTTGGGCAGGCGCAAGTAGGGCAGCACCTCCTCGATGCCGTGCAGATCCAGGCGCGGTTCCTTGTCCTCACCATCGCGGTCGGCCATGAACAAGGTCGCTCGCAAGCGAGGCATCAGCGCATCAAGCACGCTGCTCGAGGCGCACCAGGTGAAGCTCATGTCGACCGCAGGCACCAGCTCATCGCCGCGGCCCTCCATCCTGGTCTGCGAATGGACCAGCTTGACGCTGGCTTGCTTGATCTCAAACATCGTCGCTTGCTCCTTGAGCACGGCCACGGGGCTTTGCCTTGGCCTTGAAGTACTCCACCCAATTGATGCTTGGCATCATTGCCATGAATTCCTGGCGCTGCCGACTGATCTCCTCGAAGGCCCACTCGAGAGCTTCGATCATCTCTTCATGCTCGAGCGCTTCGAACGGCTTGCCATTCCAAAACCTGCGTGGCGTCACTGCCCATATTCCTCTCTGCGAATGCGCTTGCGCTCGATGAGCATTGCCTCGGCCTGCGAGTAGCTCATTCGTGCAATCTCGGTTTCACTGAAGACCTCGTCTTTGGTGAGTGCCACCACCATCGCATGCATCGCATGCATCGCGAAGTTGTCGCGCAGCTCGCGCTCGAAAGTGGTCCATTCATGCTTGTCCATCCAGCTCTCCTTGTTGCGTCCGCAACCACACCTTGATCTCGACACGCGGATCCACCTTGTCGATGCCATGGAAGACATGCTTCTCGCGCACCTGCCTGTCGTTCACATACACGCCCCTGGCCACCAGCACCTTGAGCATCGAACCATTCGGCGCCATCACGCGCACATACCTGGCCTGCATCACGTCGAGCACCACGCTCTCATCAAGATCGGGCCGCTGGCTGGCATAGAAGATCCGCAGCTCCACCGCGACCTCGCCCTCGAGCATCAGCCTGGCCACACCCGGAATCTGGCGCACCGCACTCACCTCGTACGCAAGAGCCTTCTCGCTCTTGATCGACACCACGCGCTTGCCGCGGTTGACCAACTGCCTCGAGTTGGCCTTCGAAGCCGGCTCGCCGTGAATCACGAACTCGATCACCGCGGCAGCTCGCCCGGCGGCAGCAGCTCGCCAAACATCACGCCCATGCCATGCTCTCGAAGCCACACGCCGCTCAGATGGCGCAGCTTCTCGTCAATCTCGACGCAGTCATACCTGGCCTTGTGCATCGCCCCCAGCAGCATCCAATCGCTCGGAGCACTCGGCATCATCGACTTGGCCCATGCCATGTCCAACTTCTCGAGCGCCTCATTGCGACTGCGCACATAGCGCGCCACCGTGTACCGCTGGTTCTTTGCCATGACTCACCTCTCGATCACTACGCGCCACATCACCCTCTGCGCTTGCGTCAGCTTCTCGCCTGCCAACTCCCTGGCCTGCAGATCCATCGCCCATTGCCAGGCGCCGCGCACCTT
>AR_comb_assmDRAFT_10215698_pt1 | contig 14352 bp, 9 predicted proteins | sample ArasoioldDNA_FD_10543 | JGI IMG/M metagenome (IMG submission 10543) | reverse complement strand
CAGTTGTAGTCTCACCCCCAGATCGGGCACTTCATTTACCTCCAGTCGGCATTGCCACTTGCAAACGTCTCCCGATCTCGGCAGTCAGTTCTTCGGGTTGCATCGCATAGTTGGCGTCGCAGAGTTGCCAGAATTGTTCGGGGTCTCCGAGGTATTTCGCTGTGACGTTGTCGAGCCTGTCGCCTTCTTCAACAGTGTGCTCGGCAATGATCAAAGAAGGTGGCGCAAGCGGCAGGAAGCGGCGCCGCAGATAAACGATCTCGCGTTGGTCCGAAGTCACGAATTTGACGATCTCGATGTTGTAGTAGCGACTCGTCCGCGGAAACATCATTTCACCTCGTTCAAGATTGTGAACTCCGATTCAGTTAGAAGAGCTTCATCGACGCGCTCAGGTTCTTAGCGCTGTTAACAACGTTCGTATTTGCCAGAACTTCTTTTGCGATATGGTGCGCGAGGAAAAGTTGGTAGCCTGGATTCGTAACTTTGAGATCGAAATAGCTGAGCACTTGCAGACTCAGATCAACCTTGGCTCGAATCGGGTTTAGCAACTGATCGTAAGCCTCTTCGGTAATACTCAAACTGGTGATGCGCACTGGAAGGACTCGCGCGGGCCCCCAAAAGAAAAGAGTGAGCGGCGCTTCGGGTGGAATGATCTCCAGGTTGCCGGCCATCGCGAGAGCAGTGTTGGCGATAGTGAGCGCGCTGCTCGGATAGAGCAGCATCTCGAGTGCTGCAAGCGTCGGATGGATACCGGAGACCGCAGCCAGCGGGTCCGACTGCTCTAATTGATCCGTTGCATCAATTTCGACACTGAGCGTGATCGTCTCTTTTGGTGGACCAGTTAAACGAAAAGCCTCTGAGCGATCAGTGTTGTCGCCACCGCCACTTGATCTCGCATCAAGTCGTCGCGTGAGTGAGTCAGGGTTGTACTGAAACACCACGACGCTCGCCAGCGGCTTGGCCGGATCGAGCCCGATGATCGCGCCTTTTAGCAGCAGAGGTGAATTTGGAAACGTACTCACAATTCGCTCCGGTTGTGGCTCAATCGCGCAAAAATTCAGTCCTTCAAGACGGCTTCGAGGTTCCCGTCGCTAATCATTCGCTCATGTCGTTCCATGCCGGTCAGGCCTTGCAGTCCGGATGCTTCCTCGACTTTGTAATTCTTGCTAAGCTGGTCGCTGATCGCGCTGTCGACTCTTAGTTTCTTGATGGTTTTTTCGATATGCGTTTTCACTTCGTTGTACCAGAAGCCGTAACCGCACGTATCTTTTGATGTTAGTGAATTCGAAGTTACTCCGCGGAACCGGGCGCCGTTCTTTTGCAGATCACTTACGTCCTGACTCGCGTCTTTCCCGCTCAAATTGTTTACGTCGGTTTTGATCCGATTGGTTATCCAGTCTTTGACGTTGTCCGCTTCGTTGCTCGTGCACTTGACACACTCGGTTACCGGTTTATTCTCCTTGTCCATAACGGGCTTGCCGTCCTTCAGTTTCGGCTTCCTTTCGGCGCACCCAAAATTGATCGCGTCGAACAGCAACACGTTCGTTGGCATTCCTGCCTTCAGGCGTTGGTTAGCGATCTCCATCGCCGTTGGACCACCGCCGCTGTGCGCGGAAAGAATCACGCGTCCCGGAACCGCGTTCTTCGGCAGGTAGGCCGTAAGCTTATTGAAAACCGCTTTAAGGAAATCATCGCTCTTCGCCGATAGGTCGCCGAACTTAGATTTCGCTGAACCCTGCGGCAGAATCGCGATGACAAAATGATTGGTGGACTTAATGTGAGAGAGTAGCTGCTGTTCCATCTGGTACAGCGCGACGTCGCGAACCTCACCGGGCTGTAAAATCTTTCCTGAGTCCTTCTGTCCGGTTTGGAGCTCCCGATAACCAATGCCATGACCATGGAAGTGAAGCAGGACGTCAATCGAAATGGGAGTTTTTGCGTCGGACTTTGCCGGCGCCGGTGCACCAGTGTTTGGTATCAACGCGATCGCCCGCTTTTCGGAAGACTCAATAGCCGTATCTTGCACGCCTTTTTGCAGGCCCTCGGTCAAGCCTTCAATGGGCACGCGCCATACTCCGGTGGTCGTGAGCTTTCCTTGTTGCATCTTGCCTTGGTCATCAACCGTTGTGACGAACTTATTGAGGCCAGTTGCATCGCTCCAGCCAGGTGGTGGCGGTGCTGGTGCGGGCTGCCGTGCAATCACGGCTGGCGCATGCTCCGCCGTCTGCTGGACCACGTGTGTCAACTCATGTGCGAGCAGTTTTCTTCCGGCGACGGATTGGGGCTGATACTGTCGATCTCCAAAAACGATGTGTTGTCCAACTGTGTAAGCGAGTGCGTTCAGGTTACGCGCTGAATCGGCGGCCCTGGGATCCGCATGAATCCGAACTCCACGAAAGTCGAATGCTGGACCAGTGTTCTGGATCGAGCGAGTCAACACATTTTCAGAAATCACGTCGGCTTCGCGCTCGAAGTGATCATGGGGCGCACCAATGGTTATTCCAGAAGGCATCGGAGACGATCCTTCTGAATGAGTCGACATGCTGCTGAAGTCATGACCAAAGCGTGGCTCCATAAATGCTCGAGTTGTAGGGTCAAGTGGTGCGCCTGGTGAATTCAAAACGTCACGTACAACTGGCGACGGCTCGGTAGATGTCTGGTCGTTAAGCGGCTCGTGCTGCAACACACCTTTCTTCTTCTCGCAGTCAGAGCACTCTCCGCCGGCAACTGTGTGCTGCCCACAGGAACATTTGCGCTGCAACACGCGACCGGATGGCGGGTCGCTGTGCGAACCTGTTGTTCTGAATGCATGTCGATCTTTCATCTGCTTCTCTCTAGCATTGTGCGCACGGCTCAGGCAGCGTCTTATCAATCACGGTCGCGGAAGTGCCAGTCGCCTCGATGACGTTCGTCGGCTCAGTAAACTCGGTGCCAGGATCGACAACCGCGCCGTTTACATGAATTTCGAGGTGCAAGTGAGGACGATCTGCGCCAGCGTTACCACTAGTCCCAGTCTTGCCGATAGTGTTGCCTACACAGTAAAAGCCACTCTTTTCGTGCGCTGAAAGGTGCCCGTACCAGTATTCGCGAGTTGGATCGGCGAGACTTCGGAGTTTGATAAATTCGCCCAGTCCACCTGGATCCTTATGATGAGTGATGTTTCCGGTGGCAACCGCGAGGATCGGAGTACCGGCCGCAGCATGGATGTCCCAACCTTTATGCCTGCGCTTACAGCCGTTTCGGTAACAACCGAACTTAGCTCCCCACCATCCTGAACCCCCTGGCGATTGAAACGTAGAGATATCGCTCAAAGGATCGCCCCTCCCTGATCCACTGCAAATACGTTTCGACTTTTCACGCGGGACTGCCTCGAGACAATAGTCCATATTCTTGTCTCCCATGATCCGTAAGCAGTCAGCCAATTCGATCGACTCGCGGTAAGGGAGTGTTGAGCTTCGTGCCCCTTGCGTTGGAAACAAAGAGCTCGCGTGTTCACCCATCGGATCCATGTCTTGTTCCAGCGGACCTCCTCGCTCGTTCATAACTGACGGCTTAACATGTGAGTGAGTTCGTACACTGCTGAAATCATGACCGACAACAGGCTCCGTAGATGCAGCGGCAGCGGGTTCGAGCGGCTGACGTTGCGTCGCGCCCTTTTTCTTTTCGCATTCAGAACATCCGCCACCCGCTACGGTATGTTGTCCGCAGGCGCACTTTCGCTGGAGCACTCCGCTGGTCAACACAGGTGCGCATGATCTCGGTTGCAATGTCTCTCGATCGCTCATGCTTCTTCGGTCCTGCTTAGAAACGCGCCTCAGGGACAAGCTTTAGGATCTGCGTTACCACAAGGGTTCGGTGCTCCCCCTTTCTTCGTCACCCCTAAGAACGTCATTCGCGCACAACAGAGATCCTTCAATACTCCTGCGTCATAACCTACCGTGACTTTGGTTCTGCCCTCGACGGAGTGATAGTTCAACTGACGCATCAGCTCCCACGCACTTGCATCTGAGCCGCCGTGCACGCAAGCGTGCGAACCGAGATTGAGTTTGCCGATGTGGATCGCTTGCTTACCTTGGTAGAACATTGCATAGCTCATACTAGACGCCAGACTCTTCGCATACTTTTTGTTAGTGGGTTCTCCTCCCTCCGCCGCGGTCAGGGGTTGATCGTTGTATCCGATGCCCTCGATTCGCTTGATCGTAGAATCCGTAACCTTGTCGCTTAGACCGATTTTGACGGAGCCTCCCGAAATTGGCAGGGTGATGTCGGACAGGGCCGCACCATTGCTCTTGTAAGTCGCTTTAAGAGTTCCCGTTGGTATGAGGTCTCCATTGGTATCGATTGCCGTTGCATCAAATTGGATCGTGATCTGCTCAACCCAGGGCTGCTTCTTCGCATCCGTAAACGTTTCCTCCTTCAAAGTTGAGGAATCGTTTTTCCCGAAATTGAACGCACTCTTACTTCGATATGGCTGAATCAATCCGCCGCTGGCTGATGAAGCTGTCACAGGTTTGACCGGGAAGGGAGAAGTTGATGAAACTACTCCCTCAGCCATTTGATCCGCTTCGTGCTCTGCTGGATTGTTTTCACTGCCAATTGCCTGCGCCCTCTGCGCGGTTGGACCACCTTGTTGCTGAACTACATGTGTTAACTCATGCGCCAGCAAGTGCAATCCTGCGCGACTGGAGGGCTGATAACGTCCCGGCTCAAACGCAATATCTCTTCCGACTGTATAAGCCTGAGCATCGACGGCGTGCACCGACTCTCCGGCAGTAGCATCCGTGTGAACACGTACCTGACTAAAATCGTGCCCAAAGCGCGGCTCCAAGAAGGAGCGGGTATTCGAATCAAGCGGCTGACCAACTGCGCGTTGGACCTCGTGAACAATCGTCGGCACGTCATCGATCGGTTCATCTTGCGCTGCCTTGCGTTGCAACACCCCTTTGCCTTTCTCGCACGCTAAGCAACTACCTCCCGCAACAGTGTGCTGACCGCAGTCACACTTGCGTTGCAACGTTCCGCCAGTGTTAAGCACCGACGCGGGCATCGCTTGCTTTGCCTCTACACTTCTCATCGCTTTTACGGTGTTGTCGAAAGCGCAAAAACTCCCGCCTTGACACCATCTACAAGGCCCGCATCGTCGACGGCGACCAAGCGCGGAAGCAAGACTATGGTGCTGGCGAGTTGTCGATTGCTCATCTGGTCCTTTCGTTCAGCTCACGGCCGCCAGTTCGCAAGGTTGATGGCGGTCCAGAATTTCTGCTGTCCGGCTATCACCGCCCCATTACGCTGAATCTCTCCGCGGAATGACGTGAGCAAGTCGTACTGATCCCCAGGCAAGCAATCAGGGAATTGATTGAACCCCGGTGCGTCGGTGCTGCGAAAGCGGCAGCCATTTGCCTGATCGTCAGCGCCTCTCGCGTTGATGTAGTGATCCTCAACCTCAGCAGGTGGTACTTCGGCCCGGTCGTCTCGGTGGCCATAGTGAGGTACCGCTGCTGCAGTATCTTCGTCCTCGATGAATGCTGCTGGGAGCACTCCTCCGGGCAGTCTGATTGGCAAGTCTGTAACCACGCCGCCACGAGTTCGTCGCCAATGTCCTCGTATAAACTGGCGATATTCGAATTCGTTACAGTCGCAGCGCGGCGAAAACTGAGCTTCGATTCGGAAGAAATTGTTGAAGTGACAATGCGTGGGATCGTCTCGACCAAAGTTCTGCCCGGTTGGGCCAACAAGCCTGAACGATACCAAGCAATTCTGATTGCTTCTGCTCATGTCTTCCAACCGCTGTTCGCGATTTAGAAAACGAAATGTCTCATCACCGACCTTCCCATCTTTCTTCAATCCATATTGCTGCTGTGTGTTCGCGATTGCTTCGATGTTCTCTTCAGTCCAGACCCCGGTTACCGGACCGCCAAGGAGATTTTGAATCAACCTGGTATTTGCTTCGTTATAACGAGTGCGATTGAACCTGATGGCCTCCTGAACCTGATCTGCAGTTAGATCGGGTTGAGCTGCCGCGTCAACCGCGGGCGGCGGTGTTGCCAAATCGCGTTGCAGACGTTGAACGGAACCCGATGCGCTCATCGTTGGAACAGCGAATGATTCTTCAGTTGCTCGAGAGGCTGCGAGGTCAGCTTCCTGCTCGAGTGAATCTCCCGCAGGACCAATCGTCAGTTGGCTTGAAACACTTGTGGCGCGTTCCTGTTGGACCACATGCGCAAGCTCATGAGCCAAGAGTCGTCGGTTTGAAGCATCGTGTGGCTGATATTGCTGAGCGCCAAAGACGATGTGCCGTCCCACTGTGTAAGCGTTGGCATTTACTGCGAGTGCTGATTCTCCGGCGCGAGCGTCGATATGTAGCCGCACACCACTGAAGTCGTGACCGAAAGCAGGCTCCATCACTGCTCGTGCTGTCTCGTCGAGAGGTTTACCCGGTGAATTCAGCACGTCGTGAACAAGTGGCGTCGCCGACGCACCTTGATCAGCCGGTGTGTCCTGACGAATTGCAGCGCGCTGCAAAGAGACGCCTCCCCAGGGCGTTCGAATTTTGGAAACAGGTTTGCACTTGCGCTGCAACATTTCAGATCATTCCGTTTCAAATTTAGGGCGTTGTAGTCGCTCTCGGATCAGGGATAGGGTCTGAGTAATCTCCTTTAACCTTGCAGGAGTTATCGGTGTCGGTAGCGCCGATCTCGACCCACTTCTTTCCATCCCAATAAGTGACCTTCGCCGCGGCGATATCGAGTACACCGCCTCGCACATCCGCAGATTGAGTTTTTTGTACGGCAGACTTCCACGCTGACACTGCGCTTGATAATCCGGGTGCGCCGGTGTCGAACAAAAGATCGGCTGGCAGATTCTTAACGAAGGCATTCGCCAGCACGTTGCCTTCCAACGGTGTCGAGCGCGCTGCACCAAGAAAGAACGCGTTCGGAAAGATCGACTTCCAAACTTCATACGCTTCCTTGCAAAGCGTGGCGCAGCTGGTGCTGATTAGCAGCTTCACGTTGTTCAGAGGACCCGTTATACCTCGCATATCGAACATCACGTCCCAATCGCCTGTATTCCACACTCCGGGCAATTTGTATTGCGCGTACTGATGACCTGAGAACACGAGCACGTTTGATTCAGAGAAGGCTTTCTGGGCTTCGGCTCTATGTTTCGACTCACCTTGCTTCTCGGCGAAGTCTCGAAATGATTTGTGCGAAGGGGCCATAGTGAGACCAAGTTTGCGGCGGTTTTCGCCGGTGAGTAGGCGATTTGCCGTGTCAAATCCGCTGCCGATATAACCGGCAAAAGGCTTGAGACTTTCGGCCCAGGCCAATTTGCGATCATCAGCAGCTGTAGTCTTCGGATGGCCCACCGCGACGGATTTGCGATCGGTATCTGAATAGATCTTTGTGCCTTCGGCCACGAGGGCGAGGAAGGCTGCTTCGTCAAAGTCAGTGAAGCACGAGCGAGCTCTTTTCAGCGTTAGGTAAAGTTCAGGTAGTTTTTTAGCGTCGCCGCCAGCGGCAGTGACTTTTGCCTGAACGTCAGCGTCAACATCGGTTCGCTTTTTCGTAGCGCATGCGGCAGGCTGGCGTTGGACGCCGGCAGTGATTCCCGTTTGTTGTTGTACAACGTGTGTAAGCTCGTGAGCGAGAAGCCGCTGCCCGTCTTGAGTGGACGGAGCAAACCTTCCGGCGCCAAAGACAACATGTTGACCCACCGTATACGCGCTCGCATCTACATCCTGAGCTGATTTCTCAGCGGACTTTCCGGCATGCACGCGCACCTGGGAGAAGTCGTAGCCAAAACGTTGCTCCATCTCACCTCTGACACCACGTTCCAATGGAGCGCCAGATTCCGACAACACATGGTCCACAGAGGCTGGCGCTGAAGGCGCAGCGTCTGTTTGCTCTCCCTGGTGACGCTGAATCTGCAAGGACGCTCCTCTAACCGGTCCGGCGTTCTTTGTTCCCATCACCTGATCCGCAACGCGATCCGCCTCTTGTTCGTAGAGATCACCAGACGAACCGACTGATAACTTCTTCTGCAGAACACCCGAGCTGTTCTTCTTGCACTCCTCGCACTCACCGCCAGCAACAGTGTGATTGCCACAACCCGCACACTTCCGCTGCAGCGTGCCACTCAGCCTCGACGTGGGGATAATTGATTTTGGATCGATGGTCTCTTTCATTAGTGTTGCGAGTTTAGAAATCTTCATCCTTGATTTTGCACTGTGGATCCGGTTCGAAGTTCTTTGGATCACATTTCGTCGTCTGCGGCAAATTGATGGGACTGTCAACACGTTCATCTGCGAAGTAACGAAACGCTTTGAAGTCTGTGACTATGAAAGCCTGCGAGCCGCACTCGCGTGCGAAGTCCAAATCGTTTTTTCCATTTTCGTCCTTTTCGACTGTGGGACCCGGCTTCGGAACAATTTCGGGATGGGTGTGAAAGCCGCCCATCGTCACGGCGTCGTTTGGCGTCGAGCCTTCATCGGGCCGCGGACACGGTAGGTTCATCCCAACACTTCCACTAAGGTCCCCGGGACAGCCCATCTTTATGTGATCGGTCGGATCGCGATGTAGTCCCCTTTGGCGATCAATTGCGTACGAGCGGCCAAACTCCCTAGCGCTAAAACCAAAGCGCGCCTCATTCTGTTTGGTAAACAGCGTGCAAGCCCAGGCATCGGACATGTCTTTCACTACCTCCGGTCTCTTGATCAGATCGGTCTCCGCCCTGGTGTCGCCTGGCTGACGTCGCAGTGGTTCGAGGCGCACAGTCACATCGCCGGTCTCACCGCCGCCGGGAATCGCCGAGGGCCGCATGATGACGGGCTTACCTTCAGATTCGCGATCCCTGATGCGAAATTCGAGGGCTTCACTAAGCGCGTCTGCCGCGTCCACTCCAAGTCCTGGTCCATTCACCTGGGTTACAATCTCCCGTCGGCCAGGAGTCTTGAGACGACCAGTACGTCGAACGAAGGGGAGTGTGAACGTGAGCGGGATGAAATCGAACCCGAGGCGCGGCCTCTTTGTCGCGCCTTCCTTCTTTTTTGCTTTCTCTTCGTCCTCAAAAAGTTCGAGGTTGTCGAGAATCTCGGCTACGACAGCTTTCAGATCCTCAGTTCCCATGCCGCTCTCGGTAGCCGCTGGCGCTTCTACAACTTCGTGGACCTGGTCGAACAAGCTAATCTCATTCGCGACTGGACTGGTAAACCGAGCGGAGACCGGATCCTCAGGAACGATCGATGACTTCGTACTGAGGAAACTGCCAACCACGACTGGCAGCTCACGTTCGAAGACTAGAATCTGCTTGTCTCTTGCCCGGTGATGGAGTTCACCTTGTATGCGGCGATGTTCGAAGTGCCAGCTCTGAAGCAAGTTGTAAACAACACCGTCGAGGAAGCGAACTGAGAAACGATCGAGCGGCGCGCCCCGCCGGCGCACGGCCAGCCAGATTGCGATGCTACTGTCTTGTTCGAAGGTGTGCAGGACAGCGTCGGGCAGCATCTGCCTGATTAGGCCCAAGCCCACTGCAGATTCGGTGTTTAATTTAGCTCCCTCGGTGCTCACCGTAACGCGACCGTCTGGCTCCGGCGTCTTCATGGCGTCGAGGGCCGTCCACGGCGCGGGCACTCTCGGTTCCTGTTTGATCTGCGCGAGCCGAATCGGCACTGGAAGCTTTTGAATAACGGAATGACCACTGTCGTAGTTAGCCTGAGCTTCGTCGGCGATTACAGCCTGAATGAAGCCAACCTCGTAATCCTTGAAGGTGTCCGGTTGTCCTTTGAGTTGAACTGTCGCGGAGGCACTCAACACGCCTTTGTCGGTTTTAGTGAGGATATGGTCCGCGGGCGAGAATTTTTCCTTTTCTTCGATATTGATAAGCTTTCCGCGCTGCCGTATGAATTGTGGTTCGCCGACGACTTTGAACGCGGGCGTCTCGCGACCTTTTGTGCCGGCCGCGGGTGGGTGAAGCCGTGTTGGCTGCGGCGCTTCTGCACAAGACGGTGGCGGCAAGGTCTCTCGCGGATCGTCAGAGACGGGAACATCAATTCCTGCCAGTCGAAGTCCGGTCCCTCTTGCTTGCGCCTTCGCGCCGGCGCATGCGCCCAGACCCGCGAGATGGATCAAGTGCAGCCCGGCTTGATGCCGCGACTCCTTGTTTTTCGGATCTTTCCCTTGAGTGCCTTCTCTGGCGTTCGGATCAAACGGAGTGATTAGATCGGCGGGAAGAGCAGGATCATTCAGGACGGCATGATGGAACGCCATATCGATGAGCCGCCCCATCGTGCACTCGATCGCGTTGTCTGCCGTCAAGGCGACGTTAGATAAGCGGACGAAGTTAACGCCAAAGCCCTCTTCGGTGCCGTTTGCATCCTCACGTGCGATTTCGATGGCGTTATTATCCTTGACTTGAATCGTCAACCGTTCGATCGCCGCGCGCACCGTCGGGGTTCGGCCGCAGGTCCAGAAGGAGATGTAAGCATCAGCGCCAAGCTCGTACTTGCCGGCCCTTAAACGCGCGAGCGCTTCATCCCTCACAGCTTCCTTCTGTTTACGATTGTTCGCCGGTCGCGTGCCTTCGGGCACCGCGTCAATCTCACCACCTTCAGCCAACACCGCGACGACGCGATTGAGCTTCGCTTCGCCGAACCGCTTCGTTGCGCCCAAACCGCTGACTTCCGTGATCTGTTCGGCTTTCACTCCGGCGTTGACCAGTTCACGGAAGATACGCAAAGCCCGGTGGCAAGACAGGCGCTGGTTGTAATCAACTGCACCTTCCAGGCTCGCAAATCCGTGCACGATGAAATTGGTACTAGCTGCCTGCTTGTGACCAAAGCTGCGAATGTCGTTGGGAGTCTCCTCCGTTAGAACGTCCGAATCGAGGCAGAAGTGGAACCGATCCAACTGCTCACCAGTGCCGGTGGGATCGAAGTTGTTCTTCACGACATCGCAACCAAACTCGGGTTTGATATCACCAAGTTTGTGCGGCGCTTTCTCGCACTCGGGCTCTTCGTCCTGCTGTCCGGGGATCTGGCCAAAAACTACTGCGACGCGATTTTCTTCTGGCTTGCCAAACTCACTTGTTGGTCCCTGCGAGGCAGTCTCAATGCGGCTCTCAACTTCGGCATTGAGCATCTGCTCATCGAGCGTTGGATTTCGCAAACGCTTCTTCAAGGCCTCTCGAAATGCGTTGGCAATCTTGATGGCGCGATGACAGGCAAGCCGGAAGTTGTAATCTTTCCGTCCTTCGGGGCTGGCGTAGCCATGAATCAAGTAGCGCGTTGAGCGATGCAGGCCGTTCACAGTGCCCTGAATTTCGCCCAGTTGTGCAGGATCGATCAGCTCGTCTGAGTCGAGACAGAAATTAAATCTCTTCAACTCGTTCGAACCGGTATGAGTGGCAGTGGGACATAGTGGATCGGGAATGTCATCGCCGCGATGCGTTGGGACCTTCGGGCAGCCCTTCGTCTCTGTACCGCCGGAACCACCAGAAGTGCCGCCAAGCTTTGTTGAACCACCTGGCGTTTCATCGTCAAATGATTCCTCTTCGTCATCGCTCTTACGTTGTAGACGTACTCTGGAGGGCGGAGGTGGCGTATCGTTTCGAGTGGCAACTTGATGAGTGCCAGGAATCTCAGCCTTCACAGCTGGCGCAGGAACTCTGCCGGGAACATCAACGATGACGTGTGCAACTGCATCAGCCTGCCGCTCATGCTCGTCATCAACTGGTCCAACACCGCCTGGGGCAGACCTTGTAAGCCCATGAGTCTGTTGTAAAACGTGGGTCAACTCATGCGCCAAAAGGTTCTTGCCTTCTCTTGTGCCGGGAACGAACTGGCCAGAATCGAAGACGATTTGTGATCCGACGGTGAACGCCTGAGCATTTACTGTACGCGCCGACTCTGCCGCTCTTGCATCAGCATGTATGCGCACCTGACTAAAATCGTGGCGGAACCGCGGCTCCATGAAGGCACGAGTCGCTGTGTCCAGTGGCTGGCCGGGGGAGTTGAGGACTTCGTGAACGATCGGTGGAATCTCTACGGACCTATCATTCGTCGCGGCCCTTCGCTGAAGTGATTCCTCTTTCTTCGCACATGACGCGCACGAACCGCCGCCGGTGTGCTGACCGCACGCACACTTCCGCTGCAACAACAAGCCCGGCGCCTGTTGGACCACGGGAGCAAATGTCCCCGCCTGGCTCATGACGTGACTACTCATCCTTCGCCTCCGTTTTTTCCTTTACAGGTGGCGCCGGTCCAGGTTTGGGAACTGGCCGCGGTGGCGGTGACGGGCAAGGTGTTCCCGTTTTAGGTTTCGGTCGTGAGGCATTCAACGGATCAAGTAGCAAAGCGGCATCGGAATCGGGCGAAGGATTGGCTGATGTGTCATTTTCAAAAGAAATGTTCACCACGTTTTGATTTAGAACTGGGGGCGTCGACGTGAACAAACCAGTGCCGGCTTTTGGCGTCATTCGTGAAACGTTCGTATCGAGTTCAAGCGATCCTTTGTTTTGCTCTGGATCGTTATTCCTTGCTTGACCGACCCAACGCCACTCTGCAACCTGATGCGTGCGCCGTGCCCCATTCGCTGGCTTGAACATGAGAAAAGTCCGGAAGTCCTCGCGGACTTCCACCGTACTGATGCGGCCTTGCTTTATGTTGAGGCTAAGACCCGGACCATCTACAGCAGTGATCAGCGGACCAAAAGGCTTACAGGGATACGGATCGCCTGAGTCCAGAACAAAATCCTTTGATTGAAACGTGTTGCGACTGCCGTCCTTGTAAATAATTTGGCGAAACGTCAATACATTCTGAACAAAGGTCAACTCACCGCACCTCGCCGGTGTCATTGCGGGTGATCCGATTATGGTTACACCTTGAGTAGTCGCCGTCCCGGCTCGGAGTACGATGAATGGGCCTGACTTCGATAACGTCACGTCCTCGGTGTCGATCGAAAGCCGCATATCATTGCCGTTGATACCAGGTACACAGTCGGTTTTGGACGGTGTGGGTGGCGTTCTGGATCCTGAAAGCTTTGCTCGTGGCACAAACAAAACTCGCACAGCACGGCTACGCGCAAAGTTCTCCTGGGTCGTCCCCACTTCTGATTTGGCTTCTCCTACAACCGTGACGCGGATCTTGCTTTCAGCGACCCCCTCATCCATCAATGCTTTTTTCACTGCCTGGGCGCGATTGGCGGCGAGAGCTTCGTTGCTCTTCGCGGTCCCCGTGGAACTTGCTTGTCCCTCGAGGTCCACTTGCTCCTCCGGATCGTCGGGAGAGAGTGAGTCCTTGATCTGCTGTGCAAGCTTCTTAATTCCCGTTTGGTGCTCTGCTTTCAACGTCGACTTGCCGACATCAAAGTTCCAAATGCGATGTTGACCCGTACGCTCCTCATCCACATGTCCGCCGCCTGGGAAGTCGCGTTCAAAAACTTCACGCTGCACTTGCAAGCCTTCACCCACGCTCGCTTGTTGGAATACATGTGCCAGCTCATGGGCCAACAGTCTCTTTCCTTCTGTTGCGTGCGGCTTGTATTGCCCTTCCCCGAAAACAATGTCGCGGCCGACGGTGTAAGCCATAGCGTTGACAGCACGCGCTGACTGCGCCGCGCGTGCATCAGAGTGGATACGTACGTGCCCAAGATCGACGCGCTCATCAACTGAGGCGAGCGCAGGCTGGGTCATCATCCGATCCGCGACGCGGTCAGCCTCCGCTTCTGAAGCGTCTTCGGGAGAGCTAATACTCGTAGGCCGCCTGTTTATCACTGAAGCCCGCGTTGGAATGCGACTGAAGTCGTGACTGAAGCGAGAACCAAAAAATGCTCGAGTCGAAGCGTCGAGCTGGTGGCCCGGGGATCCCAACACGTCTCCTACGATCGAAGGGACATCAGAAGTGTTGTGAGTGGGTGAGCCGTGGAACCATCGTGCAAGCACTTGTTTGTTTTTGGCGCACTCACCGCATTGCCCACCACTGTGCTGTCCGCACGCACATTGACGTTGCAAGGTGGCGCCCTCTTGCGAAGCCACGGCTTGCACAGGTTGAGCCATCTGTGGTGCTAAGAGTGCGCTCACTGTCCTATCCCTTTGTAAACTGCTTGTGCGATCTGCTGACCTAACACTTGTGGTCTGGCGCCCCGAGCTATCTCAATTGCCTGCCCATTCAACGAGGTCAGCGCAACTCCCGACAACAACTCCTGACTCAGGCCGTTTTGAACCAACAAGTGAGCCAATTCACTCTCAAACGCCTCTTGCATCCGCGGACGCATGCCCCCTGGCAACTCCACGCCATCGAATACCAGTCGCTCAATCTGAATATTGATCCTCAAGCGGCCTCCTCCCGATTCCCTGCCG